>JAABUP010001323.1_pt1 | contig 51882 bp, 60 predicted proteins | sample 5559201 | NCBI WGS metagenome assembly JAABUP01 (sample SAMN10711887, study PRJNA513373) | rock metagenome | isolation source: Antarctica rocks | place: Antarctica | reverse complement strand
GCAAGAAGGCTTCCAGGCAAGCAGAATGTTAGCAGGTGCAGCAGCCTGCAGCGCAGGTTGTTTGAGCTACAGGGCGGTTTGCAGCAGTACAGGGCAGCTTTTAAGGTAGGCAGTGCAGTGCAGCCTGAGTGAGGCCACCGCTTGCCTGCACCAGCGCTCAATCGCATTGTTTTGTGAGTTTGATATTGTCATGTCGCTATGCATCTTTGACACACTCAATCACTATCCTTGGTACACAATGAAAGACACTACTAGGTGTGTGACATAGACGCAGCACACCAGGCAGACAGCACACCAGCACAGTGACAGACACATATACAGACAGACAGAGACAGACACCACACAGCCAGACACACATACAGACAGACGCTGCACAGCCACAGACACACATACAGACGGACAGAGGCAGCCACAGCACAGCACACCGGCCACAGCACACAGACAGACCCAGCACAGAGACAGGCAGTCACACGTACAGACAGGCAGAGACAGCCGCAGCATACAGAAACACAAACAGACAGACAAAGACAGCCACAGCATACAGACGCACAAACAGACAGACAGAGACAGCCACAGCATACAGACACACATACAGACAGACACAGCACAGAGAATGTGAGAGATAGATCACTTGCCTGCAGAGGTGCCCAACAGTTGGGGAAGTCCCATTGCTGCGTGCTGTTGAAGGTGGATGTAGCAATGCCCCCGGGCTGTATGAGGCCTGACCCCAAGAAGGACTGGGTCACAGCTTCAGCTTGGGGACTGCCCAGATCTGCAATCCCCACCCACAAGGGGATGTATTGGGAGACGTAGCTGATGGTGTTGTTGTGCTGACTGGCTGTCACTGGGCTCTGTGTGATGTCATCAATCACCAGATCAAACCACTTGCCTGCAGAACAGCAACGTTTTAACATTGACATCTTGAACTTTTTAGATTTTGCTGCAAGATCTTGCAAGGAAACAGTTGTGTTTTGTGATGCTGAGCTGCAGCAATGACTTTGAGGAAAGGGAGAAACCAACAGAAGGATGACATGAGCATGCTGACTGTATGCATGGTTGCGTGCCTGTCTGTCTGTCTGTCTGTCTGTCTGTCTGTCTGTCTGCCTATCTGTCTGTCTGTCTGTCTGGCCGTTTGTCTGTCAGTCGCTGTGTGCCTGCTTGCAAAGTGTGCATTGAGCTGCAGCGTTGACTCTGAGGAGGGTGAGAGACCAACAGAAGGATGACAAGAGTGTGCTGACTGTATGCATGGTTGCGTGCCTGTCTGTCTGTCTGTCTGTCTGTCTGTCTGCCTGTCTGTCTTCCTGGCTGTTTGTCTGGCAGTCGCTGTGTGCCTGCTTGCAAAGTGTGCATTGAGCTGCCGCGTTAACTCTGAGTAGGGTGAGAGACCAACAGAAGATTGACGTAAGTGTGCTGACTGTATGTACGGTTGTGTGCAGTCTGTGCCTGTCAGTCTCAGCAGAGTCTCTGTGTGTCTGCCTGCCAACCTTTCTGTGTGTCTGCAACAAGGCTGTGTACAAGCCCCTGGCAATGCCCTCGGCTGTGAGCACATTGTGACAGAGCATGTCAATGCACTGTTTGTGTAATACACCTGTTTTATCAGATATGCTGCAACACAGACGTGTAAGCATGCCGTAAAGTCATGCAAACAACCTGTCTCTCATGATGCTGAGTCAGCTTTTTGGAAAACATGACTAAAATGGTATATGCAGACGTTATTCAATAACTGCCATAGTCCTTAGAACTGCTCACCTGCAGTCTGATTTGTACATTGTACATCAGCGCATTGATGGCCACCTTCCTGACAGCTGCATAGCCCCTGAAGCTGGTTGCCAGGCTCCCATTTCCCATCAAATTAGCCATCTCTGCCACATTGATCTCCATCTGATACAGATAAGCATTCAGCTCAGCTGGGATGATCTTGGTGGTCTGAGTGGTGGTGATGTTGCTCGGATCGCTGAACCACCGAGATGAGTAATCCATGCCAGATTCTGCACCTGATGCTAAATTGTGCCAGAGAGACTTCTGCTGGTCTGCAGACATGCCTTGAGCACTCGTGTAGTCCTCCCTATAAGCACCAGAAATATATGTCATTAGTCAGAAATCTGTGATTGGTAAGTGATTGTATCTAATCAGAGACTAATCATGGACAGTGAGATCAGTGACTGGGCGCTTGTGTAGTCCTCCCTACGGCCACCAGAAATATGTGCCTAGTAAGTAATCCTATCTAATCAGAGACTAATCAGAGATCATTAGACTAGTGGCTAGGCATTTGTGCGGTCCTCCCTATAAGCACCAGAATATATGTCATTAGTCAGAAATCTGTGATTAGTGAGTATCTAATCAGAGACTAATCAGAGATCAGTTAGATCAGTGACTAGGCACTTGTGCTGTCCTCCCTACACCCAGCCAAAACATGTGATTAGTAAGTACATAGTATCTAACTAGAGACTTCAATTAGTAGATGGGCCGTAGTCACAACTACCATAAGCAGGACTCAAAAGCAGGACTCACAACCAGGACTCACAAGCAGGACTCAGAAGCAGATTTAACTCAACATCAGGAGTCACAAAAAGGACTCGCAACAAAGGGCTTACATGTCGAAGTCGCAACCAGTACTCACAAGCACGACTCAGTCGCAGGACTCAGGAGCAGATAGAGCTCAACATTGGAAGGACTCATAAGAAGGGCTTGCAAGTAGAAGTCACAAGCAGGACTTAGAAGCAGAACAAACTCGAAAGCAAGGCTTGCAAGCAAGACTCACAGCTCAGCTCAGCACAGCTCAGCTCAGCTCAGCTCAGCTCAGCTCAGCTCAGCTCAGCTCAGCTCAGCTCAGCTCAGCTCAGCTCAGCACAGCACAGCACAGCTCAGAAGCAGGACTCACAGGTAGGACTCTGGTCTTGGAGCAAACCAGTCAGCATAGTAGCGCGACAAATTGTAATTGCCGCCGGCGGTGGCCACCGTCACCTGCTTGGGTGGCGACGTCCAATACTGGTGCTCCGAAACCAGAAGGGGCAAGGCATGAGCTAGGAAGTCATCATCTTGTGTGGCTTCGTATACAGCTAGCACCATGTTGCTTAGCATAGGGGGCTGACTGCATCAAAAGGAACAATGTCTTGGAAGAGAAGTGCTCTTTGAAGTTGAAAAAAGTCCATTTCAATCCCAAAAAGGCACGTGTTTCCAGCGTCAATCTAGAACCAGCACGAGCACTGCATACTCAGACTGTTTGGCACTGAGATTCTGTTGGTGCAGCCACAAAAAGCATGCTCAGCATTGGAGGCTGACTGCAGCAAAAGGAAGAGTATCTTGGAGGAAAACTGCTTCTTGGAGTGAAGAAATTGTCACCCACCCCCCCAAAATAAGACAGATGTTTCGATCTAGACCCAGAATCCTTTGCTGTCAGCCACTGTCCCAGCAACCTTTGCCAAGCATGCTTTTTGTGGCTGGGTCAACAGAATGGGTATGCAGTGCGCATTGGATGCAACAGATCAGTCTCCTAGCGATAGTCATATGAATGACACAGCCTGTCTGGCAGATTCATGATTCCGCAAGCAGCGTTCTGTTGATGCAGCCACAAAAAGCATGCTTGGCAACAGTCACTGGGACAGGAGCTGACAGCAGAAGAGGCGATGCATATGCAAAGCAGTCACCAGCTGAATCTCATTGAACACTTGCTGTTGTAGCAATCCTCTTCCTTCTGATGACGTGTGGGAGTGTTGTCACCAGAGTCATCAAGCTCAGTGCTTGGGGCATCAAACTACATGTCATGTACATGTCACATGTACATGTACAAAGGTGCTGTTACACATTACATGACGGTACTGCTACTTCATGCATGACGTTACTTCTACATGCTACATGACAGTAATCCCACATGTTACACAAGCAAGCAAGCAAGTGACAGGCGCCCAATACCTCCTGTTGATATAGTACACGCGTGCCCCGTTTGGCACATGTCCATAGGTCTCCAGCAGTGACAGCAGATTCCTGACTTCACTTGTGGCGGTTTCTGTCATGCCGCTGACTAACAGCCCTTTGATGACCCAGTAGCTGTCCCAGTAGTACAGCTCCCTGAATCGGTCCCCTGGGATTGCTGTGATCCCCGGCAGTGGCAGCAGGCTGTGCAGCTGTGGCTGTGTCAGCACAGACTCATTGACCTGTAAGTAGAAAAAGCCAGATTCAGCTTTCACTGCATTGGGAGACAGCTGGCAGTAGCAAATGAGTGGCAACGTGCTTTGTATGGAGCTGATACAGCTTGGCCAGTCTCCAACTGCCTGTTCTGATAATGCTCATATTGTACATCCTGTACAGCTGTCCTTAGAGGGATGCGCAAGACAGACAGCTTTGGAGAGACAAGACTTGTCCCGTACGTACCTAGCTCATCATGAGCTGGAAAGCGTTGTTATGTTGATTGTTAATATTCTACTATTACAGGTGTCCCAGTGGCGCAGCCTCCTGAAGCTCTCCCTGGGATTGCTCTGATCCCCAGCAGTGGTAGGATAAATAGAAGTTGTTAAGTGGTTTACCCCACATTGTGTGAGCACTAAAGAGCCCAAATGCTACAGTGTGTTACGATGACATTGGTGTCAACTCTTGCTGCCATCTCAGGTTCTGAAACCACCATCAGCGCCCTGCTCATTTGCAAGCTGATCGTGGGATGACACATCAGACTCTGGCTAACATTGTGTCAGAAGTCACTACTGATCCCAATCACAGACTGTTTAGTGTCGAAGCCCGCAAGCATCGTAATCAGCACTGTTGTGCAGCATGCTGCATTGATGATATTGATGCTGCAACGCTTGTGATAACACACTTCATATCAGAGATCAAAGACTGCTGACATTCTGAGGCGCATTGCAGAATCAGACACATATACAAGGAGGAGGAGCTCACATGCGGGCTAAATGAGCATTTGTTATGCTCCCTTACCAGCAAAGACAACATTTCTAACGGTCCAATACCGGCAAAGACAGCAATTCTTACAGTAACATACCTCACGACAGAGGTCCTGCCACAAGTCATTGACTGCCAGAGCCCACTGCCGGATAGCTGGCTCAGACACATTTGGCAGGAAATTGTCCGGCTCTGAGGCGAAGTCATCTGGCACAGCAGCTTCAAAGTCACTGCCTGCTGTGCCAAAGTTGGCGGCCAGGAAGTCTTGCAGGGTCTCATTGGCAGGGAAGCCATTGCTCTGCTTGGGCAGGGCGTTGAAGCTGGCATTGACTGTGGCAGCGTCATACAACAGCGGAAGATCCCTGCGCATGCCAACTACAGCCTTCACCAGGTTTGAAGCCTGCTGCGTCGGCAGCATGTTGCTGCATGCTTGGTACCACAGACAGCAGGCAATCACGATTAAGCAGATGGACAGTGGTCAAAAGTGCCTGGGGGTGGCAGGTGCAACAGCTGGCAGCCATGCTTGGCTTGTGAAATACTGACTGCACAAACGAATGGGTTACAGCTGGGAGCTCACACAAACGTCTTGGAGTCGTTGAAGACGGCCATCAGTTCCACAGCTTGCTGCAGAGGGCCCGACGTCCATATCGTGTCGCTGTCGTTTGAACTGCAGCAACATGTTGCACATCAGCAGATCTACAGGGGGAACTTTCACTCGAGCAGGCTGAGGTGTGAAGCTGTTACGAGCGCAGACACACGCCTGTTGGTTTTTGACATGCGGCCCTGCGAAGCAAGCCATGAAGAAAGGCTTCAACTGTGGTCAATGGCTGATGACAAACGAGCACGTTGATGATTGTTGCATGCATGTTGCATGATCATGATGGATCTTGACGATGGGTACCATTTCGGAGTTCCGCAAACAGATCCGCAGGGGTGTAAAGGGTGGTCAGCTACGAAAGACTACTAGGACACTTGAACATGGGCAATTTGACCAGTGGGGCGAGGGATCAAATGCAGCTGCAAGCCGTTTCGCCACAACACTGCAGCCGCGCAGCATGCATTTGTCAAGCATAGCCCGAGCCCGTCCAAGTTTGCATGCAGCACTTTCCGGGCACATAAACCCGTGACACCTAGTCACTTTGCATGTTCTTGCCTTGCTTGCGCCATGGCTACGGAGGTCGTCGTCAAAATGAAGGCACTGCAGATCTTGCACGTGGCGAGACGGGCTGGCATGCTTCCGCCGACGGATCAGCCTGCCGGAGGTCCTAACAGTTTGTTCGATAAGCAAGTTTCGTTGCTTTGGGGACGCCCGCTGTATAAGCATGCGCCTCCTCCTTGCGGCAGCGTGAAAGAATGCTGATTAGATGACTAATTTTGCCGATATCCAAATCCAAACGAGATATACCACATCGTCGTCAGCAGTCTTGAGTCCGAAACCGGTGTAGCAAGCGGCTCCACCAAACTTTCCTTGACACAACGCTGGAATACGGCGAGTGAATCGAAATGTGACCATACGAGCTTCTTTGTCAGATCACACTTACTGTCAGTAAGTGTGATCAGCAATAGTACAGCTTTGCTATGCATAACACAGCACTCTGTGCGCAGCCACAGCACAACTGGACTGACCATGGCGGCACGATCGAACCGGCCTGGTACACCATTGTGCAAGTCTCCAGATCTCTTTTTCTGACCTGTGCCTCCAGCTCGCTTGTCTATACCTTTGGACAATACTGTAAGTCACCGTGCTGCTCCAAGCAGCAGTGCAGCACTTGTGGGATAGCTCCGGCCAACTTAGTCCACAGCGCTAGCTGCAAGTTCCTCACACCAACTGGGCTTCGACCTGAAGGGACTGCTGGCAGTTGGGAGCCTGGCTTGCTGTCATGCAGCAAGCAAACAGCAATGCAACAAGGGCCTGAATATGAGTAAGCAAGAGGCCACTGCATCTGTGAAGTGATCACTTGCCTTGTTGCATGCCACACTTGCTGTGAACACATCTGCTGCTAAGCGGCAGTCACAAACGCTGGCCATCGTGTTACTGCTGTGTTGACTGTGCAATAGTCATCATGACGTATTCACAGCATGGCGCAAGCAGCAGCGCGCAGATGAGCAGCTCATCACAACCAATTGATTGTTCCATCAGCCAGTGTGCTGCAAAGGATGAAGCCTGCTCTTAGTTTGTATCTGTGGCAACTGCTGCATGCTTCTGCTGGCAGCCAATTGGCAACACAAACAAGCCTCTGTGCATGTGCGCATGAGTGCATGTGTGCCTGAGGGCTGTTTCTCCGGTTGCAGCAGTGACTCCCAAGCGTCGTTCAAAGACTCATTTCCCTCAGCAGCTTCTGTTGTAGATGCCGCTGCAGGCGCTGTAGCTCACAAGCCTTAAATTAGGGAACATAACATGTAGACCACACTGAAGCAGTAGTATGTTCTTGTAAGCAGGCAATTGCCAATTGGCATACCTCTTCTGCACTCTATTATGAGTCGTGTGCAGCATTGGCCAGTCAACAGTGTCGACTGTTTTGGGTGTCTGGTTGATGCTCCAATTCAGCAAGGCAAATATGGGGACACACTTGCGCAGCCCGGTATGATACTCAAGTAGCAAGCTTGGCATCTCATTAAGTTGATGCTAAAAAGTGTAGTCTCTTCTTTTCTATGGGAGCACGCATTGCAGCTGCAGCTCAGCTGCGCTGGCAGGCCTTCTGCAGCAGCTGAGTGGCAAGCCCTCACGTTGCATGAGAGAGCAGCAGCTGTTGTCATGTCCACTTTTGTTGCTGCTGGTGCTGTTGCCGCGGCTAACTAGCTGAAAAATTGTGTTTTTGCTGACATGCTACTTTGTCAGCAGCCTGCACCCAGAATTGAGAACACAAAAATCTGGTATGTATTTGTTATCAATGATGGCACTGCCGGGCATGTGTATATCACGCAACTAGTCGATGTTTACCTCAGGCTCAGACTTGCTGGCATAATTAGTCATGTGATGCATGCACTGCAGTGCAAGGTGAGCCTGTACAGGTATACCAGTACAGACTTGTCAGGCAGCATTGCACGTGGTGCTCATCAGCCAATACGCAAGTGTATCAGCCCATTGGGTACACTGCTGTTACTTGGCAAGCATGCCCGTACACTCAGCAAGCATGCCTGTGCACTCAGCAAGCATGCCTGTGCACTCAGCAAGCATGCCTGTGCACTCAGCAAGCATGCCTGTGTACTCAGCAAGATTTAATAAGTACACACGGAGCATCAAGACTGTGCTGTTGCTAGCAGACTGTGCATGCATGCATATGCGCTACTTAGTATACTGCTGAAGGCACAGCACAGGGACCCTTGCAATCATCATGGTATATGTTCGCACGTAAGCTTAGAGCCAGGACTCCTGTCCATCGGATTTCGAAAAACGGTTTACACCTGACAAGGCTTAGGCAGTTGCTGCCCCATAGTAAAAGCCAAATTCAGCATGACAGCGAAGTATTTCAAAATTTTGAAGGGAACTTATACATATAGATGTTCCATAAACGTGTACAACATGTGGCAACCAATACACAACATAAAACCACATACTGGTATGTAAAACCATCAGGGCTTCAGTGCTTGCAAGCAAGCTTGCTTGAAGTCATCATTGTACACTAGGTCGTGATCTGTGTCATTGTTCCTTGATGCAAAGACCATGTCCGACTGGCTTATACATCTGAACATGCGGACTAAAAGCTCCTGGTGAGTCATTGGCTGAAGGGAAGCAATACGCTGCAAAAACTCCCAGCGTGGCAGCAAAATGCCCCTGAATGATGCCATTAGAAATTGGGGACGCTGAACAATCATGTCTCTGGGCACACGCATAGTGACAGAGATGTAGTGCCATTTCTCTTGGCGCAGCACAGTTGTCCAATTGGCATTGAGCAGCTGCGGCAAAGTGACAACCATATCAGTTGCTTGTGTTGAAGTAAATCCTAGCTGAGTGAGAGTCACAAAATTTGCATCCATGCGAGCAGGTGTGCAAGATAAAAGCGTCGGTTGACAAAAGACCACCCTGTGTAAACGTCGCTCTGTCAAATTGAGCCGTACCAAAAGGTGTTTGGCCCGGAAGGCCAAGGATGAGGAGTCATGGGTAAATAGACCGACACGGAAAGCTCTAATCATAAAGTCCTTTGTGCCCCCAAGACTTTGCAGGTATGTGTATACACCTTGCTGGGTAGCAAAAGTTGCTCTCCAAAGCCCGTCAAAGCTATCTCCAGTGTTCAATAGAATGTCACACAACTCATTTGAAGCAGCAGGGACCTCAAACACCTTGGCAAAAAATGTCAACCTTTGCTGCGTCTGCTGACTGCTGTGGATTAAAATTGCAGGATGCTTCTCAACAATTCGACCTATGTAAGCTCGCGGCACACCCATCAGCTCAAGCTCATTTACTTTGCCCTTCAAATTCTCAAGCTCCAGGTTTGCGACAGCAGCGCACTTCACAAGGACATTTTGCGGGGCTCGAACACCCCAAGATCGCAACCAAGCAGAGAGCATGTCAACATTGCTGACTGGATTGCAAAGCAGTGAAGGCGAAGCGCGAATCATTTTGGCCAATGCTTTGTTGCCCAGTCTGTTGCTGTACTCATGAATGCGGGGTTTCAACACTTGATCAACATCCCAATTCAGGTATGCTGGATAGCGCCTCATGACAGTGTCAACCTGTGCCTTGGTCAGGGGTAAGTGGGTGAAGGCAGCATACACCGGCTGTGGAACATTGACAGCAGGCTTCTTTGCAGCAACCACAACAATAAGCTGTCTTCTGCGTGGTGGCCTGAGACTCTTTTGCAGATGACGGGGACAAAATGGTCTCTGCTTGGAACATGGGAGCCAGCCACCATTTGCGTGCAAGAGACTGCAGCGTTGCATGGCGCTTAGGTGTCTTTGCTGTGGCCTTCTGCGGTTGCTTATCTGCTGTCGGGCAAACCTGCAGAATGACATTGTGTTGCAACAGATGGACCTGACTAACCAGAAGTGCAGAACAAAACGTCCATCGTACATGATTCAGCAGGGAAGTAGGGGTTCATGGCGTGTCCAGCTACCAAAGCCAGAGCTCAAATTGCACACTGTTGCAGGGCCAGGCCATAACCTATAGGTGCATACCTTTGATCGGCAGGAGCTAGAGTTCAACTACATCAGGCTGCCATGTCTGCGCCTGAGACAGTAGGCTACGAGTGTGCGTACAGACTGCTAGGTAAAGTGACGCTGACACCAACACTGCATAATGTTGCCCAGGACACTAAGAGGGAAACACCAGATTACCTCCGCTGTACCGCTGTACCTGTGCCGCCTTACAACTGCAGAGTCTCCCCAACAAGCTTGAACACGGCCGTCAAGCAGCAGATGGGCTGACAGCCATCAGTTGCGGACGCGTATTAGATGGCAGACCGGTATTTGTTTGTGTCGTGTGGGGCTTCTCAGTTGTGGATGTGACAGTCTGGTCTCGGAGCAATCAAAAAAGAACACTAATTGGTATCATATGATATGCGCTCTAATGCGCTCAGCAGGGCATTGAACATAACCAAACATATAGTCGACTCCCATAACTTGAAGAGCCGGATTGGGCCCTGAACCGTGCGTGCGGTCCTGACGTACCACTTAGGACGTTGCGTAGCGACCGCAAACAACTTGAGCATCTGGCTTCAAGCAGCAGTGCAGCACTCGTGGGATGGCTCCGGCAAACTTTGTCCTCAGCGCTAGCTGCGAGTTCCTTTCACCAACTTTGTTTCGACCTGGAGATACTGCTGGCAGTTGGGAGCCTGGCTTGCAAGCAAACACCGTCGGCAAAAAGGCCCTGAACATGAGTAAGCAAGAGGCCAGTGCATCTGTGAAGTGATTTCTTGTCTTGTTGCGTGCCACACCTGCTGTGAACACATCTGCAGCTAAGCTTTAGTCACAAATGGTGGCCCTCGTGCTACTGCGGTGTTGACTGTGCAATAGTCATCATGATGTATTCACAGCATGGCGCAAGCAGCAGCGCGCAGATGAGCAGCTCATCACAATCAGTTGATTGTTTTCCGTCAGCCAGTGTGCTGCAAAAGGAATTCAATCCTTTTTCTGCTAACCCTGGTATAAAAACAGTTTGATCGGTTGACTGAAAAGGCATTTGCCTTGAAACCCCTGAAGTTGCTGTGAGGTTACATCTTTGGCAAATGCTGCATGCTGCTGCTGCCATGTTGGGAAACACCACATACAAGCATGTGTGCATCTGTGCTTTAGGACTCTGTTGCTCCAGGTACAGCAGTGACTCTCAGGGGTCATTCCAGGCTTCCTTCCCTCGGCAGGTCCTGTTGCAAATGCTGCTGCAGGCACTGTAACAACCAAGACTTAGGTCAGGGAATGTAACATGGAAACCACACAGTCAAGGCAGGAGAGTGCTCTTGTAAGCAGGCAGCTGCCAGTCGGCATATCACTTCTGCACACTCACAAATGAGTCATGTGCAGTATTGACCAGTCAACGGTGTAGGCCGTCACAGGCACTCGGGTGATGCTCTGAGCCAGTAAGGCAAATCTGAGGACGTGCATTGCAACTGTTCTCAGCTGCGCTGGCAGGTCTTTTCAGCAGCTTAGTGCCAAGCCCCTCATGTTGGCGGAGAGAGCAGCAGCTCTTGTCAAGCTGTTGCTTCTGCTGCTGCTGCTGCTGATGCAGCTGCAGCGTCACTAAGTGTGATTGCTGACCTGGTCAGGATTGTCAGCAGCCAGCATATGTTTTCCAGCACACTGCTGCGCATGCTGGCTGGCGGCGCATGCTGCTGCTGCATGCAGGCGTACTGACTGTCAAAAACGTAGTTGCATCAACTAACAAGCAGCTGCTGCACCTGATGGTTGCTCACTACCTTGTGCAAACGAACAACCCAGCGTCAATATTAGATGTTGTGGAAATGGGAAATATTTGATCTTGGTATCTAACCTTCAGTGATGGCGTGTATGGCGCAATAGGTTAACAATCGTTTGAGTCCAAAGCTTGCAAGAAACAAACCATACAATACTTGCACTGCATTGCAAGGTTTGTCTTGCTTCACAATACCGGCTTGTCAGGCAGTGACACTGTTCAGCCAACACGCAATTGCATCAGCGCAAGCATGCCTGTACAACAGCGAGGATTAATTTGTTTAGCACAAACAGAGCGTCAAGGCTAAGTGCTTTGGATGCAGACCATGCGCCACTGCTGCAGGCACACCAGAGGGGATTTTGTGCTACAACCAAAGTACAGGGTGCTTGGTACTATACTTGGTACAGGTAGTTGGCTAGGATGTCGCGGAAAGTAATAAACACATACACATCGAGTACATATGAGGATCGTTCAAAACAGCATAAAAGCACATCCCATCAAAGCTTCGGTGCTTTCAAGCAACTTTGCTTGAAGTCACCGTTGTACAATAGGCCGAGATCTCTTTCATTGTTCCTTGATGCAAACACCATGTCCGACTGGCTTATATATCTGAACATGCGGTCCAAAAGCTCCTGATGCGATACTGGCCGAAGTGAAGCGATACGCTGCAAAAAGTCCCAGCGCGGCAGCAAAACGCCCCTGACTGATGCCAGCAGAATTCTGGGATGCTGAACAATTGTTTCCCTGGGCACACGCATAGTGCAAAAGATGTAGTGCCACTTCCCCTGGCGCAGCGTTGTTGTCCAATTGGCATTGAGCAGCTGCGGCAGTGTGACAACCATATCAGTTGCTTGTGTTGAACTAAATCCTAGCTGAGTGAGAGTCACAAAGTTTGCATCCATGCAAGCAGGTGTGCAAGACAAAAGCGTGGGATGACTACAGACCACCACGTGAAGACGTTGCTTTGTCAAATTGAGCCGTGCTGAAAGGTGTTTTGCGCGGAGGGCCAAAGTCAAGGGGGCAATGGTAAAAACACTGCTGCGGAAAGCTCTAATCAAAGATTGCTTGTTGGCCCCAAGACTTTGCAGGTACGTATATACACCTTGCTGGGCAGCAAAATTTCCTCCCCAAAGCCTGTCAGAGCTATCTGGAATTTTCAATAGAATGTCAAAAAACTCGTTTGAAGCCTCAGGGACCTCAAACACCTGGGCAAAAAATGCCAACCTTTGTTGTGTCTGCTGACTACTGCTGAGAAGAATTGCAGGATGCTTCTCAACAAATCGACCTATGTAAGCTCGCGGCACACCCATCAGCGCAAGCTCATTGAATTTGCCCTCCAAGTTCTCAAGCTTCAGATTTGCGACAGCAGAGCACCGTACAAGGACTTTTTGCGGGGCTTCAACACCCCAAGATTGCAGCCAAGCAGAGAGCATATCATACTTGCTGACAGGGTTGTGAAGCAGTGAAGGCGAAGCGCAAATCATCCTGGCCAATGTTTTGTTGTCCAGCCGATCGTTGTACTCTTGAATGCGGGGCTTCAACTCTTGATCAACGTCCCAGCTCAGGTATGAAGGATAGCGCCTCATGACAGCGTCAACCTGTGTCTTGGTCAGGGGTAAGTGTGTAAAGGCAGCATACACTGGCTGCGGAACGTTGACAGCAGGCTTCTTTGCAGCAACCACAACAAGAAGCTGTCTTCTGCGCGGTGGCCTGAGGTTCATTTGCAGATGACGGGGGCACAATGGCCTCTGCTTAGAACATGGGAACCAGCCACCATGTGCATGCAAGTGACTGCAGCTTTGCATGGCGCTTAGGTCTCTGCTGTGGCCTGTTGCTGTTGCTGATCTGCTTGTCTGCTGCTGGGCAAAATGACCTGCAGAGTGACATCATGTTGCATTAAACTGGACGCAGTAAAGCAAAAGTGCAGACCAAAACGTCCGTCATATAAACTCCAGCAGGCAAGTAGGGGGTCCTGGCATGTCCAGCTACCAAAGCCAGAGATCGGACTCGAACTGCACTCTGTTACAGGAGCAGGTCAGGACCCAGAGGTGCGTGCGCACCTTTGGTCGGCAGGAGCTAGCGCTCAGGTAAAACAAGCTGCCATGTTTGCGCCTGAAACCTTAAACATCCGCAGGTAGGCTATGACTGTGCGCACAGACTGCCAGATCAAGTGACGTTGACATCGTCACTGCATATGAGACTGCATATTGTCGCCCAGGACAACGAAAGGGACATATTAGAATGCCTCCGCCGTGCAGATCGCGTGAAGCCTTGTTTGTATCAACTGTGTGGTATTCGATAGCACGGGCGCAAATATGACAGGCTGGACAGCGTCGACAGCACACAACGGAGCCGCCTTAAAACTGCAAAGTCTCCCCATCATGCTTGAACATGGCTGGCAAGCAGCAATTGGGCTGACAAGCACCAGTTACGTACACCTGCTGGATGGCAGAGCGTATTTATTTTTATCGTGCTCAGGGGCTTCTCAACTGTGGATGTAAGAATCTGGTCTCGGAGCGACCAAGAAGGAACATACCAGCAAAAAACGCGCATGATGCCTGACTGACATGCGCTGTAATGCGCTCAGGAGGGAAGACTCAACACCATCAAACATATATGGACCACTCCTATAACCGGACCGGATACTGAGCCGTGCACGCCTTCTTAGCACGTTGCAGCGATCGCAAACAATTTGACGCAGGTTGAATGTAAATGTCTTGCTTATGAGGTTAATGTTGAACTCGAAATTGCACAGCGCAGCAACTTTCGCCAACTGCGACTTCGGTAATTGCGTCCCGAGTGTGTATGACATCAGTTCAGGGCACAGGCTGGGATTTTGCTCAGTCCGTAGCAACAGCACTGGGTGCCAGCACCATTGGTTGGATGGCCTCAATTGATTCTAAGGCAAGATACATGTAGCTTTTCAGCAGGATCTTTCCCGTCCCAGTAAGCCTTGAACATGTCAGGCATGTTTTTAGTATCGTCTTGCCAGAAGTCATGTTCAGCACCATAGCCTTTCCAGTGTAGCAAGTATTCAGTCACTTGTTTCCTGTCGCGCTTTCTTGTCCTGTGGTTCAGGATACAATCAATTTCAAACTCCAGTTCACCATCAATCATTTCAGGTAGTGGAGAAGGAGGTCTGCCACCATCAGACTTGTATGCTTTCAGGTATGACACATGCCATACATTGTGCACCATCATGCTTTCAGGTATGACACATGCCATACATTGTGCACTCTCATGCTTTCAGGTATGACACATGCCATACATCGTGCACTCTCATGCCTTCAAGCAATTCCAGACGATACGCCAAGGCACCTATGCGTTTTGGTCCCTTGAATGTCTAACCCATTTGGGCATCAGTTTGTTGCTGCCAATGCTTAGCACTTTCAGTGTCAGATGCTTAGTAGAAAGCAGTACTTCAGAGCCAACATCATGTTCAACATTGATGCGGTGTTGATCATGGTAACATTTCTGCCTTTGCTGAGCAGCAAGCATGCACTTCCTTGCTCTGGCAGTCAGTTGTTGCATTCGCTGAGCATCTTCAGCAGAAGCAATGTTCTCAGTGAATCTCTCACCCAATTGTGTGATTCTCGCAGTCAAAGGAGTCTTGGCAGTCCTGCCATGATTCAGGAAGAAAGCTGTGTTCAGTACAATTTCCTGCCAGGCACTGTTGATTGCAAACTGGATCAGGTTCAAGTGCTTACCCCAGTCATTCATTTCAGGTGAGACAATTTGCCTCATCATTCCTTCAATTGTACGATTCGTACATTCAGTCATACCATTTGAAGATGGTTTGTAAGCTGATGTCAGCTATAGCTTAATGTAGAGGGCTCAACCAGTCCTTTTATGAGGAGATCAGTGACGTGCTGTACAACTTCCCGCTTTTCATCAGGAGATAGCCTGTACATACGTTGAAAGGGTGGAAGGCATTCTCTACTAGGTTAGATGCATGCTGTATACCTCTGTCAGGTGGCAGGCCTGATGGTTTACTGAAAACAGCAGCATACTTTTCGCGTATAGTGTCAATGTAAGCTTCCAGCTCAGGCATCAGCTGCTTGTTAGTAGGCTTTTCACTGTCACTTGCAGTAGCAGAGTTGGCTGCAGCAGCAGTTTGCATGGCAGCTATGTCATTAGCAGTGACCGATACAAAGAAAGGTTCTCAGTTGTTACGTGCGGCATGCTTAGCTTGTGCATATGACAGGATAATATTGATAGTTGCTTAGGTGCGTTGTGAAATGCAGAAGCAGGTTTTGCCGTAGCAGGCTCAGCAGGAATTTCTGCAGGAGACTCATCAGCTATTTTTTCAGTTTCAGTCATAATTGCATCAGCATCACTTCCATCATCAAAATCAATGAGGCCAGGTGAATCACTATTTCAACATGATCATCACTAACAGGCTGACCAGAGAATTGTTGTTCAGTTTGTGCTGCTACAAGCTTGTAAAACTTGCCATCACGGTTCATTGTCACAGTTGAATTTGCAAAGTCAAGAACAGCACGATGTTCAATGAAAAAGGCATTGCCTAATATCACATCAGAATCTGCGCATAATTCAGTGACACAGCTGCACAGTAATTACTTTTATAATGTGCTGAATGCTCAATTTCAGTTTGGCAACCCTTAGTATTGGCAATCATGTTCAAATCATCATGAGATCTAGACAGTCTTCTACATAGTGGAAAACCCCCATATGATCAGGCTGTGCGAAAAATGACCATGGCCTCGAGCTCATGGTGTCAGGGCCGCCTGTGAACATGCTGGACCGCAAAGAAGCAAGGGCAGTACACTCAAAAACCAAGTGCATCTCATCCCCCACAGCACCACTATTGCAAGCTAAGCACACCCTGTGAGCCCTAGCAACATGATTCTGAGCAGCGCCAACAAAACGACCAGTAGCAACAGGCAAGCTATGTCAACCAAGCCTCAACTGCAGAAAGAGCTGCATGCGCCCACCAGAAACAGGTAAATGACAATAACGCCTACGAAGGCTGTATGGCCTAAACCACTGCTCATGATCATAAGTGCAAGAAACGATACCTCGAGTGGGAGCTGCATGAGGACAATACAAAGCAGCACTGCCCATGTGCTGCAACTGTACAGCCAAAGCCTCCACAATACTGTCAATATCCAGCAAGGGCATGCAATCAGACACATGTGGCATATCATATCCCATTGAATGCAAGCAACCCACCACATAGCTGGCCATATTGCAAGCACCCCCCTGAAAGGCATCAGTAACATTGTCCAAGCAAACCGTGTGTTAAAAGGGGCCTACTGGCATTGCAGCCAAGCTGTTCAAAAAACGCAAAGTCTGCTAGCACCATAACACTTGCAAAGGCAACAAACCCAACTCTGCCAGCAGCATTCTATGAGGGGTTGAAGGCAGCAAACCACAGATTGTCTTGAGGTAGTAATCATACAAGCGGTGCAGTTCCCTCCGTATAATAAAGTCTCATAAAAGTCCCCCCTTTGGCTGTTTGAAGTCGATGAAGGAGTCTTGTAAATGATACCACTAAACTCTTCAGTGCTACTCAGCCCAAGTCTAAGCATGAATTCATGTAATGACCACAAGCCATTGTTGCTTCAATCAAGGCAAAATTGCTGAAACTAACAGTTGTATTGCACAGACGTCTTCCTGTTGACCATGCTTGGTGCTGTTGCCTAGTCACATCGCACCAGTCAGCCCTGCTTAGTGATGTCACTAGCGTTGCAAATTGATCAAGCTTCAATTGTTTCAGATGTTGTCAAATCTTCCATTTTCGCGCGATTTGCCTGTCTCCGACGCTGCCAGTCCAGAGACTCCCTCAAGCGTGCGTCTGCCAGAGATGCTGATCTTCTGTTGCGTTCTATACTTTGTGCCGAGATGCTTCCCATACTCCTCCGTTCCTCACTTCGCCTGGCACGAAATTGTTTAAAAACCTCACGACGCATCTCGCTACTTGCAGCAGCAGCAGAGTAGGCGTTCAAGCGCCTTCCACGCGCAATATCCTCCCATGTAGGGCATCCTTCCTCTTCGGGGTCCCACTCCGCAACATCAGCGCAATATTCACGACAATCCCGGAGCCAACGCTTCAGTATAAACATGGGAGCTCTATTCCGGCAATGTCTATTTACTTTGTCTGCGGCAAAGAGTAGCAAAGTTATCCACCGGGGATAAATAGCAATCTGGTCTCGGAGCAAAGGGCGCATGATGATGATGATGATGCCTAATCGACAAGCCCTGTAATGCGCTCATGAGGCAATATTCGACACCATCAAACATGTAGATGACTCCCTTATCCTGCAGAGCCGGACCGGGCCTTGGAGCGTGCATACGGTCCTGGCGTCCCTGCTTGCACGTTGCAGCGATGGCAACTAAATTGACGCAGGTTGGATGTACTTGTCTTGCTTGTGAGGTGCAAGTCGAACTCGGTACATACGCGATAACTGCATCGTCTGAGAATGAAAGCAAGGGCACGTTGCAAAAACAGGCGTGCCGCAACAGTCACTTGCAGTCCACGTTCATAGTCACAGTCACTTGCAATACACACTTGTGACAACTCAAGTCGGGTCAATTGGACGTGGTGGTAGGTCTGCACACCTACTGCTGGTGGTCATATGAGGCATGTGTGCTCAACGCGGCCATTGGAAACTTGCCAACAAATCCTGCGCAAGTGTAATCAAGCCTGCACCGGTGTCGCTCTGTTGCGGTGTGTGACATGCAACTTGGGATGAACACAGAGACTTTGATCATGCTCTACTGTCAGGCTTCCATGCAGCAGCTCCAACAGCTATCTGTGTTGCCACTTCATATGTGATGGTCATCCTGCTGATTGTTCCTCCGCCACCGTATCTGAACCTCTTCTCTGTTCTTGTCTGCAAACAAGACACATATTGGACAGTCAGTCAGGCAGATGGAATGAATGGTATGGGTGCCCTGTCAGTTGTATGCGTGACTCAATATTGCAGACAGCAAAGGCTGCGTACTGGGCTGGACACTCACTGCAGAAACTACAGAGGGCATTGCAATGCTGCATGAGTGCATTTGAAGCTTGGCTGCATTGCAGCTTGATTGCGCTGCACTGCAGCTTGACTCAAAGCTGAAAACAGGTGCAACTGTATGATACAAGAACTCTTTTTGCTCAGCATGTCTCACATGCCAAGCATGAACAACGTAAAAACACTGACAGATACGCACATGTATGTTTGTTGGACTGCAAGGGGTAAGACGCACAGCAGTGCGGACTGTACTAACACACAATGTCACGTTAGCAACGTGCGCAAAGCAGTGTTTAGGCAGTGCGAAGCAGTCTCATCACGCACACCTTCCTCAGAGGCACCTCTGGAATTGACAGGTGTGCACTTAGGAGGCTTTTGACAACAAAGCTCTCACGCTCTATGCATGATACAGACTAGACAGGAAATGTCTGGGAGGCTATGCAGAACTACAGTAAGTCATGTGTAATGAGCACAGGAGTTCTAATGAGATCAGGCATTCAGCCGGCACTGCAATTTCTGCCCCAATCACCCAATATTCAGCAGACATGTGATTCTGAGTTCACAGCATGAGGGGACAAGGTTGCAAAAAAGAAGTCACCTTGCCAAAAGCAGCAATCAGCTCCTCACGTTCCAGTCTGACAACATACACAGCAGGTGACCCTTGCGTGCTGCCTTCATAGAAGTTCTCACAGTCGTTGAACATGTTGTGGAACACCTCAGGATCCACCTTGCTGTCAAAGTAGACAGCTTTTGTGCAGCCAAACTGTATGCCTGCAATGAAGCTTCTGAACTAAACTCAACTTGTTTCGGCCTATTATAGCTGCATTATTGATGAGTTACTGTCAAGCGCATGCACAGAGCAACGGACAATGTTTGACATCAGGCTAACAGACAATGCATGCATAGTCATGTGGACGTACTGCCTTTCATCTGTTCTCCTGCATCCTTCTTGAATGCCATCTGTCCATCCTTCAGCATCTTGGCATGAGACTTGTCAAAATCCCTCTCAGCAGCTGTCCTCTTTCTGCAGTATCACTTAGCAGAACTCACACTGATCAGCCAAGACTAGTACAGCAGACGCGACCCGGCCTTGCAGCGGCTACCTGAGAGTAGCTTACCTTGATTTGCTTGTTGCCTTCCTGGCAGCTGTGTCCTCTGCTGCGCCTGCTTTAAACGGGCCAGAGAAGAAGAGACGCTGCTTAAGGGCGTCGACTTTTTTCTGCAGCTTATCGACCTACATGCTCTTTTCTGCAGGAATAGCGCCGTGCGAGCAGTGAGCAATATCTGGGAGAACATGCAATAGCAGTAAGCCGCTGGATGCACGGCCCATAGTGCAGACGGTGCTAAGCAACGGACCTGAGAGCTTTCTTGCGGCATTTCCTGCCTCAATTTTCTGGTTCGAAATGATTCTCACAGCAGCCATTTTGTGTCTCTGCAAGGCGTCAATTTCTTGCGCTGTCAGTGACGTGGTTGTCGGGGCTTGATCAGAGCATGCGGCCATGCCGAGTTGCGGCAGCTACCGAGGCTACTTGTGGGTTTATAGGTTGCAATGCTCTTGAACGCTTGAGCAGGTGCAGCGAGTTTACGCATTCAGGAACTCGACCAGCGCACCTATTCCTGCACCAAAGTCAAATCTCGTTCGAGCTTTCAAAGTTGTTGACCTAAAGTTGACTTCCAGCATGCGCAGCATGCTGACATTGCCACTTGACATTGCGTTTGAGTGTCACTTCGTTGTCGTCCATCATCCTCCTCCTTGACTTGCAGTGCATGCAATGTACGCTGCCATGTCCTCTCATGAACAGCACAATGAAAAGCGCTACGTTGACCGACTGCTTTCACTTCCATCATGTTGTGATGCTCTGTCGCAATACAATGCATGCTACACAGTGCTATTGCGCATTGAAAATTGCAAGCACTGATCATGATGTGAACGAAGTACCAGCACAAGTCTGACTGAGTTGTCTGCACAACAGCACTGTACCACACTGAATTATCCATCAAACATCAGAAAAGGGTTGAACAGCAGGAGGTGTGCCAGCCAAACTAAAATATCAATTGATAAGCTTGGAAGAGCAGACGCTGAGGCAATGGCATACAAACCACAACTGCTGCAATTCAAACTCATCTCACTGCATGCACCTGGTACCTGTGTCCACTAGTCCTACTTACAGCAGACAGCTGAAATTGATACAGTTAATACTTCGGCAGATTCATGCAGAAACTGCATGGAAGCGTTCTTTGAATCAGAGTAAAGTTGACCAGGAGGTCACTCTTCTGTACAGTCTGTATCCACAATACTAGGGTACACACAGAAATCTGCATGCCCCAGCAAACGCATATCAGAGCAGGATTGAAGCCTGCATGTATCATCTTTGATAGTACAAACTCATGTGGCCAAGGTCCATCTCTTGTCATCAAGGCGGCCATGTGGACTGTACAAAAGCATTTGAGGCTTCTCTTGCACCATGCTGTAGTGATGTGGTTTGAGTCATCATTAGTGACTTGACATGCTTAGAAACTTGCCAACCACCAAATCTTCAGCCTCAAACCCAAAAGTCTCAACGCAGCTCCTTCATGCCCTTGTCAAGGGGTTACCCCAGCTTTTGACCAGTGCCTAAACAGGCCCATGGAGTGCAGGACCGCCACTCATCATCAACCCAGACCCTGGAGTTGTTGACGCTTCTTCTTCATCGTGTTCCAGAGCTGCCGCTTCTTCATCTTGGCTCCCAATGGAGGTCTCCTCGTCGTGCTCAAGCGCAACTGAGTCCTCATCGACACTGCCAGTTTCTTCCACATCAGGGTCCGGCGCTGCTGCGTTGTCAGCACTGCTAGTGGAGCCTGCCTCCTGCATGGCAGTGAAAAGTCATACACAATGTGCTATCACGCTTTTTTTTGAAATTGTGACTTTCTGAGTTTGTGAATGTTTTCTGTCCATAAAGGCAAACACTGACAATAAATTACTGTCATCTCTAGTGGAGCCTGCTTCCTGCATGGCAGTAAAGTTTAGCATGCCATCAATTAACGGTTAACCTTTTCTCTTACCACAGGAAAAGTTCAAGGGGGACTCTGCTCCAAGCACATGAGTCTCTGGCAGCATGCTTTACTCAGCAGTGTAGTGAGCAGACTATTGATGAAATAATAACATATACTGTAATCAGCAGGGTGGAGAGCAGAGTTGATAGTTGATAGTTGCATTTCTGAAAGTGGTTGAGCAGAGCTCTATAGAGTGTCATCTGGTGGATGCGCAAAACAACAACTTCAGCAGAAGTTGACTTCAGCAGAAGTTGTGATTTGCACATCAAACACTTGACACGCTGCCACCGCTGAGGTTGGCACAACACTGAAGGACTGCGTTCTCACAGAAAAGCACAAGAAGAGGGTTGACACAACACTGAAGAACTGTATGCTTACAGACAAGCATAGGACCAGCATAAGAAGAGGGGTGGCACAACACTGAAGGACTGCGTGCGTACAGACAAGCATAAGAAGAGGGGTGGCACAACACGCAACAGGAATGCATGCATACAGACAAGCATGAGAAGAGTCTGCACGACTGCAAGTCTGTAAACTGACTTTCTGAGATGGCGTCTGATGCAGAGGCAGTGCCTGATGCAGAAAATCTGTGTCAAAAATGTTTGTCTGTGCATCATGCCATTTGCAGAAATGCAGACGCTAAGGTACATACAAGAGTGCATGGGCTCTTGTCATTCCCGATATGTCTGTCTCAATTCAGAAACGTCATCCCTACACTGAAAATTTATACCCAAAAACGCATGGGGCAAGCAAAAATGCGTTTCTACAATGTGGAGATGTTTTTGGACAGACAAGAACTGTCATGCATGCACCTAGCTCATCATGAGCTGGAAAGCTTCAAATTGATGTTGTTTTCACTTAGATTATCATCAGGTTATTAGATTATTATTAGATTATCATCACGCATACCTGGTCACTGGGGTCGGTCTCCTCTAGGTCAAAGGCAGCCTTTCCAGATTCCTCATTCCATCGCTCTGGGACTGGAAGCGGCCCTGCATAGCATGCATAGCACGTCACGCACATCATTGATGCTGTGCTTTCGGAAATTGCATAGCCTTCTCTCAGCTTACCTTTTGAGCTTGAGTTGGAGGCATGCAGCTTCACTCAGAGCTGAGCTCACCTTTTGGGCTTGAGTTGGAGGTGGAGGGGTAGTTCAAGTCAGTGGTGGACACAGCAATATTGGCCAGTGCTATATGTATATGTGTATATAGATATGTGTATATATAATGCTTTGCTGAGAGCTGAGCTTACCTTTTGGGCTTGAATTGGAGGTGGAGGGGTAGTCCGAGTCAGTGGTGGACACAGCAATGTTGGCCAGAGCTTTACTACGGATGATCTGCAGCATGCTCTTGCTGCTCCACATGCTGCCCTTCACTGTTAGGTACTCGCTGGCCAGAGTCTTGGTGGTCATGGTCGCTGCATCCAGCAGTGGTTGGCCCTGCAGAAAGCACTCAACTCTGGTGAAACAAGCTGTGGACATATGATGCAGCAGTGATGATCACTGGCTAGTGTCTTGGTTGTCATGGTCGCAGCGTCCAGCAGTGGTTGGCCCTGCAGACAGCAGTCAGCTCTTGTGTCCCAAAGATGCAGCAAGGTACTCACTGGCCAGAGTCTTGGTGGTCATGCTTGCTGCATCCAGCAATGGTTGCCCCTGCAGAGAGCAGTCAGCTGTGGTGAGATGAGCTGCGTCCAAAAGAGGCAACACATATTTGACAAGGGCTTTGGTGGTGTAGAGTGCTCTTGCTGCTTGACATGCTGCCCTTCACTGTTAGGTACTCGCTGGCCAAAGTCTTGGTGGTCATGCTTGCTGCATCCAGCAGTGGTTGGCCCTGCAGAAAGCAGTCAGCTCTAGTGAAGTGACCTGTGGACAGAAGGTGCAGCAAGTGTTTGGTAAGGGCTGTTGTAGTGTAGAGTGCTCTTGCTGCTCCACATGCTGTCCTTTACTGTTGTCAGGTACTTGCTGGCCAGAGTCTCGGTGGTCATTGTTGCTGCATCCAGCAGTGGTTGCAACTGCCCCTGCAGACAGCACTCAAGACTTGCGCACAAAAGATGCAGTGCATATCTCACAAGGGCTCTTGGAATAAAAAGTGCTCTTGCTGCTTGACATGCTGTCCATTAGTGTCAAATAATTGATGGCCCTGCAGCAAGCAGTCAGCTCTTGTGTAGGGTAAGCCAGCTGTAGTGTAGAGAGCTCTTGCTGCTTGACACGCTGTCCATTATTGTCAAGTATTTGCCAGGGTCCTGGGTCCTGGGCCAGCGTTATTGCTCATTGGTTCTCAGGCCCTAATCCGCGAAAATGCAAAAACCCTAAACCCCACAATCTATCAAACAACCCTAACAAAACTGAATATTTCGTTTTTTTTAGGGTTTTGCCAAACCCTAACGGTGAGAACCAATGAGAAATAACGCTGGGGAGGGTCCTGGGTGTCATGATTGCACCCACCATGGCAAAGTGTGAGTATGACCTTTGCTGCACAACATTGACAGTAGCAGCAGCAGCAGCAGCAGTATAAGAAGAAGATGAGCAGCAGAAGAACAAGCTGGGAAGAGAAGAAGACAAGTCAGAATAACAAAGGGAAATGGAACATGAGCTGACATGTACGACGCAAGCACGCTAGCTCAGTGGCATGGATGGTGGCTACTTGTGACGAGGACAGCAGCAGCAGCAGCAGCAGCAGCAGAAGAAGGCGAAGAAGAAGAAGCTCACCTGAGATGTATGCCGGAGGCACACTAGCACAGTGGCATTAATGGTGGCCACTTGTGAAGACAGCAGCAGCAGCTTAAAAGAAGAAGAGGAAGAGGAGGAAGAAGAAGAAGGCAAAAGTTCACCTGATATGTATGGCGCAAGCAGGCTAGCACGGTGGCATGGATGGTGGCCACTTGTGAATACAGCAGCAGCAGCAGCAGCAGCAGCAGCAGCAGCAGCAGCAGCAGCAGCAGCAGAAGAAGACAGAAGACAAAAGTTCACCTGAGAGGTATGGCGTAAGCAGGCTAGCACGGTGGCATGGATAGTGGCCACACTGCGGTCCACGTTTGTGTTGTCCACTTTTGGGATCATGTGCTTGTCTGCACGCCGACACAAGTAGTCCTGCAAGCATCAAATCTGAAGGTCAAACATCATCAGGATCGAAAATTCACTATCATCAAGACTGATGATCAACTATCATCAGAAATCATGATCAAACATCACCAAGATTGAAGGTTAAACATCATGGCAACACCTTTAGCAGTGGCATGATGTGTGATCAGTACAATGAATGTGAAAGCAAAGCATGCACAGCAGGCAGGCTATGCAGAGCAACACCGTAGATGACAGGGGTTCACAAATAGCTCACAGTAGTGGAAAAGGGGGATTGTCACCATTGCAAAAATGTGCTGACTAGCAGAGCACAGCACAGCAATCTGTGCATGGGACATGCAGGCAAGTTTACACTATGTACAGGCTGGGTCATTACCTGTATGGTGCGTATGTTGCGTATGTACTTGACGTATCTGTTGGCTGCTGGATCTAGAGTCATGTACTTGGCTCTCACCTGCAGTGTCACATGATCACACTTAGGGTTTTTGGTTTTGTCACATGACTCAACTTAGGACTTAGGGTTGTGTCAAACAAGCAGCCTCTTCCTCACAAACAAGCATCAGGGGGGTTCCTTCAGAAGTTTTCAGAGCTATTTTGATGTTGAACGTCATCTGCCGCCCCTCTCATAAGCAAATCTTTTTTGCTTTTCAACAATCAGAACAGGAGCCTCCTAGGGCAGCAGCTTGGAGCTTAGGGAACCTCTAAGGCCAATCCTGCTCCCTGAGTATGGCTTGTAAGTTCTGAGGTTTGCAAGTTGGCTCCGACACCAAAAAGTACTCCCACAGTCACACTGGACGCTTGAATGTGGAGAGGATGACAAACCCTTACAACTGCTGAAGCATAGGCTCCCAGAGTTTGTATGGCTTAGTCCACCTGCTCAAAGACAAGCACCCAGTCTGGTGAAGAGTCTCGGTTTGGTGGTGGTGCCAAGATAATAACAACAATAGTTATGAGGTTTGCAGCTTGGCACCAACACCAGAAAGTACTCACATAGTCACACTGGACGCTTGAATGTGGGCAGGATGACAGACCCTTACAACTGCTGAAGCACAGGCTGCTAGAGTTTGTATGGCTTAGTCCACCTGCTCAAAGACAAGCACCCAATCTGGTGAAGAGTCTCTTTTTGGTGGTGGCGCCAAGATAATAACAACAATAGTAATAGTCCTGAGCTTTGCAAGTTGGCTCCGACACCAGAAAGTACTCCCATAGTCACACTGGATGCTTGAATGTGAGCAGGATGACAAACCGCTACAACTGCTGAAGCACAGGCTCCTAGAGTTTGTATGGCTCAGTCCACCTGCTCAAAGACAAGCACCCAGTCTGGTGAAGAGTCTCGGTTTGGTGGTGGTGCCAAGATAATAACTGTTTACAGCAGTAATAGTTCTGAGGTTTGCAATTTGGCACAACACCATAAAGAACTCCTGCAGACATGCTGGATGCTTGAATGTGAGCAGGATGACAAACCCTTACAACTGCTGAAGCAAAGGCTCCTATAGTTTAAATGGCTCAGTCCACCTGCTCAATGACAAGCATCTAGTCTGGTGAAGAGTCTCTGTTTGGTGGTGGTGCCAAGACGATAATAATACTAATAATAGTAATAATAGTGATAATAAACAATAATAACTTTTAACAATAACAACAATAGAAATAATCAAAATTAATGATAATAATATTTAAATCGATATAATATTAATACTAACAATAGTGAAATCACTTTTCAGCTCATGATGTGCTAGGTACGTGCAGGCAGAGATGCACAGCACTCAAGTCAGCAGTAGGGCAGACTGAAAGCTGCAAAGCGTAACACCATAGGCAGTGAACAACAGTAACTACTCGTGATACTGCAATGACTCTGCTACACTCACTAATCCTTTGTGAACACTACATAAACCTTGCTGCTGATCAGCTGAGCCGGGGGCTCAGCCTGCTACAATGACTGAGAACTGAAGTGACTGCATCATCTCAACATCACTACCTTTGGAATACGCTTCACAGCCTTACACAAAATTTGTTTGGTGATGAAGGCACATTCAACTTTATGTTTGTCATGATTTTGTTCGTGGCTGCTTCTTGTAGACCACTCTTCTCAATCCTGACACGTCTGTTTCAGTTCAAAAATTGTCATCCTGTTTTGGAAATCTAAAATCAGACACGCCCAGGGGCAGTAAAAAGCAAATCTACATGGTGGAGGTGTTTCAGCTACAAAGTGTGTGTGTTGATGATTGCACACCCATGTTCTTTCTGGCAGGCTTTTGTCAAAAACTGCTTCATGTGAACCACTCTTCTCCATCCGACAACATATAATTCCATTGTTCTTTTTGGAAGGCTTTGTGGCGAGGAACTGCTTTGTGCAAACCAGGACCAAAACAGTTGCTTGGACAGGCCATGTAAATCTCAGACATGATGATGAGCATTAGTACCTTGTTGCAATTGCCTTTTGAGCAGCAGCAGCATCACATCCTGTTTGTTCCTGCAGGGTCTGAAATTAGACACAAAGGCGTTGTTACTCCAAAGCAGTCTTTCACACCTCTTGTTTTTTCAGAAGTGTGTGCTTACCGCAAAGCGCTCTTTGTGCTTGTCTTCATTGGAAATGTAAATGAGGAAGGGTACTATTGTCGGATGCCGCCGCATCAGCTGCACCACGAAGTTGAGGCTCAGATGCACACCCTCACAGACCAGGCTCTCATGCCGCGCCGCACAGCTGCTGATCAGTCTGTCCAGTGACTCCATCACCATCTCACTCTGAGCTTTGTATCCCTGCAGATGTCACAATTGCCAAGTCAGACTACTACACAGGCCTCAGATGCACATCCTCACAGATCAGGCTTGCCGCACAGCTGCTGATGAGTCTGTCCAGTGACTCCATCACCATCTCACTCTGAGCTTTGTATCCCTGCAAACCATCAAAATGCTAAGTCGGTGCATGATTACTACGTAGGCCTCAGATGCACAGCCTCACAGATCAGGCTTGCCGCACAGCTGAGGAATCCATCACTATCTGAGCTTTGTACCCCTGCAAACATCAATATGCTAAATCAGTAGAAGATTAGTACATACGTCTAGATGCACACCCTCACAGACCAGGCTCTCATGCAGATGTCCAGTACCTACACCTACATCTCGCTCTGAGCTTTACAGCCCTGCAAACATCAGAGACCTTGGCTTCAAAAGCAGTGCAAGGCTACTAAAAAAGTCTCAGATACATATTCTCACAGACTGGGGTCTTCTGCTGCGCCGTGCAGCTGCTGATCAGTCTGTCCAGTGATTCCACCACCATCTCACTCTGTGCTTTGTACCCCTGCAAACATCATCAACATGCTGAGTCAGAGCCAAAGTTACCACACAGGGCTCAGATGCACACACTCACAGACCAGGCTTGCGGCAAAAGCCTGCCTGAGAATTTCATTGCCATCTCACTCTGAATTTTGTACCCCTGCAAACATCAAAACTCACAGTCAGCGCAAGATTACTACACAAGCCTCAGATGCACACCCTCACAGATTAGGCTTGCCGCACAGCTGCTGTTTAGCCTGTCTGAGGGTTCTATGACCGTCTCACTCTGAGCTTTGTACCTCTGCATACATCAAAGACATTAGCTGCAAAAGCGGTAAAAGGCTGCTACAAAGGTCTCAGATGCATATTGTCACATACTGAGCTCTCCTGCTGAAGGACATAGCTATTGATGTCATGTTGACAGTCTAACTCTTTTCTCACTCTGGGCTTTACAACCCGGCAAGCATCTCGCTCTGAGCTTTGTAACCCTACAAACATCAGAAATTTGCTGGCGATAGCCATGCAAGACAGCAGAGGTACTCGCCAGCCTGTCAAAACACCTTCATCACCATCTCACTCTAAGCCTTGCCTTCCTACACACATGCAGCAGGACATGCTTACAATGCAGTGTGTGCATCACATGGGCTTCAGATGCACACCCGCAAGGACCGGGCTGTAATGCTGAAGATCCACAACTGCTGGCCACTCATCTGTGGATTGCATTGTGTGCACGCTTGCTAGCTCAAATCATGCAGCAGCAGCATGCGCTTTGGTGCTTGGTGTTCCCTTTTCGCTGTCTCCCCATGCACAATCACGAGGTTTGCAATACACACATGGTCTGATCATGTTCTGACTTGTGCAAAGTATGTAAATAGAGAGGAAATGCAGGGGTGGGGGCAGGGTTGGGGGGTGGGGGGGGGTCATGGAGGGGGGGTACCTTGACAGCTCTTTTCTTGGCATCCCAGCGGGCAGTGGACTCACTGGTGGTACTGTTGTAGCTGGTGGAGGGGGTGCTGTCCTGGGCCCCCCTCTCACTGGTGGAGGGGTTGCTGTCTTGGGCCGCCGTCTCACTGGACTGTATGTGATCACCAGCCTGCATGCACCCAGCCTCTGTGAATGCATAGCAGGTGCATAGCAGGTGCATAGCAGGTGCATAGCAGGTGCATAGCAGATGCATAGCAGGTGCATAGCAGGTGCATAGCAGGCACACAGCAGGCGCATGTGCACTTTCATGTATCTTGCATGCACAATATGATTGTTATCTCATGGAAATTTTATAGACATGTTTTTGTTAGTGTTATCATTCTTGTTTTCACTATCACTGTCAATAGTGTTGTGATAAACATTAACACCCTGATTACTTACTGATGGTCTCTGGGTGTTGCTCACTTCTGCAATGTGTTCGATGAAACTGCAATTCCATCATGACACAAGATTTGGATGGCAAGCCATACCCAATGACAGATTTCACCTGACAACAGAACCGCATCATGACATAAGACCTGGACTGCGACCCATACCCAGTGAGCGTATTCACCTGGTAGGTGGAGGCCCACAGCAGCAGGTTCACACAACTACAAGACCTGGATTGGAACCCATACCCAGTGGGCGTATTCACCTGGTATGTGGAGACCCACAGCAGTGGGTTCTTGCCTGACAGCACAACTAACATGATGACACAAAACCTGGACTGCGACCCATACCCAGTAAGTGTTCTGACCTGGCAGCACAACTACATTCGTGACACAAGACCTGGACTGCAAACCTGTCATGTCTGGGATGCGCATATGGGCTATAATTCCCATGACAGCAACCGTCGTACCCGTTTACTACACTTCCACTACAAAACCATACCCAGGGGGGGGGGGGGGTTCTGACCTGATAGGTGGAGGCCCACAGCAGTGGATTCTGGTCCTCTGCTGCAAAGCTACGCAGCATGTGGCGAATGTTGTCTGTGCTCAGCACTGTTGTGATGCCCAGGCGGGCAGCCAGCAGGCCAGCCAGGGTGCTCTTGCCAGTGCCACTGGTGCCAGCAAGCAGCACTGCCACACTGGAGCGCTGCTCCTGGATGCTGCAGAGCACCAACAACAAGACTTGATGAGACACCATTTGCACTGTTGTTGTTGGGGATTGAGTATAGCACTCGAACCAGAGCAATGTTGCTAGCACTTGCCATGCTGGAGCATTGCTCCTGAATGCTGCAATAAGGAGGTGAAACGTCAATTGCATTGTCATTGCTGGGGCTTGACTTGGTAATGACCTTGAGCCAGAGCGCTGTTGTTAGCAAGCAGCACAACCACACTTGAGCGCTGCTCCTGGATGCTGCAGAGCACCACCAACAAGGGAGTGAGACTGGATAAGACATCATTGGCACTACTGTTGCTAGGGATTGAGTTTGGTAATGGCGTGAGCCAGTGCCACTGGTGCCAGCAAGCAGCACAACCACACTTGAGCGCTGCTCCTGGATGCTGCAGAGCACCAACAACAAGGGAGTGAGACTGGATAACACATCATTGGCACTACTGTTGCTAGGGATTGAGTTTGGTAATGGCGTGAGCCAGTGCCACTGGTGCCAGCAAGCAGCACTGCCACACTGGAGCGCTGCTCCCGAATGCTGCAGAGCACGTCATTGGCACTACTGTTGCTAGGGCCTGAGTTTGGTCGTGGCCTTGAGCCAGAGCGCTACTGTTGCCAGCAGACAGCGCTGTTGCTAGCAGACATCACTGCCACGCTGGAAGCTGCAGGACAGCAACTACACGGAATGACACTGGATGGGACTTCCATTGCGCTGCTCTTGCAGGCACACTTGCACTGTGTTCAAACTGTGCTTCTTTGTGGATTTGTGGAGGAAGAAGTCCATCACACAGTCCATGCTATAGCTCAGATGGGTGTATACGAGGGTATCTTAGGCGCTTGCACTTTGTAAGTGGGGAGCAGCATGTGCTACATGCTCAAGGTTACTGAAAATAATGATTGTTCAAGCATAGAGATTTTCTGCCTCGCAAATGCGTCTATGGCACTCGCCCTGTCAGCGCACACCCCTTGGATGCAATTAGTGTCTCATGTTAGTGCATGATGGCTCACAGGACTAGGGTTCAGGCACACCTAGTAGGTACCTGGCAGAAATGATTAGCTGGAACGCCTATAAAAAGAAGAAGAAGAAGCATAGCAACTGATTACCGACCTCCTATCCACTCAGATGCGTGCTGGAAAAGCGCAAAGCAATGATTGCTCCAGTACATGCAAAGCTCACGACCAGAGCTTCAAGATGTTGTACCTCAGGCTGGCTTTGATGCAGGCTGGGAACAGTTACCTGCATGCGTTTCTGAGGTCTTGCCTCTCGGCTGGCTTCTCTGTGTATGCCTCCAGCTGCGCAATGACAAAGTCCTCGAACTCCTGTCTACATAGAGCTACTGCTGGTCCTGTTCCTGCAGTTGCATGTATCAGTCGTCAAGATGTGGTGCAAAAGCACCAATGGCCCAATGAAGTGAAAAGGCCAGTGCCAGTGGTGACAAGTTTTGTTGAAGGCAAAACAAAAGGTGGCCTCAATGGCAGGCTTTGTTGGAGATGTTTGTTGAAACAATGAACTTGTGCGTCGCACTACATATCTACTGAGACTACTGCAGCCTGATGCGGGAGGCGAGTGCCAGCATGTCCAATGCTGATCACCTTCAGATCGTTGAAGTCTGTCTTGCAAGGGACTCAAAGACTTTGGGAGCAGATCCCGACCAGCACCATTCAGCTCCTCATCCAGTACTCTGTACACTCGCTCACTGACCTGCAGAAATGCAAAGATCCTGAGTAAAGAGGCAGCTCGATGTTTGCTGATTGACGAGTTCTTGCGAACCTTATGGGCTGTCCTTGGTTTGCAACCCATGAGCTGCAGAGTGCTGCGTAGCATGCTTTTGGTGTATCTTGCCCTGTGAGGCTTGTAGTTGCTGCCAGCTTGGACGTCCGGTGGGTGCCCGCCATCCGTGACTAGCAAGACGGATACTGTCTCAGACGACGAACGCTGTGTTGCTTCTGCCATGCTTACTAGGTGGAGTTAGGTCAGAACATATTGGCCTTTGGAAGCAGGACAGACGAAGCTGCTTGTCGACTGCCACGGCTTCACATCAGCCGATTACATCGGCGGCGCTCAAGAGCAAAGTTACTCAACGCATCTGGGTGTCCGGGGCAGAAACTTCCTGTTACAACTGATCAGGCCAGACAAGTGCGCTGTCTGAAGGGCTGTCGCGCACTCCACCTCGTCAACTGAGGCCAGCGCTGATTGTGCAGATCCAAGCTTGATCGATCGCTTCACAGGTCGAAACAAGATGTTGAGAATGCGCAGAACCGTTTCTCAGTTCGCTTTCGGCCTCGCACACACACACGCTGCTAAATTTGCCATGCAGCTCTGATGTGCAGAGCTGCAGCTTACGATACTGCTCTTTCACTGGGTAGAAATGGGGTCTGCACCTGTGAACCTTCAGACCTGTATCTGGGTCTGCCAGGTGTGTTTCAGCCACTCAGCAAAGCCTTGCATGTCTTGAGCAGAGTGTCAGCTCTTGCAACAACAGCATGCCTCTGCTAGCAGCTGCAGGGACTTGTCACCGCCTCTGTTATTGCAGTCTCCATGCCATTCACTTCCATGCAGTGCTTATGCAGTCACAGCTCATGCGGCATAAAGAGCATAGCAAATTGCTGAGTGTGCTATAGAAGCATACGCTGTAGTGCCCCTATAGGGCTCTAGCTAGAGACAGCCATAGCTGGACTTCTCAGCAAGGGCTCTTGCTCGCAAGAGAAGGCATCGAAGGGCAAAACCTGTTCTGCTTGGGACAAAACAGTGTTGCACCAAAACAAGACACTGGTACAGCAGGTAGTAATTTGACAGGCTGAGCTGAGCAGCAGCTGATCATTCATTCATGCTTTCATTCATTCTCATCAGCCAAAGTTGCTGGATGCCTGTCTGGCATCAGAGGTGGAGTGCACTTCTGCAGACCGTCAAATGGGTGGTGTCAACTTCTGATGTGTTGTCTGTGGTACCATGAGCCAGCAAGGGAGAAGAGTGAAGGTAGGTCCTGACTTGACTCAGTGGCCAGCTGTCCCAGGAGCAGACTGGCCATCAGATCAGATGCAGTGTCTGTCTGTGCAGATATGCCTAACCTAGCTGCAACATCATAGCGCTGCAGCTGCCTTCCCAATGTTGCAAAAGGGCTGCAGCGGAGGGCCGTAACAGAAGGGGTGGCTGGCAAGAGGGGATTTTCACTGGAAGGTTGACAACAGGCTGAGCAGCGGCAGCAGCTAGACTACTAAGACATAGTGCGTTTTAGTCAGGGAAGCTGATGAGGGCTGACCGCTGCAGGCATGGAGAGCCAATGATTGAATGGGTCATGCCAGCTCCCAGGACGTTTCTCGGTCACTTTTTCAGTAGAGATGGGTTCCTATTGTTTGTATAGCAAGGGTGTCAGGAAGCTTCCTAAAACAACTCATTCAGAAGAGCCTTGTATTCAGAAGAGTCTGAAGATCGTTTGAAAGGCCTTCTGAACACAAAGATTACAGGCTTGTTTTTTAGTCTTAAGACCTGTCCAAGAAGTTCTTAAAACTCCTCTCTTGTGGAATGTCAACAGCTTGTAGTTGTAGTTTGCACTACAACTATAGTAGTACTACATCTCCAGTGGCTCAGCCTTGCTACAAGAACCGAGAAACAAAATGACTGTGTTGTCTCAACATGGCTACGGTAGGTAACCTTGGAAATACACCTCACAGCTTTGCATCCTCTCTGGGGCATTGAATGAGTCTGCCTCACCTTTATTTGGCCTGCAATTTTCCTTCTACAGACAGCACAAAAGATTGTGTCATCTCACATTCAGTTGTTCTGCAATGCTGCATTTACCTGCAAGTCAGCTGATACCCCAACATGTTGATAGCCCAACATGCTGTACAGGGCTGACGCCACAAATTAAGGCTTGCAATGATTGTCTTGCGGCAGCATGACATGTCCAGCTTTGTTTCTGTGTTAGGCCATTTGCTACTAGTTCACACAAAGTACCCCATGCTGCAAGCATGCTTGCGCAAGTATCCAAGAAGCACTCTTTCGACACTCAAAGCTGCAACAGTTTCATGACGACATTGACCATTGTTTCTTGCTTGCTCTGGTCAACAGCTCACAGTGGGAGCTGTGCATTGATACAGCTGTTGAGGAATGCTGGTCAGCCTTACAAGCAACATACAAGGTTGTACTTTAAGCTGTACTCGGGGGAAGTTTTGTGGCTGAGCATGGCGACTTCTGCTGTTACTTTTGTCAAGGTAACAGTACCATAGTTTCATTGCTTAGTAATAGCAGTTCCCGTTCTCTCCATTTCTGTGAGCTGAATCAGCTGGTAGCAAATATGTTGGACACTTTGCGCGTAAGGTTGAATTGCCAACGCGCGTAAGGTTGAGTTGCCCACACTGTTGACCGCCCGCCTGATACTGGCTATTGCATGTTCACTTGGAACACCCAATGATCTATCCACAGCAATATGTTCCGAAGTATCTCAAAAGTTATCAAGGGTGCTCAGCCAAACCTTTGTGTTGCTGCCAATCTGCGAGAACTACACTGAAGGACCACAAATACACGCCACAGTCTTCTTTTGCGTCACAACGCCGACGCAAAGGTAGTGTCCTTGTGAGCGCTGAAGTAGCTGGCCATCAGAGTGACTGCTCGGCGGGCTCGGAGCCGCCCATCAATGGCAGAATTGTGTTATCTGAGCTGGACCTGCTAAAAGCTCGTCTTGATCCCGAAGTTAGAAACGTGCTGCCCAACGATGTTCCCCTCGATCTGCGTTTCGAAGAGCCACGTCCTGCTAAGGATTTGTTGAACGTACAGCTGTTTTTAACACAACCAACTTTGGCTGGTCTCTGGCAAACCGCCGAGACAGAAGCCCAGAATCGACTCGACGGCCTTTACAGTATGCTGGCTTTATCAACTGATACACGGGCCGGGAGCATTCGGAGTGCAACAGTTTTTGAGTTTTGTCATCATCTGAGTAAACAATACTCAGGTGCAGGCATGTATGTGGATCACTATGTCTTACTGTGTTCATGCCTTGAGGTACGCTGACTTGTTAGTGACTGTAGTTCCTCAAGGCTTTAGGATGTGTTGCCCACAATCCAACTTTGTCTCTGGTGCGATGCAGTTGATTTTGGCAGACAATGCGCCAGTGAGATCAATGATGTGTGCAAAACTCCTATGCGAATTGTCTTCTGTGGCTTGTACAATTCAAGAGCAGGTAAGGCCTTGCAGTATGTGCCCTCCCTCACTGTGTCAAGCAATATGACAATCAGCACATGACATGCACCATGTGCTGCAGTCTGCAGATGGGAACCAGGCCCCAACTTGGTGCAAGCGAAGCATACGCGCAGCACAGCTGGGTATAAGTATGTTTGCCCAGTTTAGGAAGTTCCCAGAAGCCGACTTTCTGGATCCATTGCCAGCTGGAGCCCAAGCTATAAGTACGTATCCTGGAACCCTGCTGTTTCTTGACATTGCTGTTTCTTGACGTTGCTTATAGGCGTTTATCATACACCCTGGCTTGCTGTTCTTAAGGGCTGTCAACAACACCTACCTTTTGTTGCTATGCATCTGCTGTGAGTCCAGTGGGTTGTCCACTGAACCTGGGATGCCTTCTATCAAGCCACAAAGCTTGCTCAATCTTTGAGACAAGGTGTTGCCATATCCAGGTGTTGCCATACGCCTGATACGCCATTTCTGCTGATGCAGATGCCCCAGGCTGGATTTCTTTGCCTTCTTTTATGTCAAATACAGAAGTGACCGAAGCCCAAGCATGTGCAGCGCATTGTGCAGCTGTGACAAGTTATTGGCTTGAACAAGATCAGCTTGCGGCGTCTTTTTACAACATGGCGCTTGTGCTTTATAAGCGCTCAGAGCTCACTTTTGACGCAATGACCAGTCCTGTTTGTCAGCTCTATTGCACCTTAGTTTTAGACATGGAAGCTCTCCAAAGTTTTCCTAAACCAGGAGGTTACTCTGTCGCTCAAGCTCATGACATGGCTTTGCGGGCTGAAACTGTCAACCATCCTCAGCAAGCTCGTCTGAGTGAAGCACTGCAGCAGGAGCTGAAGAAGCATGATGCATGGAGCCAAAACCTCAAGCTCAGCTTGCAGCGGTAACTGTGTTGCTACTTGCATGCATCAGTGGTCATTTTGTTGCAAAGCTACTCTATGTGTGCTTGTGGCCATTTATACAGTTGTGTCCTGCCTATGTTGAGACTGGTTGTTTGTCATGGCATTGCACACAATTCTGTAGGTCATGGATAGTGTATCAAGGCTCAGGAGTGGACAGCAATGAATGGGAATCGGTGTCACAAGAGATACATGCTATGATGCAGGTTGGTAATCTGCCTTGCAAATGACCCAAGCGTTTCTTGGATGTACAGTCTCTGTGTATCTTTCCGCCTCTTGTCAAATCACAACAACTGCCGTTCACAAAACCACTAAACCAGTTCAGCATTCACAACAGTGTAAGAGGATAAGGTCAGGCGGGTTTATGCATGCCTACACAACAGGAGGATGGCTTGTGAAGTGAATGATACATGACAACATCAGATGTGAATGTAGTCAACAGATGGACACTGTTTGGTAGCTGATTTCTGGCTTGCAATTGAACATGAGTCTACAAGGGGGCATGTTTAATGCAAAGCACAGCTGACAATGCACTTCTGTCTGTGCAGACTAAACCCAACAATTTTCAAATCAGCTTGGATGTCTTCCCTGAATCAGTGTTTCAAGACGCATCAAAGTGGTTTGATGTTGCTTGCTGGAGCCAGGTCAAGCCTTTAGCTCATGAAGTCATTGCTGCCAAGGCAATGATGTTGGTGAAGGAGCAACAGTATGATGACGCTCTTGAGCTCACATTGAGTGCAACGTCATGGACGCTGAACATTATGCCTTGGTGATGAGAAAGCTAATGGAATCTTTCAGCAAATTGCAAACTAGCAGCTCTCAATATATATATTCATGGGAGCTCACATTGGCGTTCGCAAGATTTTGCAGGTATGTAAGGCTTGCATAGTGATGCTGCATGATGACGTTCTTATGTATATTGCGACGACAGTCATCATTGTAGCAGATGATTGTAGGCACTCTTGAAAGTTCCGTATGTGTCCTTTACTTTTTGTCCCCACCTGCATATGCAATGCATGCACCTAGAAGCAAGCAAAGCTTGGCAATCTAATTGTGTAGGAACACCAGCAACCAACTTGCCAGATCTAACGGTCCCCTCATTAAGAAGATGGCAGAGAAGATCACCACCAACTCACAACATCGGTTGCGTCTGTACAACTGCGCTGAGGTTTTGTGTCACAAAGAGGGCCGTGCCACACACGCTAATTATTTTTCTGAATGTGTGACCACTGGTGTGACTCAAGGTGGCAGCGATGCGCAGGGCGACAGGCATAAGTACACGTTTCTGCAATGGATAGTGCTTGAGGTATGGTATTGCAGTCACAATATGGCAATTGTGGCCTTGCACACAGCGCTCATTGTTTGCGACATGCAGTTTGCACTTGATATGCAAAAATCAAGAGCAAAGCATATGCATGCTGCACTCATCATGTCACTCAAAGTACACTGTTTGATGCTTGCATTCAGCCAAAGCATTGATCCCCTTGCACCTGTCAAAGTTTTTGATGTTGTACAAGCACAACCAAGTCATGTCAAGTCAACCCTCACTATCAGATTGTTTATGCGGCCCTTCATTGCAGTCAGTGCCAAAGCAGCAGCAAAAATGGTGTCTTGGCTGCATCTTCAAGAAGATGAACACGCCTCACTGGCCTTGGTGGCAACTGACAAAGTGGACCCACCCCTTGCAAAGTCATGGGAACACCTGGTGATGGTCATGTGCAAAGCCCGGCAAGCAATCAAAGCATTGGAAGCATTGCAAGAATTGTCTTACATGGGCACTTTACCAAGCAGGGCAGTTGCTGAGGTTTGCAAGACATTAGTCAATCTTGCAGGTGGGTTTTGAGCAAGGACTTTGGCATAGCATTTGATTGCCGATGTGACCGTCAAGTTTGCCAAGGTTGAACACATTGGTCACTGTCATTGCAGTATACTACGTATGCATGTACATGTGTCCATCATGATGGCTTGGTCATCGTCCCACGTGTGATCTATACATTGATCTTCCATCACCTTTGCTGAGCTGGACACTTGTAAGTGAGCATCAATGTTTGCATGATGAAACCGCTTGTGATTGATGATGCACTGATGTGTGTTGCCTTTTGCAGATGTCAAGGATGCTTGCGTCCAACTTCAGGTGTCATTAGATACATGCACACAGCTTCTCAGCTCTGCTCGCCCTGCTGGACCTTCAGCAGCCAGTACCAAATCCAAGGGCTTCGAAAGCACAGCTGCAATACCACCACCACATGTGGAGAGCGGTTTTGATGCTTCCCAATCTCCAACCAGTTCTGGTCAACCACACCATGCACGTGTAGCTTGGGACTTGTACCAGTATGCTGTGTCAGCTGGCTTTGAATTGACGCGCCCTGCCATAGAAGGCTTGTGGGCAAGTCAAGTGTGTGAAGGTACAACATTTCAGGGTTGCGCCTGAAGTCTTTGCCCTGATTGCATCTTTGCACAAAGGCATTCAGCGCAAACGTGCACTAGCAGATGAAGACATTGTTGCCATGACACACATAGGAAAATTTGATATTACCGTCATGACACACATAGCAAAATGTCTATGTTTGCCCATGACGGCAGTTGGTCTTGTGCATATTTGGTGCTGCAGTATGCCCTTTGAACTAGGCAAGGCCTCTTTCTGTTGTTATCTAGCTCAAGTACTATCAAGCATGTAAGCTGTGTGTGTGTGCAGGGTTTGAGGAGAATTTGGCTGAGCTGGCTGACTCAGAAACCTTTGCAGAGTTCATGCCAATCACAGCAATGCAATGTCTGTTCAAGCATTGCATGGGTATGGCCAGTGGGGGCGTGGACTGAGCCATGTCCATACGTATTGTCCTGCTCATGGCAGTCAAGTTCCCTTCCAGTGACAGCAGCCAGGCAGTCGGGAAGGCATTTGATGCAGCCAGGAGTGCTCAACAGCTCATGGACAGCTTGAACTTGTCGCTGGGAGCCCTGGCAATACTGCCCCAACCTCTCCTTGTCATCATTGTAATCAGGTTTCTGTTAGCGATGAGCTTGCGCAAGCTGTGTTGACCTGACGTTCTGTCATGCAAGTCCACATGAACAAAAGCTGTGTGTTTGCTCAATGCAAGTTTTGGGCCAGTGAGCCTGTGCCAATGAACCACCACATGCCTGTATCCTGAACCCTGGAGACTTTGCTAATCAGTAGGCATGTTCTTGTACCGTGCACTCTGAATCTTTGCAGTAAATATGTGACTGCTCTTGTAGCAAAGCGTTGAGCTGACCACTAGCTCCTCCTCGCAGGATGGGAGCCAGGCTGCTAGTCTCGCATGTATCTTGGAGGCGCTGCGCTTTGATGTGCAAGCAGAAGCTGAGTGGGCCACAGAGGTGGTGGACAGACTTTCCCCACCAAGTCAGCAGCTGCAACTGCTGCTAGTGAGCAAGCTGTGCTCAGAGGGAGATGTCTGCCTTGCGCTGGAGAGACTACAGATGTACCATCAACAAGCTGCAAACATGCAAAGCTGCTTTGAGCGAGTGCTTACACGACTGACGTCGGTGCAAGGTATGCCAAGTACATCCTGCCCTCTCCTCTAGGGTTGCATGCATAATATTTTGCTGATTGCATCACAAGGCTTTTGATGCTATAGAGACCCAGTGTGATGCCTGGCCACTTGACATCAGCTTCAAGGCATCGTGCACTGCATTCTATTGGTCAGGGAAGGATTGAGTTACATGATTGGTCATACAGGAACAACTATTGTGCGTACTATCGAGAAAGGGTCTGAAGAAGGAACACATCATCCAGCATCGTGTGCTGCTTTGAGTTGCTGCTTGTTACTGGCATGGTGCATCTCTAGAGATCTTCCATCTTTAGTGGTGATGTCATTGCAACATGACGCTACTGCCATACTAGCTGCATGGCGCTACTGTGGTGTGGCAATTTCAGTTGACGCTGCAGCTGCTATGTGCACACAGTAAGATACATTTTTGATGCACAAAGCATTATCTGAAGCGCTGAGCTTTGTGATGTAGACATGGGTCCTGCCTGTGACACATTGGCTGCCACCCCTGCTGGAGCTGCGGTCTTCTCAGGCTTAATTGAGGCATGTGACAGCAGTAATGTGTCATATGCTAGAGTGTCCTGGCTGCTTTATGAGCGCGCCTGTCATCTCGGCCTGACACTGAGCAGCAGAGCCCAAGCGGTGCTGTGGAAGCATCAGAAAGGTGACCAGTCTCTGTGCACCTGATGCATGACTGTGCGCATCAGTGCAGCAGCAAGCCTGATTGGAAAGGCAACCTGGATGCTTGCATGTGTGTGAAAGCAGGCATGCCCATGGATTATACCAGTGCACGCTGTGTTGTTACTCTGCAGGTAGATCTGGACGCTTACCTCATTGGTGTCTCTACAACAATCGACACAACAAGCAGTGTGTAGTTTGCTGTGCAGTAACATCATGACTGTGCATGCATGAGTTGGTCTGCAGCCACATCATGATTGTCCATCTCGCAGGAGCGAAGCTGCTTCAGCTGCACCATGAATGGAAGGCAGGATTGATGGTGACTGCTGAGCCTTCTACAGACAGGTTGGAGGCAGTTGCTGTACAGTTTGCCAGCCAGCGCAAATGGGCCTCGGCCATGGCTATTGGTGCTGATTTGGCTAGTCAGCAGCAACATATGCAGGCATCACAGATTGCGTGCACAGTCATGAAAGGCGTTCAAGGGAACAGCAGCAACACCAGCTTGCTGTACCAAGCTCTGCCGTGGCTTTCTGTTGCTGGCAAGCACAGAGAAGCAACACAGGTAACGTAGACTTTCATTTGGAATGTTGCATTGATGCATACACTCAGCATGACTGCAATCAGGGCATCAGGCAGCTGATAATTTCACTGTAGCTTTCAATTGAGTTGCAACTGTTCTGCTGCAAACTTTGGCTTGAAGCTCAGCAATCAGCTAGACGCGTACCTTTTGTTAGCTAATTTGACTGCTCGTCTGCTAATTGCTGTCACAGCATGGCATGCATGTGATGCTCAAGGCACAAGATCAGCTTGCATACATTTGACACTCTTGTGTGATGGTTGACTGCCTGCAATGCAGGTTTATGACTTGATGATGGCAGATGCATCATATACAATCAATGATGGTTTCCTTGCACTGGTCGTGCGCGCCTTTTTGAGCCTAGGCCAGCATCAAGATGCATACCAGACACTTGAGCGTCATAGCACATTGGCACGGACAATGAGACAGTCTCGGGCATCAGACATCTTCACGGATACAGTCGAGCAGCTGAAAAGAAAAGCGAGCTTCCACTGGAGTCTTGTTGACATTGTCATGTTCTGTCTGCAAACAATGCCCAAGGCTGCAGACCAAGATGGGCGTGTCAGTGAGGTGGTGCATGTGTGCCTAGCCCGCGGTCGCACCAAGCTGGCTTTTGACGTGAGTCCACCTCACCCTCATGCAGCGGGAAGGCATATCAATGTGGGCCAACTGTGCTTGCAGATCTTGCAACCATTTACATCATGCAGCTGATGCTTGTGCTACCTCAACCTGAGTCTCTTGTTGTCAATGTGTCATGCATATAAGCCTTTCTTCATCCTTGAGCAATGCATGCAATGGCATGTTGATCATGTGCAGCCTGTAGCTCATCCCAAGTGTCTGTATCCTTGTGCTCTGATTGCCGTAGCTATGTCGGACTTCCAACTCACAATGACTGAGGCATATGCACAGGTTGCCTTGGCAGCTGCCCAGCGTAAGCCTGTGCCACTGAGCATCTCCCAAGCCATTCTCAAGAGCAGCTTGCAAGATGATGCTAACAAGCTAGCTCAAGTGCAAGGCTCCGGCTCCAGCCTGTCTACCAACGCTGAAACAGCTGTCACAGCCTCATCACAATCCACTACGCCAACAGTCAGCAGTTTGCCAGCTCAGCCTCTGACTCAACTCACCTCAGACTTGCTCCACATGTGTGAACAGCAAACTTCATTAGACAGGCCCCTGGCTGGGCTGCTTGACACAGAGTCAGCCTCTCTGCTGGCTGAGCTGTGGCTCAGAGCGCACCAGTGGGGCAGGGTCATTGCTGTCTTTGAAATGCGCAAGGCCATTGATCAGGTGAGATGCCATCTTGCAATGTAGTCAGGTGTGAGTGTATGCATTACACTGTTGCATGTTAGTTGACGCTGATGTGCAGGCAGTTGAGTGAGCGATTGTGCCAGGAAATTAATAAGCAATCCAATGAGCAAATGTGAGTGATTGGCTGGTGCATGATTGCCTCAGTGTGTGAGTTTAAGCATGAATGATCAGCCAGAGAGCTGGCAAGTGGCACCATGGGCATGTTGAGGAAGCTGCTTGGCAGCAAATGCAATCAACATGCCTGTGTAACTCAGGCCAGTCAGGTTGATCCTGTAGCTGCAGGGCATTGATAAGCAGCTGTGGAATGCGGCCATGATGGCCCACATGGCTCTCAACAGCCAGCCAGGTCTCTCACAGACATGGCTGTGGGCACAACAGAACGGCCATGACTGGAGGGTAGCTAGTCCAGACTGCTACATCTGTGTAGCACAGGCCTTAGCCTCTGAGGCCTCAAAGGCTATGCAAGGTCAGCTTGAGTAGCTCTTTTTGAGTGTGATTGCTGGCCTGTATTTGAATTTGACAGTCCAGTCACTGTTATGTGCTCACAAATGCATTGAGTCTGCTAGCATCAACAACCCAACTGTATGCAGACAAGGAAAGCACGCACGCTGCTGACATGTGTCATTGCATGATGCAGGCGCAGAGCTGCTGCTGGCGTTTGCAGCTCAGAAGTACAACGTGCCGTTGCCAATTGAGGCTTGCAATGCTTTCCTGCGCGCATGCACTGGTCCTTCCACAGACAGGAAGGCCAGCACAGCAGCAGCATTGTCCTTGCTGCATGGCATGCATGCACCTCTGCCTGCACCTACTCTGCAAACCTTCTCTGCAGTCACACTGTGCATCCTTGCCCATCTTGACGATGGCATGCCAGCCTACCAGCTTCTAGTGCAGCTGCATGAGCAGGTGCTTCCAAAGCTGCATGCTCAACTAGGCACAGGACCTCGGGCAGCCAAAGTGTACCTGGCAGCATTCAACGCACCAAATGCACAGACAGGTCAAAGAATGCATGCACCATCGGTCATTCAGACGGTGCTGCTCATGGCTCAGCATGGCATGGCAGGACTCACTGCTCGGGGCTGTGAGCTGCTTCTGGAGGCTGTTGATGACTTCAATGAGCAGTGGCTGCGCAGCACCTTTGGAGATGCTTTCCTGGACGAAGTTGAGGCTGTTTTCATTGGCGACAAGGTCTTGACGCCCTCTGCAGATTTGGTGCTGTTTCCTGCCCTGCCTGTGCCAGCTCTCGTTGTCAGGAAACTGGATGCACAGAGGGCATACCTGGACTTTGCAGAGGGCAACATGCCTGACTTCATGGTGCCACCAGAAGCGTGGCCTACATACCATATGAGACTGCAGTCACAGGAGGTGCAGGAAACACCCCGTGAGGAGGTGGATGTAGCACAGTTGTTACAGCAGCAGTACGGGCATCTTCTGCCCAAGGATGGCAGCCACAAATGACAGCTGCAGCTGTACACACTGGCAGCGCATGTGCTTTGTTTCTCAGAACTTTGATTTCTTGTACCATTTGCGTAGCCTTTCTGCCACTGCAACTTTAGTCTGTGTTTTGCACACTGAACCACTTGCCTGCTCCAAGTTATCCTTGGTCATTACCTGATCAGGTCATTGGTGTGATTGTGCACGCTCAGCCTGTCTTTCTCAGATCTTGATTCGATTTGATTCGTCTAGTCAAGCTTGCGGCCTGATCTGGTACAGCTGACTCACATACTTTTGGTGTCACTGCTTAATTTTTAGAAGCTATGGCCTGACCAAAGGCCATAGATTATAGGCAGAGCTCTGCATCGCGTAGCATCAAGTTTGAAGCAGCGGACGTAACACTGCTCTTGCTGCTGGAAACTTGCACAAATTATGTGCACACTAGTGCAGGGCATCAGAATGAAACCAATGAATGCAGCGCTAGTTATTATAAGTTGCCAGCTGAGTGACTAGTACCAATTAATTTGTTCAAGCCTCGTACTCGTATGACGTATTGCGTCGTACGTACAGGCACCTTGTGGGTGCCATGTCAACACTACATTGGCGACCTGCGGTCATAAAAGATGGATGCGTTGCCGCTGCCAAGCGTTACAGATACGAGGCTGGCGTTACAGGGAGGTCGTATTGCACGTACTTTAGTCACCAGTTGACAGTGCATGCCGGCACAAGTTGCAGAGGGTGACACACCTAGAAAGAGCGGTCGGTTGCTGCAAAGAGCGCTCAAGTCCATTTCAAGCGCGGGGGGCTGCCATACAAGGGCATTCGGTGGCTCACGAGGTTGTTGCAGAGCCCATGGCGAGAAGCCCATACTCTCCCAGTAGTAGCAAAGATCGTTGCCGGGACTGTCGTGTTTGCACGGGTTTTGGTCGGCAGGTACCTTCCGACCAGCGCACAGAGCCTGCAACCGTCATCGGCAGCAGTCTGCGTGACGACGTCGCAAAGGTAGGGTCTTCACCTTGAAACCTCCCATAATCAGCCTCTTGAAGGCCTTGTAGACCCTCTGCTTCAGATGCGTGGGTGCAAATGCTACAGTAGACCAACGATGCACTCTTGCTGTGCAGCAATACGTTTCTGCGCGGCATTCGAAAGCTGTGGGTGGCAACTACTCCAGAGGGCCTGTTTACAACTTGGAGGTAAGGCAAGGGAAGCAACCAGTTCTGCTGTTTCACTTCTGAAAGATCCTTTTCTGCGCACGTGCCTTGCTTTGCGTGTTCTCTGCAAACCCCCCTCTGTTTCTTGTGCAGGACTCCTTTGGTGCTCAGCGCTTGTCACTGCAACCAAATTCTGCAAGCTACAGGTGACCGCAGTTGGCTGTCTGCATGATTCCATTTGCCCATTCATTTGATACAAACAGCAGCTCTGCTTGTCATCACAGCTGCATATCATGCTGCTTCTGCCGCACTTGTTCTTCTCTGTTTGGCAACCACTTCAGTCAATCATGCCTTTGTGGGAGCCAGATGGACAGCAGCTTCTATCTGACTCCCTGGAGTCATCACTCCTTGCCTTAAAGGGGTTCATAAATGCAATTTTGTTGGCTTCAACCATGTTGCCTCGCCCAATCCGCATTGATGTTCTCTGCGCTCTACATTAGCATGCACCTGTGTTAAGGACAACCTGGTACTCTAATCATCAGATGCAGCAAAGAAGACCCATCTGCTGAGAACTGACAGGACCATGTTTCCAGCTGTGCTCTTCACACAGCTCAACACCACCAAACCCAGCCTGTCTTTCCTGCAGATGCCAAGCTGCTTTGCTGACTCATGTGACCTTGCAGAGGTTTTTTAAGAGTGGGCAGAGGCCACAGGGTGGGATGAGAAGAGGGGGGGCTAGCCCTATGCTTCACACACACTCATTGCAACCCTAGTTTTGCTGAACCACCACGGCAATAGCGTCACCTCACAGCAAGCAATTAGCTGCTACATTATTCGCTGACAGATTGACTTTCTGTAGGCAATTACTTCCAGGAAGTGCAGAGGCCCAGGGATAGCATTTTAGCATTCTGCCCTGGAGTGTGTTAATTTGAGCCAATATATTGGCTCAACTCCAACCTTACCTCCAAATTTTCTGCATCAGACACTTCAAGGCATGCCGCCAGCTACACTGAGGACTCGTAACCATGAAAGCCACTTTCATTTGTCCCAAATGTTGTTACAAATGGTATTACCAGTTCTACTAACTGCAGGAGAGAGACAAGACTTGTCCTGCACGTACCTAGCTCATAATGAGCAGGAAAACGAATTTACTATATAATGAATCACAATTTGTTGATTTACCTATTTATTTATATTTGATAAAAACATTTCATTATTGCTTTTGTTATTACTGACTGCAGTGTGGTCTTGCATGCAGCTTTCCCAAGCAGGTGCAGAGGCCCAAGGAGGGCAAGGGTAAGACCCCCGGCCCGGGGGCCTACAGGCTGAAGCCCGACCTGGACCCCCAGTTCAACAGCAGCAGGCTCACCTCCCCTCGTATCAGCTTCCCTATTGCCCCTAAGGATCAGTCTGAGAAGGTGGGTGTTCTCTCAATCAATAAGTTCCCAGTCTGTTTAATATCCCTTTGATCAAGCTTTGATCATGCTTTGATCAAAAGGATCCAACAGATACTGCTGTACTGTTGTTTTACACAGTAAAACAATAGCAAAACTGGTCATTCAAGTGGTCCTTCAAGTGTCAGCTCCAGCGTTTGATCCAAGTTTTGTTCAAGTGCTCACTGACTCAGTCAATCAACGTGTACTGCACATCAGAATCCCTAAACAGGGCAACACAATCCCTAGGCAGGGTAACACAGTCCCACGACAGAATTCAGCAATTTCCAGGCAGGCCAACACAGCAAGCTGCAGTGCTCCTGCCACCAAGTGACTGGCTGAGACAAGGAGATACCAAGCTGTCTTAGAGTCTGTAAAGACATCAGCTGTCTGTTTCCTTTTCAGCTGCTGTTCTTCCTTCAGGATTTGCCACAGTCATGCTGTCTCGATTGTGGCTGAAAATGCATCTTTTGGCAGTTGGTCCCCATACAAAGAATGTTTTCAAACTTCAGTTTCCTGCTTGTCTTTGCTTGCAATGTGACTGGTCCAAACTGGTCTGCAGGCATGCTCAAGCTGCCTCTCTGTTCCTTCTCGTCTTTCTGGTCTATTTCTCTTGTTGATTGTCTACTCCTCTTCTTCTTTGTCTATCCCTCTCCCTCTACGTCTTCCTCTTTGCCCTGTAGGTATCCTTTTCGGTCTTTGCTTATCACGTGACCGCCCAGCAGGTGCATCTAAATCTGTCTTTCCCTTTTCTTCTTTGTCTATGCCTCTTCTTCTATGTCTTCCTTGCTGCCCAGCAGACATACTCAGGCCACCTCTTCGTCTCTCTCTCATCTTTATTTGTCCATGCCTCTTCTTTTTCCACTTTGCCTCTTCCTATTTGCCTGCTCCTCTTCTTCTTCTTCTTCTTCTTGTGCCTTTCTTTCTACGTGCTCCTCTCTGCCCTGCAGGTGTACTCAGACTTCCTCTTTGCCTGCTCTTCTTCTTCCATGGTTCATTCCTCTTCTTGTGAGTCTCTCTCTGTGGGCTGCAGGTGTACTAAGGGGCGGCCTCAGAGACAGCCTTCATCGGCAAGGAGTCACCAGGACCTCAGGCATATGACCAGCATGGCTCCGGAATGGGAAGGCAGGTCAGTCTCATGCTTTGTTTTTGAACGTGCCTGCTAGACGGAGCACTGCCTTTGGTTTCTCTGTTGAACGTCACACACTGCCTTTTGACTGCCCAATTGATCTCTTCACTGCCTTTGTTTTCTCTATCAAACATGGCATACTGCCTTTTGACTGCCCAATTGAGCGCTGCACTGCCTTTCGTCGTGTCATATGATGCCTTCTGGTGACATGAGGGTGCCTGGGGCACTCTGTAAGAGCCCTTTGCAAGTGACCTTGGTCTGTCATCAGCTGACTGCTGACTTTCCTGGCATTTGGTTGCCCTTCATGCTAAAGTTCTGCCGGGCCTCAGACATACAAAGCACAATCAGAAGGCAGGCCAGTCACAGTTTGCCTTTCAAACTACCCATTGAAGGGTGCCCTGCCTATTGCTGCTTGTATGGTGCTTTGTGGCACTACTAGTCCTGACACGTGAGCTAGGCAAGTACAATAGGGTTTCATAGGCAAAACTTTATGTAAATACCATATAGAGTAGCTCAGCTATGCTTTGGATGCGTAGTATTGCCTGACAGCGCTCTTTTATGTTCATGTTGCTGGAGCGCAGACTCTCTTAGTAAAGGCTCATGCACCAGATTTCTGTACTCATGCTGATGGTACTTGGTCATTGCTACTGCAGAATTGAGTCCATGCACTGGCAAATGCAATTGAAACAAACCTCAGATGTTTGCATTGCATCTGCCATGTAAAAAGCAATGTTGTGTCCCAAAAAGGCCTTCAAAAGAAGATTTTGATGCCAGCAAAGCAGAGATTGTGCCTACTGTGCTGCAGGCGATGTCAGCGAGGAGCAATGCACCAGAGTGCCACATTGGGCAGGCGCACCGATTCAGGCAGAAGCAGGATGTGGAGTTTGGAACAGGCCTGTTCCAGCATAAGGGGAGTCTGGGGCCCCAGGGCATCTCCACAAAGCCCTCCTTGCCGGCATACAGCCTAGGTGCCTCAACACGGGATCAGATGTACAAGGTACGGCTGCATTTGGCGGCTGGAAGATGTGTTTGTTAATGGGAAGGGGCCTGACAGTTTTGGCAGACAGGGGTGGGGATGGGGGCGGAGGCAAAGCAGCTTGTTGGGCAAAGCGTGGGGCAAGTCAATAAAAGGAGGAAGTGTGGAAGGTGTTGTTAATATGTGATCACATGAACATGCAAAATGTGCCACGTCTGTGACAATACCAAAACAATAAGGTTTACGCTTTCCGGTTCATGGTCAGCAAGGTACATGCAGGGCAAGTCTCTCCTGTGGCTCCAGATTTGCTCAAAGTACCTCTCTTGTCGCTGTCTACGCATTCCTGACGCATTCCTGATGCATGAGAGAAGTGGGGTCCTGGGTGGTTTGAAGGAACCTTTGTGAACAATGTCTTGCTGAAGCCTTACAGTCTGGCTGTGTTTGCATTATAGAAATAAGCATATCAATGTATCTGTTGTGGCTACACAGGCGTTTCTGACGCGGCGGCATGAGAAGACAGGGGTCTTGGGGGGGCTGACGGGGCCTGGCCCCAACACTGCAGTCCCCCGGAGCAGCCTTGGTCCCCAGAAAACGTCCCTGCACACGACAGGCTCTCGATGGAGCTTCAGTCACAGCCGAGTGAGTCACTTTGACCTGTCTGTCTATATTGTTTTTTAGAAAGAAAATGGAGAGTTTACGCTTTTCAGCGATCATAACGGGAGCCTCCTGAGGCTGCTGCCCAGAGCTGTGATGTGACCAAGTCAAACCTATGAACTGTCAGCTCAACTCATAATTGCGCCAAGATCAGCATGCGCTCATTTCAAACTGTTGCCGTGTGCTTGAAAGGCCAACCTGACGCTTTGCAACACTTTACTATTATGGCATGCCTCACAGTAGATGTACAGCAGCTTTGCTAGCTGAACCCTGCAGCTGTACCGTCACATGACTACCAAAATGCAAGGCCTGTTACACCCTGCACTTTGCCAACTCCAAGCACCTTGTGCATAAGCAGTCTCAGCATCTGTCTAGTAAGACTTTCTGCATGATGAGCTGCATTGACCCTAGGGCCTCTGACCTTGTTGTCTTGCAGCTCATATTGCAGCTGCCTACAAAGCTATAGTTGTATGCGTATGCCATAGCATGGCAAACTGCTTGATATCATCGATGCATGCATGCTGAGCCAGGTGCATGTCTAGTGCTGACTCTCTGTTTGTGTGCCGTGCAGCGTATGGGCAACACCAGCAGCGAAGGCACACCAGGGCCGGGAACATATTGTGTATGACACAACAGCCCAAAAGTCAACAATGTTGTGAAGCTGGTTTCGTTGCTGTTCTTGATTTCTGCTTATACACATGCTAATATACCTTTTTGCAAAACTGCAACACGCGCAAGTCAGTACGTACATAGTATGTATACACAGTCAAGGAACTTTTGCCTGCAGTTGCATGCTTTCAGCTTCGTATGCAAATGGGCCTGCAAGAAGTATTTACGTTAATGTGCTGTTGAACTACAATTTCCACACAACGATTCGTAAATATGAAACGGCAAAATCATCCTCTGATGTTTGCTCGGATGTCCCGAGATCGGCATGCCGTGTTGAACACGGACCAGATCCGCTCTGATTTACAAGGCCAATGATTGAATCAATCATTGGCCTTCTCAGGCTAGCATTCAGTCAGAAGTAGCGAAGGCACTGTCACCGCTGAAAGAGCTGTTCTGTGCGATCAGCAACGTCCAGATGGTCTGCAACGCTGGGACTTGAACGCCGACACGGTACGAGATTCAAAATCTGCCCCCAGCTCAGCAAGTGTGATGACACGAGTATGTGTCGGCGAGCAGAGCATGCTTGCAGCAGAGCCGATCTTGTTTAGTACCCGCCTTGACTGTTTTTAGTTGGCTCGAGCCCTCAGTCAAACGATGGTGGCATCTGCAGGTGAGCGCCTGCCGAACCTGCAACCGGTAGAGTTCGCCAGAAGCTCCAGAAGACCATCTCGCAACATTGGAAAACCTGTATGCTTGAGCGAAACTGAGCAGAAGTTCAGCTGAAATGTCTGGCTTTAATGACATTAAACTCCAGGGAACGAAAGCATTCAGGTCAGACTCTGCGTTGTACCCAAGCTGACGCTGAATTGCACTGCTTGAGGCAGCCACCATCCAGCCCTCACCGGGCTATACTTATGCAAGCACGACTTTTGTATCAGGTCAAAGGACTACACAGAAGCTCGGCGACTGTATGACAAGTGCTTGAGAGCACGTCCCAAGGATGTCACCATCATGAGCAACCTTGCACAAGTACACATTGAGTTGAGAAACTACTGCCATGCTTTGGTGCATGCACAGAACGGCTTGGAACTGGAGCCAACTCATGTCAAGTGCTTGTACCGCTGTGGTGTAGCCAACAAGCACCTGGGAAATCATGAGAATGCACTACTTGCTCTTCAGAAAGCTCAGCAGCTGGTGCGACTTTGCAAAAGTACTTGTTGTCCACATCTTCTGCGCGCATGCATACAGCTGATGCATACTGGTCAGAGAATTGCTACAACATCAGTAACACTTGAGCTATGACAAGTCGGCCCTGCACTACCTGTACACTGTCTTTGCACAAGGCAACTCAATTTGTTACAATGTGATCTGAGGGAATTTCACATGCTGGCAATCTCTAGCAGATCTACAGGCCTTCAAAGACTTATCTAGCACCTATGATTCATCGCAACCTCAGTTTCAAGTTGTGCTTGATGCTTACATCATGAGACTGTGCATGGCATGTCAACACTGTCTGCATCATCTATTCTGTTGGCGACGCATGCTGACTGTGCATTGCAGAACCCTGAAGATCCAGCTGTTCAAGAGGAGTTGGCCGATGTTGAGGACTTGATGCAACAGTCTTTGGGACAGTTTGATCCCGCCAAACTCTATCTTGACCCACACTTTGGCTCGCATAAAACTATGGCAAACTATGTTGGGCCACTGAAGGTCATCAGCATTCCTGGTACATTTTCACCTGCTAATATGCCTCAAGCAGATACACATGCATAAGAGACTTGGATGACTCACTGAGAAAAGCTTTGCATGACAAGCACAAACTTGGCCAGTCAAAGCAAGACTCACTGTACTTTCAACTATGGGACAAGTTGCAACCATTCAGGGTCAAGCCACACAGTGATGCGCTGTGGACCATGCCATCAATCCCAGAATCACACAAGAGAAACATCTTCAAATACAGGACAGGTCAAATCTGGAATAAGAACATAGCCTTCAAGAGGCGTATGCCATACATGCCCGAGCAGCCAATAGCCAGGGACACACGCTGCCCACTCTGCAGAGGTGATGACTCCCAGGGCCACATCTTCGGGAGCTGCATGCACCCAGACATGAGCAAACAGTATATAGCTAGACATGATAAAGCTATG
>JAABUP010001321.1_pt1 | contig 51931 bp, 59 predicted proteins | sample 5559201 | NCBI WGS metagenome assembly JAABUP01 (sample SAMN10711887, study PRJNA513373) | rock metagenome | isolation source: Antarctica rocks | place: Antarctica | reverse complement strand
GGCTTGCCTGCAGGAAGTCATGCTTGACAGCATCCACAATGATTTGCTCCACCTCGCCAAAGCCCATGAAGGGCACCAAGTCAGCCAGAGCAGGGATCTTCATCACGCTGTACACATGGCTCAGCTGCTGCAGCAGGCGCAGCACAGCCACCCTCTGCAGGGACTTGCTGTATTGCTTCAGGGACACCTCGTCTATTGGGCTGGCGCCTGCAAACATGCAGACAGCCGATTCAGCAGTGACGCTGGTACTGCCTGTTGATATGGCAAATACCAGCCAGCAACGACGTGTGTAGTGCCTGTTGATACGGAACTTGACAGCGACGCTGTTGCTGCATGTGGTTATGGCACATGCTATGTAACAGCAACGCTGTTGCTGCCTGACGGTGAGGCACGTGCCATTTGCCGACGCTGTGCTGCATGTTGTTATACATGTTTGGGTCATGCATAATGCAGTGCAGAAGAGCCCCAATGAGAGCTCTGCACATCCCAGGCATATCAGCCAGATTGAATGTCTACAAGGCTTTGATCCTTACACTTTAATGAACAGTACTATCTCCATAATATGAGCTCAACAAGCACCTGAGCCATACTAGAGCACAGGACCTGTGATGCGCAACTTGTGAATGAACCATCTATCTGTCCTCAGCTGGAATGATACTCATGACTGCCCTTTCACCCATTGCAAACTCTGCAAGCTCTGCAACTGGCAGGCAAAGCAGCTGTGACACGCACATGAACAGGCAACCTATGGCTGCAGGCATCTATACTGCAGATGGGACCAGAGCCCACCTGACATGGTCTCAGTGACAGACTCCAGCTGCTTCAGCAGAGGAGCCAGGCGCTGGCACAGCTCCAGAGGGGTGAAGTCAGCCTCCAGCAGACTGTAGATCTGCCTCACCTCATCAGACACCAAGTTCACGACCCCCTTACTGCTGAGGTCACTGACCAGGGCAGTCCTGGACAGAATGCTCCTGCACGCAGAACACTCGTCTACAAACAGCTGTGGTTGTGGTCATGAGATGTGCTGCCAATTTTGCCTGTTGCTGCGCTCTCAAGGTACCAGGCACAAATATACATGCCCAGCATCTGCCTCAGTGAGACAGTCACACAAGTTACATGCATCCTTGTATAACTGCACAGCTGACAAACAGGCAAGCCATGCTGTACAAAAATGTTGGCCGGAGGCACTTCCCTCATAACGCCCTGTCACATGCTCATTTTACACACCACCAATGGGCCAGCATTGCCAGCAGAGACCTTCAGACAGGTGATGCCACAACTGACCTTGCGTTGCGCTTGGTGTCAACAGAGAATCCAAGGATGGTGGCCATACGCACGCTGCGCTCCTTCTCCAGTTCTGAGTCTGCCTCTGTACGGTCCTTGTCCTTGTGTTCGTAGGGCAGGATGCTGAGGGCTGCCAGCAGCACTGATGTGGCCATCAGCTGCACATCTGACTGGCTCAGGCCCTTGTTGTATGCCTTGGACAGGTTGAACAGCTTGTACCTGGAGCAAGTAAAAAGAAAATTCAGCATAAGCCACTTTCTTTAGACCTTTGCTAGGCTGAACAGCCTGTACCTATGGTTAGGTTAGAGTACCTGTACTGAGAATGACAAACACACCTGGTATGAAAAGGCCGGCTTTGCAAACAGCAAGGAAATGCATTGCTCTGCTATATTTGGATGCCTGCAGATGGCTCATGCCACTATACCAGCTACATAGCAACTGTGCAAATGATCCTGCATGTGGGCCATACCACCAGCACAATCCTGTGTCTCAGTAGTACCAGGTCAAGCCACAAAAGGCACTTTATCTGAGAAGCTACCAGGCATATCCATTGTACAGGTAGCTGTCTGACACCGTGAAGATTCTGGTGAGCTTGGCATAGTATATGGCCATCATCTGAGGCTTGGGGGCCTTCTTGCTCTGTGACAGCAGGCCCTGAATGTCCTCCACGCTCCTGAAGGCCTCTTGCCACAGCTCCAGGTCACAGGCCACCTGCACCAAGGTGAGAGCAACAAATGGGCAAGGCAAAATCATCGGGCAAGAAGCGTCCCTCCAGAAAAGTAATGAACGGGCAGGATAGAATCTTCTGGCAAGAAGCGTCCTGCCAGAGATGCTTACATGTACTGAGACTGTTGAAGCTACCACAAGCTGTGCAAAAGAGGTGAGTCATGAGGAGGCAGACTGCCCTGTGCTAGCTTTGATGATATCAATTGAGACAGCCTCGTACGGAAGGGAAGGTTGATATGGCCAGCTTCAGGGCAGATTAGGTCAAGTGATACCCAAGCATGTGCTTGGTTGCTTTGGCGCTGAGTCAGTGGCAAAGACAGCCATTCACTTGCAGAGTCCAGATTGGGGAATGCAGGGTGACATCCTTGCATGCAGCAAGGTAGTGAGACAACAAACAGATTGCTCACCTTGAGCTGCTCAAAACGTGTCTCTAGGTAGAGCTGCATGGACTCTGGGTTGCTCAGGTCTGGCCTATCACGCTGGTCGCGGTATCTAAAAACAACACAAACGGTTCACGATTAGCAAAGCAGCATGATGATTAGCAGCAACATTCACATAAACTTGCATTATGCACCTGACTGAATATTGCAGGCAACGATTTGCTGTGCATGCCCTGACATTTATGAGCTTGGTAGACTCAGACAACACCAGTCACTGACTGAAGACTTACTTGTTGAGATTAGCAAGGTGATTTCTGAGGATATCACAGAGCCTTCTGAATTCTGTTGTACGCTTGTAGGTCAGACAGAACTGGAAAGCTCGTGCAGCTGTCATTGCGTATAGCGCCTCCAGCCTTGCATTGTTCCTCAAAATGTCCAAGACTGTACGGTATGTCTCCCAGAGGAATTTGAACCAAGGCGTGACATGCTCGCGATCAACACGGTCCTGTAGCATGCAAGCAGCATAAGTTTGGGTTTAACAGATGCATTGATTGAGTGTGACAGATGAATACAAAGTCACACAGTTACAATGAGCTCGCTCATCATCAGAGACTGCCCATTGCCTTCAGGCGCACCTTGCCCTTTTCTCCACTGACGTAACTCAACATCAAGTCCTCAGGGGTAGCATCTGCCTCTAGGTCCTCAACATCCAAAGTGACAGCCTGAACATATCAAATGCAGCGTATGGTCTTGGTCGATGCTGGTTGATAGCGAGAGAGCAGACTGCAAAGCATGCAGTTAGCACAGACTCTAGGTTTGCACTTGCAGTTGGTTTTCACACACCTGAGCCTTGGACTGAGCCTCTTCTGCTTTGTCCGTGGCTGTCTTCATAAAGTATTTGATAACCTCCTCCAGTGATTGCACATTAACTTGCTGACACACATTCCGGTAGTGGATCAGACCGTCCTTTGCATAGCGACCTTTCTTCAGTTCAATGCAGAGATCAACATATTTGAACATGATTTGCTCCAAAACCTTCTGCCAGGTGCGGTATCGCTTGCTGGTAATGACATCATGCAGTGTTTGCAGGGCAGAGTTCTTTTGCCCTACAGAGATGAGCTCCTCGGCACGCTTGAGGGCATTCTCTGGCTTGAGGAAATTTCCAGGACCTCGATTGAACCTCGACATGCTGGAGGATTCTATCGAGCGCGACTTGATGACGCTCCGACGCGATGCTACAGTGAAGAGCTATAAGTAGAGGTATGGCGGCCTATTGAGAAGAAGATGAGCAGTATTCAACCATCAACCGGGCTGATAGGTCAGCTTCGCGCTTAGGCGATCATTCCGCATGCGGGCCTGAAGCCTGCCTTGCGAGTTCCTCGCATACAACTTCACATTGGTAAAGTGCCGTCCGGTAAAATTCGTCCATGATCGGCAGCGCGTGTGCTGATGTCTGCAGCTGATCAGCTCAAAGGAAGAGCCTCCTTCCGTCGTCTTTGCAAATGACATCATTGTGCAGCCGTCAATTATGTGGCCGTGGAAGGTCTGTGATCAAGACTGTGTGGCGTCGCTCAGCTAAGCAATTATGCACCGTGATGGAAAAGGAATGCTAGTGAGACCTTTCTCAAAAACACATGAACTCCAGTGAACCGCAGTCTTTACATGACTTCGCACTCCCAAGCTGCAGAATTCTGCCAGCTTGAGTAGTGTGCAGAGCAATTCTAAGTGAAAGGCTTGAGCCTCTTGTCTCAAAAATGGACTAATGATACAAGTTCTGTACACTCAATGGGACAGTCTAACATCTATGGCTGCATGAATGGGATTCCAGGAAGAGATACTCCATTGGTGGTGAAGTTGATGGCTGCTGGGTTGGACAGATGGTCAATTAGATTGTCAACTGGCCCCTTGCCTGCACACATAAAGCAAATGCTCAAGAGTTGCAAAGGTTTGCAGTATTGTGCAACATCATAACACGGCTGTCAGGAGTCACAGCAAACAGTCTTCTTCCAGTGATACACAATAGTAAGCCTGGAATCAACGACAACCCATTAGGGGGAGGTAGAGCACAGCTTGCTGCACAGACTGTCAGGAACACCCTTCGAGGTGCAGAGAGGTTGTCCACAATGCACGAGCATACTGAAACACATTATAGCATCTTTGCTCACAAGCAGGGCAGACAAGAAAAGAAAAGACAAAACTACGCCTTTCGCCGTCAATTTATTGAGAAGCCCAGTATTATACCGGGCTGCCCAGTAGCAGGGCAGAAAAAGAACCTTACCTGTGGCAAGGTACTGTGCGTTGAACCCTAGGAATGCCAGCATAGCTAGACGTCCATTCTTCACCTCCTTCACCTTGTACTCTGCCAAACTTTCCTCGCTACCTCTGCAGCCAAGATCATGGCATGACAAGATAGTTGTGCAAGCTGGGGCAACATCTTATGCAGAAACAAGGATGCAGCTGCTGTTGGACAAAAGACAATGTGTCAAGGTGCTGTGTGCCAGTCTGCAATGTCTGCCAAGCTGATGCTCATCACAGCTCAGATGCGTCCATGTTTGCCTGCTCTCACCACGAGCTGTAGCTCCATTTGCTGGTGTTGCTGTAACTAGTCATGACACACGCAGCCTATACCAGTCAACTGGGAGTAAGAATGGCAAACCTGGAGAAGCCAAGAGGGTCAAAGAGGATCCCCCCGGGGTAGCCATTGGCCTGCTGCTTGAAGGCACCCTCAAGGCCCAAGAAGGATCCAGGCTCAGCCTGGCTGTTGGGCTTGCGGAAGTCCATCCACCTCTTGCCTTCTACCCACCCAAACAAAAAGAATTGGACCACCAACAGAGTGCCTGCACACAGGTTGCAGAGTCAATGCTGTGCACTTGCAGGGCTGCGCCTGAGCGACGGAGATAATGATGCAGGCAGGCATGCAGGTTGCCTGCGTTCATGATGGTAGCAGCCGCAAGCGCCTGTACAACTTGTGTGCCCTGATGTACTGAGCAATGTTGTCATTTTGACATAGGCATGACAGGATAGTTCAACAATTGACAACTGCAGCAAAGCCAGGCTTTGGCAATGTTCAATTGCAAATTAAGCAGACAGAGCAAAAGGTCCGCAATACATTTGGATTGATTCTGCATAACATCCGGCTGTGCAAGGCAGACAGGCTTATGTACTGGCTTGCTGGCAGCTACAGAGCACAATTGTAACTTACTGAAAGGGGCAAATGAATTCTGGATGGACACCTTGCCGGCATCAAAGAACTCTGGGACATTAAGGATGTGTGCCTTTGTCAGCAGCTGCAGAATGCACCAGCATTTCGGTCAATTATCTGAAGTAGGAGGCTACAGCATGTCTACAACAGCAGCCCCCAGTGCAGTTTGCTCACCGAGGGTATGAGAATCCCTGCTACTGCAGTCATGGCATATCTGCAGTGCACTAGCTCTGCTTGCTGGTACCTGCAGTTGCAGCAGTAATTGCTGGGGAAACTGCAGGGCGCCCAGAGTGGTGCAATGCCCAGCTGCGTTAAGCAGCGTTGAAGAAGCGATGCTTCAACAGGTTGTCGCACCACCGAAGAGCCTGAGGGTTTGCGCCGAGCTTTAGAGGGTCAAAGCCATAGTCTCCTGGCAACTCCCCTTTCAAGTGCCCAGGAACTTTGCTGCCTGGCAACCACAGTGGCCTGTCGGGTCCAGCGCCAGCCTTAGCAACGACGCCTGCTCTGATCGCCTGCGACGACGCACGCGTTTACGATGTTGTCGGTGCAGTTGCTGCCGTCTTGCCCGGTCAGATCTCATTCCAGTCACCTGAGGACGAGCTGTGCTTGCGCCCTTGACATTCTTGCCAGCGAAAGCGGCCTTCGATGCAGTGAGACTGCTGGTGTGGAGAGTAAACGCAGCCATGGCCTCAGACAGCAGCGAAAGAGGTCCTGGACTTTTAGAACTTGTACCGAAGGTTGGGCACTCCCCGCTGAGGTCGCGCAACCTAGCCTAGCTAATGAACGCTGCAGAATGTACTGTGATGCAAACCATATCGCAAATAGCCGAATCACAATCTGACCCTCTGAGGCGATTAAATTTAGAATCCCAGCTCCCCTGCGCCAGTTGTGTGTGCGAGCAAAGCTGTTCGTTCTACTGGCAACATGCGGGTGATCTTGAGGATATAGTGCATGCTTTAACATGTTAGTTGAGGTGGCTGAGCCATCTCAAGAAAGTTGCTGTATATGTAGCACCATGTCTATTGTCTTAGAGATGGCTAGACTAGTTTGTTTAGACACTCAACACTGATATTTCCGACCAGAAAGCTGACAGCCTTGGCGTATACCACCTAGTGTCTTGGCTGAAGATGTAAATTTGCCTCCTCCTCCTACTTTTCTTTTCACTTCAACACTCTGCTCTTACACCTCTGCAAGCTTGCGAAAGCTAGATCTGGTCAAACGAAATGGCTCTAGCGCTGCTGGGACAACTGCAGGCACTCTTGATCAACTGCAATGAACTGCTGTCAACAGGATCAAAAACAAGCCTTTGCAACAAGCAGAAAACAATCTGAAGGAATAAACTAATCTGAGCTGAAAGAACAACACATCATCTGAGGGTTCATTTATCACTCTTCTCTTAGTCAGCACAATGTCAGCCATCACAAGTTACATCACCACTCATCCATTTCCTGCCGCATGCTAGGCAACTTTGGCGTTTTTCGCCTGATGGCTATCCGCCTCCTACTATTCACAATGGGCTGCTTCTTACGTGCTTTTACTTCCAGCGGACTCACTATCTTAGACCTGTCCTGCTGCTGCTTAGACAGTGCTGACTGACGACTGTGTGCACGGTGGCTTTCCCTATTCACTGTTGTAGCAGTCGATCTGGCACGGGCTGCAGGAGTGGCTGATGCTAAAGTTACTGGTGAAAACTGCTCATCAAGATCCTCATCAATGCTGCCAAGTATAGATGCCTGATCAGGCTGAGAGCTGTGTGATGCTTTAGGGTCTTTGCTGGCAGTTTGCCGGGCACCGCGCTGCGCAACACCATAGGCCAAATCCTCCGCAAGTGCACTTGGTCCGCCCCACTTTTCAATGGCACGTGCCAGATCACACCTGTCATCCACACACAGCAAAAGATTTGCTTTGATCCCTGCCAGTCCCTGTGGTCTCAAGACATTGAACATGTTGATTGACTGACTGATTGATTTGGAGCTGCTCACGATGATAAGCCAAAGTAGCATGGACCAAAGTGTCTGGTACAGGTACAGCTCTGTGGAGAGCAGCTTTGTTGCCCATTTCACAGGGCACAACAGGCAAAAGATCATGTGCACTGAGTGCTGACCTGTCTGCTCCACGCACATCTCTCAGTGATGGTACAATGCCCGGTTGCAATCCGTTGGCATTGATGAAGTCATCAACTTCAGACTTGACATTGGTGATGCTGTTCCAGTAGCCCCTAGGGCGTTTGGGAGTGTAGGCCATTGCCCAGCCTATCTGCCCTGCTACTGCCCCATAACCCCCATGTGCTGCAATGGCTCTTTCCAGGTAACCCCTGTACCACACAGATTGCCAGTTGCGAACACGTTGCTTGCTAGGAAAGGCCTAGGTAGCTCAAGCTTTAACTAGTGGCAGCAAGCAGGAGCAGCTGAACTTCCACCACAAATAGCAGGACTGCAATAGACAGGCAGGGTTGACAGCGGGAGACATATATTGAGTGAAAGAGTGAGGGAGTGAGTGAGTGAGTGAGTGAGTGAGTGAGTGAGTGAGTGAGTGAGTGAGTGAGTGAATGAGTGAGCGAGCGAGCGAGCGAACAAAGTGCCAGCAACATGTACCTATTGTCGCCTCGGAGCTGAGCTCGTGTTGGCATCCTTTTCAAATCTCCGTAGCACCTTTCCAGCTCTAAAGCCAGAGAGGCAATGTCATTTTGCAGCTCAGCAACAGGGGGCGAGTCGAGCCGCCGCCTGAGGGCTGCAGCTCTGTGCATCTCCCCCTGCCCTTCCAGCTCCACAATCTTGCTGCGCTGCTTGATCTCCTCCACCCTGAATGACACCATGGGACTGATGAGGATGATACCAAGAGGCTGAAGGGGATGATAGCAAGGGAGTGAAAGGACTGAAAGGAATGCTAATAAGGGACTGAAGAAGATGATACCAAGGGACTAAAGGAAAAGACACCAAGGGGCTGAAGGGAATGTCACCAAGGGACTGAAGGGGAGGACACCAAGGGACTGAAGGGGAGGACACCAAGGGATCAAAGGGGATGATACTAAGGGACCGGAGGGGAATGAACAGGTGCAGCAGATGGCAGGTGACATTGCATTGATCTGAGTACAGGCAGAGCAGATGCTTCGCAAACCAATCAACACGCAGCCTGAAGCTCAAGCAACATGGTGTATCTAAGGCGTCCAGTGAGTAGCACCCAGCACATGGGCATCATAACATGTCCATGTGCTGGATGCTACTCACTGGACGCCTTAGATACACAGTGTTGCTTGAGCTTCAGGCTGTAGGTTGACCACCCATGAAAGTTCTATGGACCAGCACTCAGTCACTCAGGCAGAGACTTGACAGAGCCTAGGTGTAAGCACATGCTGAAAGGTCTTGACACAACCTAACAAGAAGCATTGCCTACACAGTAAGAGACTCACCGCTGCTTGATGGCGCCCAAGTTGAGTGGCAGGTCTTCATACACCATGCGCTCAATGATGGGTTCCACAAGCCCTAGCAGGCGCAATGGGTCCCTGGGGATCTGAACCTCCACTGCATACTTCAGGTGGGTTTGAGGCCTGGACACAGTCCTCCCATCAAGGAAGCGCTTCTGCAGGGATCATAAGCTTCAGCATGTGCACGAGTCTTGTCGTGCACAGCTGTTGCTCTTCTGCTGAGACTCGAGCGTGGTTGGGATTGTGCCTTTGCTTAACTCTTTGCAGAGAGTACCAGGTATTCAGCACTTGCAAGTTGCACCAAAGAAAGGCTGCAATCATGAGGCATTGCAACACCAAAGCATATGCTGATCATCATCACAGTTATGGAAATGAGAGTGATTGTACTATAATGACTTTCAGTGTGACTGCTGTCATTGCCAATGTCATTGCAATTATCACAGTGTCTAAGTGACATGCTAGCAAAGACAGCCAATCACGCTATGGCTACTACTGTCATTTCCAATGGCATTACTTTTACCACAGTACCTGAGTGACATGCTAGCAAAGACAGCCAATCACGCAAAGGTGTGGCATCAGTACAGCTCCAGCAACATGATCCATATTACCTCAGACTCTGCCTCTTGCAGCAGGAACTTGCCCTGCAGCAGGCTGAAGTCCCCCTGAACCTGCCTGAACTGCACCTCCTTGTGCTTGGTCTCCACCAAGTCTACCACTGCCTCTGCGTGCATGGACATGTACAGCATGTGCTTGTACCCAACCTGCAACACGCACCAGACACACCTAAAACATCTCCACGATGCAGATACACGTTTTTCCTGTCCCCAGGCGTTTCTGAGTTTAGATTGCCAGTGTAGAGATGACGTTTCTGAATGGAAAAAGGCGTTTTGGGATTGAAAAGAGCTGAGCCATGTTTCATGCCTGGCATACCACCAGTGCTGTGGCAAGCATGTCACCATGGGCTTGTGATATTCATCCACACTCATCCACTTTGAACAGCTTGACAATACGCCGCCGCCTCTAGTACTGTTTGCCAAGCTGCTGACCGTAGAGTCGGCAGCTGAGCACAAGGCTTTGAGAGGCAGCTGTCAAAATTGTGTCAGCTGGTTGAAGTGAGAGAGTGTACTGTTACTGTTACTCTGTACTGTTACCTTGTTACTGTTACTCTGTTACTGATGTAACACAAATCTAGACCTGCCGTAATGGGCAAAGGTGCCTTTTCCAAAAGCAATCTGCTCCGATGTTGCAGCAGATGGTGTTGGGCGGTGATAGTCAGTCAAACAGTGTTTGCGGCAACAGTGCACTTAGTCACTAGCCTGCAGTCCATCTCGTGGTGTGCATTGTTACCATGCCCATGACGATGCATAAAAACCCAAGCACGTATATAACAGGTACAGTACAGTAAAAGTATCAGGAGTTGCTCTGGTGTGCGCCAGCAGGAACGGGAACGACCATGACAGAACACAAAAGGGCTGTTCTAGCACCGATGCAAGCGTCAAACATGATGCAACTTCTGGAATAGACGCAAGTGCCAAAATTGATGCAAAAGTCAAAAGTGGTACCTGTCTGAGGCGTGTGACTCTGCTGGACATTCCACTGGGTGTCTGCACCCTCTCACAGACGGCCAGATTAGGCACCACCTCAGGCAGGCGCTCATAGTCTGTCAGCACCTCCCACACCTGCAGAACAGTAAGCTGTTGTAGGATGACTGCTTGCTGCACAGCATGCACTGTTGCCCTGACAATCTGTGCTGATCAGTATGCTTGTCAATGTTGCCTGCACTGTCAAATGTTTACATGAGCAGGGAGAGCTATACAGCATGCACTTGACATATCTCGTATAAGAGCAGAATTGGTTGCAATGTGCTGGTCTTGCTGATTCTCAGGGGAGACAGACGGATCGAGGAGACAGATGGCATCAATGGTGACAATCATGAACTCTTGGCATACCTCCTCTGGTGTTGCATCTACTGTAAGAACAGCCACGACTCGGCGATGCAACTGGTCAGATTCATCCAGGCGCCTGAGGTGAACTTCAGTCACAGCTGAAGCATCACTCACACACTTCCACCCCACCCCCAAATCAGGGCTGCGGCCCCAGACCCCCACAGGGGCAGGGGCAGAGGGCAACTTCCACCTGGGTTCTGCTGCTACATGGGTGGCCTCTGCCTGAGTGTCTAATGCTGCCTCCTGAGAGAGTAGAGCAGCACAATGTTCTTGATATAGCAAATATTTGTCAGGTGTGCAGATGACATAGACGTCACCCAATTTTAGTGCTCTTTCAAGCATCAGTCAGTTCAGCAGACTTTGCAACCTTGATTTGAACAGCAGTAGAACTGTTGGTCTGCAGGACTCATGAGAATGAAGCAAAAAGTTGCATCACGGAATGGCTCCCACATCACAAAGATGTCAGTCTGTGATGCAATTGTATCGTTAGTTGCCAAACTCCTGGTGGATACAAAAGATGTAGGTTGCAACTGTTTGCTTGGTTCACACAAGTCCTGCAGACCAGAGACGGAAATGCCAACAAAGGCTGAGCATGGTAGCCTGACAATGTTGATGCCTGCCAGTGCTACATGGGAATGCAGGCTGCTCAAGGTCTTGCGTACCACCAACCTGAGATTCAGCAGCAGCTTCAGGGCGTTGGTGAGGTAGTGGTACAGAAATCATTCCAAGATACCCCATGCTGTTCATCTTCTGGTTCTCTGCAACATAGAATCTGTGTGGCGAGCATTCATGCATGATGGAGTGAATGCACAATGCAAAGCATGCTATGGTGCAAGGCACATGGCTGCTTCAAAACATGCTGAACTTGAGTCTGTTTTGTGCAGCCAAGCGGTGCCAGCTTGTACCAACAAACAAGAAACATAGACATCATGCCGCAATGCCCTGGTGTGTCATTAGACACATGCACGTGGCCACAAACACAAATGCAGAGCAAGATGTGCTTACAGGGCAGTTGAGAGCTGCAAGGCCACATCAGGAACATTGTTCAACATGTGACTAGCTTTGCCAGAAGCTGTCTTGAGGCTGGTCTTCTTAAGACTTGCTAGAAGACTTAAATGCACAACCCATCACTCCCATGTTGGCACAGACAGTGTGACTTACGCGTGGAGGGACCAATTGTGTCGCAAATGGGTCTGGATGGTCCAGCCTCAGGTAGCTGCTCGACAGCTTCCTGTGGCGCTGCGCCAGCTGTCTGCCAGGGAAGGGTGTCAACTTCCACATCGTCAATGGCTGACGCTGCAAACCTAGGGAACTTGCGCTTCATCTCTGCCACCTGTGAATCATTAGGCTGATGACTGTCCAGACATGATGGTCAGAACACTAGGTCAAAGTCGAAGGTCTGACATATAAGCCTGTGAAACTGCTGTTCATGCAGTATGCATATTGCAGGGACTGCAAGTCAACATGGTGGCCCTGGCAGGCGGTAGCTTACACAAGAGCCAACCATAGGTAGAGGTACATAGCTTCAACACTCTGCAGAAATCTGGCTGGCTGCCATGAACAAAGAGCTGCCGGCACACTACAATGTGCTTTGAATGCAAGGGGCGCGACTGAGCAGGACAGCCACACAATGAGAGGGCTTGCCTGCTCAGCTCTTCTTGCCATGGCCATCATGTTTGCAGGCAGCCCAGCCTTGACAACGCAGGTCACAATGGCTGAGGGAATGGACAGTTTAGGCTCTAGGCTGATCTCATACTTGAGTAGGGTAGTGGTATGTGCAGCAGGGTCAGGCTCCACCACCCATGACCCACTGTACTCCTATACAACACATGACAGTGCAAGGCTGATCCTGCAATGGACACAAGCTGCAACTAGGGCTTGCCACAACAGCATTCGACAGGTTCTTCTTTGAGATCCTGCAGCCAAAGACAAACAGCAGGTGATCACTAAAGAGGCCACAGTACCAACCTTGAAATCGCCCTCAATTGCTTTGAAGCGTAGCTCCTTTGCTCCCATAGCTTTGTGAACTTCCACACATTCTAACACAGCTTCTGCTTCCAAGCGCCAGAAGACAGACTGACTACAGCCTAATTGTTGCAGGTGTATGCGCCCAGGAGTGGTAGTTGGGAGACGTTTACTGGCTATCAGGTTTGGAACAAAATCTGCCAGGTGATCATAGTCTGTTATTACACGCCAGACTTGCTCTACGCTAGCATGTACTCTGACTTCGGCAAAGATGCGCTTCCTCGGATGGTGATCCATTTGAAAAACGCGCACACCCTTGGTGCCAGAGTCCACAGCAGCTGCACAGAAGGCAGCATGTTCTTGAGACAGGGATGGCAAGGTGCAAAGAGTCTCTTGCCATGTTATGAACGCCAAATGCTGAATGCGGCAAATGACAAGTGACAGATGACTGAATAGCTGATGTGACTTGAAGTCTACCAAGCTCAGCAGTGATCTGCAACAATAACTGTGTGCGACAGTGTGCAATGTTTGGACCAGCTTGAACACATGTAATGATACTTGCAGTTCAGGGATTCAACGCACCCTCCCATCCTGAAGAAAGAGCTTGAGGGCAGCAAGCCCTCTCCGCACGTCTGTTGCGTAACACTTGCCGAGTGTCTGTCAAGCCTTCGCCGGTTGTACACTGACGGAAACCGGCAAACGATGACTTTGAGTAGTTGCGAGCTTGTTTCACACAATGCTGTGCCGACGTGAAAGCCCTGAAGCCCGCGCAATTTCGCAAGAGTATGTTAGCGTCGACGAAACCGGTCATCTGCGGAGGACCAGCCCTTGTGCTGTCGCCGCACTGGGGACAAAGCGCGCTGACAAACGTGGATGTTGCAAATGCAGATCGGTCTTGTCGTCAGCAGCAGCGCAAGCACAATCCAAGGCAGTTGGTGAGGTAATCCTTGCTGTGAACCTCGAACCGTTCTGTTACTGCGTACCGTCGGTCCTGACCGTAGCAGGACAAGAAGCAATTTGGGCGCTGATGGCATTGATTTTGTGCTGCAGAAGTAATCTCTGCAGCCAGGTTACAAATTCTCTGAAGACAGGTTTGCTCGGCAAAAATTTCGAGAACATTCAGACAATTCCAGTGGGACTACATGTAAAGACACATATTATGTCAAACCAAGATAATTAACAGTATATCTTTCGAAACATGAAATTATTATTGTAAACATTACTAGAACTACAGAGCAGAGCAGAGCAGAACAGAACAGAAACATGCATCGCCAGCAGATATATGTATGCCTAACTGACCAATAGGATGCATGCATGTGTGGGTTGAGACAACTGACAGCGGAAGAAAAGCACCAAAAAACTGTCACACGCATTGTACAAACAAGTGCTTGGGAACATTAGCCTTGAGCCGGCGCATCTGATTGAGCTGACGCAACTTCTTCCCACTGTCTGAAATTGGCCAGGACACCATCCAGCATGGGTTGCGAATCCTCAAATAGGTCTGCCATGGCTTTGAACAGAGGAATACCCACAATGTTAAAGAAGCCCAGCTGTGCACCCAAGACATTGTCAGAATTGAGCAGGGCCATCAGAACAATATGCAGATGCGTGTGCACATGCATCAGCACACAGCACACATGCCAAAGTCAGCAGCAATCAGAGCTGGAGTCTGAAGGCATATGGACTTCCACCCAAGTCATTCAATGCAGGCATGCAGACAGAGGCAACGACAGACATGGTAATGCCTTATGTGAGTGCTGACCTGTGACCTGGTCATACCCCCCTGCATGGAGCGGTCCATGAGGGGGCTCACTGCCAGCCCAGCCCCCTTCTCCTTGTCCCCCTGTCAGGCAAGCCACCCCTCAGCACAGCACAGCACAGCACAGCACAGCACAGCACAGCACAGCACAGCTACGTAGTACTTACAAACACCACGACTTGTCAAGTGCAAGCTTTGTTTGCAAACCATGGCAAGCATGAGCTAGGGTGCTGGCATTGCATGATCAATACAGCTTCTCTGCAGAAGAGGTTTTCCCTGTTGGTATGAATCTGATGAGAAAAGCTGCCTCTGTTGCACCTATCATCATCAGCTAGGGAATGAATGTTGTGCATGTCTGGCAAGTGGGATTGAGCATGGGACGCACTTGTCGGAAGAACTCCTCCTCCAGTTGGAAAGCCCAGCGCTTGTGAGTCTTGGGGTCCACTGCCAGGTGACCAATGTCAGCACACTTCAGCACCATCTGCAGAAATTGTTGCTTCTCATTTGTCATGTCACATTGTCACGTGAGGCTTGTCGAAGTCAAATGCAGCTGTCACATGTCAAACGCAGCTGTCAGATGTCAGATGCAGCTGTCAGATGTCAAATGTGGCTGTCATGTGGTGCTAGATCAGCATTCAGCTGCAGACGAGCAATTGCAAGCTCAACGCTTGCATGTGATTGCACCACGCACAGTGGTTGATCAAGTGAGACACCCTAGTGATGCTTTGATAGTTTGGGAAGGAGTAAAAGAAAAGAACTATCCCTTTTGTTTATCAAAAAAATACAAAAAGGGTATTACAAACGAACAAAAAAAGGGTATCTTCATACACTGTATTCTTATAGACTTTATAAATGGGGAAGAGGAAGGCATAAGAATGGGGCCAGGAGCCTCATTGGTCCTGGTGGGATGGCGCCTTCCAAGAAGGGAAGCAGACATGTGTACAGGAGGAAGAGGTGCACCTGATAGACCAGCGTCTTGTCCTCTACTTTGACATTCTCCCAATCTGGCATCACATGAGCACCTGTCCCTCCTGAGCTCACTGGCTGTTCCTTGAAGGCAGACTGCATCCCCACAAGACGCAATGACAAGCCCAGTTGCGTTGTCACCATCAGAGGCTGAGGCAGCTTTGTATGTGCTCTGTGTGGATCTTGCGCATGTCGTGCTGGTTAGCAAGGTGTTGCAGATGCACCTTATGCAGGAGTGCTGCTGAGTACGCAGGACATGAACTACTAGGCTGAAATGATTAGAGGGATCAGTGGGCAGCAAACAACGCAACAGCCAACAAGTATGAGCCATTGAGCAAGCCAAGATTACCAACATTGCTGTTGTAATGGAAGTTTTGCAGGCTGAAGCATATCATTCTGCTGTTCAGACAACAACAGTCAATGTGCACCCTGATTAGCATGGCCCGGTGGCTGACCTGGAATCTGGAAGTGATGTCAAAGTGCTTCTTCATGTCAGTCCCCAGCACTTGGTTCACGCAAACTGATCGCGCATGGGCTATGGTCTCTGACCGCATCATGTCAAGCTGTAAGACAAGCAAGACAGCAGTTACTTCTGCTTGCAGACAAGACGCAGCAGATGGCATGAGTGCCTGTCTTGACCATGCAACATGCACAGACTATGGATGCAAACCCATATCAAATGCTCCTTGTTGTGCAGCCAGCGCCGGAGGAGCAAAGGCACATCTGTGGTGCAGCACATCTCACCGCAATGTATGCATACTCTGGCTCAAACAGAAGCTGCGCAGCAGCAGACAAGTGGTGGTTCTCCAGAGGGACTGATCATTGTAGCGCATGGCTAGCGGGTGGGAAGTCTTGATCAGAAAGTCATTGTTCAAGCCTCCATGCTCGTAGTCGTGTACTGCTGCAGACCAGTAGGAGGACAGCTGCTGGGTTATGGAGATGAGGCCAGACTTGATGAGACCGCCATGGCACAACAGCATGTGCGTCATTTGCACCACTGATGCTGCATGGATACTGCAGGCAGGCACAAAGAGCTGTATGGCCAAGGCTCCATGACAGAGTGAGAACCAAAGAGAAAAGACCCTTTTGGCGTCAATTCAATGATAAGCCAAGTATTATACCGCGCTGCCCAGGGTCCATGACACAGTGCTCCCGTCTCTAACTTCAACAATGGGATCTGCACAAGTACTAGGGCCAGCTTTATGGTCAAGGGACTGAACATTGCAACCTATCTGCATGCAACAATGGGGAACCCTTCCTGAGGACTGCAGCCATGCTTGCACAGATGACATATCACACAAACAGCAAGGATGTTGCAAGCAAAGATGCCAGCTCTTCATCGTGCATCCTCCATTACATGAGGTCGACTTGAGAGCTACTCTTGCATTTACGGATGCACACCTGGTAGTGCAGAATGTATTGGCTCAAAACAGACCATGACATGTGTGGATGCTGCTGGTTGCTGTGTGGACATGCAAGGTGGGCTCCTGACTCAAACACAGGCCTGTGATCATGCACTGCTGCATAAGCCATGTTTGACACGTCTGCACCTGTTGTGGTAGGGGTTTTCAGCCGAGTAGCCGCTCTCGACCTTCTGCAGGAACTTGCACAGCTTGCGCTCATCCATTTGGAAGTGGCTGATGAGACTGGCTTGCTTGTACAGGTGGAAGGTGAGCACGGACAGGGTAGTCCCTGGGGTTGCCTCAGCAAATGCAAAGATGTCAAACTGCCAGTTGTTCTCGGCATCCTGCAGTATAGGTGTTTGCCAGTCAGGCAGGCATGCAGTCAAGGAGCAGGAGTGCTGTGATCAGCATGTTGTTGAGAGAGGCAATTGGGGTAGAATGCAGCCTTCACACTTCATGGGTATGTGACAAAATAGACAAGATGTGGTAGGTTTTGCAGACAATCTCACTGATCATGCGTCTACATGGGTTTGAATAAGTCATGAGATGCAAAAGCTGTGATGACCGACGGAACTACAACAGGTTGCTGGTCTTGATTTCCATGGTTGTCCAATTTTGCAGCGTGCCATCAGCATGGTAAACAAAGAAGTGCTGTGATGCACTTGTTCTTGATTGTGTTGTGTCCCAGAGAATACAGACCAGGACAGATACAGATTGAGAGACTACTCCACAAGAAAATGCATGCATAGTACTGGGGGCATGAAATGAAGTGACAGACATGAAGACTGCACAGTCAAAGCTAACGAATCATCCAGGAATAGCTTGACCCTGGGCTGAGAGTCGCAGTGTGGGTGATGTGTGTCAGAAGCCAGGGCTTGTGCTGTGCGCCACGTCTTGACCTACCTGCAGCAGTCGCTCTATGGCAGGCGTGATGTCAGCTGGAATGAAAGTACTGCCACTGCCAGTGCCAGCAAAGCTTGTAGACTCCACCAGCGATGTTTCTGCTATGGCTGGCGCACTTGCAGAGGTACCCTGTTTGAGCATGAAATGATTTGATTGTAAGTGTTTTCCATGCAAACAATGACAAGACATGTAGATTAAACCAAGACTTATCAAACAGAGTGCAAACACTTGGGAATTCTTCTTCTCCAGTCAGAACACCATCAACATATATGCTGAGGGAGGGCCACTCATTGTTTGCTTTTCATGAGCCATTGTTTGACTGACTGGCAAATTGCATTGAATGCTTGGTTAGTACAAGATACATCACAAAATGAACAGTGTGCCTCCAATTGCAATCACTGTTGATTGCCAAAAAGAGATCGGCTTGACGATGAACACAGTGACTGCAGTTTGTTGCTGCAGGCTCTGCGAATGGCCCTGGGTGTATCAAGCAATGCACCAGGACGCGATATTACAAAGTCAGCATACTATGATATCATATGATATGCATCAGATACAAACACCATGAAAAGCTGTTAGCAAGTGGAACAAGCAAGTGCAGCAGCACCAGTTAGATCTGGCAAAGCATGCAAAGCATGGTCTACAGAATCTACTAATCATGCATGACGCACCATGCATGGTTAGTTGAACTCTGCAACCAAAATGGTTGGATACATGAGAGATGTGAAAGGACTGAACAACCCTGAGCAAGATGCCAGATCGAGCATGCTAGGCGAAACAGACTGGCAAGATGAGTGAGTTGAGCAGGATCACCCCTGGACATGCTCAGTTGCCTAGGCAAAGTGCACCAACAAGCTTGACTTAAGTTTGCTTAAGCTCGAGGCCGTACAAGCCTGCAGCACTGAAAGAGCAGAAACAAAGGCAGGCAAAGGAGAGACAAGGCAAGGAAAGCACTTGGAAAGGTAGAGGGAAAGGAAGTTCATCCATTCAGAAGTCAGAAGGAGAACTGGGCAGCCCATTATGATTATTGGTTTTTCATTAAAATGACGCCGAAAGGCGTAGGCTTTTCTTTTCTTTTTGTCAGAAGGAGAAGACAGGCGGGTGCGGACCTGTAGCAGCTGCAACATGGATTTGCCCACGTCAGCCCCCATGCGTTTGTCCTTCATCAGCTGCTCCTCCAGAGCCACAGGCTGGCGTAGGTGCGTGCCAGACTCACTCAGCAGGTGGTACAGATTGATCACTGCCTCTACTGAGGGCACAGTAGCCTACAATCAAGCAAAGAACTGTGTCATAGAAAAAGAAAAGAACAGAAAAGATTACGCCTTTCGGCGTCAATTTATTGAGAAGCCCGGTATCATACCGGGCTGCCCAGGACTGTGCCATACCAGGTTTCTTTCATCCTGTAGACAAACCAAGGCCTGGTGTTATGAGAGATGCAAGCAAGTGTAGCTGTCTTGGTAACTTCAGGCCTGCTGTGTGATCATGTGGCATTTGCCAACCTCAGCAAGTGCTGCAGCAGGGCTTGATTGTTGGACAAGCACTGGTGATGACATTTGCATCATGCTTCACACATGCCACAGATCACACATTGGCTTGTCCACGCACAGAGGTGGGACGCTGCTGCTGCACAGACTTATGACATGTGAAATGCATGACTGATGACAGGTTGCTTGAGAACCTTTTGTTCAGTTGCGCTTACAGCAACAATGCCCTCAAACTAGCTTCAAAAGTGGCACCAAGGTGTACCGAGCGGCACCAAGTTGTACCAAGTTGCACCAAGGTGCTAACCCATCAATACACATCATGGTTGGCAGGCTGACTGCTAGAACAGGAGCTCATACAGCTACTAAGGACTAGAGCTAATCAGGACTGGGCCCCGGAAAAGACGTTGGAATGAGTGGAACTGTACCTGAGTGATGAAGGCATGCAACATGTTCAACACTTTCTCTATAGGCGTCTCCGCATCAAAGCTGGAACTGGTGTGCTCAAACTTGTCATGCATGAGAACCTCCATACGCTCCGTGAGTGTGAGCGTCTCCTGCTCCAGTCTCACCCTCTCCTCTTGCATGTCTACCGAGCGTTGCTCCAAGGCCTGATTGTGCCTGAGTGTACCAACGACAGCCAACTGACTCACTGGTGAGTTGCAATGTGTCCCATCTCCAGCTGATCAGCTGATCCCTTGATGGACCCTACGTGACATCTGCATCTACCCAAGTCTTGATCAGATCTGGTCTGATGCCGGTTGTGTTAAGGCATCATGAGAGCTTGAAAAGCCTAGGATTAGAGGGTAGAAACCTGTTCAGGGTCGTATGAAGAAGAAAGATGGGCAAATTCTTGTTTCTTTTGCTTGATTCTGGGGAACCGTGTGTACATGCATATGCTTAGCAAGCCACAGGACAAGAAGAAGCAGGTCAGTACACTCTGTACAATAGCAACAGCCAGCAAACACTCTTGGCAAGGATATGTAGGGCTGCGCTGCAAGAGACAGCATGCATGCCTGCACACCTTTGCAGTGCCTCTTGCTGCGCTGACAGCTGCATTTCTGTCTCCTTCTGCTGGGTGATGTTGTACCTCTTGACCAGCACAGCAGGCGAGCCGTCAACAGGATCCTGGCAGCAGCAGAGACTTACTCAGGTCCAGACTAAGCATAATGTATGATAAAAGCGTCATGCCGTTAGTATGTACGTCATGGCCTGGCCAGAAATTTGATATACTGCATGTGCTGCCCACTCAAGCAGTGGCCATCCATTGTGCATCTGAGCATCGGTAGCATCATCCACAGCAGAGAATGAAGAAGCAGATGGGGGCCTCAGGCAGGCATGTAGTCCAGGTACAAGATTGTCGATTGACCCATTGAGCTGAGACTTGAGGCGACTTTGCCCAAGGTTGCCAGAGGGAGAGAGAGAGCGAGATTACAACGCTTTAGCCAGCCAGCAAGTCTGATCACATATAGAAGAAGACAAAGGTCAAATGTGGAAGACATCAAGACAGTCTAGAACGGTCTTGAAAACCTGCATATGATCCTGCTGCGCAAAAAGGATCTCATGGTGTTTGTGTCCGTGGAGAACAAAGGAGCTTGATGTAGCTGACCTGCATGGGCCACATCTCAATCATCTCCCATCTGACCTTGCCAATCTTGAGGGAGCGAGGCTGGCTGTGTCTGTGACACTTGACTTGCAACACAAAGATAGCATTCACAGCTTCCTCATAGGCTTCTTCTGCCTCTTTTTGACCACCTGCATGGACCGGGTCATTCAGCATTTGTATTGGGATGACAACCAGAACTATTGAGAGGAAACGATGACACAAGATGCCAAACGAAGTACAAGAATGGACAGTCTTGTCTGGCGGTCCTGCCTAAATGCTTGTAGGCGTATGATGCTTATGATGTACATTCAAGTCATGCGCGCAAAGTACTGTACATGCTACAGTACTGTACATCCTACGGCACACACAGACATGCTACTTAGTAAAATGCCTACATGCAGCAAGCTGTCTCACCAGGATAAGACCCAGTGAGAAAGAGCGACTTGAGCGTCATGTCTTCCTCAGGAGAAAGCTTCGAGCCTGTACAGCATTTGAACAAGTTGTGGCAAGAGCTGCCTAGCACACACAAGATGCTGATGCTGACTGCCCTGGGTTACCAGTCCTGAGTATCTTAAGCTTGACTGTAATGCTAAGCATGTCAAGGCCTTTTGTGCAGTGAGTGCAGAACACAAGGCAGCTGTGGATGTTGACGCAAGCTAGGGTTATTCAAGGGGAGGATGTAGTGGTGGAAGGCTGCACAAACTCTCAGATGCAAACAAACCAGATGCATGGAAGGAAAAGCATGAAGGAAGGAGAAGCATAAGGGAAGGAGAAGCACGAGGGAAGAAGAAGCTGTGCAAGAAGGAGAAAGCCATCTTTTGAGGTGCGGGCATGGTCTTGCATGTACATTTGCACATGATTGATCCCCAGGCATGCTCAAACAACACCTTGACTCAAATCTTGTACCCCTGTCTGTGTTGTGCAACTGACCTATGCCGGCTACAACACAAAATAGACATTTAGAAGCAAGATCACCTGCTGCGCTTCTTCTGCAGGCTTGCACAGCAGCTCTGTTGGCATGTAACAGCTTTCCATTGCGGTCAAACAAGAAATTGTGCAGAGGGCTTTGGTGGTGCATGGCCGATATTCGCATGTCGGCGGCATTTGCTCCCAACTCCACAATGTGCAATGTCGCGCTTTCAACAGTTTCAGGACCTGTCTGAACTCTGATGTGCTGCAGACAGACAGAAGACTCAAATTTGAACACCCTCTTGCTACTGATTGAAGATGATCACAGACACGTGGTGGGCAAATAAGCTGAGCTCTGCTGAGGTGCTGTTTGAATGCATGTCACTGCAAAAAGTGCTGAAGTGTCCGTCGAGCCTGCGACACATGTGTCATGGTCCTTCAAACCTTAAAGCTTCCCAGTACAGGTGGAGCTGCAGTTGATCACTCATGGCATCATACGATGGCAGCTTACCTTGCTGTCAAGTCTACTCACAATCCGTGGGCCGTTGGCATGAACGCCTTGTAGACCAGGCTCCAGCAGAGGGGTGATGTCAGAAGAGGGCTGAGTGACATGCTCTCCCTGGCAGGGTCACACAATGACTGATGGGCGCAAGTGCTGATTCAGCTGCACATATCATGTGCAGACAGTGCCACATGCCACATGTGGCACCAGCATGCCAGGAATGTTTTGTCAGCAGAGGTTGCGAAACACGACGCTGCAACACAATGGTGCAGAATGTGGATCAGCCATGTTCAATTTGGAATGACGCAAATGGCACAATGCATGTAGAATGCATATTGGTCAGCTGCGGGCACGCAAACACCTTGCAGCTCTGCACACCCCAATTATGCCATAGCATTTGTGTCGCCTCATCTATGCTTTCCACAACCTCAGCGCTTGATGCTATAGATCTGGGTGCTCCATATCGCTTAGAGCACTCAGCATTCTGAAAAAACACACGAGCCGCTGGACGCAAGTTGTCTGCACTGCAGCAACAGAAAAAGGGTTAAACAGGACATGCAAATATTTCGACTGCCAGGTTGATGAGACAGTGACCATGAATGCGTGACACTAAACTGTGTGACACACTGTACATGCCAAAGGCTGCGACAAAGACAGGGGTCTGCAGCTGGTGCAAGATCTGTAGATCACTGATTGTCCAGATCTTGTCAGCGAGTTCTGCTGTACTCATTACACCAGAAGCTGTACTCATGCCAGCAGAAGCTGTTCTTGAGGATTGTCTTGCATGTGATGGGGTGACTGCACAAGGGCAAAGAAAAACGTGAAGGCGTTTAGGCTGGCATAGCCTTGCAGTGGAAACAGCCAAACAGGAACGCTGCATATGTACAACCTTACCGGGCATGCTGAAACTATGAAGGCGTCTACAAGACAAGCATTGCGTTTTGCGAGTGACCGGTGAACACAAACAAACACATAGTCAATAAGGTACTGTGTTGTCGGCTCGGGCCCTTTTTCAGGCGACCGTGAGCTTGCACACGCCACAGAATACAAACTCAACCGGATACTTACAGTGTGCCTTCATGCTAGAAGTGACCAGGCAGTCACGCAAATGCTCCTCAACTCATCAGCATCACGCAAGCTACACTAGGGATGAGTCTACATTGCTGTATCAAGAAGAGCATTGCAAGTGCTAGGGCCTGACAAACACAGGAATTCCAAACGTGTGACTGTTCACTTTGGACAGCTCTGGACAACAGACTTGGACAACTTTGAACGTCATAGTAGAAGTGCATTTTCCAAGGGCAGTTGGGTACGTGATACACTCCCAAAACCCTGGGAGAAAAGGCAACTGTTGCTGTGCAAATGAGAAGGCTCTCAGCAGCATACCCACACCAGCAAAAGCCAAAACGGATTGCCGAAAGTCCCCATTGGTCAATCTGTTGGAGTGCAGGTCTCATCAGAGACAGCCCAAAGAAAGCAAGCAAGAAAGAAAAGCCTGCCAGCAAGAACTTCAAGGAAGAAGAAAAAAGCTTGTCGGCACTTCACACCAAGAAGGAAGAGTATGCTGTGGGCACTTGAAGACGAGAGCCATTTGGGCCACCACTGGAAGAAGAAAGAAAGCAGTCAGCATGCCAGAGTCCATTTGAAAAGGCTCTGGCATGCACAAAAACCATTTTCAAGGATGCCCTGAATCGCTCCTCAGGGTCAGATGGGCAGGTCAATCATCTGCAGTGCCAGCTTCCCAGTGGCGGAAGTTTGTCAGCACTCCATCCAGTATGGGCTGCGCATCTTCAAACAACTCCACCATGGTCTTGAACAGAGGGTTTCCCACAATGTTGAAGAAGCCCAGCTGCAAACACAATACTTTCTTTCGATACGAGGAAACGTCATATTGAAAACTCACAAAACAGTCTTTGACGACAATTAGCAAATGTGCCTTCCCCTAGGGTCAGGTACGCACACCCCCAGTAGTGTACCAGCCCCTTGTGTGAGGCCCTGTTTATCACATAGAACGTGCGCCATCATGACTGGACAGCCATGCAAGCATATGCCATTGGCAGACTGGTGTGTTTTACTTTGTGTGCATCATGAACTATAATGGTATGGGTCAGGTCAGATCTTGCTTGACAGCTGGAGTGAAGCCCAGCATAACCTATGCCAGACGCAGTGGTATTGGCAGAGGTTTTTGTATAAGCATGTCCCTAATTCCAGCACTGACAAAACAAAGTGCTGACAGCGTGGATCAAACATTTGCATGCCAGTCTTGTGTATGCAGGATGATCAGCTGCCCACTGCATTGCGCCCTGACATGTTCTTTACACCTGACCAGTGTACCCCAGGCAGACGATGGTATTGCCAGTAAAGTGCAGCATCACAGTCTCCCCACCTGACTCGTGCAGGCAGCTGCAATGATGTGGGCATTGCACACACACAGACATGCGCAGCAACAGTCATGTTGCACCTATGTTTGACTGACTCAACATGCAGGCATTGCAGTCATACTGCACAATGACAGTCGTGTTGTCGTGCGTGCCTGAGCTGGAGTCTGCAAACCTACCATTCTTCACCTCGACCACAAGATGCATGCAAAAGAGGCAGCACCAAGGGCAGAAGAGGACTGGTAAGGGGACAATAAGGGTGTACACACAGCAGGGCATAAGGTTCTACATGCAGTCAGGAGGTAGTATTGGAGTGTTACGGGAATAGTACGGATCAGAGGCGGGAGTAGTACAGGTTAGGGGCGGGAGTAGTTTGGGTTAGGGGCGGAAGTAGTACGGGTTAGGGGCGGTGAGTGCTGACCTGTGACCTGGTCATACCCCCTTTCATGGAGCGGTCCATGAGGGGGCTCACTGCCAGCCCAGCCCCCTTCTCCTTGTCCCCCTGTCACACACACCACTCCTCAGCACAGCACAGCATGGCATAGCATAGCATAGCGTAGCATAGCATAGCATAGCATAGCATAGCATAGCATAGCATAGCATAGCATAGCATAGCATAGCACAGCACAGCACAGCACATCATGGCACAGCACAAGGCGTAACCGTACAGTGCAGCGCTGCATGAAGCAGCGCAGATATCATAGCACAGCTTGAAGCAGCACAGCACAGTGCAGCAGAGCAGAAAGAGCCAGGCATCTGGACATGGAAATCAGCCATGGACATTACAAGTCAGAACACTGCATTGGCAGCGAACATGTCAGCCGTCAGATAAGAGGCAAGCACTTGAGAGGTATACAGGGACACCCCCAACTTCAGAGGGAGAGTAGAGCAGACTCTCCGCTTCCTCCTTACTAAGTTTCAGCTGTTCAGACAGACTTTCACAAAAAGCTCTTTCATGTAAAACACACCTGCCGGAAGAACTCCTCCTCCAGTTGGAGGGCCCAGCGCTTGTGAGTCTTGGGGTCCACTGCCAGGTGACCAATGTCAGCACACTTCAGTAGCATCTGCATTACAAGTCTCCTTGTCATGATCTGCCATGACTGATGCAACCACCATCACCACCATTACCTCACCATGACAACAGTACTGTCATCACCACAATCTTCACATTCCCACCACCAGCACCACCACATTACTACCATCACCACCACCATTACATCACCGCCACCATTACATCACCACCACCACAGTACCACCATCACCACAACCTTCACATTCCCACCACCACATTACCCCCATCACCATCACATTACCACCAACACATTGCAATCACAACCCACCTCTACATTCCTTCCAACACCACCACCACCTTTACATTCCTACCACCGCCACCACTCACCTTGCAAGTATGGCAGCAGGACCTGCCTAGGAACATGCTCATGTATAGTCATTATGTGTTTGACTGTGGAGTACAGACGTGGACAAAGCCGCTGAATTGCAGCAGCGATACAACGCTAGTTTGTCCCGTCATAATTCGTTGCTCAAGTGCTTTTGCACGATCAGGTGCCGCCTTAGCAGGCTCCCATTATGATCGGTGAAAAACGTAAATTTTTCTTTCCTTTTCTTTCTCATATGCTTTTGTGTGATCAGGTGCCGCCCAGCCTCTGTCAAAGCATGGCTACAGCATGCTGACTGTACAACAAAAGGTGGAGGAGATTTAACTGTTGGTGAGGACATACGTCTCGCTTGCTTAGTGACAAGCTTTGCATTGACGAGCCCGCCCATGTACCTGTTTGCTAGACTACAACAAAACGAGTCAGCAGGCAGGGCGACGCAGTGGGCTGCTACTTCTTGATGGCAGGCTCTACATGCAAGCCTTTTGGAACACTGATGTAGACATCAATCTAATTGTCATGTGCTTGCTGATCACACAGGTGCTTGCTGATCACACATGTGCTTGCTGATCACACATGTGCTTGCGGATCAGAGGGCCTAGTCACCTGATGCGCCAACGTCTTGTCCTCTGGCTTGATCTTGTCCCAGTCTACCTCTGGGGACTCAGATTTGCCGGCTGATCCCTTACTGTTGGCCAGCGGCCTCTTGAATGCTGCCTGCACCACTCAATACTCAATCACCTGTCTTTGACATCCACAGCTGATCATGATGGTTGGTTGATGACATCACAGCACGCTTTCCCTGCACCTTGGCTATAGCTACATGCCAGGGTTTTCAGTGCATACTTCCTGCGTGGCACTGCAAGCTGACCGCCCACGTTCTTGACAAGACATTCCGCACGTGCATTGTAAGAATCAGCTGCATTCAAAAGCGGCTGCATTATTATTTGTCACATCAACATGTGCAAGCACTATGCAGCCTTACAGTGGTGCTAAACACTCTTCCAGTCAAGCTGTATTGCATTTGAGCACAAGATGCTTGACGTACAAAACAAGTACAAACAGACATGCCCTGCGGCATGATTGCAACAGTGTACCGTACATACCACATATGATGAGAAAAAGCATGTTCTATAACAAATGATGGTGTATTTCTGGTCAACATGAGTGCAGATGATTCGGTGCCATGTGTGTACCGTATGATGAGAAAACGCATGTTATGTAACAGATGATGGTGTTTTGCTGGTCAACAGATTGCAGTTGATTCAATGCCATGTGAGACCGCACAAGTCACCTGAAACCTGGAGGTGATGTCAAAGTGCTTCTTCATGTCAGTGCCCAGCACCTGGTTGATGGAACAGGTGCGCACTTGCATGATGGTCTCGGATTTCAGGGCAGCAAACTGCAGCAGCACATGCTCTCACCTCACTATCACATGCTCACATGTTAACATTAGCAATACATGCTGACTATTGCAAGAGGATACTTCACTACCACATGTTCACACCTCACAATCACATGCTCACACCTTACTAACACATGCTTTGAAAGGTCAGCAGGTCTGCAAGGCAACAGGATTCCAAGACATTAACATGCTTCAGGAAATGGCATGTGTCATATTGGTCAAACGTTCAGGTCCACAGAATTCCAGAGATCAATTGAGCGGATAGACATTCAATCAAGTATTCCTACTGATGAGCAGCATGACAGCAGGACTAATACTGAGAGTGCAGTATGTGCAGACTGTTTTGGGTTTTTGATCATGCTACATTGTAGGCGTGAAAGCTGCATCATGCACAAAGGCTTTCTTTAGGGCTGGAAACATGCCGCAATTGAATCCAGGCTTTACTGCTGCAAGCAGCATGGCTATACTGATAGGATGCCTACTGTGCAACCTGTGCAACAGCTTACTCTGCTGACTAGAATCATGACCAGCTTCATCAATTACAGGCAAGCACGTGATGAATGAAGATAGCTAGATGACTGATTTATTATAAGGCTCTGCATGCTTCTTGGATCAGTACTGACTTGCCGTGCACGCTGCAGCCTCACTAATGCTGTGTTGCTCACTGATTGACTGCTTACCTGGATGTACTGACACGAGGGGTCAAACAGGTGTGCTTCACTAATGGTGTGTCGCTCACTGACTGACTGCTGACCTGGATGTACTGACACGAGGGGTCAAACAGCAGCCTAGCAGCAGCAGCGCAGTGGTGATTCTCCAAAGGGGACTGGTCATTGTAGAGAATGGCCAAGGGACTGGCAGTCTTGATGAGGAAGTCGTTGTTCAAGCCTCCATGCTCGTAGTCGTGGGTGATGGCAGACCAATAGGAGGACATGTACTGGGCTCTGCTCACTGCCTTGCTCTTCAGGATGCCTCCGTGGCACAGCAGCATGTGGGTCATCTGGAGCACTGACGTGGCATGAATGCTGCAAGCCAGCAACTCTCAGCGCCAAAAAGGTGCACACATGCTGTTCATCCTTCGAACCCAATACAATCAGTAGCATGAATGCTGCAAGCCAGCAGTTGTCAGCGCCAAAAAGGTGCACACATGCTGTTCATCCTTCGAACCCAATACAATCAGTAGCATGAATGCTGCAAGCCAGCAGTTGTCAGCGCCAAAAAGGTGCACACATGCTGTCCATCTTTCGAACCCAATGCAATCTGGAGCATGAATGCTGCAAGCCAGCAGTTGTCAGTGCCAAAAGATGCACACACACTATCCATCCTTCGAGCCCAATGCAATCTGGAGCATGAATGCTGCAAGCCAGCAATTGTTAGTGCCAAAGAGATGCACACATGCTATCCATCCTTCGAGCCCAATGCAATCTGTAGCATGAATGCTGCAAGCCAGCAATTGTTAGTGCCAAAGAGATGCGCACATGCTATCCCATCCTTCGAACCCAATGCAATCTGGAGCACTGACGTGGCATGAATGCTGCAAGTCAGCAGTTGTCAGTGCCAAAAAGCTGCACACATGCTAAGCATCCTTCGAACCCAATGCAATCTGGAGCACTGACATGGCATCAATGCTGCAAGCCAGCAATTGTCAGTGCCAAAAAAGCTGCACACATGCTATCCATCCTTCAAACCCAATGCAATCTGGAGCACTGACATGGCATCAATGCTGCAAGCCAGCAATTGTCAGTGCCAAAAAGGTTCACACATGCTATCCATCCTTCAAATCCAATGCAATCTGGAGCACTGACATGGCATCAATGCTGCAAGCCAGCAATTGTCAGTGCCAAAAAGGTGCACACATGCTATCCATCCTTCAAACTCAATGCAACAAAGGTAGAAGTGCTGTGAGATCCACAAGGGCCAGCACCATCAACATTGTGGTACTGATAAAAGGAAAACTGATGTTCTGCTGAAATGCTTGCAAGCTGCCGTACAGTCTGTTACAGACTGCAAACACTGCAATCATTTGCCAGGGCTGATGCTAATGAGTCTAGGACACATCAGCAGCAGATGAGCAGCACATGACAGGTTGGCAGGGAACTTGGTCAAGAAGCAGGGGTGGGGGTTCGGGGGGATGGGGGCAGAGATTGCATACCTATTGTGGTATGGGTTGTTGGCGTCGTAGCCGCTCTCAATCCTCTGAAGCCAGTTACACAGCTTCTGCTCATCCAGCTGGAATTCCCGAATCATGCCTGCTTGCTTGTACAGGTGGAATCCCAGCATGGACAGACTGGCTCCCGAACAGGCTTCAGCAAACCCAAAGATGTCAAACTGCCAGTTGGACTCAGCATCCTGCAGAACATGCTGTTGTGGTTGTCAGGACAGCATCTGTGTCGTCGCATGTTGCTGAGCAAGCGAGCGAGCGCTGCTGTGGGTACCAACATGCAGAGCTCAACTTTTGTATGTGTCTGTAGACATACATTGCTTGCTGCTTGTGAGTGGAAATCAGTCAATGAGGGAGCCAGCAATTGAGAGTGTGTGAGTAGGCTCAAGTTGGGTGAGTCATTAGAGAGTGCGAGGGTTTGAGCCAGCAAGCAGGTGAGTGATGCACACATGCATGAGTCGCTATGAGAGCAGTCACATCAATGCAAGCACAGGTCATCAAACAGGCCACAGCCAAGAAGTGACTGAGCATGTAAGACAAGCAATAAGTCATGCACAGGTCCCACAAACTGGGTTTGATTGCGCCCTTCCTTGTGTACAACATGTTGAACCACATCACACAACACGGTAGTGGATACGCAGGTGGACATGACTTAGCACATCACACGACATGCCAGTGGATAAGCAGATGGAGTGGGTGAGCAGAAGGGTCACGGTTGTTAGATGTCAAGCTTGTCAGTCATACAAGTGAGAGTAAAACGACATGCTCAAAATAATACAAATTTGGAAATGCTTTCCTTGCTGTTTTAATGGGAGTGGGTGCAATCATGAGGGCAAGCCACACAGGTTTGCCACCTTGAGCCAGCGCTCTATGACTGGTGTGATGTCAAACTTGGCGAGAGTGAGTGCATGAGCGCAAGCTAGACCACCTTGAGCCAGCGTTCTATGACTGGTGTGATGTTTGCTGGTATGAAGGAAGACAGGGAGCCTTGACGAGAAAGGCTGGTGATCAGTTCGGAGCCTGCTGCCTTAGACGCGCCTCTGGCCAGCTCTCTTGGCACCCGATGACTACCCTGCAGTCAAGTGGAATGAGGTGTAGGTTGCACTGATTAGTCATGCACACACCAGTACCTGCACATTGCCCCTTCCCGGCGGTCTGATAATAGGCGGTCTGACAATAGGAAAAAGGCTATGCAGAGCTGGACAAGGAGTCGAATGGCAAGGCAAGGCAAGGCAAGGCAAGGCAAGGCAAGGCAAGGCAAGGCAAGGCAAGGCAAGGCAAGGCAACGAAAGGCGATGCAAGGCAAGGCAAGGCAAGGAAAGGCACTGAGAGGAAAGGAAAGGCACTGAAAGGAAAGGCAAGACAAGGAAAAGGCGTACCTGCAGCAGCTGCAGCATGGATTTGCCCACTTCGTTGTCCATGCCTTCATCAGCCAGCAGCTGTGTCTCCAAGGCAACAGGGTTCCTGAGGTGTGTGTCAGACTCACTCAGAATATGGTACAGGTCCATGGCGGTTTGCACCGGCGGCCGCTCCCCCTGCAGATACACCCCCAGTCACACCCCAAACATGTCCAATATAATAATAATGTTATTATTAGTAATAATAATAAAATCGCTTTCCAGCTCATGATGTCCAATATATGTTGTGACAAATCGTCAAGCTGATGGCAACATGACAAGGCCCAAATGGAACTGCATGGATAGTCAAATGCTGAATGCAGTGAAGAAACCCACATGCAATGAGCAAGCAACAAAGTGTGTGTACAATCAGGTTGACATCATGAATGCATGTGCCTGCTTCTGTGCTGTGCTCTACTGCATGGCAGCACGATACCACATAGTGACAATGCTGCATGTGCTGTGTGACCGCATCCCAGTCAGCAAATTGTTCCAACATGTGATGTGACATACGCATTTCAGCACACTGACATGCATACATTCTGCCTGAAGTCTACTCAGATAGCGCGGGCTTTGTGTATGTCTAACATCAGGATCACACTGCTTGCATACGGTCATGAGGTACAAGACAACTTGAGATCATGATCAGTGTGACAGGGTGCAGGAGCTTGCCGCAATGAAGGCATGCAGGAAGTTGAGAGTCTTGTCGATGGGAGTGTCTGCATCAAAGCCTGAGGACTGGGGCTCAAACTTGTCATGCATGACAGCATCCAAGCGCTGTGCCAGAGCATTTGCCTCAAGCTCTAGCCTCAATCTGTCCTGCTGCATGTCAGCTGAGTCTTGCTCCAACGCCTGGTTCTGCCTACAATCACATCTCTTTTAGCTTGGCTTTGCAACTCTGTTTGCTCTTGCAAACACCTTCATGACTGTATGACAGAAAGGTCCAGAAAGCTGCCTTGCAGATTGTGTGACTCATTAAGAAAGGACATGCTCGTGCAAAAGCGCGCCTATTGCTAACTGCTCTTGTTGTAGGGCTGTCAATATGGGGGAATATCGCTTGGTTGTCTCAACACAGTACGCAGAACCAACACACTGATTGTGTTGTAAAGCGTTGCTTAGACAGCTTCAGATGGCTTACTTTTGAAGAGCTTCTTGCTGACAAGACAGCTGCAGCTCCAGCTCCTTCTGCTGAGTCACGTTGTACCGTTTTACCAGCACAGCAGGGGATGAGTCTACTGGATCCTACAAGCATACACCAAAACAGCATGCAACACCTCAATCTGGATCTTTCCCTGCTATCATTTATTCACTCATTCATTCATTCATCCGGATCCACTATAGACATATCTTCCTCCAAGGGCAGGTGTCTGCAGTTTTGACGACCTCCCTGTGTCTCTTGCAAGCAGTGGCACAGCTTTGATCACATATGTATGATGGCTTGATTTGAGATGATGAGTCAGTACTTGTTGGACGAATTAGTACTTGTGCTGAAAATGTGCATGACGCAACAGACAGGATGATATCTGCGTATGCTGAGTGCAAGTACTACATGTGGTGCAGATGTCAAGGTGCATCCGAAGTGTCACAATTGTTCAGGTATGCAGACTACGTATCACAGCCACAAGCTACAGTCAATCATATGAGGTCTGCAAATGTGCTTGTTTGGCTGGTGCTACAAGGGCTGCCAATGTTGCACTGCTTGCCATCACAATGCTGCAGTTGCAGGACACAAAATCTGCTGACGCTGCACTTGGCAGCAGCAGATGCCACAGACAGGGTAATGTTGCATGTAAACGTCGCTCGAAAGAAATGGTAGAGACAATACAGAGCAGGTCAGAGAGAGCACATCATGTGCCTTGTGCATGTGTGCTTTGTGATGATGGGCCTGCCTTGCAGCAATAACTTGCTGCCACACACAGACAGGCACAGGAACTTGGTCAAGTCTTGCAATGTGTCATGATGACCTGAGCTGTTAATGCCAGGCAGTTGATGTCCTCATCAGTCATTTGCAAATCAGCTTGCACACAAAGTGCTTGTGCAAGCAGTAGTGCAGCGGCGGACAAGAAGAATCGGCGCAGAGTGTGCAGTTGTTCCGCACTGGGCAGGTGCCATCTGAAGCTTTGTGACATCATGACTCAAGAGAACTACAGTGCAGCGGCGGACAAGAAGAATCAGTGCAGGAGTGTGCAGTTGTTCCGCATGGGCAAGTGCCATCCGAAGCTTGTGACATCATGACTTCAGAGAAGTACAGTGCACATGATGCATGGAGTGTTGCACCTGATGTGCAGCGCATGTGAGCATGTCTTGAGTCTCTAAAGGGGAAAGACAGTGTGCATGCAAAAACACCTCAAGGCGTCCACGTGAGTGTGGCTGACCTGCATGGGCCACATTTCAATGCACTCCCATCTCATTGCGCCCCCTTTCTCTGGATTGTGGTGAGCCTGGGTGTGGCAGTAGCGCTCCAGCTGCAGGTGGAAGATGGCCTGTACTGCATCCTCGTATGCAGTCTGTGACTCTTCTTCTCCGCCTGCACCAACCCATCATCCTGTTGCACTTCTGAAGCAGATTTGGGAAGCAGATTTGGGGAAGCTGTTTTGCATTGAGGAGAACATCTGTTGCACCATCAAGGCAGCTGCGCGCTGAGGACGATTTGAGTTCCTCGCTTGCAAGTTAGCCAAGCCTTCGCCCTGGCTGTATGCTTGAAAAGAAAAGAAAAGAAAAATTTGCGCTTTTCAGCAATCATAACAGGAGCCTCCTAAGGCGGCAGCCCGGAGCTGGCTATATGCTTGCCAAGAGTAGATGCATTTGAGTCAGGCCATCTGTCTGCAGGGCTCTGAAGGGCAACCAGTCAATGCACAAACAGCGTAAACGCACGTAGAGCATAGCACAGCATGACAGTCGCTGCATAGCTCACCATGGCTGTGCAGTGCCAGCAATGAGGGCAGCTCAGGATCTCAAACACCAAAAAAGAATAGAACACAATGAACTGGGCAAAACAGAGGAGAGCAGAATCGCATAGAGCAGAGCATGACAGTGTTTGTGACTGACCCGGGTATGAGCCCAAGTCAAACAGTGCCTTGAGAGTGACATCTTGCCCCTGGGAGACTTTCAGGCCAGCTGTACTGTGCACACGCCTCCATTGCAGCATCATTGGCAACCAGAAGCTTGCCATGCTCGTTGAAGAGGAAGGTATGCAGCGGGGCATGTTGCATCATCGCAGCGAAACGCTTGTTGGTATTGCCAATGTGCTTGTCAGCTTTGCTAGCCTCCATATCAACAACATGCATGATTGCTGACTCCGTTTTGCCTGGCAAGGTCTGGACCCTAATTGGCTGCAGCAGCAGCAGGCCAGTGAATGTCAGGCATCAAAAACAGGATTGTGCATAGACGACAGGGGTGAGTTGTAGGGCACAACTGTTACCATTCAAGCCATGACATGCAGCAAAGATTGCACAGTGCTGCTCTGCAGGCTGTAGGATTCAGGCCCAATCATTCTTGAGATGGTGTTTGGGTGGCTGCCTGCTACAAGCAGCAGAGTTCTAGTGAACTACATGCTTTTGATTGCCGCAGGGTAGGCCTTGCCTTGCTTTCAACTCTTGCTTTGCAGCCCAGCACGTCATCTGCTATGCCACTGAAGAGTGGCCCAAACAGCTTGTATGTATCCATTTTCGCTTGCTGTACAGCCTTTCCCTGTTGAAGGCATACACAGCCATTGTACACAAATGGAGCTCTGGATCACATCTGTCATGGCATAGACACATTGCCACAGAATACCTTTTAGGCGACCCACTGGTTGCTGTTTGGCACACTGTGGTCCCTACCTGAGCAATCTGGAATATCCAATTGCGGCGAAGTTGCCGCTCCTCATTGGACAGACTGTGTAAGGCATTGTCATGGTCTGTACTTGACCTGGGGACGCCGAATTGCTGGACTGACGAAGTGTTCTGGAAGATCACACGTGCAGACTCTTGCAGGCTGCTAGAACTGCAGGTATACTTTTTGCTCGATGGTAGTGTTGTGGTACATTTGGCAAATCAGAGGTGGAACTACCAGAAACCATGCCTGTGAGAACTGTCAAAGAGGCCATACACGACCACAGCAACAGGGCTGTGCAGCTCATGCAAGATGCTAAGCTCCTGCAATGTCAACACTCTATCTGTAACTGTGCCTGCACACACATGGAGGCCTGACATTGCACACAAATTGTTTCATACTCGAGACTGCTCTGTGCTGATCAAGACTTTATATTGCCAACCACAACGAGCTTACCAACAGCAGCAGGCATGAGCGAAGCCAGCGCCAGAGAGCGCTTCTCATGCAATTTAACTACTGGGCTGCATCAGTCGCTGGTGACTCCCAAACCGGGTTTCCACTTCCCCACCATTATTCGTGAGGAGGGCCAGCCAGTACAAGCGCACACCAAAACCAACGATAGTCTGATCTCATAAGCACAACGAGCTGGCACCGCCAGAGAAGCTGTGAACAGAAGAGATTGTAATCTTTACTGCAGTCAGAAAGGAACGCACCTGCCACGCGTGATGTCTGACGACATTTCAGATGCGCTATTTACAAACTGGGGAAAAGCGTAACTGAAGGAAGTTCCTACTAGGAAGATGTGATTTCTGGAATGGACGTTTAATGGGACTATGGCTGGTTTAATGGGACGTTTAGTTGCCGTGAAGCTGGCCGCGAAGTCGCCGTGTTGGGCCCGTGTTCTGGGCCGTGTTGGGCAGACTAGATCTTTGTTGACATCCGGTCATACACCGACGCGATCTTTGCTGATGCGATCACATTGATTTGATAGCAGTAGATTTGAAGCCTTTGTTCACTGTATGGTGTCAGTGTGATCTTTCAGTGGCACAGACCCAGCCCAAACATGGTGACGCGACTGTTAGCCACTCAACCGGAATCTGCTCAAGCTGCAGACCCTTTCAAGGGATTTGAAATTGAAAGAGTTCTCAGTGACAGCGACCGCACCAAAACCATGGCTGTGCTTGGCAGGTGCGCTTTCCTTGCGTTGCACCTGTTGTACCCTTTAGCATATGTACTAGGTGCACGCCTGTTGCACAGGTGGTCTGCCAAGCCTGAAAAGGCTGTGCTGCTGCTGTCGAGGAGGCCGTTTCACCAGTCAGGTGTTCAAGCCATGCTGGACAGCAGCCCCAACTCTGAGTTACAATTTCAAAACGACATCTATGCAAAGGTACAGACCTATATTTCCATGCTCTTTCTGGCAAACTTCTTGCAGACTATGACAATGCTCGACCAGTGTCATGAGCTGCAGTACACAAGCACCTTGGCCCCTGATCAGGGCGCCATCACCGTGGACACAATATATCCAGCCAGCGAGAAACACATCAGGAAACACACTATGCAGAAGTTTCTCATGGTGAGCAGGCACCAGTTCAAAGCATGCAAGCGGAGAAAGCACATTAAAACCATTCGAAAATTCGTGAGCACCTTTTGTTTTGACGTGTTACTGCTAGCAGAATAAGATGCTTGATGTACGCTCTTTTTAAAAGACATATCATGAGGGCTGTTGCAACACCAAACTGTGTGCACATCAACACTGTAGGTGACAGAGACTCCAGCCCTGTATTGTGAAAAGGTGCTGCCATTCATCCAAGCCATTCCACAATCCCAGATTAAGTGGGTGCACAACATCCTAGACAAGAAGGTACAGTGTCAGCTATATAAGTGCCAGGTGCACATGCTTCAGTCTGCAGACTTTGACGCTACCTGACCACTGACCAAGCCGTGATCCTACGTACATCTCTCACAAAACACCAGACATACACATTTGCTTGTTTTGGCCTCTGCTATTTGGCCATTCACTCAACAATTTGGTGTCTAGGCTGAAACAGACAGATTACTATTTGAAGATCCTGACCCAGAACAAGGCTTCATGATGCATCCAGACTTGAAATGGGTACAGTACATATACATTTACTCCTGCCAAGCACAAGCACGCTTACAAAGGCAACTGCTTAAGTGCAGCTTTGCTCAGCTTGACTTCAATCATAGCTTTTGCTCGAGTCATGCTCTAATGTTCCCTGTGATCTGAAACCTTCTAACATGCAACACCATATCTGTGCCAATATTGGTCGACTTTGTGAGATGTTTGTTATGACTGCAGGACCAAAAGCAGAAAGAAGGTCTGTACTGTATTGTACTATGCAACAGGTAAGACTGCTTTTGCTGCAGCACACTATCTTCAGCAGAACCCCCCCATACGCAAGCTAATGCACAACTTCATTCCTGAGATTTGACTCAGCTCATGTCAGCTGCACCAACCGCTCAAGCTGTTATGTGCTGCACAGCTTAGTTTGTGCTCATTGATATGTTTGACCAGAGTATGCTGCTGTGGCAGGAGAGACCTCAAATCATTGCGGGATCTCACAACAGATCATGTAACAATGCTCAAGAACATCAAGCAAAAAGCATGCAAGGTGAGCTGCTGCCGGCTGCACCTTTGTGCCTTCAGATTGCATGTGCAGTATTGTGACTGGTCTGTGGACTATGCAGACCAGTTTGCAACCCAGTTGCACTGTTCCAACACCATTGTGGCAATGCTTGATCAGCTGTGCAATGCGTGGTGCTGTTGGATCAGCTGTACTTAGGGGTGCGTGGTAATTGTGCGATCTCAATGCAAGCACTGCATTGTCAGGTTGTAGAGTAACAATGCCAACTTTGTTGCAATCTTCACCTTTGGCTGGATGCATATTAGCAAAGAGCCTACCACCTTACCCATCGCCTGGCCTGATTAGGCAATTGAAGACAAGTATGGCGTGACAGCTCAGCAGATACGTGCCTACATACATTACCACCCCTCCTATTACCATCTGCATGTGCACTTCATGCACATCAATGTGGATGCTGGAGCTGGCATGGCAGCAGGCAAAGCACACCTCCTGGATGATGTCATAGGCAAGTGCATCTTCTAAACATCTCTCATCCCAAGCTGAAACCTCTGTCTTCCTGGCTTGTGACATCTCATGCTGCCATACCTTGTGGTGTGTGTTGCACTGTAAAGCAACAGCCAGCTGCTGTTGCATGCTCATGTCCAATGCAGGTGGCTGCGTGTTTGAGCATTCTTGTTGAAACGTGTCAGGTGTACATGTGTGGCATGTCATGTGTCTTCGTCTCGCTGCGGCAGTGAGATAAGCATTCGTATGACACTGGGCCCTTTTTGCTGAGATGCTGCATGGCAATCCATTTAAAAAGAAGCATAATGTGAACATGTTGCCTGCATCTAGAGTCATAGGTTCGTGTATGCTCTGAGGTGCAATGCTGGAAAACTGCAGGCCTCACACAAAATCGAGTCAGTGTTGCATGCATTGCTGTTCAACTTCAAGTCGATGATTGAGACTCACATGCGCGCCTTTGATTGCAGACAACCTAGAGACTTGCGGTTCTGACTACTACACTCGGCGAACTCTGCACTTCACTCTAGGCACAAACGACCAGTTGTATCAGCAATGCTTTACAGACAGTGCTGAGCCACCGAGCAAGAGGCAGCGGCAGTAGTGCCTGGTTGACATCTTGACTGATCGTCTGTGTGCATGCCAATTTCCATGAGGTGGAATCTAGTTCGTTTTGGCATTTGTAGCCAAGAGCGTCTGCTGCAAACAACAGCAACGGTAAATTATTCAAGCTGTAGGCTAGAATCTGCACAGCTTCATGTTAGTTGGTGCCCAGCTTGAGGCGGCTGTGAAACATGTTGAACCCAAATGATTGCATGTTTTGCTGTTACTATGCGAATGGACATTGGCACAGTTGCAGCAATGCATTTTGGGGCCAGTTACAGCTGGTCCCTTTTGTCCTGAGTTGATGATGTACCAACTGCAGACTTGCCTAAATATTGTAATACTTTACACAGGAAAATCGGAGCAGTGTGTTGCCGCAGCTTAGACATAGTCTCGAGGTGGCTCAACGCAGGGTACCAGATTTCCTTCAAGCTACCAGCTTTTGTAGAAGGCTTATTGCTTGTCTATCGACGTTGTTCATTGCAATTGTACATAATGTATTGCATACCGGTAGCAGCAATGTTGTCATTGTTGATCTGCACCAATCTGGCCAATGACGGGTATTGCCTGTGAGGACGGCTTACGCTTGCTTGCTACAAGCCGCGCGGGTCATTGGCCGCTGCTTAAAACGACAACACAGTCTTTTACAACGAATTCAAAACATGGAGTTAGCTACAACTTCATAAGCCTCGACTCTTTTTCGCATGCCTTACCTACAGGCTCATCTTGCAGGCAACACCAGGAAAGCCAGGATGTTCTCCACACCCTGGCTTTCCTGGTGTTGTGGGCTGAAGTTGTCCTTGTTCCAGAGCTGGTGAGCTGGCATAAATGTGCTTGCCTGTCTCCTTGCTTGCCTGTTTGCGAGTCAAAGGGTAGCAATTGAGAGCACTTGGCATGTCTTATCAGCAATCAAGCACACGTCTTGACAGAATTGGTCTACTGTACGGACGTTACAGAAGAGACCGATCAAAAGCATTGTGTCGAAAACCAGTACATGATGCCAGACTCAGTATTGCAGAACCCAGCACTGGCAACATTGTGATGCAAAAGTTGCAGGCAATCAAATCTATGCTGCCATCTCTGCAAATGAAGGTCAACATGTCAGACAAACCAAGCAAAGTCTTCTCAGAGCAAGTTATGAAAAACCAGTACTTTGCAAGGAAACCAAATAGCGAGAAGATCTCAGTCAGAGTACCAGAACAAAACATATAGTACACAGCTGGAAGGCCTGCGTGGTGTGCACTAGCTTGCACCAAATCTTGCATGTCATCCCCCACCCAACAGGAGATGAGCCTTTGCAATAGGCCAGACATAGGACAGACAGACAGACAGACGTGCACATGTTTGGATGCTTCTTGAGCCCCAAAATATATCTCACACCAGCTCAAGGACTTTAATGTTCCCCATAGAGTTAGCTGAGATCATGGTGTTGCTCTTGCGACTCCAGCAGACACTGGAAACAAACTGGTGAGCCTCGGTAGGGTCATCACAATGACCGGGAGTGCCAAACTTGTGTTCACATATAGGAGTTGGCACCGCCTTGTTGTAGCAGTATACAGCATTGTTCTCAGAGCCACATGCCACATAGCCACCCTTGCTGACTGACAGCCCTACAAAGTTCTTCTCGTTTGTGTGCCCTGCAGCATGACATGAGGCATCAGGCCTACTGGCTCTCCTATGCAATAACATGAATTACACATACCAACCACTGAATAATCCACATTATGAACAAAATAGGACAATTTACATCTCGCCAACTACGCTCTGTATTTTCTATGCAATGAAGATGCATACCCAAGTTTTTGTCCTAATGACTGATGCAAAGGTGCAGGGCCACATGCTGCTGGTGTGCCCCTGCTGCAGGGCCACAAACCAAAAGGGCACACAGCAAACAGCCTTTGCAAATAAAAAAACACAACAACATTGTACCAACACAGACGATCAACCAACAAACCTGGACCCCAGATGCAAACACATGACAGACACAGCAACGCAGCAGTAGCAAGCACAGAAGTGCACAACTGGTGCTGCATGATCAGAAAACGCTCACCTGTGAAAGAAGTGATGGGAGCGCAGTTGCCTTCAGACTGAGCTGCATCAGCTACATCCCACAACTTCAGGCTGTTGTCAGTGGATGCACTGATGACCTGGTTGCTGCCTACCCAGCGCACATAGGACACCGCCTTGGTGTGGCCACCAATAACAGCCAGAGGAGCTGAAATCTGCGGTGCCAGGCAGACACGAGTTCAGTCATACACCTTTTGTGCAGTCTGCCAGCGAGACAGGGCATGATTGCATTGTGGGCTCACGCAACATGAGCCTTGCATGTGCACTGATGTGTCAAATCAAATCGAGCAAGCTTCCTGATGCAGTGAAGGAGCAAGGACAAGATGTACACATGCAATGAAACAGGCATGAAGGTTCCTATGCAGCAGGGACGCTGGGCATGTCAGAAATGTAAAGGCAAGCACTGGCAGGCCTGTCTGATGATTCGACGTCAGCAAGAGAAAGCCTATGGCGGTCATATCACCTCATAGCACGTTTGCCTGAACACTGAGCCACAACCTAAGTACAAGATGAACCACTATTACACACTCCCACTGACAGTTGTGCTCTGGAGCCAAAAGGCCAACAGGTTGCTGTTGATTGGGCTGAACTGTACACTGCACACGTTGGCCTTGCTAGAGGCAAATGAATTTGGCTCCTGTAGCCAGATGATCACAGCAGAAACCCACAATGCAGACAGACAGGAACCTGGGCAGCCCGGAATACTTGGCTTCTCATCAAATCGACGCCAAAAGGTGTAGTCTTTTCTTTTCTTTTCCATTTTCTAGACAGACAGGAGGTCTTACCTGGCGCAAGTCATATAGGTACACTCTGTAGTTGGCAGAGCCAAAGGCCATCAGGTTGCTGTTGGTTGGGCTGAACTGTACACTGCACACGTTGGCCTTGCTATCAATGCAGGCCACAGCGCTCTCATCTGCAATGCTCCAGAGCCTGACTGTGCCATCATCACTGCCACTCAGGAACCTTGTTGGATCAGTCTACAGCAGCAGTGGACAGCATTTGTTGGATTAGTCTACAGTAGCAGTGGACAGCAATTGTTGGGTCTGTCTACAGCAGCAGTGGACAGCAGTCGTTGCATCAGTTTACAGCAGCAGTGGACAGCAATTGGCAAACACCATGCAAGTGAGAGCGCAGGACTTGGAAAAGCAGTGGACAAGGGCACCAGGCATTATCGCTACTGGGGAGCGTCTGGTGAAACTGTTGCTGCACAGGATCAGTCCGATGTACTCAAGCTGCAACAGAATGCTGCTCAGATGCAGCATGACAGCCCAAGCATGCCAGCCTTTGTACAATGCTAAGCAAGAATAGCACACAACAGCCCAGCATGGCACACAATACAATACTACGTCTGCTCCAAAGTATGCACATCAACTGGTGACGTGTACCACAGTGACATGCATCAGAAAGTCCGCATGAATAGCTCACTTGTGAGAAATCCACACTCCATACACGCTTGGCATGCTCTTCAAAAGTCATGGTCTCAGCCTGTTGGCTGACATCCCACAGCTGAACCACCCCCTCATAGTCACTGCAGATCAGGTTGCTCTTCACATAGCTGTTCCAGCACACGCTGCTCAGTTTGGACCTGCACAGTCACACACTATGGTCACGAAATATGCACCCATTAGTGACATGGTACACTCTCAATCAGCTGCATGTCTTGTGTTCAGCATCATCAAAGGACTCAACAGACAACTTCTAAAGGTGAACAGCCTATAGCCCTACAGCAGAAGCAACACATTCTTCTCAAGGTCAACAGCCTATAGCCCTACAGCAGAAGCAACACATTGTACAGAGATGCCTGCCGGCTGTTCAGCTGCACTGCTGCAAAACCCAAGTTCATGCCTGCCAGTGTATGCAACACAGCTAAGCATGCACACAGACACCGTCAGGTGTGACATGAGACGGCCAGAATCAGCAGAGCAGTTGATCAACAGCCCAGCAGCTAAGCAACAGCAATGACAGCATGGTGACTGACCTGCTGGGAATCTCAAGGACAGGGTAATGAATGCTAGTGTCGCTGTCCTGTACACTAGCAAAATCGAAGATCTTGACTCGTCTGAAGACGCCCGCTGTGGCAAAGAACTCATCGTCACGGTCAAAGGCTGTTGAGCAAACCATGTCTGTGACAGTCAGCAGGTCACTGTAGTTCAGCTCAGCTTTCACCTATGGAGTCAAACAGAGACGAGGTCAGCAATGATTTGAGTGCTCAAACCAACATCTGCTATGACATGCCAACATGGACAGGGTCATATATACGCCACCCTGGCCTGATTCAATGCATCAGGGGCAGAAGTTACATAGTGTCTACATGCGCAATGTGTACCAACACCCCAACCTGTTGCTGGGATCCATGCAGATGCAGCGCAGCAGGTTGAGACTGCATAGTCCATGTGCACAAGTCATGTGCCATCACAGCTTTGACTCCATCAGAGGAAAGTCTGCAGAGGAGATTAGGACACCATGGCTGCTGTAAGTCCACATTACAGGCAACATACATGCACTTTCATGACCATTCTGGAAGGAAATCAGGTCATTGCATGAATGCAGACTTGCATGACGCAGCAGAATGGCTTGCCTTGAGCTGACTATAGCGTGAGAAGTCAATGAGATCAGCAGAGAAATCAGCCAGATGATCTGACAGCCCAGCAAGCCCAGGCAGCTCCACATGGCTGCTGTCTGACAAGTCAGGGGAGGCCCTATGGGCCTGCCCATCAGGGTTTTCCCTTTGCAGGAAAAACTTCCTTTCGAGCTCTCCAAAGGCCCTATCAACATTCTGGCAGCTTTGCTGAATCCTTTCCCTCTTGAAGTTCCCCTCAGAGTGGTTGTCAACGTGCAAGGGTCCAAGCAAACCTGATGCAGACAGGGATCCTGCAGATTCTGCCTCCCATGAGCGCTGCCGTTTCCTGCTGGCAGGGTGTTGAAGCTCAAGGGGGACCTGAGCTCTAGGCTGCAGCAGCAGCTGCTCAGGAGCAGATGACTGATGCAGCAGCTGCCCGGGCAGCTGCTCGCTGACTACGCCATGCTGGCACTGTAGTGACAGGATGGCAGCATTGACTTCCTGAATGTCACTGCCCAGCAATGACAGCTGATGTTGAGTCTTGTCCATAGCTGTGACAGTGGTCTGCTGCATGATGCTGAGAAAGTCCAGCAGAGTCTCAGAGTCTACTCCTTCAAGTGGAGCCACCTGTTGGCCTTGTTGCCGTTGCTTGTGCTGCTGCTGCTGCATGTTGATGCCATGCTGAGACAGCTCCTGCTGATGCAAGGCATGATGCTGGCGTCTGTGCTGCTCCTCAGCGAGCCTCTGCTGTTGTGCCAGCATCTGAGGTGCAGCTGGACCTGCTTGAACGAGTGGATGCTGGTGCACTGAGCTGCGCAGCATGTTCAGCAGGTTGCTGCCGATGATCTGTGCGACTGTGGGTCGCTTGCTGGCCTCTGGATGGAGCAAGGCCAGTAGAAAGGCAGTCTCATGAGGGCGATGCTGCCCTAGGGAAACAGGCAGGACTCGCCGCCTCACCTCTGTGAGCACTCTCGTACGGATCTGAGCATCCTGAATGGGATTAAGCAGCTCAAAGAAGAGCACACCTAAGCTGAAGATGTCTGAAGCTGGGGTTGAGCAGCCTGTTGCCAACTCCTCGGGGCTGGCGTACAGCTCAGCCTCACAGACAGACAGAGGCAGATCGCGCTGGGTGGTGACTTGCGCTGAGCGATGCAGCAGCAGCTGAGAAGGTCTGATGGTCTGTACTGGAATGCCCTGTGCATGTGAAGGCTGAAGTAGAGCCAACACAGCACAGAAGATTCTGAAGCCGTTCTCTGTGCTCATTGCGGACTGACACTGGGACAGATATCTGCTGACAAGAATGACATCACTTGTCGCAGGTACTGTCTGCTGCTGTGAAGCCTGCTGGCCAGACTGTGACTGAAGTGACGCAGCCATATCAGGTGCCTGTACACTCTGTGCCTCGCCTGCTGCCACAGCTGCGTCTGGCTGCTGTTGAGCTGCATTGCCATGGTTATCTTCAAGCGCAGGCTGAGCTGGCTGTTGTGCCCTGGTGCTGCTGCTGCTTGGCTGCTGACTTGTAGAAGGAGTTTCAGTACGAGCCGCCTGAGAAACAGCATGACACCATGTTAGCAGCAATGGTTACCGCGTCAGAATCCATTGTGTTGGTGTCTGTTACAGCATATCAGCATCACGAATGAGTCTTTCACCAACTGCTTCGCATCGGCGAGACTTGTCAGGCACAATGACATGGTGTCATGCCAACACAAGTGACTGGTGCACATGATGAATCACAGGCATACCTGCTCTTGCGCTTGCTGTGGTGAAACTCTCAATGCAGGCTGATGCTTGCGTCTCCATACATGCTGCCAGATATACTGGACTTCCTTTTTTGTGAGAGGCTTCAGCAGATAGTCTTCAGCTCCAGCACGGATACACTCAAAGACAGTATCTGGATGTTCATTTGCGGACATCACTGCAAAACAGAGGGCATATCAGTAGCAAGCCAAGAGTTTAGTGCTAAAGCTAGCCCAGTCACAACATGCTTTAAACACTTACTGACTACTGGAACGCTACCCAAGCTGTCATCCTGCCGAACGTGCCTCAGAAGCTCAATACCGTCCACATCTGGCATCATAACATCCTGCAATCAGCAGACAATGTCGGAAATGTTGCGCTGCGATGCGGAAAAGGCAGAAGACGCCTTTCTCCCTCGGGCTATATCGTGGCTTACTCACCGTGAGAACAAGCTGAAAGGTGCCGGCCCCGTTTGTGCGCAGAGCCTCCAGAGCTTCCATTCCAGTAGATACCGCAGTCACTGCAGCATGTCATCAAGGCATTGCGTAAACGTTTGACGTTGCTTGAATTACCGGCTTTTGAGCGAAACCTACCTTTGTACTTGCATTTCTTGAGCAGATTGCCTACGACTAGACGGGACAACCGCTCATCATCAACCAGCAAAACGTGTATGGTCTCCGCCAAAAGATTGCCATCGGGCTGCCTGCTGACCGCAGACTTGCCAGAGCTGACGCCATACGGTAAGGCCCTCACAACCTCGTTCATCTATATAGATGGTATTCACGACATGACACTGCGGCCCTGTTGTGCTACAGCTTGATCCAGGCTCAAGTGCTTCACCCGTGCCGAAACAAATGGTGTTACTTTACGACTTGCGCGCAATCCAGGCCTGGTCTTACTCTATGTGGCTCAAACTTGATGTTGCCACGTGCACTTGCTTCGCATCCCGATCTGATTTCTGTGGAGGAAACCCTAGCAAGTTCAAATTTGTCTCAGCAGTCAAGTCAGGCAGCATGACCATCAGAGTCTAGCAGCAGTGCAGCCGACTTGAGGCGCATGGGCTCCACGCAATTGCCCGCAAAACGCACCTCCGCCACAAGGCTGCCCACACCTTCTCAAACATGGGGACGACCAATGTCGCCTAGTCTTGTCCGCCGCTTACCGCGCAAGCAGCTCAGGTCAAACGACGGGCAAGTACCCAGCTTCACCTTGCATCACCCCAATCAGCTCTCATAATTACTTTCATTGATGGCTTCATTCCTTTGCAGACGTATCCAGGCTGCTCACAGTGTAACACCCGCTGTGGAAGCTGCTATACAAGGTGCCATAGACAGATGTCTCACAAAAACGAATCTATCCATCGGCAAGCAGACTGTGGTGAGTGCATGCCACACCCGGCATTTCTTGACTCTGTCACTCATTTTGCTCGTTGAGGCCCTGTCAACTGGGCACTGTACATGGCTGCGTGTTGGACAGGGCAAAGTGCGCGACACCTATGACTGCGGCTCACACATTGTTATTGTCACCAGTGACCGTCAGAGTGCTTTTGACAGACTGCTGGCTTCAGTGCCCTACAAGGTATGCATGCTGACTGTCAGACTATATGTTTAACTTGTGCTTATCACACCGCCTGTGACTTTTGCGCTTAACAGCCTATACCAATCTTGTGTGTTCTGTCTTTTCAGCTGTTTGTGCTATCATAATTGCTCTTTGCAATCAGCTTTTTTGCAGTGCATTTGCTGGCTGTTTGGATATGAATGATCTTGATCTTAAGGTGTCATGCAGCAATGTAAGGCATCCAGCTATGTTGAATAATATTTTGGGCGACTTCAACTACTGGCATCTTTGCAGGGACAAGTTCTAAATCAAACTAGTGCATGGTGGATGCGGCATACTACACACATCACTCCCAATGCACTCCTGGCTGTTCCTGATCCCAATGTAGCCATCATGAAGAAGTGTCAGGTGCTACCCATAGAGTTTGTTGTCAGAGGCTTCATGACAGGTGCATCACCCATCCCGCATGCTTAGGCTGATGTGCTATATGAGTCGTGACAGTTGTTGACCCATCCAGTGCTGCTGGAAACCGTATTTTTCCTTCAGAACTCTCACCACCACAAAACTGCAGCTGATCATCAATGCATTGCACCTTCTCAATTTCATGCTACAGTCAGCTACATCAGCAGCGTTGAGAATGCACTGTGTGCAATCTTCACCAGCTGATCCGCACGAGTCTGTCTTGCATTCATGTATCACTTGTGAGTCCAGGCTTGACCAGTTGCAGAGCACGTTGCAAATGCCCTCATGCTGCATGACTTCATCACATAATTGGGAGGTTCAATGCTGCCATGTCATGGATGGGGCTGAGCCCTCTCAATGTGTGCAGGCAGCACTGACACATCCCTGTGGACTCATTACAATGCCGGGGAGCGAACCTACTGTGGAAACAGCTTCCCAGATGGCATGCGCAAGAATGACAAGCTAGAGCAGCAGGTCATCACTCCAACCACCAAGTCAACATCCCATGATGTGCCTATCAGCGCTCAGGAGATTCTAGACCAGGGCATCTTGTCACAGCAGGATTGGGACCAGGCAAGAACTCCCTGTGCATAAAGAACGCTACTGCATATCACAGTGTAATCTAAAAGCTAGGTTTCGCATGCCACCTCTCAGCAATTACAGTGCAGACTTTGGTGGCAAATCTCAGGAGACTGTTAAAGCAAAAAATACATCAAAAGCTTGTGACATGCTGTTGGCATCATCTTCATGCTGATGGTGATGTGCCAGCACAAAGCATTTGGAACAAAAATGGCATTTTTGCTATAAAATGTTTGCGACAAGATTTTTGCCACAATACTATTTTTGCTATGAGAAACTCTTGGGGATAGCGCTGCTGCTCCTACAGGTGCTTTTGCATCTGCACCTAATGTTGATGAGGTTTGTTTGACATCCTGTATTCATTTATGCCCAGACATCGAATGTCGTGTATTCAAAGAGCATGTGTTGGGCACAGGCAAGCAAAGCTGCATTAGCACTGTTCAAGTTTGGTCAGCAAGAAGCAGCCAAAAGAGGACTGCTGCTGGTGGACACCAAATACGAGTTTGGCAAAGATGCAGAAGGCAACATCATGCTGATTGATGAGATACATACCCCTGATTCCAGCAGGTATGTAAAGCACGCTTTGCTGCTCACCAACTCATGCAAGACCAACTCATGCAAGACCAACTCATGCAAGACTAGTGCGTGCATGGGCTGTTGCTGCATGAGGAATGCATGCTTGTTGGGTGATAAGGGCCTGATTTCTGTACAGCAACCTGTTCCTTGTGCCTCAGTGCTGCTGGTTTATCTTGATCCCAGGCTTGTGCACTTTTGCGCCTGCGTGCTGGTGATACAAGTGCAGGTCATCCATAGATGGGCATCATCACAATTTCTCCTGGTCAGCCACCACAAGAAGACGTATGTGCCCCGATATTACCCATATGTGCAAGCGATACCAAGTTTTATAGCCTGAGGGTTTGACTCATGCCTATGAAATGTCCTGGCATAGCAGTAGCATGCATAGCATTGCAGCTTTTGCTGTGCTACTCTGCTGTTCAAAGCAGAGAGGATCGAGAGTTGAACTAAGCGTGCCCAGCAGGTCGCTGGTCAAACCTGCTCAGCCTGCGGCCTGCCCCCTTGTGTTGAACTTGCTGCAGTACATCAGTGCCCTTTGGCGTTATAGGCCCCCTCTTCCAACTTTGAATGGGCCACCCTCCAGATTTGGGCCACCTTGCAGATTTTAAGATCCCCCAGTGGGTGCTCGTTTTGATTCTGAAAGGGTGTAAGGGACTTCCTGAATGCTGAGAACATCAGTGTTGACATCTGTTGCTGCTGACCCATATTTGCCATCTCTAGGGCCAAAGTGCATGAATGATGCAGTGGGCTGCACCCTGAGCAGCCCAGTATAATAATTGGCGTCTCATTGAATCAACGTCAAAAGGTGTGTGGTCTTTTTTCTCTTTTCTTTCAGTGGGGCTGCATGCAGGTACTGGATACAAGAGACGTATGAAGCACGCCATGCACAGCACAAGGAGCCAGAGAGCATTGACAAAGAGTTCTTGCGGCTGTGGTTCAGAGAACGATGTGATCCTTATGCTGACAAGGTACAACTGCTGCCTCACTGCAAGCTGTGCACAAAATGACCCACATGTTGGCATACCTTTGTTGCAGTGGGCTGTGCAAATGCTGCAGCAATGGGCTGTGCAAATGACAGCATCCTTGTAACTTTTACATGTCAGGTTGAACTATCTGCTTCCGGGCAACCCGGTATAATAATTGGCTTCTCATCAAATTGACGCCGAAAGGCGTAGTCTTTTCTTTTCTTGAATGATCTGCTGATGGCTGTTGAGGGCTGCCTGTTCTGCAGGAGCTTCCTGAGGCACCAAACGAGCTTGTTGCTGAGCTGTCCAGGCGCTACATATACTTGTATGAGCAGATCACTGGAGAGCAGTTTCAACCTGTGTCAAGCACACAAGACCCACAGCTGCGGATGGCAGCAGCAGTGCATGCAGCTTTGCAACACCTGTAAAAATAGCCACTTCGATTTATGCAACCTCAGCAGGAGTTTTATGCTGCTGCTGCACACCATTGTATTCTGCTGACCCCGTCACAGCAAGATGTATGCGCAAATGCTTGTAATGATACTGCTGTTGGTGTGTGCCAGTCTTACACATGAACAGCCCAGTCATTCAATTATCCACTGTGTGTGTTGAGTGGATGTCAGGTCAAAGGCTGAGCACCAGGCTCGCAAATGTGAGCATCCTACACAACCAAAGTCATCTGTAAAAGTCAGCATGAAACAATGATGTTTCAACTTTAGGGCGTCAATATTCATGTGCTTGCAGCTGCTGAAACGGTCGACCTTTCAGCAACGTCAATATTAAAACTCAAGTTGCACTGAATCTGGAGCTCTAGTTGCCCCATGCCTCCTGCGGGCGTGTCTTGTCAGCATGACAGAACCTCAATGGAAACGCTCTGTAATAGGCTTGTGGACTTTTGACTTCAGGGTGTCAAAGTCTGCAGACATGTCTTGCCTTGGCTTTTGTTGCACTCTTATCAGATCAGTGTCACATATGAGGTTGATTTCTTTGAGATACTTGGCATGCTTGAGGAGTGTGCGTGTCAGTCGTTGACATGGTGTGCACATGTATCGGACGTGGCCTCTCCTGATCTGGGTGGTATGTACCAAGCTCCCATTCCAGACCTTCATAGAGGCTGCCATCAAGCATACGCTTGTCCAGGAGTGAAAGAGATGTTTCCTCACCATTGTCATCTGCTTCTGCAGTCTCTGGCATATTGTACACAACCAGATTGAGCTGCCTGTGTTCTCTGTCCAGAGCCTCAGCCTTCTGGTCCAACTCCTGAAGGTTTTGCTTGTGTTCCTTGAGCAAGAGCTCTGCCAGCCGTTTTTCACATTTGCAGTTCAGAAGACCTTGCAGGAGAAGCAACAGCTTCTTGGAAGCTCTTGGCAGGTCTTGGTGTACTCATTGAAGATGCAGGCAATGTGCTGCTGGAGGGCTGTGATTGAGCACTGTCTAAGTTGCTGGCACCGCGAAGTAGGCGGCAAAGTATTGCTGCCAGGAGATCAAATTTGGCTACTGGCTCAAAATCGCTACAGTCCATCTCTCTCCCTTCTGTTTGAAGATCTGGCTTGCTCTTATCAAGCAAACATCGAATCTGCAGCAACAGATTGTCCTTGACGTCTGCTGACGCTGCAGGCGCCTGCACATCAGAAAAGCAAATGAGTGATTATTATTTACGATGCAACATTCATGCTATAGACATCAAACAAGCATGCATCAACAACACACCTGCTGCAGAGGCGTTTGCTTTGTTATGCTTATCAAAGACACCCTTTAAGTCCTTGGCATGGAAGACTATCCATTCTGCAAAGTCCTCCCCAGCCACACAGCATTGCAGTTTTGTATACTCATCTGCATCCTTGAGCAGTGGTTCCCACTTGTCCTGATGCAATCCACCTGTAGCAGCAGCACTAAAGGTTGGACTTGCATAACACTATGCTGGACAACAAGCATGCAAGCTTTCATTTCCCCAGTTGCTCATACCATTCCTGTTCAATCTGATGCCATTGAAAACCACAGCTATTGTAGACCCATTCAAAGGGCAATGTTGTTTCTGACACAACTTTTGCAGCTGGCTAGCAAAACCTTGGTGCTGACTCAAAGGCTGGTTCCAACTGTTGTTAGTAGCACTGCATATTGAATCTTGCCTGACAGCGCTGAGTGTCAAGCTGAGAATGTCACTTGCCAGCCTCAGCAGAATAGGCTTAACAGTAAAGGCGGTGACTGCATCCTGCTTTTCTGTCTGGGCTTGGAGTTTATCGTCGAAGGATCTTGCTTGGGCTTTGAGCTTATCGTCGAAGGATCTCTGAAGCCTGTTTGCTTGCTCTGCGAGTAGCTGCTTGCATTGGTCCATGACTGGAGGCTGGTTGTTTGCTGTTGGCTGAAGGCAGAGCTCGGCTTGCTGTTGAGCAAAAGCAAGTCCGCTATCAAGCCGACCGTCGTGTTCAAATGTTCCGTCAAATAGGTTGATTCCTGGTGACATATTGCTCAGCAGGGTAAAGTCTGTCGACCTCCTGTTTGGTATGCGCAAACACCTGCTGTGCGTTCCAAGCACTTTGGCCTGAACCACGAGCAACTGGACCTTCACTGGCGCGTACTGCACACAGCCCTCTGATAGAAGAAGAAGAAATATTTTACATGTTTCGGCCAGACAACACGTCCGATCACATGCAGCAGGGCCTAATGACCCTGCATCATATCATCAGTTTGCAACAATAATGTTTGTTTGTGAA
>JAABUP010001320.1_pt1 | contig 51938 bp, 73 predicted proteins | sample 5559201 | NCBI WGS metagenome assembly JAABUP01 (sample SAMN10711887, study PRJNA513373) | rock metagenome | isolation source: Antarctica rocks | place: Antarctica | reverse complement strand
AGTATGGTGAGTCATGCTGCATGCATGATCTGGCATAGCATTCTGTGTAATCATACTGGGAAATGCAAACATGCTGGACATTACATATGCCTAGAGCTGTACTGCGGGGGCACGCCCGTCAGAAAGCCTTCCTCCCAGACTGCCGCACCCATAAGCGAATTTGTGACAGCAGGATTTTTTGCAGCTTTACATCTGACGGGCAGTTACATCTCAGCTCAAATGCGATATGGCTTGCGACTTAGGGATCGCTATCACATGCCTAGCAAATTTTAGCTCTCACGCTGCAGAGTGGGACCGTTCAGATCTCCATATCTCTACCTGCAAAAACATACACGGCACTACCAGACATCTTCGAGATCAACTGCGTCGCTTTCTCTTACAATTCTTCAGGTGTGATCACAGCCGATGTCGCTAGGGCGCGAAATTACAGCTATGTTCCACTTGTTCGCTCTGCGAGCGCGCCGTGTCAACCGCAAGCGGTGTGATGGATGGCTTTCTGCAGCGACTTAACTTGTTGACTTTCCCGCGCTGCAGATCCGGTATATGCGTTCGTCACGGAGGCTACAGAAGCTCGCGCATGGCTGCAGCTGGCTTAAGCTGGCTAGTTCGCAGTTGGTGCCGCCTCTGTTAACAGCGAGCTACGGGTGTTGTGCCGGAGCAACCTTTGCGAATGGGAGTCAAATGTATTGTTTGATGCCTTCAATCACACACTGGTTATCCTGAACCCCCACAAGGCTGTTACACAGGCTGTTGTAACCGGGTTATCCGCGGACGGTAAGTTGCTTGCTCTGAGCAGCCGCTGTTTAAGTTGACACCCGTCTCGCGTGTGGTACAGCCATCAATAAAGCAGGACCTTCACGTTGTTCTCTGGGTGTTCAGTGAGTAAACACAGGTATGTCCTGGCTGCAAAGTGCACCGACCCTTTGAGCTTTCACAACAAGCCTATGACCTGGGTATCGAGTTTCCTGGCAACACCGTGTCTGTCATGGTGCCTTTCAATGGGACTGACGAAATGCAGCTCAACGTCACTTACAGCAATGGAGTTGACATTGGAGTCATGAAGCTAAGCAGCTTTCAGCAGTGGAATGCAAGCGGGCTGACCACCAAGGCTCCATTCCTGCCAGGATCACGCACATCAGTGACTGTCAGCAGTAATCCTGATGCCTTCTCAAACTGGACTGTCGGTGGTCTGAGCCCTCAAAGCTCATATGTTGCGGTCCTGCACAATTGGCCGACTTGCGATGTCAGCCTACCCTGGCCTTCCACAAGATATAGATTTGCTCATTCCGGTGAGATGCCTTGCCTCTGTGTTACTCGCAGCAGTGCTGCAGGGGCAATGCCTCAGACCTAATTGCAGTCTGCAAGACAGCTTGTGCTCAATCTGTGTCCCACAGCAAAGTGCTTGATCACCACTTGCATGCATACACTCCCCAACATGATGTTTGTTGCAGCAAGTCTGGTGATGAAACACCAACATGCATGCTACACAGCACATGCACTTTATGCAGCACAGACAAGTCACCCAAAGGCCGACATACAAGCTGCTGCAATGTCATTCGTCTGGCCATTTCTGCATGATCATGACTACCTGACAGGACTGGCTCCTGCTTAATGCTGCCCTTGCTTGCAATCAGCTGTCTGCATCATCCATTTAGCCACGCACCTCTCGTAGCCTGAGCATGGGCCTTGCCAAATGCAGAGCAAGACACGCATTGCTTATGGCCCCTTCAACAAGACTACTTGCCTTAGCTACCAGTACAATGGGAGTGCACCTATCACTGCTGGAATCGTCACCAGTGCCACCATCTACAGCTGGGATCCCTCATCTGCATCAAGCATCCCAGATGTGGTGGGGACTGGCTGCATCACCCGAAACTGCACCATCAAGGCCACAGGGCTGACAGCGTCCACCTCCTATTGGATCTTCTTCGTGAACAAGCTGCCTGAAGCTGTCAAGATCTTCACAATATATGCTACAAGTAAGGCTTTTTGCAATATTACACTTGCAGTCAACACTGTATCTTTGTGCGGCGATGCGGCCTACTTCGGAGGTGTGTGTGTTGGGCGCTGAGTGTGTCCAAGCAAGCGGACTTATGCATAGGTGCTGCTACTTCACAGCTATCAGTTTGGTGGTGTTCATCATCTCTGCTGTCAGCTCTGCTTGTGCATACTCACACTCCAAACTCTACTAGCAGTACTGCATCATGTTGCTAAGTGACCTTGTGTTTGCACAGGCTGCAGTGTGGGCACTGAACAGCTGCTAGAGTACCAAAGCTTGGTCACAATGCTTGTTGATGACCAAATCAGCTTTGGCTACACTTTGAACCTCACCGCCAATGAGGGTATGCAGCCAGCATCTTGTAAGCTATTGGCACCTGCAGCACCAGCAGCTGCTACACCGACAGTGTATGCTTTGCCCATCGGGCAGAAGCTGCCCTACCATTACCTTGCAGCTCAGGATCTGAACAGCACCACAGCTGAGTTGTCTCCAATCTTCGACATCAGTCCCAGCGAGGAACCGCCATCCCCAGAGTCTCCTGTGTCAAGCCCCAGTGAGGTAGCATCACCCCCAGAAGAGTGTCCTGTGGCAGGACCCACTGATACACCCAGTGAGTTACCACCAGAATCTCCGGAGCTGAGCCCCAGCCCAGAAGGAGATGGCCCAGAAATGAGCCCTTACAATGATGGTGATGACAGTGGAGATGATGAAGACGACAATGATTAAAATGACAGCAACATCCCCACCGTCGAATCCGCCCCTGCACTCAGCTACCTCAATTAGGGGGGTGCGTGGTACAGTTGACCAGTTGAATCTATACAGTCAACCTAGTACAGTGAGCACCACATGTTGTCGTGGGTCTATGGTACAGTGAGCAAGGTTTCTGTACCAAGCTGCTTGGTGATGAAACTGAACTCAGCTTTGGCCAAGACATACTGCGCAGCAGCTGCTTGATTTGCTATTCTGCTGAATGTAAGACACAAGGTTGATTGTAACATTCCTGGAAGCATGAGATTAAGATGTGACATGCAGTGCCATGCCGTGATGCACGGCTGGCAGATAAGAGTCCCTTTCAGACTGTGCTTTATGTGCAAGACTGACTGATTGCACAGACAAGCTGTGAAGTGTGGTCTTGCATAGCTGTCCTGCAGTCTGTTTCTGAACCAGTCCAGTAGTGTATTCCTGAATTGTTGTTGCAGCAATGGTATTACAGGTGCAGCAATTCTGCCACCACACTCGGTAGTACAGTGCAGTGCATTGCAGTGTTGCGCAGCAGGTCAGATACATGCAAATGGTTCATACAGGCCTTGCACACAAACAGAATGTAGTTTGCAAAGGCAGGAGCTTGCTGATTTTCACCTTGTCAACGGCCGTCTGCAGTCGTTATGAATTAGTACTCGCTGCCACACAAGTAGTTCCACATCAACGCTGTACCAGAATCTTCTGAATGCAAGCTGTGTGTACATGATTACGAGCTAAGACTTTAAGATACAATGGACATATGTATACTTGAGCATGCTCTGCCATGAACTTGCTCAAAGTTGAGTAACTTCAAACAGCGGGATATTCTTCATATGCTTTGGCCAGTGAAATTTACTGTCAATTGTACATGCTGCAGTTTCTTCTGGATCGACTCATGACCTGTCGTAGAGATTGTCAACAAAATGCACTTGAAGTAAAGGATTTTGGGAATCTGTTAAGGCTGGAGCCATAGGCATAATTGTTGCTCATGCCACTGTCAGTTGCTGATCTTAGGATGGTGTGATATACATATGTATTTGCATCGATGCAGCATACTTGATGCAGTCCTCTGGCAACCTGAAAACCATCCCCAGCAGGGCACGTACCTGCGAACTTTGCTCTTCTGAATAGGGCGCTCCAGCTTACACTGTTTACTCTGCTACCAGTTCAAAAGCATGGGCATTATGCATTGTGCATTAGTCAGTGCATTAGTCAGTGTGAATGATGAGGTCAAGCAACTTCCTGCTTTACTCAGCGCGCATTGCATAACACCGCTGCCTAACATGCGAGAAACCCAACTGCCCACCGTTGTAGCAAGCTGGTCATGCTTGCTGGAATCGAGACGGCCCAGTGATCCGTACGGCGTTTTGGGTCTCGAACACGAGAACAGCGACTTGGCATCCACTAGTGTGGGTGCTAGCATTGCTTGCCACGGATATGCCGGACGTGCAAGCCGGATCCATTCTAGGATTTGCCGCAATAGGCGCTCGTTCACACCAGTATTGTGTGCTCAGAATTGGGCAGGAGTTGGCTGCTCGCGGACATACCTTCACTTTGCTCGTCAGTGACCTGGAGAACCTCAGCGTACATGAGCTGGGCTCAAAAGCTTTCCCCGGACTGAACATCGTGGCCTTCAGTGGCCCTCCTGGCGTAGGGACAAAGGAGTGGTATGAGCAACTTTCACGTGACCTGACAACGGTATGCAACTGGAGCGATCACTTCAGGCAACTGCTGTGGGCCACTGACCATGCCTCTAGCGATGCCGACCCAAAGATATAGCAGTCATGACTGGCAATGGCATCCCACAGGGCCTGAAGAAGCTGCAGCATGAAATGATATCAGGAGCCCATCACCTGTATTCAGATAAGGCAACTTTGCAGAAGCTGCTTGATGCAGGTGCAACTCAAATTTGCATGTCACGAATCTGTGAAGCAATTGTTGCACTCTAGATGTACAACTGCAAACACTGTCAGTAACGAATCTATTTCTGGCTTGCCTTTCCAGATTATGACGTTTTGTTGAGGGACGCCCTGTACTGGCCGGCAGCACTGCTTGATGATGTACTTGGCATACCTAGTATAGATGTGTTATCCGCTGCCCCTTTCCAGCCCATGTTTGGGTACTACACCGCCAACCCCAACCCAGTAGCATACCTACCCCAGCTTGGATCTGGGTTGACCCCAGACATGGTAAGATTTACAATTGTGCCCTGCTTCTGAAAGAAACAACACTGTGACAAGCACATTACAAAGGGATCCACTGCTGAGCGTCACTGACTGGAGAACCTGTTTCAACAGTTTGTTGGAAGACTTGCAAATCACAAAACACAAGGATAATCTCCTGCCGATGCTCAAAAGCAGGGTCCCTGTGAATGTAATGTAGAGCATATGATGTGTCATGCTGAGATTGATGAGGCGGCTTCGTCACAATTGTGGCAACTCTGTGTTTCTGTTTATGCATGCATGTAAGGCGATGTGAGATCACAAGCCTGGCAATGCAGTGTTTGGACATCAGGTCACATTGTGAGCATCTCAGGTGCTGTTGTTACATGCCACATGGTAGCGCAGTTGCTGAGCATGTGTGCTGTTCATAGAACTTTCTGCAAAGATGCCAAAACTATGTACAAAAGCTGCTCATCGAGCAGATTCCAATGCGGCTAACAAGCAGTAATCAGAGGCAATTCATGAGGGAGTCCGGTCTGCGTGTGCGTGCGTATGAACAAGGCTACTCCACATCTGTGGCAGCCATCTTTGCTGCTGACTGGGCCCTCGAGTATCCACATCCTGTATCCCCTAAAGTACATGTGAGTCTGCTGTATATTACCCACAACCCTGACCACATATGCTTTTACCTTATAGTTTTTGGCTGGTGAGATACGTTGTATCCAGCACTTCTGTACTGGCATCTTGCTTCTTTGTTTAAGTTGCATCAACACATGAGACACAAGACACTGCAAGACTGTGAGATGTGCTTCAAAGCTCAATCTCTGAAGCCTGGGGTTGCAGATGGTTGGTGCCATCATGGCAGATGATGCCAAGCCTTTGCCTGTAGACCTGAGAGCATTCCTGGAGCAAGGTTTGGCAGAAGGCCATGGAGCTGTGTATGTGTCCATGGGCACAGCAGCCCGCCTAACCCAACAGGAGATGCATAGCCTGTCAGAAGCACTGTCTGCTCTACCCAATCCTATCCTGTGGAAGGTGTCTGCAGTTCAGCTACCAAGTAAGCTGATGCCTGTTCTCTCTACATGCTTGCCTCTGTACACACTGCCTTTGGCTGGAATACACAGCCACACATGCAGCAGCAGTGATGGAGGTGTCAGCCATGTTGTTGTACCTTGCAGCATCATTGTGATGAATGTGTCTGAACCAGCTGGCAACTTGCTGGCTCTCTACAGCCGGCTGGTCAATTGATAAACAGTCCTGTCTGGGAGTCCCCAACAACAGTGCATATCTTGTACAGTGGTCATGTCCTTCCCTGCTACAATGACTCTTTTTGCCATGCATTGGGTGATTCGGGTTGTTCAATGCCTGCATGGCAGATTGCCAGAGATGTTGCTGTGCATGCAGAGAGATAAAGTCTCAGTAGTGCTAGTTGGACAAGTGAGGACATATCATGACGGCTGTTTGCAGAGAACATGAGCTTGGAGTCCATTGCAGCAGCAAACATCAGGTTCACCAGCTGGGTGCCGCAAAATGATGTGCTGGGTTTGCCTGCCTTAAAGATTTTCATCACGCACGCTGGCAGCAACAGCATTCATGAGGCAGCATACCATGGGAAGCCGGTAATTTGCATACCTCTTCTGGCTGACCAGTTTGACCAAGCTGCTAAGGTAAGCTGACATGAATACTGATGATGAGCTGTGATGACATTCAAGACCAAGCTGCTAGTGTCACTTGACACTGATAGAGGTTCTGCGTATGGTGATGTTTGCATTGTGGCATCACAGAGTTCACTATTGCACTTGCTGATGCCATTGCGCTTTGCAAGGCGTGTCCTCTGCTCAATGGCATTTCAGCTCCACGGATTGCAAGCTGGCTGCGGTGCCAGCTCCCAGACCGCCTGCTATGAAAACAAAGTCTCATTGGCAAAGCACAAAGTCAGACATCAATGGCCAGCCGCACCTTGTCTCATGTCTGCTGCATGCTCACAATGCAGAAGTCATCTGCCCAGCTGGCAAGGTGCCCCAGATGGAGCAATGCTGATGTGTGATTGTTACTAATGGCTTACAGTGGCATATGCTTCACCTGCAGGCTGAGTACCATGGCTTCGGACTGACAGTCATGCCTGCAAAGCTGACCAGTAGTCAACCTATGAGCCATGCCATCCAGCGTATCCTGTCTGAGCCACAGTTTGTGGTGAGGCATTCACAAGCATGACAGTATGATCATTCGCAGTTGTGACGATGTGCATGTCACTAGACACTTGTGAACCGCCAGTTGCAGATCATGAGCAGACTTGCATATGCTGCTTTCAGCTGACCATGAGGCGTAAGGCAGCTGTCTAGAAGGTTGACATGTGTGCACCCTTGCAAGGGAGATGAGTTGCATTCCCAAACATATGAACCTACTGATACAATTGCTCTGTAGAGCTGTACGATTGACAAAGTCAACTGGAGGAGTGACGTACGGTGCTTCAATACAGCCCTCAGATGTGGCACATGTGTCTTGTGTAGGCAAATGCGCAGAAGGTTCAGAAGCGGCTGATCAACAGGCCTCGCCACCCAGCACAGCTGGCAGCAGACATTGTTGAGCGTGTCATTGCAATTGGGGGCGACCCATACCTGGCAACCAGGATGCACAGCTTGTCATGGTGGCAGCTGTCCCTGTTGGATGTCAAGTTGTTTCTAGCAGCAGCAGGTGCAGTCATGTGTGTTGTTATTGGAGGGCTAGTATGGCTTGTATGGAAGCTGATCAAGGCAGCAGTCAAGAGATGCTTGGGTTCCGATTTTCCAAGCCTTGGAAGTTCCAATGGCCAATCCCAGCAGCAAGCAGTGCACAACAAGATAAACTGATGACCCTCATCTGCATGGCAGGATGAGGCGAATGCTTGTCACTTTCGTGTGCTATTCATGTCTGGTTCGCAAGTTGGGCCAGCGTATGCATGTGCATATTGTGAGCACAGACATCAATCCTGAGGTCTGCGATTCATCCTGCTACAGTCAAATGCGACGGCCATCTGCAGAAACAAACCTGCATCATTTTTCATCATCACTGCATCTAGATATCACAGCACCCGGGACTCAGCAACTAAGCAGACTGTAGCCCCAGAACATAGCAGTTTTAGTGCTGTCTCATCTGACTCAGCACAACTTGCATCCTCACATACCAAGCTGGACAGCCTACACGAGGAGGTGCCCAGGCTGCATGAATGTAAAGCTCGGGTGCTATAAATGAAGTGCCTGCGATGTCTCCTTGCCACAACATACGCAAACGTATTCATAGGCTGGCAGAACTGGGATTGGTCTGAAAGCACGACAAGGCCCATGAACATGATGCAAAGTGTAGCAGAAGCAATTTATTAGTGACAGGTCAAAAGTTCACAGTCTGGGCATATAGGCTGTCCAAGAACATGTTGTGTTGTGTGTGATTGTGCTGATGTACATTAATGCTCAGGAAGCAAAAGTGTTGTGACAGATTGCAAATACAGGAAGAGGGCCATCTACTTCTAAAGCTGGGATGACTGATGCTGCAAGTCATTGAATCTCATGTTTGCATATTTTACAAAGGAAAAAATGCACAAGCACGACCACCTATGTGTTTCCTAATTTACACATGATGGGCTAATTGCTAGATGCAGAGGCTTCGACCTCTGCCATCTCATACTCTAGTTGAGCTACTTCAGCATGCAACTGGATTGGAGTAACCCAAAGGTATCTGCTGCAAACGGTCAGCACCGCAGCATAATCAGGTGCAACCTTATCACGCGTCAGCCTGCTCCGTGTCTCCCCTGTGAACAGGTAAGGATGCTTTGTCTCTTCTGTTGGCACAGTTCCATGGTCTTCATCAACAGCTGAAGAAGGAGGTTGCGTTGGGTCACCTGAAGCAGCATGCAAGTCGACAAGCAAAATCAGGTAAGTTCCAGGAGAACCTCCGGGATAGAGATGCAATAGCCTTGACCAAACCCAACTGCAGGCAATCGCAACTGGACAGAATGCTGACTGGATTGCCCAGTGCTACCACTGACAGCCATAAGGATGTCGAAGTGGCACATGCAAATGTGTACCTGCAACTGACCCTGGACAACAATGGGCTGCATCAGGTCTACAGTGCATGTCTTGCACTGCAGAGGGTTGTTCAAATGCCCAAACACTTTGTTTCCAAATAGTACCCATGAAAACAGATGATGGAATGCCTGTTCATGCAGCTCTGCAAATCATGACTTAGCTGGAGTGCATCATGGTATGCATGAATAGTCAGCAAACAATTAGCACTGCAATCAAGATGGCCATCTGTACCGTTTGTAGCAGGATGACTAACATCACCATCATCATCAGTCATGACATCTTCCTCTTTTTCTGCTTGCATGTCTGCATGGAGGATGTGGCGTTCCAGCAGTCTGACCCATTCCTTCAAGTCGTCTGGCGCCTCCCAGCCAGCAAAGACATACTTCTGCAGGTAGCTCTTATATTGCAGCAGCTCAGCATTGTTCATGTTAGACACCTGCAGCATCACATGAGCATGTGTCAGTAACTGCTAATGGAATGGCTGACAATTCAGCATCTTTGGTTGCAGATCAGGGTGCAACTTGGTATATGAGTGCACTCTGCCTGTGTTTACCTTGAGCTGTCTCTGATGTAACAGACCTGACAGGAGGGCATTGTTGAACTTTATAAAAAAAGAAAATAAAAATAAAAATAAAATGTGAGTGCCGGATGATAGCAACACGACCATGCTGCTTTCAATCATGTGACAACATCATGCTTGAGATGGTAGTACAGAAGAAGAGCAATGCAAAGAAGGCGGTAATGAATTGAACGAATTTTCATTTTTTCTGCAATAAAAGAAGATATCTTTCTTTTTAAAAACACGGTCAAAAGCCCTGACTATATGCTACGCGTCAAATGAGCACAATGTTGCAAGTTACTTGCAGGTACTTTAGCCACAAAAATCCACTTACGCTGGCAAAAATACTAAGTGCACGTTGACATTGTCACAAAGTCACTTCAAGATCTGCAAGCATTTCTGCACCTTTTCATGCGGTTCAGGATACACAGGCCCTTGCAGATGCTGCAGTGCTGACTCAGCCCACTGTGTCCAGTGGGGCGCCCCTGGCAAGCCCAGGGGTGCAGGCCTGAGGACGCCATCCAAGCCATACATCACTTTGATGGTGACAACAAGGACTGCCATGACGTAAATGTGCGGTGAGGTCCAGGTCCTGTTGTCTGTCTCAAACAGACGCATGTAGATGGTGCCTTCTCGATAGCATCGGAAGAGTGCCAGGGCTGGAGCAATCAGTGCCTGCATGCAGATGTGCTCTTGCAGCACTAATGCACAATGTGCAAAGACCAAGCTTGTGTTGCTGACTGTGTACAAGCTGCTCTCTGCTCCAGCAGAAGTGGACCAACAATGGAGGAAGCAGTGCACTGAAGCACGTCACATACATTTGCGGTATTGCATTGCTGAGAATGATCTTTTGGGGTTTGCAATGTTAGATGGGTGAGGCTGATTGAGCTTGAGGGTTGTGAAGACATCTGGCAGACCACATATGCAATGACATGCAAGCATCCTATGCTAAGGGCAATTGACTTTCTGTACATTGCCGTTTCACAGCAGTCTCTTATCTGAAAACTGGACCAACCCTGACTGTAATTCATTATTTGGCGCATCAAGTGAGATTTGGAGGTGTGTGTGCTTACTGCGAGCAGATGCTGACCTGGGGCATAGCCAGTTCCAGAATGATGCGCTGGAATACAAGCGGGGCATTCAAAGGAGGTAATTTCAGCTCCAGGTCAGCTGCTGTCTCAGCTGCTTTGTTCAGTAGCGTCTGCGCATTCAGCAGACCTGCAGTCACAAGCATCTACATAAGTTCCTTTATTCACATGCCTGCATTACCAGCTGTGTAGCAGTGGTGGTTGTTTTGCCCTCGACATTGTATCAGTCACACAGGCAGTCACAAGCTCACAGACATTTGCCATGAGCTGCACAAGTTTGCAATGACCAACACGCTGCAGCTGGCTAAGCTGCATTGATAACATTCAATGAACAGTGCAGTGGCAGAAATAATGTCACCAGCAACAGCATGGCTCTGTGCTTGTCAACATCAGCTGCAGCCAGCAGACACGAGGCATGAAGAAGCTAATACGACCACTCAGTTGAGATGATGCGTCGTTTCTACCGTAAGCAGTGGCGCTCTTCATGGCAGAAACTGGTAGGCCGCGTCCAGCGGGCGTCTGCAACAGATCCTTGCATCTGACAGGCATGTCAAGAAAGGGAACATGCCCCAGCATTGCTCCCCTGATGAGGTCCACATGACTGACCGCCTCCCGAGCCAGCCAGCAGACAAGCAGGCAAACCACCAGCAGAGTGTGTGGTGGTAAAAGCTGCAGGCAGCGCAACCACCTCGTGTATACTCTGTCACACAGACTAAAGACCAGATCCCCAAGAGATTAAATCAGGCATGCGATTGGCACACTGTGTGCTGGAATGAGACTGTTAGGGGTGCAGACAGAACACTCTTGTGGTTTTGGCTGTTGACTTACACAGGCTACAGAATACGGCTGGTAAGCATAGAGGGAATGGCTGAGAGACAGGGGTGCAACAAATACATCAGGAATGTGGTACCAGGCACTACATACTATACCAGCTGTTTGTATCACGGTAAGACGCTGATAGACCATTGCTGTTCCCCCCAAGGACAATGAATCAGTGTGTGCCATTTGATATGTCAATCATCCATCAAGAATCCTTATACGAAAGAACACATGGCAGAATGCTCGGAAACGGTAATGCTTGCTTACCACTGTCAGAGCATCACGCAGCTCAGCTTTGAAGGATCGCTTAATGTGCTTGGAGTCTTTGTCACCATTGTCATCTTGATTGCCTTGTACCCGAGCTGCAACTTGCCTGTGACATGCACAGAAGACAACAGTGACCAACAACTAACATCCAAAACGTGCTTGAAAACATTGCTTCCACATGCGCTATACGACAGGACCCGTAACAGTCAAGCACATGGTACTGATGTTCCTGGTGCCTTAGCATGTGGTTTGGCCAGTGCCGACTAAGTTGCAGCTCGTTAACGTGAGAAATAATATCTCAGCCAGTGCCAATGCCATGGTGCAGTGTCTTACTTCTGCTGGATCTCGTTCAGTATGCCAGATTGCGCCAAAATTGCTGTCCAGATAGGTAAAGCTGCCTCAACACTGCTGGACTGCACTCCAAAGTTTGACACCAAGGCTTCAAGCTGTGCCTATGGCAGGCAATGCATATTTGATTACTGCCTCACTCAGCATGACAGCTGTATGCAGCGATGTCTGCTGAAAGCGTTTCTTGTCATCACAGGCGTGCATTACTACAGGTGTTTTGTTAAGCAAGCCATGCAACTAGTGATTGAGCACTTGCCTGAAGCATAATCTGCATGCATTTGCAATAGCACTTGAGCTCCTCATGGACAGACACAGCCTCAACATTTGCGGCTACAATGGCTTTGCGCTTATTCAACCTTAGCTTCCTTCTCCGCGTGGTGTCATCAACACCAACCTGAAATTCTGCTGTTTCCTCCACAAAGCCCTGTGACGGAAGTGCTGGAAGGTTTCAGCACAAAATTGATGAATTTTTTTGGCTGCAAGGAGTGACAGGGGAAGGGTCAGCACCTCAGCCTGTGTACCACAGGCTTCGCAAACGAGGAGTCCATTGTGTAGCACCAGTGCAGGCATGCCACATCTGCTACAGAATTGATCCTCAGCTTCTTCTTCCATTGCCTGTCCTGGCAATTACTCGGCTTCATCACTCCACATGCTGACACTATGTTAGTTGAGGGCAGAAGGTGTGCTGTCTGTTGTGGTGACAAGGCTTAAAGATCCCTTAGTCACTGCAGCCCGACCTCGGTGCAAAGATCAATGGCCTGTACCACTGATTGAGGTCACCACTTGGTTTGGAGGACGAGCATTAGCACTTGGGCTGAGTGAAAGCATCGATGTCACGTCCTATGCTATGCGTGACTTGCATACCTTGAACCACCAATTTGATCGCACGAGCGGCATGTGACATACTAGATCGCATAACTGCTGCCCAGTGTATAATGAACGGCTGTCTGGGTCACTCATAGCTTCTTGGGAGAAAGGGAAGGGACCTAACATGCTGCGCGTGAAATGCAAAATGGCTAACCTAATCTAGCTGCTGACCTTTCCTTGGATGCTAGTGCTGCGAAAGCCTCTGCGCATTGTGCCTATTTCTTGAGGCAGGGTCTTCGATACGTCTCGATTAGCAGTGTGTCTGCCTCGAATCCACGTACGAGGCGCAGGCGTGGTAAAATGTAGCTGCATCCTCGTTGTTGAGCTCTTACCGTCCGCGACTCGCTGCCCGGCTCTCTACAAGCTAGACCTCAGCTACATCGTCGTTCGTGCTTGCCATTGGCAAGCGTGCAGTTTGTCTGCATCTTGACGCCCGGTCGGTAGCTCGATCAGACACACACATGCCGCATACCCCGCTTACAATCAAGCCTCACAGGGTTAGGTTTTCCACCAAAGCATGCCAAAGAGGGTGCTGGATCAGGGCGGGCAATGTCCGGCCAAAGAAGTAGGTCCTGACCATCCGCTGTTGACAATTTGTGACATTGTTGGGGCCTGGCTCTGGGTTTGAGTCGGCTCAGTCTCACACAGGTCTTGGACAGAACTTTCTGGCCAACACAAGCATCTTGCAAAGGGTTGCTGATGCTGCCAAGCTAGCTCCAGGGCATGTAGTGCTGGAAGTTGGTCCTGGAACCGGCAACCTTACACGTTGCCTGCTTGCTCAAGGCGCATCAATCTCAGCTGTTGAAAAAGATCGCAGGCTTATCACAAGTCTAACACAGGATTTCCCACAGGTGTCTGCCTAACACTCAGGCTCTGCACTGCTTTGTCGGTTTATTAACATAATTCATCACACACGCAAATGTCTGCAGGTCAACATCATCCAGGCAGACATTCTCACGTGCGATCTGGAAGCCTTACTGAAGCAGCTGAAAGAAACAGCACGGTAAGCTGCGCTGTACACAGTGTCTCTTTCTAGTGATACCCTAAGGGGTTTTGACAACTTGTTGTCTTAATGTCAGCTCTGCCATCTGACCTGTTTCCATGAACAGGCGAACAGTCTTGTTTCAGGGAGTCCGGCAACCAGCGGGTGAAGGTCATAGGGAACCTACCATACTACATCACTCAACAATTCTTGGAGCAGTTGTTGCCTCTGGGACATCTTGTGTCAAATGCCATTCTTCTTCTTCAGGTAAGTTGTGAGCCCGTTCAGCTTGTGTAGATGTGTATATGATATAGCATGGCAGCTCAGAAGCACAGGCCGATAGAGGAGGCTCATTTCACCTTGAAGTAGTGTCAGAAAGATTGTGCCACCCATAGTTTTGCAGAAACAAAGTCAGCTGTCTGAAGCTCCTGATGTGTCAAACAGGAAGAAGCAGCCTTGCGGCTGACTCAACTTGATCCTGGAGCATCTGATTATCGCGCTATGAGCGTCGAGCTTCAGTATTACTGCCAGGCCCGACGTCTGTTTACAGTCCCAAAGACTGAATTCAATCCAGTGCCAGATGTGAATGGCTTGGTTGTGGACTTTGCTTTGTACCAGCCTGAAGACAGGGCTGTTGCTAATGCAGAAGAGTTTCTTGCCATGGTAGGCAAATGATGGCACACCTCAAACCAGGCCACATAACAGAGTTTACTCACAACAAATGCTGCAGGAATTCAAGGGATCCCCACATGCATCATGCTGCAGCTTGCTTGCGTTGCTTGCTCCTTGAGTGTGGCACCTGTCTGATGGGCTTCTGTGCTGCTGTGATCACCGCAATGCCTGATAGCTGACTTGTTGCTGCAGGTTCGCCAAGCATTCTCTACGAAAAGGAAGATGCTGCGCAACAGCTTGCAACCTTTGTATAGCCCAGCTCACATTGCACACGCCATGACCGCTGCTGAGATTTCAGACAAAATACGTCCTCAGCAGCTAAGCTTTGAGAATTATGTAGCATTATACAAAGCTCTGCATTGTTGACTTGGACTGCTGCTTAACAACTTAGCATACACTGGAGGCTGGGGTTGGAAATGAGACCACTTTATTTTACCTGCTTTGCTATCTTGTCATTGGCACTGAGGAAGGGTCAATGAATAGCAATCATAGTGACTTCAAAGAAGGTCGTGTTGTTACTTGTTACATTAAGTTATTTTCAGCCCAATCCAGGTCATTAAAAGTATTATTTCACCCCTCCGACCATCTTTAAAAAGTAATTAGATGGGGAAGTGAAGTCGCGATCTTGAGCGCGTGAAGCGCCTTGATCCATTTGTAGTGCTGAGCTTTGCATGTCGTGATCACCCAAAAAACAGCAGCCTAGATGCACTGGAACACGTCAGAGAATGTGCTGGCGTCATGCATGTCCAGCGTTTCTGGATGGCAAACATGGATTTGCAGCCTGCTTACAACAAGTGGATCTCACTCTGGAGTGCAGTGTTGTAAGAAAAGTCTTTGAAAAGAAAAAGAAAAGAACAAAGAAAAGTTTCGCTTTTCAGCGATCATAACGGGAGCCTCCTTAAGGCGGCAGCCCGGAGCCAAGTCTTTGAAAACGTGGTTCTTCGTGACATTGCAGCCAACTTGGACCTTTTGGTATCGAACTATGTGGAAGTGTTCTTGCAGGGCCGTGCTGTCATAGTTGGTGGCAGCAAGTACCATCATGCATGATCATATGATCATATGCTCATTGGCTAAGCATACACCTGTGTAGTCAAGAGACAGCTGTGAACATCAACGCAATGAGATTTACCAAGCTGCTGCACAGAAGTGTTGCCTGTTGTTGCTTTCAACTATTCACTAAAGTCAGGGCCATGGCTGGAAGTCTATGTCATAAAATTCTTTGCGAACTATAATGCAGACAAAATTGAACACTGTGCTGCAAATGTCAAACCGTCAAACCTGTAGGGGTGCAAGATGACAGTAAACCCAGCACATTTGCAACGTGGCATCATCACGAACAGTGTTTTCTGTCCTCACTCCACATCCACAATGTCAGCATCAGCCTGCGTTTGCCCTTGTGTGCCAAGCCTTTGCGCCTTCTTTTGCAGTCTGATGACCTTATTTGCTTTCTTCAAGGTTGCCATGGTGACAAGATGAGCAGTTGCTGCAAAACAACAGATTGTGTGAGTGTCATAAGCCTCTGAGAAGGAATCGAATTTGAGGTACGCTGCTGTTTTGAAAACTTGCAAGCAGGGCAAGCACAGGTGCTGCACGTTTCAGCAGCATAACAATTTGCTCACCTGCAGCAGGGCATGCTACAGAACCTCTTGCTGCTCTGATGTAACCTTCAATGTTTTCTCGCTCATACACATAGCCTTTCTGGTCCTCAACAGGATCCTCAAGCTCAAGAATCTACACAAATATACACAAATGTTTGGCATGTGTTGCAAAATTTTCCAGCTGCAAGAAATAGCTTTGTGCAGGAGAGCAGAGGCTGCAGAAGACAGTAGTCGCAAACTGCACATTACTTGTTTGGGCAAAACTGCTGGGCTACATTTGAGGGACTGACAACTTCACTTACAGGCTTCCCAGATAAGGGGCATGTGGCATTGGGTGCTGCCCCAGTGTTGCTTCCTCCCATCTGAATCTCATCATCATCGCCGTCCTGCTGCTGTGCTGCCTCATCCTCAATCTCCAGTCTCTGAGACACATCCTGATAGTATTGCTTCATCTCAGGCTGCTGCCTGCAAGACAGCCAATACTGTGATGCATCCTTGCTGCGCTTTAACAAAGCATGCGTGCACCACCTGCATGTTACTCTGCTGACCTGAGGCTTGGTAGCAATCGCGCTGCATGCTGATCCAAATCATTCTTGAAATTTGTGGTTCGTGCACCGGGCACATAGCTGTTTTGTACCGCAGCCAAAGCAGCGCCGTAAGCTTTTGCTTCTGCTTCAGTATCAAGCAGCTCATTGATAGCCAACATTGCAGCTTCCGTCTGCATGTTGCAGAACAATCAGATATGACTGTGCATACACTGGAAAGGATATTTGCAATGAAACGGATTTCTGCCTGTTCTTGCCCCTCGATCCCCAGAAGAGCCTCTGCCATCTCTGCAATACTGTCAGCGAACGCACGTGTGTTCTGCGTTCAGCTCAAATATCAGAACACTATTTCGAGTAGCAGCGCTAGTGAGCCGGGGACTGCAGGCTGGGAACTTACACCAGCAAACTGTTCAAATTTAGCCCGCTGTGAGTTCAAGAAATTGGTCACTTGAGCTCCGTTGTAGTCCAAGGTGGTGGAAGCCATGAGAGTAGTGGGCCAGACAGTTGCCGCAACTCTGCGCGCCTCCCAACGTTGATCACACTGTGCTCGGTGCCAAGAGACTCCAAAGTCACTGATCACTTTCAAACTTTCACTACGGCAGCAAGCAAACCTTTTGCACACACCGCAGTCAGCACAAACTGATAGTACTGGTATGACGCGAACTTGCAGTGTGCTTCCTGAAAGAATTCTGGGAAGAGCTTCATGTCTTGATCACGTGGGGGCATGAACTGAGCGCAGCACGGACGAGGCTGTTGTGCATTTCGCTCGCCTGTTGCGAGCAGAGCAGCAGTGCTGCAGCGATTTCGTTCAAACATGCGTCATCAACGATTGCAATCTACTTGCTAAAGGGTGCGCACTCCAGGCCGCCAAGGCTGAGATTGTGACATGCAGTCGTTGAGTGTAGCCGGGAGCGACGTTGAGCAGCTCAGGGATATTCTTGGACCCTCAGTTGCCAGGAGACGCTTGCGAGACTTACTGCAGCGGGCTTCCGGTTCAGTGCAGAGGGCGGTGGAGTTGCATTTCGGTGCAGACAACAGCCCAGCTAGGGACGCCACAGACCTGTTCATAATAGATGATGCAGAGACAGCGTCGGGAAGTGGTGCTGAGGTGGGTTCTTTGTGAGTCATTTTGCACCATCAGGTGGCTCTTGCAAAAAGTCGTGTCAATTTGGAAAGATGTGATGCTATGGTAGCATGTAGTATAATGGTATATATTTAAGACAATGCGACGCCAATGTAGTGTAATGGTGTTGCACTTCAATAGTGTACGACCTGCAAATGTTGTATGGTACAATGTATATGTCGTATTGAATTGAACATCATGTCGTATCTTGTCATATGTTGCATTTCCAGCAACTCAACAATCCACTCAAAACTTGGCATCACTGTCGTGCCTCTTGCCTTGCATTGTGCTTTTCGCCTGGCATTGCTGGACTCTGAGCTGTGGCCTCTGGTCCACAACATTTGCTGACATCAGCCTGTTCACCTGATTTATCACACCAAGCAATTCCTGGTGGCATAGCTTGAAAATCCTGACCCGCCACACCCATGCCTCTCTCAAGGACTCCCATATCTGTGTCGCTGCACACACAGCAACACAGCAGTATGACTGCAGACACCCGCACAGCTGTTCAACTTAATCAATTAATTAATCAATCAGTTTAGTTAATCAATACACACTTTCTGACTTTAGGACTCATCAGGGGGTCAATTGAAATTAAGGAGGTCTACAGACACTAAGAACTGAATGTAAGACCATGGTGCTTGGTGCATGTGCAGGCGTTGTGTGGTGGTGACAGGCTGGCCATGCTGCTGGAGAGGGCCTTCCTGACCAGGGATGAGCTGCTGTTCAAGGTGCTGCGCAACCTGAGCCAGCAGACAGACCTGGGCATCAAGGGGGGCTTCCTTCCTTACATGGACCAGCTTGCTGACCTGTTACAGGTATAACACACAGCTGCACATAGCCATGACCGCTGACTGACAACCCTGGGCATCAGCATTGCCTTTTGGTATTGGCATTGGTAAATCTTTGCGATGTCGTGATCATGTCTTACTCGGCATGTTTGATGTATTGGGTGCATTCTTCTTACATAAGGGCTGCACATTGGGACCTAGGCCTGAGGCCTAGGATTGACAGATGCAGAAGCGTCACAAGGGCTGCTGCCCGCCTGCCAAAGACCAGTTTGTCGACTCGCGAATTGTAAAACAGATGTGCAGAGAGTGGTGCGGCACATATTGTCTTGCCACAAACCATTTATGCTTTGGTGCTGGGCTGATTTCCCCAGCGAAACAGCTCAACAAGCTTTTGAAAGCATTGCTTGCATCCAGAAATGTTACATCTGCCTTTTAACACAGGTACTGAGTACGGTTCTTGCTGAGCCATTTCTGACGTTCTCAAATGCAAGAAGCCAGTGTCAATAACAGCAGTCCAGTTGACCTTGCTGGGTATAGGTGTGTGGCATAGCCACAAATTGTATTTGGCAAAAAAAATCCTTTGGATTTTCCATGTGGAAAAAAAGACAAGAATGCATTGAAAGACGTAAGCTGTGATGAGGGCTGTGCAGGCTCCGGACATTGACAGTGACCTGTTTGTGGAGGTGCTGGGCATTCTGGTGAATGTGGACATCCCCTCCTATGACTGGCCTGCCCTCATAGCTAAGCATGACCTCCTCAACCTCCTCGCAGGTCAGCCACACACTCACGTACAGCTGTTCAGCAACTTGCTTAGTCATAGTGTTGGATCTCAATGTGCCTTGCGGTGGTGTCACTGTGGATAATGCGTAAAAGCCTTGGCAGTGAGGCGCCTCGTTGAATCATTACAGCTGAACTACATGCCTGTTGGGCCCGAAAGATGGCAGAAGCAGTGTGTTTGGGCCAGAGGCTCTGTTTTGCTCTGACAACCAAAAAGCCACAAGGCAATGGGTGGCCCATCAGCAGCAAACATACATGTCTGTCCGGGCGGCCCATCACCAATCTGCTGCCACCTTCAGCTGGTCTGGCTTCTCATGCAGCTAGCCCATCACTAATCTGCTGCTGACGTTCAGCTGGTCTTGCTTCACATCCAAACATGCTTAATTGTCTGACCACCTTCAAGACTATGCCAGCCTGTCCACATGTCTCATCGAAGAGCAAAAGATCTTGTCTGACGCGCTGCTATGAAGCCACCAGCAAACTTCAACCTGCTGAGCTTATGTCTGACTGTAAAGCAACATCATTGGCCACAGAACGTTGGGGGAAAGAATAGGCCCTTTACCCCCACCCCTAACCCACAATGGATCCGCACGGGGATAAGGAGGCTTGGGCCCACCTCAAGCTTCTTTGTCCAACAGCGTCATATTATGGCTCTTTCATCGGCAGCATGCACCAGCACTGAAAGCAGATGCAAGCCCTCACTCGTCGCCCGTCATGGCATTGTCTGTCCGTGCAGGGTATGCACAGCCAGGTCTGACAGAGGATGACATCTTGCTGGAGCTGGTCATGTTTGTGGGGGTGGTGTGTGATGACGCCACTGCACCTCAGCTGGTTCAAACAGGTTTGGTGAGTCACCTGCTCTGCGTCATACAACAAACAACTGCAGTCCTAGCATACATCTGCTCAATTGCGTGCTTGCAGCTGCTACGGCTTGAAGGCATTGCAGCATGCACCCATGGCAAACACATTATCCTTTTTGACATATTTGCATCAACATCTTATCGGGTTGTCGTTTGAGTTTAGCTTCCCGATGAACACATGGACAGGGGTCCAGATGTCTGCTCATATGCATGTGCCTTAGGAATGACGCAGCTGAATCACAGCAGCATCAGAAGCAATGATCGCTATGGCGAAATTGCAGGTGAGCATGATGTATGAGCTGATGGGGTCCAAGAAGGAGGACGATGAATTTGTGCTGCAGATAGCGCATTCGCTCAACTCGCTGCTAGCCTGCCAAGCCACACGCAGCGTGCTTCTAGACGGCACTCAGGTGCAAATTCCCTTCACGCTTTTGTATTCTGTGCATGACAGCAGTCGACTGATCAACTAGATGGTGTTTCTTGATAGCTTCCTTGAGCAGGTGTGAATATCAGGACACTGTTGAAAAGAAATTCAAAGGAACTCAAATTGAGAGGGCTTCAGTTCTCAAAGCAATTCAAGGGGAATTTAATGAAGTTCAAAGGGACGTAATTCAACCGTGCCTGATGATGCTGAAAGAGTAAAGAATTTCCATGCTTTGTCTGCAGCATCTGACAATAGGGATACTGTTGGGCTTCAACAATGTAACCCCCCTTATGTCCAATGCAGGCAACTCACTTTACACCTTACGTCAAGTTTAGTTGTAAAGTGGAAAGAGGACTGAGTAGTAAAGTGCAGCTCCTCCAATGCTGCTTGACATGAATTGTTGTGATACATCAGTGCTCTAGCCCAGAGGTGCCGCCTTTATTTGCAGGTGGCGTTCTATCTGGTAGATCTTCTGCAAGATGCCAATGCAGAAGTCGTCAAGGCAGCTGACCAGGCACTGACTGTGATCAGCGAAACCGATGAAGAATGGGCGGCAAAGCTGCGTGCCCTCAAGTTTGAGGCTCACAACCAAGCATGGCTTGAAGCTTGTGCCAGCAGCAGCACACAGCAGGTGAGATCGACTGACTCAACTGTACAAATGCAGCCGTACGATCATTGGATTGCGAAGGAAAGCCATGTCTGTCTGTGCAGCAAGTACCTGGGGAGCTGCAACAAGATGAGTATCAGCAGGCTGCTGCTGGTGATGGGCACATCAAGGCCTTCTGGCAGGATGAGGAAGATGACTTACACATTGAAGACAGCATGTAAGCACAGCCCCTTGGCGTTTGAGTGCTTTGATGCTACAAGAGCTGGTGTGTTGATGCGTCACCTTTCTATGCAAGGGCAGCATCCTAAGTTGTGACTTGAGATGTGACTGTGCTCATGTCATCCAGTGTGTGCCCTCTCAGCTAGCTGCTGCTTTGTCTGCAAGCATGATCTTTGATGATGCTTGCCTGTGTGCATGACTGTGTGACTGAAACCTTACCAACACGTTTGCCAGCATTCATGGCCATTGCAATATTTTCATTAATGCCATAGACACTGCATTGATTTTGGCATGCCCTGTGCTGCTGGTGAATGCGTTATCATGGGCTGCAGGATGCTGAATATCGAGGATCTCCAGAATGCTGAGCTTTGGCAAAGAGCAGGCTTGCTCACAGCTGACAAGCAGCTAGTGCCACAGCAATATGATGGCAAGCAGGCAGCTGCCAGTGTCATGCAAGCCAATCATGCACAAGTGCTGTCATGAAGGCTTGTTTGGCTGGCGACATGATATGGCTGGCACTTCATTATGCAATGACAACTTGATGCTGGCATTTGCAACTTCCCACCCCTTGAAAAACTGCTCATTGGCCCCCAATCATGTAGTGCAGTACTGTACTGCAGTGGCAACACTGTTGCGCAAGCTGCTGCAAGTAATGAAATCATGAAACTTCAGGTTGGCATCTCTGAGTCAGCAAAGGACAGGTCACAGTCTGCATACACTACTGCAAAAACCAAAAGGCATGACGCATCACACTGTGTGTGACAGGTACTTGGCTGCAGCGTTCTTGTCTAATTGCATGCCAACAAGATCTCATGACCTGCATAGCAGAACACAGCTCGACTGTGTACACATATGTCAAACAAGCAAACAAAGCGTCACCATGGGACAGAGAAGCTTCTTAAGATCACCTAACACAGTACTGTGCCTGGGCTACGCCTGTTGGCTTTGAGTACATGCAGCTGGAGAAAATGGGGATCCAGGCACAACACGGATCGAGTCTATTGCAGTAAAACCACCTTGTGCTTACAGCAGCAGGAAGTACGGCCCTCCAAAAGGTGCGTTCAGGCAGGAAGACCACATGCCATGCTGGCACCACCACACAATCTCAGATGTCGTTACATGCGTATTGAAGTTATTCAGTACAGTCAAAAGGCAACAACGCAAGACGCACAAATAACAGTGTGTCTTTGAGACACCCACTAGCATGCTCCGTACATAGATGAATAACATGTTGATGAGTGTCAACTGCAGTATGTTGACTTGTTATCCTTGAGTCAACTTGACAATCCATGTGTTGTAGCAAACCACAAGCATTGCTCTTCCCCAGTGTTCAGCAGCTGGCGGGTCAAGGGATCAACACTAGGTTAAGCTGACAAGGAATGCAGTCTAGCTGCATTGCAGGCTACGCAAAAGTCAGCAGCACAAAGGCTTCAGACCATACCAGAAGACTGTGTGCATGTGTAGCTGGCATAAGTGTCATCTCATATCCTGACTCTGCTTTCATTAAATTGTGCACCAAACAACTTGACGTTTTAGGAATTCTGTGGTCCCAGATATTCACTAACGCAATACAAAAAGCAGATTGTTCTGATGAGCTCAGTCTCCAACCATAGACGAGAGCAGATCAATGATGTCTCCGTCCTCAATTTCAGATTCCTGCACAGTTCTATCTGCGCGAAGCTTTATCCCTTCAAAGATGAACACAAGATTATCCAACTCCAGTGATCTCTTTGATGCGTATGCACAAAATACTTTGTGGAGCAAGGTTGTTGGCAGTACCCTGAACTGCAACTCACTGCCATCTTGGCTCCTCACCACAAACTGGATGCCCTGAACCTGCAGTCATGTGCCACTGACTGTCATTTGTCATGATCCAAAACCAAGTGTTTCCTTGGCATGCTACTTTAATCAAGCAGCAGTATCTTGAAGGAGGAAGTGTAAGTAAAGCAGAGTTCACCTGATTTTGCTGAGCATGCTGAATTCGCGCCTGAGGTATTGGTAACACAGGGATTACAATTGCTGCTTCCGTCCTGGCTCTTTTGAATGGTCGGCCAAAGCTAGCAGACTCAAGTCTGTCTGCCCTGGAAGGGTCGTTGATGGACTCATGAGTGGCGTTAAAGAAGTGCATCAGCTCACTCACTGCAATGGGTCCCCTGAACCTGCAGCGCCCAATGGACACTGATGAAAACAGAGGACAAGGTTGATCACTGTTGACATTTCCTGCAACAACGGCTGAAATGGGCTTGCTGTGACAGCTAGCATCCTTCCTGCACCTCAGACTGATGACAAGAATCCGGATGAGCATGTAGCTTGTCACAATGCATAGCAATATATGCAGGTCAGGCACAGGTCGTCACTTTATCGTACCTTGCAGGAATGGAGTGTCTGGGCTCAAGTGTGGGTATAGGTTGAGGATGGCACATTCTCTGGCTCTCAGCTTGTATACCAGTGCATTGCGAGAACTAGGAGCAGCAGAGGTCTCCATCACCTGCAGACAACAATGCAATCATGAAAAGCAAACCTGACGTCTGCAAGCATAGCTTTGCTGCTCTCTGCTGCCAAGGCCTGAACACAGACACGTGAACGTCATGTGAGGTAAGTATACAGAACAACTAGTTTGTTGAATGTGCGACAACTCTATGTTATGCAGGCATTGTTGTGTGCGTGATACATGTCCAGAGATCAGAGAAGGACGGATTCATGCTCACCACACAATGTGTTGTTGCCTTGACCAAGCCGCAAGTGGCTCTCTCCAAAGTGTACCCAGGTAAGATGACGACATGTGCCTGACGATGTGTACGCTGACCCTAGATGTGACCCTAGATGTGTACACATTGTTGATGGACTCATGAGTGGCGTCAAAGAAGTGCATCAGCTCACCAACTGCAACTGGTCCCCTGAACCTGTCGCACCCAACCAAAATGCTGAGCAATACACAGTACAAAGCTGCACTCCGCATACACTATTGGGAGCCGGGACAATGGGCAATCTCTTGGTACAGCAACAAAGCTTGCAGATATTTATTCTGATTCAGCAGTATGCAGCATTGTACGTGAGCTCAAGAGCTGTTGCGTGATCAGGTATAAGTTTGCCATGCAGTGTGATCTTACCTTGCAGGGATGCTATTTGCATGGCGCAAACTCAGATGAGGATACAGATCAAGGACTGCTGAATCTGGAGCTCTAAGCTTATAGACGAGGGCATTGCGAGCACAAGACGCAGCAGAGGATTTGATGACCTATGGCATACGCATCAGTAGTCAAATGATGGCAGTGCATCCATAAACTATTGCTGGTTTGCTCCCAGATACTGAGAGGCGATTATCAGATGAATGCAAAAGCATCAGTTGGACTCTGAGGCATGCCAAGCATGAGTGTGATGGTTCAAACACCTTCTGTGTTCCTTTGCATGACAACAGTCACGTGAGCACACACAAGTATGTGGTTGTGCTATAGACGGCAGGGCACAAATTGCTCCTCACCACACGGTGTGTTGTTGCCTTGACCAGGCCGCAAGTGGCTCTCTCCAAAGTATAGCCGGGCAACATGATCACATGCCTTGCTGGCAGTGTCACATCCCAAAGTCCATTGGCCTGCTGTACCTGCAAACCACGCACTCCATGTATTGTTTCATTGACTTGTGGAGGGGCAGTGGACTACAATGCAAGTGTTGGTCAGAGTGCCACGCATGGTTGCAGTACCTGCAGACCTTGTGAGCTGTCAGCAAAGATGCAAGTCAGCAGCCCACGGTCTACATGTGCTTCGCAGCTTGGAGATTGAGCTGCTAGCCTTGCGCTGGCATCCAGCGCTGGATACTGTATCGCTTCAAGACTAGGCGGCAATGTTGCCCCTCTCCAGTGGGGCTACATCAAGGGCTGGACAGAAAAGGGTTGATGGCGCTGATAAGGCAGACTCGGCTATTCTGCCCAAAACATCTTGTGCAAGTTTATCATATGTTTGCACTACCTTGGAGTGGCACAGAGGTATGACTCAGATGTCAAGGGTTCAGTCAGCTTGGTGTTATGTCAGCAACAGGTGCTGGCGCAGCATACCTCGACAGCCATCTGCTGTAGCACTCCAACGTCTCCGAAAGCAGCATGTCCGGGCCGAAACTCCAACCTGTTTTTGAGGGGAAAGGATTTGAACCCCGCAACTCCCTGTGGAGGATGCTGGCCCCAACTATTCAGCTGGCCATGAAACGCTTTTAGTGCAGTGGTCAGAGTGGCAGTAATTTGGGCACTCAACGGCACGACTGCATAGCCAGGGTCTTGAAGAAAGGCTTGCGCTACGGATCTGTCTGGTAAGGTCGCCGCACCTCTGCCACGGACAGACCTGCCACCGCGCATACTGCGGGCACCAGCTAGCAGCTACCTCTGGCAGCTCAGCACTCCTCGCCAAGACAAAAGGTGAGTTGTCCGAAGTTGGAGTTTCAAGAGAGGGCAGCTGAAGGGAATGACTAAGAAAGAAACGCCTGCTACATGCATGTGACCCTTGTCATTTAGAATGTTGCCATATCAGGTCACAGCATTTGGACCTCCTGCAGCACTGTTGTACTATTGCAGACTTTATGACTTTGTGTGAACTAAATGCATGTGGTGTTTTCCTTAGGGAATGCTTTGCATGTAGGAAGCAAATCTTGTCTGTATGAATTCACTGAACTGAACTTCTTGTCTGTTGGGTCCCAGTTACCCCCCCAGACATTAAATATATTGATTAATTGATTGGTATCACAAGGTATACAAGTGATGCATCTCGTCTAAACAGGCGCTGCCATCCAATATGACTGAATGCCAAAGCTGAAGATGCACAGGACATATTATTGACCGAGTTGCCTCGTTCAGCCTATGTGACCTGTATACAGACGTACTGTATACGTGACAATGGTTGCAGCAACTGGTCACGTGCATCATCATCGCTAGCAGGCAGAGAGAGAATAGCTTGTAGCAGAGACTCTGAGAGAGAACAGCTGATTGTTATAGCTTACAGCTGCAGCCTCAGCAACTCTACCTGATGTCGTAACTTGTGTCAGACTCACCAGTACAATCAACTCTTGGCAAGCTGCAGCTGACTTCGTGAGCCTGATCATGCACATCTTGGATTAGGTTGATCCCATCACAACAGATCTGGATTCGTTTTTGAGATCGTTCTCAAACGATGACAGGGACCAGCGGCGGGTCAAGACCCCATACACAGGACCGAAGCCAGGGTCACGCTTGCATGCCGATGCTAACACTTAATGTGTCCGCATAGGAGGTACTCCGCTCCAGTGGTAGGCACTGGTTCCAGTGACGTCCGCCACAGTCGCAAACTGCTTGCTGTGGCCAAGACACTTCCCACCGTGAATAAACTCTCTTGAACTTCATAATTTTCCGGCAGTCGTGTAACACAATGCCATGAACCACGCGAGCGAAGGCGATCAAAGCATCAAGGTAGACAATACGCCAGGCTTAGGGCAGAAATACCCCGTCGTAGTCGCGATCCCGCCCGCCTGCCTGATGCGTGTGATGTTGCTGCTACTAAATGGCTCTGCTGGTCGCACGCGCTACGTCTGGTGGGGAGAAAATCAGTATGGTTTCTTTATCAGGTTGTACAGGAGTTTGTCGGACTCAGAGCTCGAAAGAGAGTGTTTTGCCAAGTCCTGTCTGATGCTCTTGCCGGAAGAGTACTGCTTTTGTTGGCGTGGGTTGCCCCTGTTGCAGTTGCACAGCTGCTTCAGCCTTGTACTTTGCAACAAGCGGATTATGTGCTGGTCAAGGTAGACTCTTCCTGATCACGGCCCAGTCTGCTGACCAGACCTTTGCCTGGATGCAAGCACTGAATGGCATGGTGGCACTGCAGCTGCTGGATGGACGACATTACCTGCTGAGGGTGCGCAGAATCTCTGTAGAGCACAAAGCATTGCTGCAGAAAGTACTGGTAAGGTTTGCTGCACTCAGCAAAGTGATATACTGAATATAAAGCTTCAGTGATCACCTATCAAGCTTTCTCATGATCTGCTGCTGCAGAGCAATATCAGGTTTTGCCTAGCATTGTCCCTGTTATGCTCGTTCTTGACATCAAGCGTATGTGTTGCTCAGGTTCATCGAGAAGCTGTTGATAGTTCTGATAAAGAATTGCGAGGCTTCAGGCTTTTCTTGAGACTATACATCTACACTCCAGCAACAGGCACTTTTGAACCAGTGCCTAGAATGCCTCACCACCTGCCTTGGAAGATTCGGCAGGCCCTGATGGCATTGCAACAGATAGACTCAGCAGGTGAGTTTGCGCAATGGCGCGGAGACACGTTTTGCATGTGTCTCTTCGGCTGCAAACATCGCATGCACAGCCAACTAATGCCACAACATGTGATGTTGGTATTAGAGCACTGAGCGCATGCTTTTGGTGCGTACACAGTCACATTGCCAACACATGCTTCCAAGCTGTGAACTCAACTGTGCATGCTATGCCAGTTGCATGATGGTTACCTACTGTTTGGACCCTTCACTCTGGTAATTTGGAACCATGACAGGTGCAGACTGGGGGATTTTCAATGCCGCTCAACAGCACCTCCGCAAGGAGATGCTGCGCTTGTACGGCAACAAGGGGCCTCTCATATCACGAGGCAGGCTACTTATCGTCTCGGGGGTAGCACATTATTGTTGGCTGCTTGTGTTCCTGATACAGGTCAGCATAGGCTTCTGCATCTGATGTTCATTGTCTGTAAACATGTGTCATATTGTCGTGCTCAGGCTCAGACATCCTTGCAAGACCAGCAAGCACTGTGTCCCGTCTCTGCCCTGCACAGCCCAGCCCTGTCCTGTCCTGCCCTGCCTCTGTCTTGTCTTGTCCCTGCCCTCCTGTCCTGCTTGATTTGGTTCCATGCTATCATGTTGTGTTTCTGCCACCTTTTGGATAAGTGGGTTGCTCTCCATGACCTGTGATGGTCTGTTGCACAGGAGTTGGAGCAGGTTTATCTGATATATCGGGGGCAGTATTTCTACCCAGTCCTAAACCACTTGTTTGGTGTGCCAGCAATAGTTGGCATGGTGACAACAATGCGTGAAATGAACGGCAAGGTCATGGGATTAATGAACGCGTGTCGTCTTACTCCCATGGTTCAAGGCAAGTGGGTGCGGGCCATAGCTTCGTACAAGCTGGTCCCAGGGGATGTAATAGTCCTGCAACCAGGAAGGGCCGTGTGTGACATGGTTCTGTTAGGAGGTGCTTGCCTAGTCACAGAGTCTATGTTGTCTGGAGAGGTACGGCTCATATCTAATTACCACACCAATGCAGATCTTACGCACACCACCACAAAACAAGTGATGCAGAGCAGTGGAAGGCCACAGTTCTCAGCACATAATCATGCAATCTCAGCTTCTGAATCCAAATCAGATGTGGTAAAGGGTCTGGCCATTGTCATCTTGGAATTTGCAGAGCCCATATATCCATGCCAGACGTTATAACTAATGAAAAGGTTCAGGGTTGATTTTCCAGCATTGACTGATCAAAACGCTCCGATCTTGTGCACAAGACTCCCTGACAAAGCCAGTCCGTAATACACCAAGCACAAAGCTTGATGTCCAAGCACTGGCATTGGAACATGCTCGTCCTCTATGAACTGCATGTAAGCAGGCATCCAGCAGCAACTTAGCTGCAAAAATGGCTGTAAAGTTAGCATCAAGGCTGCATCTGAGTGTAGAGCAATACACACAGGCTAGACTGGCAAAACTGTCAGCAAGCATCTTTCATTTGTGCTGATCTATGACTGGAATTGATACAGGCTGCTCAAGTGCGGAAGAATGGGTATGTGCCAGAGCCAGATGTAAACTACCAGCCAGACCGAGACAACTCTTGCAGTGTGTACGCAGGCACCATGGTGCAACAGGTACAATCCTCTTCAGCTTGCTCTGCATGCATCTTGTGCACGCCTGCCAACTGACCACCCTTATGCAGCAAGTCGGGAACATAACACTTTGCTGCATGCATTTAACACAGTAAATGCATGCACAAGTAGCACAGATGTAGAGCCACTGTGTCTAGGATGGTAGTTGCCTTTAGTTCTGCTGCTTAACGCTATATTTTGCAAAGTATCTGTTGAATCTCTTTTGATGTGCACGTCATGGTATAGTGATGCTGGGACAAGACGTGGCAAAGATTCATTCATGGCTTTTTCAAGGTATGGAACCCAGAAAATCCTGAAGAAGAGGTGCTCGCCATGGTTTGTCGGACGGGCATGAACACAGCCTTGGGGGTCATGATTCGCCAGCTGGTCACTCCCACCAGCAAGCGCAAAGAAAAGGACCCTGTCCTGCCAGTATGTTCCTTGTGAAGCTGTCTGTGCTGGTGCCCTTGTTCTGCATGTACCCTTGGCTGTGCCGGCACTGAGTCTCACCCACATGTGCTTTGTTTAATGTTCTGTCACGTTCATTGCATGAGACACACAGTTGCCAGTGCGCCGAGAGATTGTCTGTACAGTCTGGAGCATCATGCGCAAAGATAGACTTGCATGCGCCCTTTGCTGTTTGTTAGCACATCCTCCAGTTCCAAGTCTGAACTCTTGTCCTATTGTGGAGCATCCGCTGGTAGCGCATTGGCCCCCATCTTGCACTCAATGACCAAAACATCACCTGGGCAATCAGCTGGATGCTGCAGTAGGGATGAGAAAGCTGACTGAACTGGGTCTGCCCATGGCCTGCAGGATATGACCCGGCTGGGTGTATTTGCTCTGGGTCTGCAATGCCTGTTGCTAATACCCTATGTAGTCATGGCTCAAGTGCACAAGCAAGATGCGCAGCACATCATATGGAGGCTGTCGGACCTGACCATATATGCTTTGCCTCCCGGCTTGCCTCTTGTAGTTTTGATGATGGGCAGTGTGGCACGCCAAAGGCTGAAGGACATTGGTCTAATGCTGATCAATCCCAGCATTCTAAAGCTGGGTGCGGCTATTGATGTCGTGTGTTTTGACAAGACAGGAACGCTGACTGCAAGCGCGGTGAGCCTTATCTATGTTGGTTTTTTTGCAGCATGCACAAGTCGTGTGGCCTTGCGCCCTGAGGAGTGAAGTTGCTTGCATAGTGCGCTACACACATCTGTGCTGTCAGACACATGTTCTGCCTTGTGGTGGGATGTACAATGCATAGCCCAGCAAGGCATCCAACCAGCCACCAAATCAGCATGTAGCATATGTGTGCAGCATGAACCCAACATCCATGCACTATGGTGCCTTGATGCTGCATGCCAGGGTGCCATTGCTGTGGCCTTCTGTTTTGCGATAAGTCCATCCTGGTGAGACAAGACTTGTGCCACACACACTTATCATTTGCAAAAATGTGTAATGATTGTCTCCTCGACCATCACAAGTCAAAGTTGCGTGCCTATGCTGCAGGCTCACTTGCATGGTGTGCTGCCAGTGCACCAAGCAGCCTTCACGTCACTACAGCAGAGCGGTGATGTGGCAGCACACGAGGATGATGCACTTTGGCCCAACAGGGTATGCTACTTGCTCTCCTCTGTCAGCAGCATTCAATGTCAGAATGGCACCCCACTTGATGGTTGTGATCAAGCTTTCACAGCCATATAAACAGCTATTGACTGTTAACAAGGGTCTGTATGAGTAAGCATGTGCATCAGGGGAGGGCATACCTTTGTGAAGGCAGCTCCTCACATCTTGTGGACACACCTCAAGGCTCATGCTTTCTGCCTTTGAAGTCATTTGTTGTACACATGTAGCTAGGCTTCTGAGAAGGCAGCCTCATGCTGCCAATGCTGTGCACCAATCCTGCTGTTCAGTTGCGAATATGTGGCATTGATGCTGTTTCAGCACCAGTGTCCCATCCATGCATGCCGGGTGCACTGCATACATCTGTGCATTCTCAGGTTGCTTACCTGTCTGCAGTTGTTTAGCGACAAGCGCGTGATGCACAACGTGCGGCATGGCTGGGACATAGCCAAGTTCTTGGCTGAGCCAAAGTTTGAGGACATCGCAGGACATCATAGCAATCTCAAGTGAGCTTGTACTGCTTTGGTGTCTCATTTTGGTCCATATGTCTTGCAGTGCGTCTACAGCTATGACTCATTGAGATACAGTCACTCATCATCGTTTGCATTAGTGGACATATGATGACAGCAGACATATGATGACATCAGTGGACATATGATGACATCAGTGGACATGAGATGAAAGGCACAGTTGGATGCAAATATTGCTGACTACAAACCAGAGGTGTGTGTTCTAGGCAGGGATCAAGTATATGTACTTTGTGATGCAGACTGCTGCAAGAAGACAGGCGATATCAGCCTGGCTGGGTCTGGCGGATGCTGTGCTCCAGGTGGGGTGAAGATGCTGTGGAAGCATATGCAAACACCAGGAGGCAGATGGAACAGAAAGCTAGTCAGCTTTTTCTTGCTCAGTCTGTGCCTGCTCGCCAAATGCAGCATGCTTAGAGCCTCAAAGTTTGGGGGGTGTGGCCTGTTGTGCTGTGTCATCTTGCAACACTGTTGAGGCAATGTTTGGATGGTCGGGCTGGCATAGTATTGACTTCAAAGCATGGATGCTGCCACTGTGGCAAAGAAGTTCTTGAGATGCAGTGTGCTGTCAGCAGGCTTGTGTGAGAAGACCCTGTACTGGTGTGTTATGAATCGCTGGTGACAGCTCTTGTAATTTTGGCTAGAAGGAGTGTGGAAGACGCAAATACATAAAGTAATTCGGCCATAAGCTAGGAACGCCAACTTGTGGAATCCTTACCACACACCTGATCAGAAACTTGAACGGTGTGACTGGACTTGTGACAAATCAATCGGATTTTTTTAGTGCTACTGGGAACCCTGAAATCTTGCTGCACTCGACCACTACGTCAACATGCAAAATAAGACCAGGCTTTCCAGGTTGCATTTGAAGTTTGACTAGACACCGAAGTCTTGATTTAATGACCCTGGTGCACTTACCGGAGCATGCATGCTGCAGCATGCAAAATTGAATCTACTCTGTCCGACCAGACGTGCTTCGACTGTGCCAGTCGACGTCATGTGGCGAACGCCTTGCCTGACTCTGTTGCCTGTTGCAACTGCAGCAACGTACATTCATACGCAAAGGTCCGTTTCTCAGTGTCAGAGTCAGCGATTGGGCACCAGCACAACTGATCCTTCCGCGCAGCTAAAGCTGGTGCAAGTCGTATTCAGGTACCACGGCAACAAACAATAATGAGTGATGTTGCGAAGAACTTGCATTACCGTTGAAATCCGCGGCGCCCTTTGACCTGACAGCTTCTGCACCTGTTGCTAGACACGGAGCTCGAAGCCCTTTGACAAAAAGATATTGGGAAGGTCAAGAATGGGACGTCTGTGGCAAAGCTTTTGAGCCTGTAAAGCTTGAAGTTCGGAGTCTGGACGGTGGAGAACAACCTGTTTCAGGTCACGATCAAGCTCAGGTACGCAGTCTTCAAGCCCAGATTGCGTGACTAAGCGGTATGTGCCAATATAGTTGGCTTATGGACTGTACCTGCATCAAGACAGTGGTTTGAGGATGGCATGATATGCTGCTCAACTAATTACACATAATGAGCGCTGCATGACAAGTGGCCTTTGCCTTTGTTGCAGAGGAACATCAAGCTGCCAGGAGGATGCCATAAAGGTGAGCTGACCAAGCTAGGTCAGCAGCAAGCACGGGACGTTGGGGAGTGGCTGAGGCAGCGCTATGTGCAAGACCTAAGCTTTTTGCCAGCCCAGTATGAGGTGGGTTGCACAGATTGTCCGACAATCTGCGCCACTTTATTACTGTCTATGCACCAAGGAACACATGTGACCTCCAGAGGAAATCGATCCTGCAGCAGCCTGCACGACATGCTCATTGCATGTTTGTGTCGCAAACAGGCGTGCACAGTCGGCTTTGTCAACTGCTCCATTGTGCTCAAGGAGTTCATCTACTGGCAGGACGGGGCAGTCAGTGGCAGAACAACTAACTTTAGCAGAACCATAGCGACTTTGCAAGGCGTCTTGACAGGGCTTTACCCAGAAGCCGCCCAGCCCATACCAGTCGCCACTGCTTCTGACATAGATGAGATCATGTTCGCAAATGTTCTCAGCTGTGAGAGGTTGGCTGATGTGATGAAGCGTGCTAGATACGAGCTGAGAGGTAAGGCCCTGCCCATGACTTTAACATTTTTGCTGACCAAACACTGCCACTGCCTTGAGCAGCATCATCCCGCAATTGCCAGGCTGTTATGGCACACATAAAGCAAACCACATCCTTCTGTGAGGTGCTGGAACTTGACAAGTTACTCTCACCATTTGTCATTGTGTCATGTGCTTTATTGACGTACTTTCACTCAGACAAAGTTTCGTCTGGCTCTCAAAACAAACATATGCAATATGTTCTGGAGCAAGTTTTGCAGGTGCACATTGACTGCCATTCTGTTTGTGATTGCTCAGATTGTCAAACTTGCCATTGATTTGTTGCAGAGTCTAGGGAGAAGGATGAGCATGCAAAGCAGCTGCAGCAGAAGGTGAAAGATGTATTGGGAGACAAATCTGATGACAGCATAGCTTTTCTAGACCTTCATGATGCCATGACTGTCATCAAGTCACACAACAAAAAGTTGCCGGAAGGCATGACAGAAGATCTGCTGATGGACATCAATAGAGAGGCATCAAAACGTATGATTGCATTAGTAGCGCCTGGTGTTGAGCTTAGTCATAGGGAGGAGCTTCTGAAACTGAGTATGGGTCGCATGTTTGACAGTGTGGTGCAGCGCATGCGTCAGTGCGCAGATGGTGAGTCAAAGCACCAGATGTATATGTACAGTGGGCATGACACAACTATAATGCCTTTGCTTGCTACTCTTGGACAAGATATCACCACATGGCCGCCATACGTCAGTAATGTCATCTTTGAAATGTGGGAGAGCCAGAAGGATGGCAAGAAGCAGGAATATGTGAAGGTTCTTGTGAACGGCAAGGAAGTGGACTTGCCAGACATGCTTCCAGGTAATGTGCATGCCTGTGATATTGATATCTTATGAAAAGTCATGTGCACACATCATTGGGCTCTTGCTCTCCTGCATAAAGGCTTGCATGAGCACAGTGCGGGTATGATGTACAGCAAGCTTGCTGAGGTAGAACATTATGATGATGCAGGTCATGTGTGCACATTGGAGAGCTTTCAGAGTACTTTTTGGAAACCCTTCATTGTGACAGAAGAAGAGCGGCAAGAAGCATGCACATTAACATTTGAACACGAGCAGCCTGCTGCCAGTGGGGGTGATTCACTGTCTGGGTTCTAGGTAGCTTACACACTGTCAGTTGCTGCAACCAACAGAGTCAAGTGCTGACCTGAAGTTTGGCTCAGACCTGTAGTCACTGCTATGGTCAAGGATTACTCCTGTGATTGAAAGTGCCTTGCTGTACTGCTAGATTAGCCATTTATTTCGTTTGTTTCATTTCATCAACAGAGCGCAGCATAGCCGTCCTGGCAAAGACCACCATTCCTATGAAATCCTGCTACTGTAGAACATATGCTAAAACCTGTTCTGTCTGTGCTTTGATCACTTCCTTTGGATGCATAGATAGATCACTGAGCCATGACAGGAGTGGCAGACTGGTCACCTGTGCTGGCCGAACCGTGATGGCAAAAGCAGTTGCAATGATTGCTGCTGCCAAAAGCTTTCCACCACATTCTAATGGCTGAGACACTCTGTAGTCTTTGGAGGTGTACAACAACTCTATGATCATGTAGCAGGTCTCCAGCCTGACGCACTGAAAGGTGGCAAGGCCTGACTCTCCTATCTTGCAGAACATTTCCTCCAGGAAGTCTGTTGTCAAGCGGTGCTTCCTGGCCTTTAACTCTGTTTTGATGATGTTGGATGCTTCCAGTAGCTTGCTAGAATTGTAAGAAGCACTGAAGGAATCATCAAATGCCGAGCAAGCTGCTTTGTAGATTGCTTTCAAGCTTGGTCTGTTGGCCTGCCCTGGTGCCTGGCCTGTGCCGACCTCCTCTGTTGCCAGCAGCAAGCTGGCAACGGCGAAGAGCAGCAAAGGAAGCTCGTGACTGTTATCCCGCTCGGTGGTGGGAATCTGCCTTGCTTGATTGCCAGTCAATGCTGGCAGCAGCTTGTCTACGAATAGCCACAGAGCGTGGTAGCGCTGGCTGCGAGTCAGTCCCAGAATATCGCTCAGTCCCAGCAACGCCTGCACGGTGGCGCCCTCCAGGTCTTTGGCTTGTTGCGCCATTGGGCTCAAGACGTCACAACCGCACGCTCAGTGTTGCGACTTTCAGAGCTCAAGACCTCACAAGGCGTAGGAGACCCAAAGAAGGTATTTTGCAGAACAACCTAGATTTAAAGATGCCGCCAACAAGCCGCAGCCGTGCATGTTGACCTTGGGATCGAGTTGATATCATTCAGTACAACAGACCACAATGGGGTAGTGGACCAAAGCTAGCCAGACTTGCGTATTGGGTCTTTGACTAGCTGCATACTGTTAAGTGACACCTCTTGATTGCACATGGGACATTGATTTTGCGCCTCTATCACTTGCTTGAAGGCTGTGAGTCTGCATGGAAAGTGGCAGCTGGGACACTCGGCCCAGTCTGTGCTGAGCATGCGCTTGCCTGCATGTATACATTCCGTTAAGAGAAACAAATTGCTTGCAGAGCCTGACTGATCTGGGTCGAGCTGCTAGATCAAGCCCATTCAGGTTGTCATTGTCATTGATTTCGCAGCAGTGAATGACGGCCTCTTGCTCCACAGTCTTGCAGCAACAGTCGAGGGTGGTGCAGGTGGCACTGCGACCTGAGACATGCCAAGATGCATATCTGGAACTCTCTGGCTGCGGGCATGCAGCAAAGCAAGGCAGACCAAACTCAGCTGCTCAAATACATGTCACTTTCAGGCATCTGTGACACACACTGGCCAGGCATCAAACATGACAAGAAGGAGGAAGACCTGATGCGATGCAGAAAGGGATTATGTTCTGGCAATGGATGCAGTCCATCTCCGTTTCAGGACCCGCAACACCACAGAAGGGACACTCACACTGCGCCTCATCTGCCTCATCAGCCCTGCAGACAAACGATTGAACACTGAGCATGCTTGTTTGGCTCACATCAGACATCTCAAAGAATGAAAGCAGACACAGGCCTGCCCAGGATGGCATCAAACATGCCAAACCAAAAAAAGTAGAAGAAATAATAATAATTGTTACGTAAGCTTAGCCAGCAGGCAGCAGGTGCATGCAACGCATACAGCCATCACATGTCTGCTGTATAGCTTTGTATGCTCATGTTCAAGCTGACTCGTGATCACTACACATGTGGTCCACAGTGGTGCATAGTGACATCTTTGCTTCGGGGCAACAGTCCAAGCTGCCTTTGCAGCTGGAGTTTCAGCTGACAATCTGAGGCTCCCGTTATGATTGCCTACTGGGCAGAGGCTTGTTTTTCTTTTCTTTGAGGCAACAGCTTACTTGTCCCGCTTTCGCACCATGGCCTCAATCTTGCGCTTGTAGGCAGGATTGATCTCATCTCGGTACTCGGGCCTCATCAGCATTGCAGCATATTCAAAGGCTGTGCTCTTCATGTCTGCTCTCTGGCATTCCACCACTGTGGAGGTCAGGATTGGCACGACATGCTTTGGGAAACGAGTGATGTTGCGTGCCACCCTCACAAGCATTCTTGCTGCCCCCTACAGCACAAGCCTGCCCTTGTCACTTTGCCTTCACTGCTGCTCTTCTTAGTGACGCTCTGATTGTGCTGGCACAAGGTGTGTGTGATCATGATTCTGCTACATGAAAGCTGACAGTCACGGTGCAGCTGAATGCACAGGAGAGCGTGAAGGTCTGCATGCTGCTCAGTTCGGCAACAGTATGGCGATCAAGTCGGTGCAAGTTGTGCATGATGGTCTGGTGTTGTGAGAGGAGCGAAGGCTAACCTGGTGATCCCCCATGCGTACCAGAGCCTTGACCAGGATGTAGCTGTGCAGCAGCATGAGGCTGCGCATGAGCTCAGTGGGGCAGGCCCGGCCCTGCTCCCTCAGCCCTTGACTGCTACTCACCAGCTGCTCATGCGCCATCTGCACCCCGGCACTCATTCTTTCATTCACTCATTTACTCACTCATTCATTCATTCGTTCGTTCGTTCATTCATCCATTCATTCAATTGTTCATTCAATCTTTCATCCATTGATTTCATTCGTGAATCATGTTTTTCCTCCTAGGTCAGGTACGTACAGCCCTGAAAAGCTCCCTGTATGAGGTCTTGGCTGACAATTGTTGTGTGCACCACAACACATGCATGCACTTGCTGACCAAAATCTTGGACAGGCGTTACAACGCAATCCAGACAGCAAATTCAACTTTGTCACAGTGCCCAAGTTGGTCATGTGCCGCCTGCATCGGGCCATAGACAGTGAAGATGCCTTTTTTGGGAGTCTGTGTTCTCAAGCAGGCTCTGTGAGGGTCTTGTGATCTGATCATAATGACACCATATTGAGTATGCTTGGTTATTGGGGGCTGCTTTCATACACTGATGTGACGCTGTACTGTCATGGCATTTACATGCAAGCTGTGCACATGCAGTGTCTCCTGCCCTGTTTCCTCACATACCATACAGCTGCCTGTCAATAACATGCTTAATGCCAACAAGCCCCCCCCCCCCCCAGATCTGGGCAATGGTGGAATGCAGGTCTCTTAATGGAGTAGGGCAGAACCATCACTGACCATCAAGCAGTGTGGTGCAGCGTCTATAGGATGTATTGGCGGACTGATGGAGGGTCGTTACTGAGCATGCTGTCTTGGACACCTCACCTTGTAGTTGCCAGCTTCCTGTGCTCTCCTTGCCAGGCCAACTGCCACCTCAGCAGCTTCCTCATGTCTTCCCAAGGCCATGTAGAGCAGCACCAGGTATGTGGAGGTTTTGGAGGCATCGTCAGCTGCTAGGGCAGATCCGGGAGCAGCCCCAGCTTGGCCCCCCTGCAGATGCTGAGTCAGCTGCTGTGTGAGCGCTGAGTCCTGTTCTTTGGCCACCAGGTCAACTGCCTTCTTCAGACTGTCACCTCCAGCCTGAAGTGCAGGGCATGCAAAGCCATTTTGTGAAAGACTTTGACAGAAAGCAAAGTTCATAAACATTTTGGTGGCCATGCAGGCTAAGCAGCTCATGAGAAAGTGGCAAAAATCCTATGCCTGTCGGCATTGTAGTTGGTCAACACCCAGCAGGACGTAACAAGTCCAACCGTCAAGCCAATAAATGTTTGGCTAGCAAGATGGAAGCAGCTCTTCTGGTGTAAGCATTGACTTCATGGTGTCGTGCATTTGCTGTGTAGCACTGCCAATGTTGTGTGTGGCACGAGCTGTCTGTGCAACGCTTGCGATCATAAGCAAACCATACAAAGGTTGGGGTGCAATGAGACACAAAGCTATTCAGCTACCGACCTGCATGTACAGTGTTAATGCCTTGTGTGGTTGACCACACTGGGCATACAGCTGAGCAGCTGCATCCAGGTTGCCACGCGTCTCATAGTATGCAGCCACTCTGACGCAATCTTCACTGGTTGGGTGTCCACCCATACAGCGGACATAGGCATCCATCTGTCCGTGCGTCTGTGCCACCTCAAAGGCCTGCTGAGGCTGCCTGGCTATCAAAAGGAACTCCACAGCAGCCTGCACGTGATTGCGCTTTGGAAAAAAAAATCTTGCCAAAAACTTGGGAGTGCAGCACATTGGCGCTGCTAACAAAATTTCTTCTCATGACGAAGCCCATAAACTGTGATCTGTCTGTTTGCTTGTGATGCCTTTGGGCAAGAAAAGGGTTCCCAGCAGAAGTGTCTTGTCATGATACCTACCAAACATTACAGCACAAGCAAGAGCTTTTGCTTGTGTGAAAAGTGTTGCACTTGTTGCTTTGAAATCAGGTGTGTGTGATTCGAACAGACAGGTCTGAGTCTGTTTCATTTGAAGTCTCATGGCGCAGCTCCTTGCATGGGTTGCACCCTGCTCAGAAGAGCGCAGCCATGCCATACTGGCAGTCTGATTGAGATGCGCTTCTACATGCGCATGATGGCCTTGCACAATGACTCATAGCATGGCCTAGATGCAATCCGTGTGTGCCATGTTCCAGCCTTTCAGATCTATCAACCCAGTGTACTTTCCAGCCTTCCAGACCTGTCAACCCAGAATGTGTGAACATGACGTCCAGGCGCCCAAACTCAGAGCAATGACCCTGTCATCTCACATTTGTGTCAAGAGGTATACCATACATGTTGTGAAGTGCTTGCAATGTTGTGACATGCTGCATGTACATGCAGTGATGCTATGGTGTCGCTTTGGTATGTGATGACAGCAAAGCAGGGCAGCCTGGTAGGATTGTTGCTGACAGCCCTGCCTTTGCATTCTGACATACAGCCTTGTTCTGCGCAGACCTACCCACTTCAGGCCGCAAACAAGGTGCCAAGGTCCAAACCAAAGGCAGTCTGACCTGGTAGTCTCTGGTGGCAATGCAGTACTGGGCTAGCCGCTGGGCCCCCTCTCTGCTACCCCCCTTGCGCACCATGGATGCAGCCTTGTGGGGGCTCTTCAGTTTGTCCAGATTCAGACGCACGACTGCGTCTTGATCCCCTGCTGCTTCATATGCCACTGCTGCCTCTGCGTACTCCCCTTGGCCTTCAACACACAGCAGCCGTCTTATGACATGCACAGCGGAAAGAGGCTAGAGGATGATAATCAAGGTGCCAACCTGTTTCCGAGTTCTAGTCAACAAAACATTTGGACACTGACTGAGTCAACATATGTGCTGAGATCAGAATGGTGCAAGCATAATGGCGCAAAGACATGGCTGACATGACAAGAGTGTCTCACAGCAGTGACCGTAAAGCTTACTCTCTTTAGCTCTGGCAAACTCCAGCTGCAGCTTGGGGTTGTGGGTGATGAGGGCCATGAGAGGGGCAGCCAGGCCAAATGCCCTGCCCTGGATGTAGATGGTCGCAGCCTTCTCATGCATGCCTGCCCGCTCATACAACTCAGCTGCATCCTGCACAAGCACTCAGTCTTTACATGTGAATTTGCAGTGAAACCAGCTTCCTTATGCCTGCTCACACCATAATGGTTCTGCAAAAAAGACAAGCCAGGGAGATCAACACGAAAGATCTTGACTGTCAATGGCATGCCAGTGCATGCTTTAAACGCCACATATTTATGAGTTTGTTACTAACCTGCCTGTTATTTTTATCTGATTTGGAGCACTAGATTTGTTATTTGTCTACACTGAGCAGATACAGGCATGACAGGATGACCACACTGAAGGGAAAGAGGAACAGAAATGTACTGGCAGCTTCTCTTGTGCTTCCAGTATCTGCGCACACTCCTTACACAGCTGGGGGCTGTTGCTGCTCAGGGCAATGCTCCTGCCCTGCTTGGTATCACCCACATGCAGAGAGGTCCTAGCCACGCCAGCTTGACAGATGTCATACTCCTGGAATGTTTTAGGATCTGCATGCATACATGCAGGTCTTGCAATCAAAAAGTCTACAGCATTGCTGCATGTGGCGGCCATGATATACTAAATTCTGCATCTTATCAGAAGGGTGATGCATAGTTGTCGTGGCAGGAACATGCATATGTTATGAATCTCTGTGATTGTGAAGTTTCGTACTGACAATGACCGATACAGAAATTATGCAGATGCATTGTGACGTATAAGGACAGCAGGATAGGTCCAGCATTGCAGCATAGTTGACCAGATGGAAAGAGGGAGCAGAAGTGATGAGCATTGTGATGGCGTCTGTTTCACTGACCAGAAGCTGTCAAGGCCTGCTGATAGTAAGCCCTTGCACTTCCATACTCTGCCCTCATCTCCAGTTGCTGCACACACATAAGCCCCAAAAGTTCAGTGACTTGAAACATCACAAGGCATAGTCACTACGCCTTACCGTGAGCCTTGACGTAGAAGTAGATTGAACGAATTACAATACTCTGTGCAAAGTCAAACAACTGGTTTGACATGACTTACCCTAAGATACCTGATTGATGAAGAGAGTCTTGCACAGGAAACAGCACAGTATACAATCAGCTCAGCAGCACAGTATATAATCAGCTCAGCATGCCAGTTGCCATGGACCGACCCAGGCTGTAGATGAAGAGCTATGCTGCAGGCAGGCAGGATGCCTTTTGGTGTAGATGCAAACAGAGCTGACCTGTGCATAGTTGCAAGCCAGGGGTGCAATCTGGGTGGGGTCAAGCTGGTTGGCTAGGGACAGGGCCTGTGGCCAGTGCTGCAAGTCCTTACGCATCTGCAAGGCTGCTGTAGGACAAGGGCTGCGTAGAAACAGCTCCTGCAGCATACAGGTGCACGGTGTGATTGGTAGACCATAGCACAGCTTGCTGTTGCATACACGCTGGACGCTTGTCTGCAAGCTTGGGTGCTCAGCTGTGGAGAAAGACACATGCTTCTGCCATGCTGCAGCAGAAATTTTGCAGCAAGGATTTTGCAGCAGCATATGATGACAATGACAGGTGAAAACGAAGTGCAAAGCAGCTGAGCACTTGCCATGCACAGGTCTGGCATGGACTCGGCTGAGCAAAATCTGCTCAAGTTAGATGCTTGCACTGCCTCAAGACACGTCACGGCACGTCACGTCACGTCACGTCACGTCACGTCACGTCACGTCACGTCACGTCACGTCACGTCACGTCACGTCACATCACATCACATCACATCACATCACATCACATCACATCGCATACACATCACATCACATGATGCAAGTTCCTTGTCAACACATGTGAGTCTTCACATATGCTGATGACCATTTCTGCACGGAGAACATGTTCAAAGAGGCTTGCCTGTGCAGCATCATAATCCTGACCAAGCAGGACTAGAATGTGGCCACTGAGCAAGTTCTTGTCATCCACAGACTGTATCTGGTCCAGGTTGGACACCATGCCAGCATTGCCCATCATGCGGTAACACCTGCATCAGCCCATTATTGAGACCTCTTGTTGCAACAGTCCAGATTCATGCCAGTGACGCTCACATGAAGCAATACAGCTGTGATACTGCTCAGCACAAGAACCAGAGGTTTGTGACTGTTGCAACTAGCATCAACAGCGAACCCCGCCACCTGTGATGGACTTGAAGCCATAGAGGTTGGTCAAGATGCAAATGAGGTAAAGTAGTTGTGAGGCAGCATAGCTGCGAGCACAAGTCAACCATAGGACACAGCGGCAGACATACTTGTGCAAGCAATGCATGGGCTCACCTGATGGCTGAGTCAACATCAAGATCATGCAAGTATGCCTCTCCAAGGGCTTGCCACAGCTGTGGAGATTTCAGCATGAGGGCTGCGTCCCAGGCCTCCTTGAAGTGATGCAGGGTTACCGCAGCCTTGAACCTGGCGTTCACTACATCAGCGTCCCTGCTCCTGTTGCTGCTGTCCTGCAGGAACGCCAACCATGCTGGTTGGCAAACCTACTGAATTGCCTACTGGACTGCCAATCAATTCCTGTTTGCTCATTGCCTTTTGGCGTGTGCATCAGAATCTGCTACAACCCATGGTATATTATTATTGTGCTGCTGACTTGTTGACACATGGTGTTCACTCAGTCACAGCTGTCCTCGGACTGCTGCTTTCTTCTGCTGCATAAGGTGACGGTGACAAGGTGCGCATGCTCAGCACGATGCCACAGGGGTTGCTGTGATCAGGAGGAGTTGCACAGCAGGGAGGTTAGTGATGGTGGACTGTGCTGCATCTGTCAAACAATGCAGACATGTGCAGTGATGACCTCTGAGCAGCTTGCAAACATGCCAGCAAGAGATTGCACTTCTGCATGCACATGTTCCAGAAATGGTGTGCATTTTTTGCACAACACATACTTGGATAATGCGATGTGTGGCAGGCAGCCCAATGTTTTGATAGCAGCCATGGGATGACTGCACGCCATTGCATCAGCAATGCAGACTCTGCATACCTGCGTGGCGATGTCCTGCCCACGTGAAACACATGATGAGCTGTCTTACATTGTGTACTGTACATATGTGCATCCAACAAGTACACAAGTTTTCAGCATGCAATGCATTTCTTTGTAGGAGTCATACCCTCAGAGCCGCATGGCTGGCAAGCAGCTGGGTTTCTAAGGAACCGCTTTTAGTCTGAAATGTCACACTGCCTTCTGCTAGGATCAAGGGAATTCGACCAGGTGCACAAATTTGCTTGCCTACCAGGGTCACACCTGTATGCAATCATGGCAAACTCACACAAGTCATTCACCCGTTGATCAAATGTGTGTCTTCCCCTGGGGTCAGATGTGTACAGTCCTGAGTAGCTCCGTGTATGAAGTCCTGTTTTGGCAGTCAGCATACCAGCAATAACATGTGTTGCTGTGTTCTGGACCAAACTGAACAAACACTCGGGCAGACCATCACAGGGTTATTGCTGCACTCCAGCTGCTGCAGCGCCAAAGTCAACAGGTAAGTGTAAGCCTGCCTGGCGTTTGCTGCTGCTGGACGCAGACCAGTATTGTGACGTCAAGTGTGATGGATTTTGGGCTACAGCAAAACACAGCTTTGCTGACGCAAGTCTGTTTTCATGAAAGAGCAGGTATCAAAGGCGAGATGCTGTACATTGGCAGCAGCTCTCTTGTCGATGCTGACGCAGCATGAGCAGCAGCCATGTGCATGCTTACCTGCGCCGTGTAAAGATACCGGGGAATACAAAAATGTGTACAGCACTTGGCCATCTGAGAGGAGGAAGAGGTTGGGATCAGCTGCATCCCACAAAGCAGTTGCCAATCCCAGGGGGACCTCTTCCAGATGCAGCAGCTGATCGTTGACGGCATTGTATAGATGCACTGCATGTTTGTCATCCTCATATATCAACCTGCACTCACACCTCTGGTGTTTTCTGCGCATCGGATATGCCAGTCTCTCTGTTTTTCGACTTTTCTGGGGCATAATGCACCCTATGACAATATGAACCGTGAAACTTTTCAGCAGTCCTGTTGTACACTGGTGAGTTTGGTTATTTTTGCAAAACAAAGCTTTTCAAATCGGCATACATGTCTGTGTCGATATTATAATGCAGGTCTAAAGCACAAGGATGCTTCTGCTGCAGAATCTGTCAATCATCACAGTATGCTTCAAAGCACGACTACACAGCTTTACTGCATGCCACCAACAGGCATAACAACCCCATGACATGCAATCCAGACTCTTTGACTGCAATGCCAATGACCACAATGCAGCTGATATACTGGCAGCTTACCTGGTGCCATACGGCTGAGGAAAAAGCTTAACAACAGCACCCCCTGTATGTTTGAACTCATTCAGGAGAGCTTTGCCCTGGCACTGGTAGTACAGCAGCATGCCGGCAGCAGTGCCAGCAATGAGGAAGTGGGCACTTAAGGCCATGCATGTCACATTGCCCGGGCCACCTGGGGAGGGCACTTGGAAGGTGGCCTCACTCTCCTCTCTACCAGAGTCCTCTATAGGATGCACTGTCACTCTTCCTGCAGGCCCACATAGGCACACAACAAAGGATGACAATATGACAACTTGAGAGGCATCGCATGGTTGTTCTAGAGCTCCGGTTCCAAGGAACACGCCGATGGGATGGCAGACTCATTATTTGTAATGTCCACTGCATATCGTCGAAGGCATGCACTTAGTAAATTCTGGTTCTGCTGCAGGCTGGATGGCCAGGAGAAGGATTGGTGTAGTTAATATACAGTCAGTGATCTCAGCATAGGTGCTTGACTGAGCACTTGATGAGAAAAGGTTATAGAGCAGGCTTCACCTTCAAAGATGGTGGCTGCCCAGTGCTCATTCAGTTGCATGGCTTCAACACTACCAAGGTAGTCATGCTCAGCTAGGAGCTGGCCCCCTGAACCTTGCAGCTCATAGAACCATGCCTGTATGGTGGACCGCTCTCAGCAGCAACCCAGAGCATCTAGTTCAGTTGGATCATGCTGAAAGCAAATCACAGCAAATCACACAAAGTGCGCCTGGGGCAATTTGAGGGACTGTCTGGCAGAGTTGGATCAGGCAGCTATCACCTCGAGTTGTGCCTCAGGCAACTTGGGGAATCTACAGAGGACTGTGACATCATGCAGACTGCTTGACATGTTGTCAAAACTTTGGTAGTGAAGCAACAGCAAACCCAGCATGCATGACAAAATGCAGTCAACAGCATCTGAGACAAGCCTGTCAACTTCAAACCCTCCATCAGGCACTTTGAGTGATACCAATCACGCTGACAAGGATAACAACACTGAGCAGGTGATTGATGTTTCGGAGTGACATGGTAGACTTGCATTATAATAGTCAGTCGCACCTTATTGTTCATGCCCACTGCAAGGTGGTTTGGCCCCAGAGCCAAGAATGCAGGCTCTGTGGGGATGGTAATCCGGGACTGGCTGCCTTTGTGCAGCACGTCCATGACAGCCAGCTCTTGCAGTGAGGTGCAGTAAGCCAAGCAGCAGCCCCAGGCACTGTTGATCACTGGCAGGGCTGCCAAGTAAGTATGCAGCTGCCCCGTCTGCAGCAACCCACATCAGCAATGCCAGGTAAGTATGCAGCTACCCTGTCTGCAGCAACCCACATCAGCAATGCCAGGTAAGTATGCAGCTACCCTGTCTGCAGCAACCCACATCAGCAATGCCAGGTGAGTATGCAGCTACCCTGTCTGCCGCAACCCACATCAGCAACGACAGGCAAGTATGCAGCTGCCCTGTCTGCAGCAGTTCACATCAGCAGCAACAGGTAAGCATGTAGCTGCCCGGTCTGCAGCAGTTCACACAGTGTATATCAGGGCAAACCTCTGTCATGCTGGCAAGGGAGTCTGTGTGCAAAGCAGTGTGGCATCATAGTTGGCGTGTGTGACTGTTATGGCTGGTGGAAAGGCGCTTTGACATGAGTGCCAACATCAGAAGAAGCTGAAGGTGGGAAAGTGCCTTGGCATGGCTGCCAAAACTGAGATAGGGGCTGGAGGAGTGGTGCAGCTACCATGCGCTCGTTCACACACTCTTTGGCCATGTTTTGTTGCACTTGGTACGCTACTTGGTATGATACTTGGTATGTCACTTGGTATGTGCCTTAGTATGCCACTTGGTATGTCACTTGGTATGCACAACTTCAACTTTACTACACCAGGCAGCATGCACAAACGACTTACTGTGGTAGAGACAGTAAGGAGCTGGCTGTCAGGGCTCCAAGCAACGCTGAAGACAGATTGCCCAATGGGCAGCTCTACAGCCTCTGCTGGAATGTCCTTGATCTCAGCTCCGGTCAGGTCCAGCACCCTTGCACTGCTGCCGCCTGCCACCACTGCATTTGCAACACCCACATCTAGCTTGACAACAGCCTTGTGATCATTTGCGCGCTGACAACATCATCCTACATCCCATCCCCTGCTAGGTTTATCACCCTCCCACTTTCTGCCGCCCGCCACTGCTGCTTTTGCCACATCCAAAAGTAGCCTGACAGCAGCATTGCACTCACTTGTGCCAATGACAGTGAACCATGACAACTTGTTTGATGTCAGCTTGCGACGCATCCAGCACTGTTGTACTGCTGCCATATGCTACCATACATGCATGCGCTCTGCTACCCATCTGTCAGCACATGTATACCGAGTGATGTTGTAAGTGTTATGCACTCCAGCTTTGCAGTTTCTGTCTGTGTCAAGGTCTGCAGCTTTAGTCAAAGGAGTTGTCACATGGCGGATGGTCACGGTGGCAGCAGCTCACAAGTGGACTTTGGCACCACCACGTGACCGCACCTGCTTTGTTAAGGGTGGCACAGTATGCCATGTCCACAATGCAGCAGTCCAGGCACTTGTAGGAGTGCACTTCCTCGTGGATCTCCTTCGTATGGGTGGACACCACCAACAGATTACCTGCAAGCATGCTGCAGTGCGTCACCACACTGTCAAGTGGCAAGTAGCATGCAAAGCTGGCTCCAGCAACAGCTAAGAACTGCGTACCAATGCTATCACGTTTATGACTGATCTTGTGATGCACTGTACTGCCCTGTGCTGCAATATGCTGTATTGCACCAAGCTGCACCACAGCACATTTGATAAAATGTGCGTTGAAATGTCACAGAGGGCTATGAATACTGCTGTGTCTTACTGCTGTAATGGCATCAGCTTGCAGATGGTTTCTGATCATACCATACGCACAACTAGCTTGCGTACAGGCAGCAACAGCAGCAGCTATAGCTGGTGGACGCTGAAGGAGGTTTAGGATTGCAGAGTATGGACCTGTGCTGAATCCCAGCAGCATGTAGCCATCCCCAAACCAAAGATGGCGCTCAATGTCCCCATACTGGTCCTGGAAAGACAGCTCCAGGGGTTGCTGTAGCGTTTGGCCTTGCGGATCCAACTGCAACAAAAGCCCAAAATTGATGGCCTGGAACTAGAAACACAAGAAAAGACTACGCCTTCCGGCATTGATTGAAGAAAAGCCCCAAGACAAAATTTATTAGGCTTCAGCCTGGAACTACTGCTTGCTGCATGCCAGCACAGCCCCTACCTAAGTCTGCTGCAGTGTCATTGGCTGCAAATAAGGACTGCATGCTGTAAGGTCAGCTTTCTGCTGCCGACAGGATGCTGCTTTCCGCCGCTGACAAGATGCCTCTGATAAACAATGACTTCTGCTGTCTAATGCAACTGTATGAGCGGCAATTAGCCAACACAGGGGTGACTGCGATGTGTTGGCTGCATGACCTGTTACAGCATGTCTGCTGCATGCATCATTGCATAACATAAAACAGACACAAGGTAGCTTACATGCCTCCATAAAGAACTACAAAGCTGGTTTGCCGGCTGCTGGCAACAGCAATGGGCAGTGATGAGGTATGCATTTCATTGCTTGACTACGGCAGGCACCGCTATGCAGCAGGCAGGAAGCCAAAACAAGGCAGTTTACAGAAGCTTGACCGGAATTTGTTGCACTCATACAGGCAGTGTGACTTCAAATAGCAATGTTGAGCACCCTTATTTGTGCACTGCAGCATGACTCACAGTAATGAGGTACAAGTTGCGCTTGCCAACATTGACTGACAGGGTGCAGCTGCCCTGCTTAGCCTGCCCAGGCTCTGCCTTCTTATCTGCAAAGAGAACCTCATATGGATCAAGCTTCACGCTGAAGGTGTTCAGCGTCTCTCCATCTGAACCTCGAGTCAGAGTCACCTGCATTCGTAACACTTGTGGGATGTGCTTGCCTCAGGCTGAAGACATGCATGCTTGTAGTGATGGCACAACTAATTTTTTGTGCTTGCTGTCATCTTTTTGGCAGCTGCTGATTTGCAATCTGATCTAGGTGAGCACGTGTTCCTGGCAAAGCATGCTTTACACATGTCTGCCATTAGCTACATGACTTGCGTTTGCTGGTGACAAGACCACATACTGTACCTGCTTGTCTGTTGCACCCATTGCCAGTATTTCTGTGTTGTTCCATGCAGCACAGGAAACAGCACGGGTATGCTTTCCCATGATTGGCACTTTCTGGTATCTGGCAAGGTTGTAGAGCACCAAATTGCCTTTTGAGGTCCCGACTGCCAAGATCTGCTGGTTTGTAGCCCAAGCAATTGCACACGCCTCTTGTGCCTGGACAAATGACTTGAGTTGACGGACAAAGGAGGGGTCTGCTTTCAAAGGAAAAAGCGCCTTGACACAAGCAAAATATTCCTGAGAGGGTGCAGAAATCCGTGCAGGACAGGTGCTCTGCACATGCAAATCTGTTCATCACTCGGCACCGCAGAAAATATCAGCACCTTGAACCCCGCTTCACTTTGTGCAATGTCTCTGGTCGAGGCTGTCCATACAATAGCAAAGGAGTTTCCACGTGGAAGGATAGCCAGCAGCTCTCCTGAAGCGTCCCACTGCAACAGTGGTCTAGCCTAGCAACAGTTTTATCCCAAGCCCAAAGGACCAAGGTAACAAAGATAACACAAGCTGACTCACCTGCAGGGCCCTTGTACCAGACATTCGCTCATCATGAGGGAATTCTGGAGTCGGCAGAGTGATGTGATAGTACAGCTTGCCCCTCCGGTCAAAGACATGAACTTGGCGCTGCATAATAAGGCACAATATGGCATCGTATGAAAGTAACACGTTGGCAGGTGCAAGTCCACAAGCAGCAGAAGCCTGGAAGCAATACCCTGTCTCCAGAAATGGCCAAGAAGGTGCCCCTTGGATTCCAACTGAAAGTTGCGTTAGCAAACCCCAACTGATCAGATCCGATCACAAAGAGCTCCCGCTGAGGTTGCGCCATCTTTTGGGCCGCTGCGCAACTGCAAATACCTGTGCGTTTGCAGGTGCGCTGGCAGTAAAGAACCACGATCCGGCAATATCTTGACGGGCGTCGGTCGGCAATGCTGGCTGAACCAGCGTCTATCTGATGACTAATCATACTTCTGCAATTACAGTTTCTTTAAATCACTGCATGTAATGTTTACATCACACAATCAGCTAAGCAGACCTGGCCATGAATATTGGCCGTAAGACATCTCATCCCGCCCCAGGGCCACTGGAAGCAAACAGCAGAGGGAGGGTGGGACAATTCTTTCAAGCCCAACACTGCTACCAGGTAAGCTCAACTTTATCGATGCTAACGCTGCAACAAAACGTCTTGCTGCTATTCTGGCGGCATGCTAGTATCAGTCCCAGCATAGTTGCATGTGTGTCAGCACGTGTCTGTGTCAAAGGTCTTAAAACATTTAACCAGCGCAGAGTTTGCGGCCATCCCCTTCTGTCAATTCTGCGCATGCCCTTGGCATGCTTGTCACTTTATTCTGCAGGAAGCAGCAGCCTGACCAGTACTGGGATCAGATGGCCAGCTGCAGGTGGCAAACAAAAAGCACAATTTTGAGGGGTCACAGAATTTGTCAGACCAGCGCACACTCTTTCCAGAAGACCACAGCAATATTTGTTGTATCAGCAGAGATACTAGTGACATGCAGAGCACAATAGCTGTAGGACAATCTGTATTGCAGCCAACCAATCACAGCAGCGCAATCTCCAAATGTGGTTTGAAAACCATCTTCTAGACAAAGCCCTTCAAGCTTGATATTACACAGCTTGACCGCCACAAATTGTTTGAGATACAACCGCCCTGGACAGTAGCCAGGACAGTAGCCAGGACATGTGCTCTGTCTGCACGTTACTCTGCTATTGCTCCGAAGCGCATGTGGGCTGGCATGTCTGGCGTGATAATGCAATATGTTAGCACGTAAGCTGAAGGTCCTGATTGATCAGTGCGTCATGAACATGCGTCATGTTGGTCGGGCAGTCCATGTAATGGAATGATGTTTTGATCTTGCTTGCACACCTTGTAATTTGTTCTGGCACACAGTGTATCATGATGTTCCTGTGCACTGTAGTTGAGCACTTATCAGGCCACTCAGCAGGTAGTGAGCTGCCACAACTGAGCCTGTCAGCATTGTGCAGCAGGTGCCCTGGCAGCAAATGCCCTGCAGTAACATGTGCAATGCACCAGGCTGGTTCTCGAGCAGTGCTGCAAGACATTGTGTTGCGCCCGCTGTCAGTTGAGCTGTATTCAGAAGCGTTTGAAGACAAGCAACTGCAGCACTGAAGCTTTGACTTTCACATGTCATTTCTTTACATTGTAACAGCTACCCTGATCTACCCAACACAAAGCGCTGCAGTTAGCCCTATGCATGGCCTCAGTGACACAAACATCTACCAACAGCATGTGTCCCTTCACTGAAGAAGTCTGCACTGCTTGATGATAGCTTTATAGATGACCACAAAAGCAAGCTAAACTTGAGGTGCCGCTGCTGCCTAATTCACTGATTGTAAGCTGCAAAACCACCTAATTGCAATGCAACTGTACTCTCACTACTGCAGAACTGACTTGAATATAGTCCAAACTTGTCTTTGGTCAAACATTAAAACCATGTCGCCTTTATTCAGGTGAAAAGACCACCACGAATGCGCACATCGTTTTTTAGCGTCACTGCCACCATTGCAATCTTCTACCAGAGACTGGCTGAGAGGCAGGACTTGGACTAGCTGAGCAGGCAGGACTGAAGGTAGTTGGGCAGGGAGCCAGGATGCATGACAGGCTGCTGAGAGGCCTCTGACTGGCATTGCACAGGTACTCAGAGGTGACACCGCTCAGTGTGAGATTGGCACCAAAGGTCCGGCATTGAACAGTGCGCACTTGCACACCAAAGCCACATGTAGCATTACAGGCAGACCAGTCAGAAGTAAACCAAGTAGCTGCTGTGCAATTGCCTGTAGTGGTTGGTGTTGGCGCTGGGGAGTGAGGCGGGCGCCCAACTGAGGCGTCTTGAACACTGGCAGGACCAGGGGGCGGCGGAGTCAATTGCCTGGGGGAGGGGGAGGCAGTGCCTGGTGAGGGTGGAGAAATAGGCAATGTAGCAGGAGGTGATGGGGGTGGTGTGGATGGTGAGCTGGGAGCAGGTGGTGATGGAGAGCTTGTTTGG
>JAABUP010001319.1_pt1 | contig 51965 bp, 58 predicted proteins | sample 5559201 | NCBI WGS metagenome assembly JAABUP01 (sample SAMN10711887, study PRJNA513373) | rock metagenome | isolation source: Antarctica rocks | place: Antarctica | reverse complement strand
GCAAGCCTGCTATCGGCGGGCACGTTGCCCTTTGAATACTTGCCACTCAACACTCCAGAGGCCAGTGGGCTCCAAATGGTTGTGCCTGCACCAGTGCACCCTCAATTCAGCAACAAGGCTACAATTGAACAGCATAGCATAAAACAGCAGCACTTATTAATGTGACTGCAGGTTGTGCTACGGGCTGTGAGACATTGCTGTCATTGTCAGGCAGCTGAAACGAGCTGGCATTGTCAGCTTGGCAGTGTTGTAGTCTGCAGGTTGAGAAGCACAAGACAAATATCAGCTTGGAGAGCAAGCTTCAGACACCCCACCTGTACCAAATCTCTTGTAGCATGGCAAGTAGTCCTTCTCAATCTGCATGTACCAAATCAAAAGTTGGCACACTTTTCAGTACAAAAAGCAGGTCATCTGTGCTTAGAAGAAAGAGTTTGCTCTATCCTGCACTGTTGTATGTAGCTCTACAAAATCAGTTGCTCTCCAAGACAGTTGTCCTGTACCTTTGGCTACAGAAGTCACATTGCAGAGTGCAAACGCAATCATCAACATAGTGTGCAAATTCACTGATCAGCAGCAGCTGAACTTCCAATTCACTCCAAAAAGCAACAAGCATTATTGTGCAATGACAAGTGGGTACAGGGGGAGCTTGGTCACCTTTTCCCGCTCAAACATGTTGTACTGGGGCTGTTCCATGGCCGGACCAACCAGTCCCAGCTTGTTTGCACACTCCCATGCCTGCATACCAGACACCACAAATCACAAGCTCGGCACAAACAGCACACCTGTCTGCTTGCATGTCATAGCGCATCAGACAGACTGGCTGTAACACATATGATTCCATGTGAATTACTGTTCGTTTGAGCTAATGGTATTGCTTTGAGATTGGACAGCTGCAAAGCAAAAATGAAAGGTACACACATGTTGCAAGCGTGTGCACTCGGACTGCAACATTGCAAGGGACATGCAACTTGCGACTGCAGCAGAGGCAATATAGTCTCATAAACTAAAGTGTGTCAGCAGCCCAGCGGCCCACCTCAGTGATCTGCTGTGCAGTCCACTCTGAGGTGCCCCAGTAGAAGGCCCAGCCCTGGTCGATGACAAAGTTCATGGCACGCACTGTCTCCTCAATGGGTGTGAAGACATCAGGTCTGTGGCAGAACACCAGGTCTACATAGTCCACCTGCAATCGCTTCAGAGCAGCCTGCACCACATTGGCTTGCATCAGCAGCAGCGTATTTTAGCAGCATAGGGACCATAGTGAGTCATGATGTGAGCTATGCCAGTCTGTGATGTTGTAAAGGATGGCAGGGCTATGTTCCATGGATCTAAAGCAGGGAAAGGAGTGCGCTCAGAAGCAGAATATGAGTGTGACTACAAGGCAGATTGACATTGTCTTGTCAAAGCGCGGTAAGCATGCATGCAACTGAGGCATGAGACTTGAGCTAGACGGCACCTTGGTGCCCTCTACAATGTGCTTCCTGGAGAGACCCTTGTCATTGGGACCAGACCCTCCCCAGAAAATCTTGGTGCTGAGGACATAGTCACTTCGCTTCCACTTCATCTCCTACAATTCACCAGAAAGTCATCAGAACTGTGCTCATCTGCAGAAGCGCAATATACAAATGTGAAATGCTATGGCTGCCTGCAGTGTGATACAGGCTGACAGTCTGGCAATATCTCAAATGTGTAGTTCTGACCTGAATAGCCTGGCCCATGACCTCCTCTGCTTTGCCTCCAGCGTACACCTCTGCATTGTCAAAGCTGCATTCCAGACAGGTTTAAGGTCAGTGAAACCCAGATCAGCTGCCGTGCTAGTGAGCCGTTTTGTTCGCGATGACATAACAACTGCGCGAACTCACAAGTTGACACCAGCGTCCCGACAAATGGTCATAAGCTTCTTGGCCTGCATGCGAGTCAAAGTCATTCAGCAAATGTTTGAGTCACCAACAATGCGTTGTAGCACATCGCATCAGTATTCAGAACGTAGCACACCTGCTCAACATCTACTTGTGTGCCGAAGGTCACCCAGGCTCCGTATGACAGAGCGCTGACCTGAAAGCCATGCAGCACATTCAGCAACGAAATAGCCCGAACTTGACAGTGCACACAACTCTCGTCGTCTGAAATGCACCGCTATGCCACATAGCTGCGCGCAATCTGCTTGCAGCACATGACGTCACTGCCGTGAGGGGCGGCACCATACGACCGAATCTGACTTGCTTACCCGCAGACCAGTATTGCCGAGATGGTTGTAGATCATCTTGTTCTCCTTCTGAGCCATGTTGAGTCACAACTTGAGGGATTCAACAGCCTGTTGCGCGAAGATGGCCGCTTTTTGCGTCGCTCAAGACTGTTCTCGGCCTTGGTGACGTAATGAGTAACCACACGACTAACAAGACTAATGGAATTCTAAAATAAGCAAAACCCTGTCAACTAGCTGAGGGTAGGTGCGAATTTCAATTTGTTCCTCCCCCATTTTAAAATTCGCACCAAGACATTTTCAAACAACAGACCGTATTGCATAACAAGTACAAAAAGCACTCCTCGCATTCTCTGTGGTTGCTTTTGGCTGACTGAGCCCTCAGCTGACTGACTGCAAACATGTGGGGATTATCAGCCTAGATCTAGAGTTGATGCAAGATGGGCAAAATATCAAGCCAAATTATCTGGAGAGCCTGATGTGCATATTATTGCTGCTGCTGTTGCTGCTGCTGTGCTGCTGCTTGTCTTGCTAATCTGGCCTGTCTTGCCCGAGCAGCCTGTTCATCCAGCATCTCGTTCTACAAAACAAATGAATGTCAGATTGGACAACAGAATCATCCAGGAAGTGACAGATGTAATGTGTAACATGTTTGTGCATGTAAATCTCCCACGTATGTACCATGGGATGCTCATCGCACAGCCATAATGCTAAGCAGAACCATGGGCTGAGCTTGTTTATGCACCAGGACAAAATCTTTGCTACTGAGGCATACTTTAACTTCTGACATGTGCGGAGCTTGACAAAACCTCAAGTGTGAAGCTGCATTTGCATGTTGGTCAACAATGTGATGGTCACGCTGCACTTCCAGTCACAAGTCAGCACTTTGAACTGGAACTGCCTTGGGGTGAGTCATCACCTCATCCTGCAGCTTCTGATTGGCTGCCAGGCGAGGATCATCAGGGAAGCCCCTCTTGCCGGTCAGGTCTTGCAGGGGTAGGCCCCGCTTGACTGACAGCCGCTTCTTTGCCAGCTCCTCTTCGTCTTTGCTGACCTGTGATACAATACACGTGTTGCTAGACACAACTCAGCACCCACACACAGTTGCGTTCAAATTACAGCCAAAAACTTGACAGTGATGGTGCAGTCAAGTGGCACACAGACATTGCACATTTGCATACAGCAGGGCAAGTGACACACCTGTGTTGAAGTTGAATGCTGTTGGAGGTGGATGTCTGCTAGAGGGCGTATTGACACAGAGGCACAGGCTTTGCAGCAAAGATGACGCACAGCCTGGTTAGATGGGTGCTTTGTGGCTGCTTACCTGTTTTGCAACTGCAAACGGGTGGTTCTCTGGCAGATCCATCTTCTCGATATCAAATCTTGCGGTGTCCCTGCAGATGTACCACAATCCGTACGTGTTTATGGCGCATACAGATCTTTGTGGGACTAGAAGTGAACTAGATCCTAGGCAATGTGCTGGCAAGCCTGCAATGGTGCATTGATATCTGCTCACAAACATCATGTGCAGCAGCAGCAGAACATGACGCTGCCTGGTCAGATGTACATGCAAAGCAAAGTTGTACCTTTCTTTCATTCGCCTTGCACGGGCCGCTGCTATCTGATCATCAGACAGCTGCTCCATGTCCACGGTGTTCACATGCTTCATGATATCTGCAACCCAGGCACAGAGCCACTAGATGCACACTGTATGACACATGCTGTACTGCATTGTGCAGTCAGGCGCAAGTATCAGAGCCAGATCAATGATGAAATGGACAGTTTACAGACCATACCTTTGTAGTATGGATCTCCTTTGTTGGTTCCCTTCTCTTCTTGCACCAAACCTCTAGATACTAAGCCTGTCACGGACCTAGGAGCAGATGGAAGAGTTCGAGACTACAGGATGTGTCCATTGAACAGCTCACATTGAAACGTTATTGTGGCTTTACCCTCTGCCCTGGATCTTTTTGAAGATCTTGAAAAGGGCAAACACTACCAGCAAAACCCCGGGAATTGTTACATACAACGGAACCGATCGCTGTTCTACAATTGGCTCCGGAGCTGGTGCAATGCCCTGTTCGTACTCTTGCTCATAGTCTTGTTCGTAGTCCTGCGCTCGCCGTCGACCGAACGAAATCTGCTGCTGTGGCCTTTGCCTGCCGCGGCTGACCCATCTGGCGCCATGTTGTAACGAGACAGAGTACCCACAATGTCGCTGATGACAAGGCAAGTGCCAAGCGACCGTCCTACTGACACTGAGCTGCACCATTGCTGAGAAAATTTGTATGTACGATCGTCTGCGCGCGGAGTTTCACCAAGGATCACAGCAGCAGCATCAATCTATTGACAGCTTGGAAGAGGATGCTGCGGGGAGCTGGGGCAATACAGCGCGCGCTTGTGCCACGTTATGACACAGCAGCAATGTATATTGGGATATTGGAAAAACACAGGCTTTTTACTTCTTTGCATTCAAAGCGCCCAGCGAAGGCTCCGTCCCGATTTTTTGGCTTGCTCCGAAACCACGGACCTGCTCGTTGACTATGGGTGTAGTCCTTGGCAGTTGTCACGAAAGTCTGTGCAGCTTTTCGCAACAGCAACATGGGCGACGATACCGAGCACAGGGTGGAATTAGTTCGGGTACCCAGGTAGGTCTCGTCCGTCAACTATATCAGTGCCATGAGATTTCTGCAGGAGTGTATGAAACGCCTTTATGATCAGTCTTGACCCTTGGGATGCAGACAGGAACAGGTCTACGAGCGAGAGGCGGTCTTTGGTCGGGATGCGTCATCCGTGTTCCCAACAGAAGGACAGAAGGCTGCAGCAGAAGCTAAAGAAGCACTGAAGAGCAAGCTTGGTGCAAACCGCTTCATATCAGAGACTGAGGTACGGCAGACCTAGCTTCAAGTATGCTCAGCGGTACAACTCGAGCCCATACTTATGCCTTCAGCAAAGCTCCTATCAAGTTTACTCTTCAGCCATTGCCGTGCCTGTTGCAGTGCAAGTCTGGACTCTGCTTTATTCTGTTCAGATCCAAGAACTACAGAAAGAGTATGGTGGCAGTGGAGAGGGGTCAGAGCCCATCAAGCCATTAGCGCATATTCTGCTGGAAGCCAAGCAGGCAAAAGATGAGGCGTTTCAGAATCAATGGAAGCAAATGAAGCAAGGTATGTCTCAATCTGCCTTTGTCTTGATGCACAACCTGCTCTGCCATCAACAAAAGCCTGCACCATGCTGTCCCCAGTCTGACGTCTATGCAGCGCAATGCACATTGCAATAAGGTCGTGCGTCTGTTGCTTGTTACCACACAACTGACCATAGCTCTCAGCTGCTCACATGACTTGCTGGTCCTCAGTGCTTGTGCATGATGACAGGGAAGAATAGGCCGCTGGACGAAGAGGAAGTCCAATTTGTTGATGCTCTGGAAGCAGCAAGCAGAGACCGGGAACAGGAACAGCGCAAGCAGGAACTGGACGCATTGGAAGCATATCAACTGGTGGGTTCCAAGGCAGCGGCCTGCGTTGCATTTTGATGCTGCCAGAAAACTTTAGTTGGGGGTCACATGCCTTGCAGACCACCAATAGCACACCGTCATTCTGCTGACGTCTGGCTTATGATGCAATTGCTGCTCTGCGTCTCACAGCCTTCCTTGAGCAGACTGAGCCATGCTAGGTCTGATGCACATTCTTACACGAATGCACTGATGTTGTGTCATAGCATGTCAGACTGCCAGTTGTACTCTATGCCTTCACAATTTGCTTGATACTTTGCTGTGGGGTGCCTGCCTTCCCAAGGCACCTGCTGCAGCCCTCTCCTCATGGCATATACCAAACCTTTGCATACACTGCATTGCAGGCTGTAAGAGCTGCCGCTGAAGCTCGACAGCCTCCCTCTGACGGTGCCCCTGACCATGTACACCAGAAGGCAAGCACAAAGCCCATGGGGCCAAAAAAGGCGCCAGCTGCTCTGAAGCCACCAAAGGCAAAACCAGTATTTGTCAGGAAGAGGTCATCAACAGATGCTGCAGCTATTCAGGCAACAGTGAGTCCTCATTTGGCTTGTGGCTGCTTATGGCAATTAGCACAAACACAGCTTTGCATCCTAGGCACCGTTTGCTAGGCATTTGGCAGTTTTGTGTTGGGCATGCCCACGCAGTTGCAGCAGGCCACAACAGAATCATGCACGTCTAGATTGGTTTTCACCAGGTCTTCTCTCAGTCCTGACCGCTTTTCTGCCTTTGTTTTCCTTGTAGGATCAGGCACAGCCAGCTACCAAACAGGCACGCCTGTCGAGAGAAGAACATGATGTCGTGTCCAGCTCTCTGCCAGTCCCCAGCAGTGGATTGCCACAGGCTGCTGTCCAGTCATCACACTCACCCTCTTATGCTGGACCCCTGAGCAATACAGAAACTCAGCACAATGCTTCAGGAGGCTCAAGCCAGCCAGAGGAAAGCACAGAACCAGCTGCCCATAATTTTGCCTCTGTCAGGAGACAGGGTGAAGATCCTATATCAACCTCTCTGCCACCTGCCCAAGGCAATCATGGCTTGTCAACATTCCTTGCTGCATATGGCAGCGACAGCGATTCTGACATAGGTTGAGCTGCATGCCTAGGTATGCTTTGCGTTGCGTCGTTAACTTTTGTTGTCCTTTGAATTGATTCTGACTCATTCGCTGAGTTGATTTGAGTGATTCACACATCACCACCCCATCTCAAGGCATGATTGTGCATTACAGGATGCTTGAAACCAGCTCGAGCTCACAAGACTCCTCTGGCAGTCCTGATTGTGTCTTGCGATAGCAAAAGCTTGGTAAATGCTCATGTCGATAATACTATCCACACTAGGTCACATGAGTCAAAGGCACTTAACAAGCACTCTCCTAGCATAACAGCATTGGCTGCCAAATCCGGTGGGGAAGTGGCAAGCAGTTTGCAAAAGGGGTTCGTAAGCTGATCGACCAATGTTGAGAACCTGTGCCATGGAGAATCCCCTGCAGAATTTTGAAATTCCTCCGATGTCTTCCTCACATCAAGCAGCTCTGCATCCTACCTGTGTGCGAGCTTTGCTTTGCCAAGAACAAGCTAAGCAAGTGTCTCGTCTCGCTTAGGCTTGCTCTTAGCCTCTCGAGCTCGAGAGCTCACCATGTTCGGCAATCAGTCACAGTTCAAGCAGCAAAAGTATCAGCAGTTTGAGGTTCGCAAGACCGGCTACGGCCAGACATGGAACACAGAACTGAAAACGGCGTGCTGTGCGGACCCAGGCTGTGAGTATTCTCGCTTATGAACAGTTGTTTTCATACTTTCGAGGCATTGAAAATGTTGTCAAGGAGTGTTCGATCTGACCGCGAACGACTGTGTCTGCAGACTGCCTCCTTGCGGCGTGCTGGTGCGTCGTGATTGCTGATCACAGCGTTTCAGGATTTCTTACTGTGAATTGCAAGGCTTGCTATCAAAATTTTCTGAGATAGTTGCTATTTTGGTGTGCAGTCCAAACTGTGTATCATACATGCTTCGCAAGCAGCTGATCTACAATGACATGACCAGGTAGGATGCTTGGCAATGCAGTGCATACATGCAATGCAGACAAATGAGCCAGTGTCCGGACGTGGAGCACTCCCAGTAGACATATTTACTGCTAATCAACTTAATGAACATTTGCTGTGCAGATATGTGTGCTGCAATGGAGACTGTCCATGTTCTGGCAGGATGGCTGAGCAGAGCTGTCCTGAGTTCTGCCTCTGCATGGAGGTATTGCATGCATCCAAATGCCTCAATGCTCATTTCTTAAGGAATAGAATCTCAAAACTTGCTTGGTGCAGGTCTTTGTCTGCTTCACACAGAGTGTGGCATCCACCAGATGGGCAATCCAGGATCAGCAGCGCATCATCAACACACCTTGCGACAACTGCCTGATTGGCACCATGGTGTTCTGCCAGTATCTGGCCTGCCTGTGTGACATTGCAGCCTGCCTGTCTGGCAGCCAGGAGCTGGCGGAGATTGCCAACTTCATTGACCAGATTGCCCAGCTCATCTGGTGTTCGTAAGTATCTGCACTCTCAGCCCAAGCAGCGATATCACGCAATGTCCTGCATTTGAAGTACAGCATGTCCCTCATTACACACCAGGTCTACAGCTATGTTGACACAGCAGCTCATATGAGGGGGTGCAGCTCACCATGGTTGATGTGACATACCTGACGCTGCGTGCAGGGTATGCGCATGCATGCAGACACAGCACAAGGTCCAGCTGGATGCAAGGGACAAGGGGCAGGGCCCTGCTGGGGCCCCACAGGGACCGTATCAGGCACGATATAGTCTTTCACCATATTGCACGTTGACCAGCACATTGAGTGCCTCCTGCATGTCCAGCTTGATTTGAGGACACCCCAGTCCCGCTGTGTCTGCCTTGTGCAACAGCAGGTACATGTCAAGATGCTTGGAATCATCTGGCTTATACAGTTGGTCACAGCATGCTGCTCAGTGAGCACAGGCTGCTGGTGCTTTGATGCAAACAATAGACAACGCCATGCTGCAACATGGAGATATGTTGGTTGTGAAGTCAGAATGTGTCACTCACACATGCTACTCCTGTACATTCAGGCACCTATGCAGCAGGCTATCCCTCCTCCAGGGGTGCAGGGTCAGTATGGACCGGCCCCAGGCTCTGGCTACCCGCCTCAGGGCTACCCCCAGCCCCAAAACACAGGAGTGAACTCACAGGGAGGCTACCCCATGACGGTGACTCCCTCAGCTTTGCAAGCTCATGCAAGATGATCAAGTGCTCTGATCTGGGGTTTATCACTGTGTTGCAGAATGTCCTGCCTACCAAAAAGGAAGTCACTGCAAGCAGAGTCTGACATTCAGGTTCTAGTGATGTCTTCATGTCTGCCTGGACATGTCTGCAGTGCATGCATGCTGGTGGTACTCTAAATTACTATTGTAAGTGCAAGCTGCAGTCCTTGACGCATGACAAAGGCCTTTTCACCACATGCCATTGCCATAGCAATTCCAGTTATACTGCAGGGATACCCGCCACCTGCCCCAGCAGCAGCAGCAGCAAGGGTACCCGCAGCAGCTCCCAGGCTACCCCCCAAAGCAGGGCTATCCTGCTCAGCAGGGCTACCCTCAGCAAGGCTACCCTCAGCAGCAGCCATACCCTGCTCAGCAGATGCAACGCTGATATGGCTTTCTTTCATCAGTGCCTCCAGCCCTGCTGTGCAAGCACATGTTGATGCATGTGGTTGTGGACTATGCTCAGCAAATTGAAGGGCAGCTGAGTGTTGAGTCCACTTGACATTCAAATGTGATGATTCCAAAGGGATCTTGCTACAGCTTTTGCTGACTGTATTGCTACTTTACCACTTCTGACTGCTGTTGATGAAAATGCATGTTTGAGTACGCTGTGCTCATGGTAAACACTTGATTCTAGACGCTGATGGGAAGCTGTCTACACCAGGTTTGCTGTGTGTCGGGATCGATTGGGGCAAGGTGTGCATGTGCTGCTGCTTTACAGCTCCACATCATGGCTGATGCTCCTCAACTTGCTTGTGAGCTGCAAGCTGATGTTGTACCTGGCAGACTTGACAGCAATCATGCTGACGATCCCAATCTATTTACACCTGTGTTGTGCCTCATTGGCAACATCATACCATGGCGGATTGCAATGTGCACGTGCATTAACAACGGGCTGATCCTGAAGAACAATGAAGCAAACCTCGTGCGACTATATCGTTGCCTCGGACCGTTCTTTCCCAGGAGGAGGAGGATCCTCTTACATTTTCAGCCAACTGACTAGGATGTACAGGTGTGCCAGGCTTGTCAATAAAATGGTCACACCTGAGATAACTTTGTTGTAACAAATCATTGCGATCCTTCTGGGCAAAGGATCGCATTGGGAATTGAAATGGCTTGAGTGGTCCCAAGATAATGTAGGGTTTCAGCAGGTTAGGGTCAGCTAAGCACTGCATCATTCCTTGTGACCTTGGACCCGGCCGGAAACTCATCGTCTATGTCGCCATCAACCGGAGTGGGCGTGCGGTCTAACGTTTTGATGTTTGGCACAAGGCAGGCATGCACGCCTCGCGGAGCTGAGGTGCAGCAGCATGCATGCTGCATGCTGCATACACGACCGTCGTCAAAGCTCGTGTCGGAAGCGGCCAAGCAGGGTGAGAAGCTTTCTTCAGCTTTATTTTGCCAAATGTCATGTGTGCATAGCTGTTGAAAGCCAAGTTGTTTCCCAGAACTCCAAGTTGCACCTGCTCTGGGTCCTTCGAGCAAGTTGTTGAACCAATGCAGGGAGGGTGCCCCGCAAGACGCAGACTCGAGCAGCAGGCAGCAAGATTGGCCCCATGCTTCACCCTGCCGGCCCCAGCCAGCTCTATCCAGAAGCCAACCGAAGGCTCGAGGAGATTCTAGCTGGGATCGACGCCGACGAAGAGCAACGCATCATGGAGGGCATCGCTGCTGGTACAGCATCAGGCTATCCAGACATAGAAGCTATAGAAGCAGTCATTGAGTCACCTCCTGAGTGGGGCAGGCCTGATGAGGGCAACCCCAATCAGCCCCGGCGCCCCCCTGAGTACCAGCCACCCCAGGTGCACATACATACGGAGGCATGCATAAACACATGGCGAATTCGCAGCTATAGATGACATTCAAGATCCTTAGAGATGTCAGTGGTTGCCTGCGTCAAAATTACACATTACTCACTTGCATGAACTAGGCCATCATGGCGTATCACATGCCCCACATGTGTAGTTGCTGCATGCTGAAAGCTCTGCCAGCCATGTGTTAATATGCATGACCCCTTTGCCCTGTATATTGCGGCTCACCAAACACGTAAGGTCTATGTTGATGCCACAAGTCTGCTGCTGTGGCAGGTAAAGCTGGCTGCAGTATCTATTGTGCACCACACGCATCTGATGAGTGGCAAATTACAATGGCCATGCCAGCCATAAGCAGCTTTTGCTGACTGCAATGCTAAATTTCATATGCGTGTGATGTGCAGGAGCCAGTCCCTGGGACAGGGCCAAGCCCCCCTGAGTTTGACCCCCCTGAGAGGGCCAAGCCTAGCCCCCCAGTACCCCAAGATGACCCAATGAGACCCCTGCCGCCTCAGCAGCCTGAGATCCCTCCCAATGAGAGGTACCCTTTGCTTAGCTTCTTTCAGATTTCATGCCATCACCTGTATGCCTGCTGGCAAATCTTACTTGCATCTAATTTATTCACAACCATGCTCTTCCTGGTTGTACTGGACCTGATGGACAAATATTGCAGTGTACTGTGCAAATCTCCTGCTTTGTTCTATTCATAAACAGCAGAGCTTCGTCTCAAAGACAGCAAGCAACTCAAGCCTGTCCCAAAAAGTACAACCAGACTTTGAGCAAACCCATTGCTCTGTTTCTAGGACTTAGTCTGTTCACCATTGCTTGACTGAGTGCGCTTTGCCTGACTCACGCCAATCTGCATGCAGAGATCCTTTGAAGAAGGCACCAGAGCAGATGCCTGGGGAGCAGCCTACCAGGAGGGGGGATGAGCAGACCCAGCCCCAGCCCGGGGAGGCCACTGCAGCTCTGTCTGCAGAAGAGCTGCTGCAACAGGCAGAAGAGGATGCTGAGGCACAGGAGTGAGTCTCTTCTGCTGAGCATGTTGTTCATGTATGCATTCCTCTTCATGTTTGACCTGTTAATCACTAGGCTCTGTCAACACATCACTGGTTGAGGCAGCAGCAGGTCATCTATGTCGAGCTGACAGCGCAGCAGCTCTGTCGAGCTGACAGCACAGCAGCTTGACATAGATAACCTGCTGCTGCGTCAGCAAGTGATGATGTTCAAAATGTACAACCACTGATGTCACCTAGACTCAGTAGGGGCTCCAAAGGAAGCCCATTTGCACCACAGGTTTCTTGAACCCCCTTCGCTGCATATCCAACCAGTCCAATCTGCAATGGCTCCATTGGCACATGCAGTACATTCATTGGCACTTGATTTGCAACATTCAGCAGGCATGATGCAGACTGCGCCACTCTGGTGACTATCATGTACATGCTGCTGTGTACTGAACAGTTGTCAGGGTGGCGCAGGCTAGCTTAGAGATAGCAGAAGCAGTTCCACTTGGTTACCTACGCCAGGTTCACCAGCCCAAGGCATGGGCCAGGAGTCATGATAGCCAAGTGAAGCAGTCTTGATTGTGCCCAGCAATGCTAGGACAGAACAGGCAGTTTTAGTTTACCACAATTTTGCAAGCTCCTGCTGAAAGGATCACAGAGAAGTATGTCAGATTTGATGTGTTTACATACCCCTTTTTTCTGCAAGCATCTTCTACAGTTGTGTGTAGTGACATGTATGTTGCACTGGGACTGTCAGTAAGCACCATCCAGCCTGAACACTTCAGATAGATGGGCAGCTGAAACATGCCGTCTTGTTAGCTTGAGCTCAAAAAGCCTCACTGCATAGTGCGCTGCATTCTGCAATGTGACCCTCCTGTGGACTCTGTTTCCTGCTGCTTATTGCTTGAGACTGGCGGATCTGTCAGCCAACAGCTTTCAAGTCCACAGCTCAGCCAGATGCACAGCCAGATGCAGATGACTGTCATGACAATTTAACACACAACACCATGAACACTTCATAGCAGCCTCAGGCGTGATGCACAACCTCCTGTTCAAATACAAGTCTGCCCGATTGCCTTGGTTTTTTTATACTGCATTGCAGCCTTTTTGTGTTGCGGGTTTTGTTATTGTAGTGCACAGAGTTACATCATGTCAGCCTGTGAGGAACATCAGATAGCGACTTCTTCAGCATACAAAGCAGTCAGCAACTAACACTGGTGATGCATGCAAGTAGACCATACCAATTGTGTCTGCACTTGAGAAAACAACCATTGGACAAATCAGAGTGATTATTCAACAGGCGTTTGATTCTGGCCCCTAGTAGTGTCAATGCTGGGCATAACTGGTTGAGCTGGCCTTCATGCCTCACAATCAATGTTGAACAGCAGTTAGCAAAGCCATCAAAGTATTTCCAGCACTAATGCGGTTGCTGACCTCTGCTTGTTGGCATGGCCAGTTATCAGTATCTGGCAATGCTGAGAGAGCTGCGTTGATGACACTGCTTTATCAGTATCTGGCGATGCTGACAAAGCTGCGTTGATGACACAGCTTTAATGTTGCAAGAAGTAAGTTGCAGGCGTTGTTCAACACACTGTTCCCTTTCAGGACTTGTACCCTCAACAAGTCTCACAGTTCGAATAAATCTTCCTCCATGTGATTGGCAACATGTATGCGACATGTTTGCCTGACAACAGGATGCAACTTGCATGTAACATGCTCTGCATGAACCATTTGTTGATTGTATGACGATGCCTCTGACTTGTCCGTGCTGACTTGGCAGGCAGGCAATGCTGCACTACATAGAATGGTGTCGGCAAAGCTTCAGCATGAAAGGGCTTGTGAACTTCTACCTAGGGGACAACTCAGTCCCCATGGTGCACTTGACCCATCCCAACGGCAGCACAGCCTGTGTATATCTGCATGGGGCCAATGTCACTTCCTGGACCAGCCCTGATGGGGCTGAGCTGCTTCACATCAGAGAACAGCCGTCTGATGCAGCTATCAGGTACAGTCCCCGCTCTTGACCTGTTTCAACCAATCATGGCCCTCGCAATGATCTGCTATCAGTGTCAATGTTAGTATCAATTGCAAAGGGCTAAGTAAGGCACATTGTCACATTGTCAATCATGCCCACATGGTGCATCTGTGATGTTGACTGCTGATGTGTAGTGAGCATGCGCGATGTCCCACAGCCCATGTGACCTCATCTCGTAAAGCATGCAGCATAGCTCATGGTGAGACGCTCAATAACATTCATGTATTTTGCCTGGTTCTAAGTTCAAAGCATGTACATGATCCTGATCAGCACTTGTGCAGGGGGGGGGTACCCATCTGCTTCCCCAACGTGGGGCCCCACCTCAGTCTGCCTACAGACGGCTTCCTACAAGACTGCCATTGGTCAGTGGCAGAGACAGCCCAGTCACCCCCCCTGGGAGTAGACCGCGCCCCTCAAGTCACCCTCATGGCAGAGTCTGACGAGAGCACCCTGCAGATCTGGCCTCATCGGTTCTACGCTGCTTACACGGTCAGTCCTACATGCCATCATGCTTGTCAAAGCCTGTGCTGACCATTTGCTTCAGCACCACTCGGTAATAGGCTTCATGTTGTGATCAGGTGCAATCATCAATCTTGCTGCAAGCTTGTACATCACACTACTGCTTTTGCTTTCATTCTGTGTGCCTTTGTTTTCCATTGAACCCCAACAAAGGTAGCAAAGGTGACCGACAGGATCAACATTGACGTCAGCTGGATGAGGCACGACAACCAGCGGTAGTGATATTGCATCAATGGAGTTCAGTGCAGCAAACTTGTCAGCAACCTTGTTGACATCCTGGTGAGCGTATCAATATGCCAGCTTGGCACTATCAAGCTTAGTGGACCAGAAAGTTGAATGTTAACAACCGCAGCTACTGCATATGGTGCATGTGAGGAAGAAGCAGGCTTCAGTTCATCTTGCCTGACCATTGCCTGCCTGTCATTGTTGTCTACACCGAGGTCTGGATCGCTTCTGATCCAATTCAGCTTGAAAGGGTTATCCCGTGTGTAGGAGCTTGCAAATTGGACAGAGGCATCCCATGCACTGCCTGTCGCATCAGTCATCAGGTGGAGTTTGGGCTAGGTACCATGTACAGCAACCAGCACATGAACGTCACAGGCAGCACTGTGTTACTGCCTGTGGCGTTCATATGTTGTTTTCTGCACGTGGCACCCAGCCCAAGCTCAATTTGATGGCTGATTTGACAGTCATTCATCGCGTTGCTTATCATGTCTCATCATCAAAAACTACATACACGGTATCACTAGATGAAAGCTCGCTGTTATCCCATGCAGGTATTGGTCAGCAAGCTTGTGAACTCTCCCATCACCAACAGTGCAACAGGCTGCATCAATGGTGCAAGCAGCATCTAAGTGCAACAAGTGTTATTTGTGGTTGCAGGTCCAGCTGATGACACCAGATGATTTCCCAGATGTGACACCTACCAACAGGTATCACATGCAGCGCCCCAAGGAGGCCTTTGGGTCCATGGCTGAAGCCTCTTTAGGCTCCTCTGAGGAAGCTGACGAAGAGGTGCAGCCAACCATGCAGCTGCGCTGTGAGCTGCAGATCCTAAACACTGGTGGGTCATGCTTTCCAATCAGCTGTTGGCAATGTATTCACATGGTTGCCATGTACTGTCAGTGACAGTGTCTGGATGCAAGCTGACAACTGTTGATATTTATCAACACTTACATCGGAGTTTGCACAGGAACTGCTGCATTACAGCAGCGTGATGAAGTGGGTTTGCTTCCAGGTTGAGACAAGCCAGGGTGGGTTTGCCCAGCCCTAAAACATCTCCACAATGTAGAAATGCGTTTGTACTGTCCCCAGACATTCCTCTATTTAGATTTCCAGTGTAGGGATGACGTTTCTGAATTAAACTATACGTTTCAGGATTGAAAAAAGCTGAGTTACCCAATAAGGATAACAAGTGTTGCTAGCAGGCTTCTTGTCTCAGTACACCAAACAATTTGCAGTACCCAAAAGGTCATACATTCAGGACCAGTGGACCAGTGACTATTAACTTCCAGCAGCAAACACAATTGCAGCTCTGCATGCAGCACACATTTGAGTCCTGATGTGTGCTTGTGATGTTGCAGATGATGAGCCCTTCACTTTCACGACTGGCATGCAGAGCCATCTGGCTTGCCGGGATCTGTACACCCACCATGCCTTTGCCAGAATGCTGGGGCTAGGTGGCAAGTACTACATAGACTACGTTCCCAATGCTCGCAAGCCCAAGCTGGAGCTGGAGAAGGATGACTATGTCAATTTTGGAGGTAAGCCAGTGCTGCCTCTTCTCTCTTTTAATCTAAAATCGGTTGGATTTTAAATTAACTTAAGAAAAAAGTCTCATCTTCATGACATGCATCATTTCCTCTTGCCAATCGTGCTGCTGTGAGACATTGCAAAGCCAGCAGCACACTGGCGCACCACTCATCATGTGTGCTAATACATGCTATTTTTTGACTGAAGAGTCTGTCAAGTGTAGGCAATGTTGCAGCAGCTTTCGAGGAGTATGTCATTCTGTATTTTGATGAGCATGAATGTAAAGCTGATGCACGATGGCAATGCTGTGCATAGTCAAAACGTCAATTTCAGGTAATTGGTTATGTTCCAAGCATAGGGTTATGGTACCCTGCGCGCATGCACATTAGCCTGCTGAGCGTAACAGCTGAGGACCTAAAGCTTCAGCAAAGCATGCACTTCAGCCTGCTGAGCATGATGGTCAATGACCTAAAGCTTCAGCAAAGCATGCACCAAGTGGTTGATATCAGTGTGCAGTGGGGCAAGTGGACCGCACGTATGTTGATGCTTACGACTCCACTGTGAAGTTTTGCCCTGGCGACCGTTCCCACTTTGAGGTTCTGCTGAGGGAAGGCTTGACAGACTTGGGGACCCTGAATCGGGGGATTGCACAAGAGCATCACTCAGAGTTTGCTGAGTTCGTGGTGCTGAACGCAGCTCAAGTTGCGCGCCCTATCACGTAAGCCATGTGCTTGGAGCGTATGTTTGCATCTGACTTGCTCTGCATGTTTTACTTTTCCTGATGTTTTGCATCCACTGGTGGCACACATTGTGCCTCGCAGAATTGACATGTCTGTTCATTCTAGCCTGCCCAAAACCTGAACAGCAGCACAGACTGCAGCCAGAATCTCTGCCAAAGTCTAGAACAGTACCAATTGCAGAATTTCTCGTTATGCATTGATGCTAACTCAGGGTTCAATAAGGCTCAGGGTATTTATCTGCATTCGATGCAATTTGCTTTTCCATACAGGTTGGAACCTGGTGAGTCATGGAAAGGTGAAGTGGCATTGCGATGGCATGACAAGTATTGGGAGATCCCCTTGTTTGAAATGGGCCCTCAGCCAGGTGGCATTTCAGACCAGCTCATGCCTGGCTATGAGAAACAAGACCGACTGCGCAAGATGCCAGTGCTGCCGCCTAGACGAAACTCTCGGAGGAGTAGCAGCCCAACGCCAGCAGTTTAGCATGTTAATCAGTTATAGTATATGAATGAACCTGTAACCTTGAACAGCATGATCTTTGTGGATGCATGTAGGATGGATCACTTTCACAGCTGATTGTAGCACACACACAGCATGATTGCATTCTGTCAATGTGTTTCTGTAATGCACGTATGTGTCTGGACCCCACTGAACAAGCTTACATGACATGATCATGCTTCTTTGGACCCTGCACCCTAAGCACAAGCTGCATGCAGGGTAGTGCAAGCGGTTGTTGCTGAGCTATATTTATGGAATAAGCATAAAGTCGCCTTGATTGTATGATGCGCGGCCATGCACCTGCACTTTGAAGTGCAGGCATGGCGCAGTCCTGACGCAGAACGGCATGACATCCTTTCATATCTGTTTGTGGCACAAAGGGCATGCTGCATGCATGTGCCTCCATTGGGTGCTAGCAGCATTCAATGTTTCTCTAGCTGCTCTGGAGCTGCTGATGGTGTGCTTTCCTTCTTTCCCCCTCCAAAGATCTTCATTGCACTGTAGATGCCTACTCCCCAACAACCCAGCACAGCAAACACAATCTGCATAGCAACAGCTCTATCAATTGCAACAGACTACAAAGTATCTTGCATGCACAACAGAATCGCAAGCATGAAGGCTAAGTGTTGCGGCAGTGTGCTTACGTGCTCCTCCTTCCAGTTGCTGATGTTTGTGGGTTGCTCCCAGCAATTGACTTTTGCATCACCATGTCCGACTGCAAGACATCAGCTGCTGATCGAGCAAATGCTTGCGTGGTTTCATATCCAGGCCTGAGTTCGAGATACCATAAAGCTTCGTCAGCCGAACAAATGGTCCCCAGCCTTACCTGCTGCGGAGAAACTTCTCTGTTGCTGCCTGCACAGCCCTGAAGCGGTGAGGCGAGGTGCCAGAGGAGCCAGACGCGTCAAAGCGCTGCTCATCGTGCTGTCCGGGACAGAGCCGACACTCGAGTAGCTAAGCACGCGCCGCTCACCAAGCAATCCCAAACAACTGACGCAGCTCGCTGTACAACAGCGACAATCGAGCTCAAGCTCATCTGTGGTGACTCGTACGGCGACATTGCAGTTACGCTACTGTGACGGTCAGTGAGTCATAACACGAGCGAAAAGCTGTAGCTACAATAAGCCGCCGAGGCTGCTTGAGTTGGTCTCTTTGTGCGCAGGTCGAGAGGTAGGCCAGAGGGGCCAGAGGTGTAATCATGGTGGTGAGTGGCGGTTTCAGCTACTTGCATTGTCCAACCTTACGTGGCTTATCTTGCTTTGACGGTAGCCTGGATCGATAAAGCCATAACCTGTAGTAGAAGCAACGTGCGTTGTGTGCAGAACGACAAGAAGACCAGCAACCCTATGAGGGACATCAAGGTCTCCAAGCTGATTTTGAACATTTGCGTCGGAGAGTCTGGTGACAGACTATCAAAAGCAGCAAAGGCACGCAATCCTTTCTCACTTACTTCCCTCAAAGGCTTCCCAGTTGTCCTATCAGCGCACGCAGCAGCACAAGCTTGCCATGCCGGAGATTCAGCACTCACAGCGTCACTTCAATGCAGGTGCTGGAGCAGCTAACTGGACAACAGCCTGTATATGGCAAGGCCCGATACACAGTGCGTACCTTTGCTATCAGGAGGAACGAGAAGATCTCATGCTTTGTGACTGTCAGAGGCGAGAAGGCTCTACAGCTAATTGTGAGTTTACTCAAATTCAGATTGCCATGAAGGCAAATTGCTTTAGTGCTACTTGGTTGCTGAATTGGCACCTGAGTTGGGATACTTAGGCACAGCTCATCTCTCTCCACATACTGCAACGTATGATGCTCTTTGCATCCTTCCCCACAGCATTGCAAATGTGGAAAACCTCAACATGACTGTCAAATTTGACAGATGAAGCTTTGCAAACCATAACAACACGTGCAACAGCTGAACGCTTGGATACATTTTGCAGGAAAGTGGCCTGAAGGTAAAGGAGTACGAGCTGCTCAGACGCAACTTCAGTGACACAGGCAACTTTGGGTTTGGCATCAATGAGCACATTGACTTGGGTATCAAGTACGACCCATCCACAGGCATTTACGGTAAGTCTGCAGATTGAATTGGATGTTGTGGGACCGTCGCTTGTACTTAAATCTAGTCCATGATTCAGGACCAGCCAGATTTACTCTGGAGCGTTTCTGTGTTTGTCATGGCACCTCATAATTACATGTTGCGGTGTCCAATTGTGATGCAATCTGTATGAGCTTGGTGCTAGATCAAATTCATGGTCTCATAATTGAATCAGGTGCTGCTTCAAGCAGCTTGATGTAAGAGGACATGAGACATTGCTAAGAACTTCATGTGCAGATCCCAGTAACACGTAAGCCGTGGGATACACGCGGTATTTTACAGAACACAGCAACAAGTGCCCAGGCTTGACACGCGCCATCTATTCTGCAGGAATGGACTTCTATGTTGTGCTAGAGCGACCTGGTTACAGAGTGGGGCGCCGCAGGCGGGCTGTCAGCACTGTTGGCATTCAGCACAAGGTCACCAAGGAGGACGCCATGAAGTGGTGAGGGTCCCACAAGCTTGCATATACTTGTGCAGCAGCTGTGTTGATTCAGCTCAGCAGACATGTGGGAATGCCAAGACAATGTGTGTTATGCATTGCCTGCAGGTCTGGCATTTGGGTCTCAATTATGTCAAAGTTTTCTAGTAGCTGACTGACAGCATATGCACATCATTATGCAACTGCAGAAGTTGCCTGGGCTGAATCGTGTCATGACTGCCTGCAGGTTCCAAACCAAGTTTGAGGGTGTCATCATGAACAAGGCCCACTACATCTAGTTAGGTGGTCACAGCTTGTAAAGTATGCAGGGTCTGGAATTGACCATCATGTCTGTTGCTATGCATGTGCATACTTCAACTGATGCAGGACAAGATTCGGTGTGTCAAAGTGCCAAAAGTATTCTGTCCCCCCTGCGAAAATATCTGGGTGCCCTACATTTGACACATGAATGAACTTCAGGGTGTGGAGAACAATCGACAGTGAACTGATTAATGACATGACATGGCGCATCAGCTGAATGCAGGGCTTGCACAGCCGCTTCAAACTCCATTATGCAACGACTCTCAAACAGCATGTCGAAATGATCCATGCACTTTACCAAGCTCTGCAAATTAGTGCATACTTGGGAAAGTGTATCCAATTTATCAAGGAAACATGTCGAAAAGTTGACTGTTTCACATCCCATGTGAGCCGATCACACGCATTGCGCAGCAACGCATTGCGCCATCGAACTTTGTCACAGATCCCTTGTCCCGACACAAGAGTTTGAACGGAGGAACTTGCGTTGTACATCATCTCGAGTTTTGTCAGCTCAGCGCAAGCGGCTTGCTGTTCGACGGGATGGCTCTGAGAGCCTTGCGCGGAGCGAGCCAGCTTTTACGCCAAGCTTCTGTTGCTCGACACATGCAGCAGAGAGCTGCAAGCAGTCACTCGGAAAACACAAACACCTTCATCAAGGAGGTGTGCACATGTTTTAGCGCATCTGCAATGCATCCAGGACTTCTTTTGATCATTTTGTCGCCTGAGCGCGCGCTTTGCCGTACTTAGTCATCACTGATCAAGTTCAGTATTACTTTCCAGAACCTCGACCATACTTGTATAGCACATGTTCATGACGGTACAAAGTTTCTTGAGAAGCAGAAAGCATCCTAACATGCCCGTAAAACGAACACATCTGGCAGGTGCGCTGTGCAACCTCTGCAGGCTCTTGCAGAGCTTGAGTACCCAGAAAAGCTTCAAAGGCTACTTCTCACTCCCCAGAGGGAAGTGCTTGTCGAGCTTGTCATAACCAAGGATGATGGCCAGATTGAGAGCTTCAATGCATATCGCGTCCAGCATGATGACAGCCGAGGTCCATACAAGGGTGGTCTCAGATATCATCCCCAGGTGGACCTAGATGATGTTCGCAGGTAAAGAAACATCTCAATCCGCTTTTCTTTGTTCACTGGCAAAGTCATATTTCTATTTGTTAATAAGCAGATACTTGCGACTACAGTTCTGTGTCAGTAGTGTCATGGATGCATGTCGAGCTGTAGACCATCATGCACATGTATGTGCTGCAAGTCTATGCATGCATGCTTGTGCTGCAGTCTTGCAAGTTTGATGACTTGGAAGACTGCTGTGATGGACATTCCGTTTGGCGGGGCTAAAGGCGGTGTCACTGTAGACCCCAAAAAGCTGAGTGAAAGAGAGCTAGAGAAGCTGACAAGGAAGCTAGTGCAGGTATGCATGCTGCTCCAGGGTTCAAGCCTGCAGGTTTTTGTATGTCCACATACTTGTCGCATGCCACACACAGTATCAGTGTCATGTGCCTGTACATACACTGTGTGAAGACTGTTGATTGACAAGGTACTCCTTTGATCTGTTGAGCAGCCACCATGATATATGTTGAGATTTTGTGATGTGCATGCCAAGTCGCAGATGTTCACCCAGACACAAACAGGACCGAAGCATCATTAGATAACCCTCAGGCAAAAGCATGTCACTCACTTGCAGGCCATCAAAGATGTCATTGGTCCACAAGAGGACATTCCAGCTCCTGACATGAACACTGATGGCCGAGTCATGTCCTGGTTCTTCGATGAATACACCAAATTTGAGGGTTTCTCACCAGCTGTTGTAACAGGCAAGGTACACATGCATCATCCTTGTTTGGCATTTCATCAGTGTCACCTCTTCTGCCTGCTGAGCAGGAGATCTGCTGCGCACACTGTAGTGGATGCATGCCATATTTCTGCCTTAGGAAGTCCTTGCAAACCTTTGCAAAGGGGACCATGAGAAACACCCATGATATTCACACAGCAATTGCATATCAAGACTTTGCACACATTTGGCATTGCTGCTCCTCACCAGATGTGATGTGGTAGTACTGACATGTAGCTGCACTGTGTATGCAGCCAGTGCAGCTGCATGGGTCTCTGGGGCGTGAAGCAGCGACAGGGCGGGGTACAGTCTTTGCCACCAGAGAACTACTGAAGCACAGTCACGCTGGCACAATTGCCAACAAGACCTTTGTCATTCAGGTCAGCATTATGTAGCTCATGGTGCATATACAAAGTCACGCACACCAGTCCGTGCTGCGCAGCAAGGCATGACATGGTCAAAGCCAACAAGTCCCTTGCCTAGAGCCTTGTCTGTTGGCAGCAATGTGCTGTGATTATGCTCACCTGGGCTGAGTACAGCAGCAGCCACAGACCGCCTCCCCTCAAGCAGAAACTGTGCAGCCATTTCCTGTGTGCATGTGAATCATTTGGCACTGTGCAACTGCCCTGCATGGCTTCATCGGCACATAAAGGCCCAAAGCACTGCCATTATAGCCAGCATCCCTTCATGTAGCACAGGGCCCATCATCATTTCTCCTGTTTTTAGTGTGATTGTACACTCACAGCAACACTGCAAGTGCAGGGATTTGGCAATGTGGGCGCTTGGGCAGCAGAGATCTTCCATGAGCAAGGGGGCAAGGTGGTTGCAGCTTCTGATGCGTTTGGGGCCACCCGGAATGAGGGGGGGCTGGACATCCCTGCTCTCAGGAAGCATCTGGGTACCGGCGCCAAGCTAGCTGACTTTCCGGGAGGTGATCACCTCAAAGCTCTTGATAATAATAATAACAAGAACGCTTTCCAGCTCATGATGAGCCAGGTACGTGTGGAACAAGTCTCAAAGCACTTGCAATGCTGAAGCTGCATGCTGTCCGTAATCCTGAGGACCTTTGGCATGCTAAGGCAGTGTTGCCAGCTCAGCATAAAGTATTGTGAGTTGGGCCATAAGCTTCACACTTGCACCTTGTTGTTTCTGCTGCAAGTAAGCACTTTCCTTGCAAAAGTTCATTCATGCTTTTGACCATTTTAGCTGCTGAACACTACCCCATTTGTGGACACCACGTCAGTCACTCTTGTGCTGTATCAGTGTCAGGGCATTATAACCAAATTGATGCTTGGTAGGTGAGGCTATGGACAAGGATTTGGTGCTGTATGAGGCATGTGATGTGCTGGTGCCGGCTGCTATTGGCAATGTCATCACTTCTGAGAATGCCAACAAGCTCAACTGCCAGTATGTAGTGGAAGCTGCAAATGGACCTACCACACCAAATGTAAGTACGCGTCTGCATGACCCGCAAAACAGAAACTGCTCAATCTCAACCTGATGTCTTACTGGTCCAAACCATCTCCACAATGTAGAAACGCGTTTTTACTGTCCCTAGGCATTTCTGAGGTTCAATTTCCAGGGTAGGGATGACATTTCTGAGTTAAAGTAGGTCTTTTGGGATCGGAAAGCGCTGATGCTACACCTGAGCGTTGTCATGTGTGGCGTCCAATGCATCTGGACAGTGGCTTGATCAGAGCCATCTAAAGCTGATATGTCACAAAAGCTGAGCCCAAATCCAATGATTCACATGCACAAGCTGCAGGGCAATGTCCATTCAGCATGACTCGGTAGAACAAAAGCTCTGTAATTTTTAACAATTGCATATCGTATTGTAGTATGTACACTTGTATTACAGGGTGACAAAATTCTGAGAGACAGGGGCATAACGGTGCTACCAGACATCTACACCAATGGCGGCGGTGTCACTGTCAGTTTTTTTGAGTGGGTGCAGAATCTTCAAAACTTCAGGTAATCATATAGTCCAAAAAACCATGCATTCAAGCTTCATCGCTAAAAATCCTGCAGTGTCACAGAGTTCGTATATCTGCCATACTCGCAGTTGTTCCATCTTGTGACAACGATTTCCATATACGACAGTGGCCTCTGTTGTGTGCAAGTGGTGCTGAGCATGACATATGTTTCATTGCTTCCCCTTGCACAGGTGGGAAGAGGAAGAAGTGAATAGAAGGCTGGATAAAGCCATGACTGATGCATTTGCAGCCATCTGGGAAGTGCACAACCAGAAGAACATACCACTTCGAGTAGCAGCATTCCATGTAGCGCTTCAAAGAGTTACACGAGCTCACGTACATCGCGGCTTTGATTAGTTTAAGCTTGCCTTACAGATGTCTTGCTATGTTTAGACAAGTTCACAGTCAAAGCTCAGAAGTATTTGTCTTACAATGACACAAGCATGCATAAGCTTTACATGTGCCTGCTTGTGATTTTGGTCTGTTGAGTTGTTTTGTACACAGGTGGTTCGTGTACCTTGTAGGTGAATGTTGCTTGGCATGCTGACGCCTTTGATGCATGTCTGTGGTATGTATTGTTGATATGCATTGTCAAGTTTGATTGTGTGTGCTACACCAATGCTGGAAGAAGTACCGGTATGTTGGATTTATCATCTTGTAAGTGGGCAGGATCAGGGCTGGGGGCAACTGCCCTGATGATCATGGCTACGCTGACTACCACTCTGCTACCGGTAACTCCGTTTACCAGCATGTATGACGTTGCAAGGCATAGTTGACCGTGTACGCCTTTGTAGCTAGCCTTTTCGACGCCGGATCGAGTGTGTCAAGTTGTCAAGGAGCCGTTGGCTTTGCCACAGATCGCACTGCTGTAGCTTGGGCGTCCAAGCGCAGTATGGACGCTTCCTACGACGCCATCGTGCTTGGCACAGGTCTGAAGGAGTGCATCATCAGTGGGCTGCTGTCAGTCGACGGCCTGAAGGTGACCCTCAATTTGCCATCATCCACACGATTTGACTGTTTCTATTTGCGATACGCTGAATGTCTGCTGTTTTTCGTCTGACTTCTGCAACATCACAGGTGCTACATATCGACCGCAACAACTACTATGGAGGCCAGTCAGCTTCGTTGAACTTGAACCAGGTATGTCCAGCATCACCTGTGTTGACTTGGTTGTGAGTTGGTCACCAGGGGCAAAACTGACAGCATCAAATCCTTGTCTGCAGCTGTATGAGCGCTTCAGGCCAGGTCAAAAACCTCCCACCAAGCTGGGATCCAGCAGAGATTACAATGTTGACATGGTGCCAAAGTTCATCATGGCTGGCGGAGAGCTTGTGCGAGTACTTGTTCACACAGGTGCACCTCTTCCTCACACACACTTTGCTGCTGCAGGGAGCTGTGCTGTTGACTGACACCGATTGTACTGCATTTGGGCTGCTGGATGTCATGCTTTCAGTAGCGCAGCTCAGAAGATGCACGAAATTGCAATACAGTCACCTGTGTGTTATACCGACAACCTGTTGCAGATGTCACAAAGTACTTGGAGTTCAAGGCTGTAGATGGCAGCTTTGTGCTGAGCAAGAATGTGGTACAGAAGGTGCCAGCTACAGACATGGAGGCCATCAGATCTCCTCTCATGGGCTTGCTGGAGAAGAACAGAGCACGCAAGTTCTTCTCGTAAGCACTGCATATGGCACTGCATCCCAATTTACATCTGTTGGGACTGTCCAGCAATGTATAGCAGGCACACCTAGTCTGAGGATGCTTCACACCACCTGCAATGTATGGTCACACTGCATGCTGAAGCAAGTGGTGGCATGCAGCACTGCTCTTATAGAACCACAAACACATCTGCAGCATGTTGACTGCCATTCAAACCACACTAGCATAATGTCATGTATCATCCGCTGGGTTCAGGTTTGTGCAAAACTATGACGAAACAAACCCCAAGACACATCAAGGCATGAATCTGCGGCGTTTGTCAATGGCAGACGTTTACAAGCAGTTTGGGCTCGGTGAGATGACGATTGACTTCATTGGACACGCCATTGCACTGCACAGAGATGACTCATACATGGGCCAGCCAGCCTATGACACAGTCATGAAGGTCAAGCTGTACTACAATTCCTTGACACGCTTTGAAGGCACAGCGTCTCCCTACATCTACCCCTTGTATGGGCTAGGGGAGCTTCCACAGGTATGGGCTCTCAAGTGCTGAGCTGTGCTGTGCGCAATGCATTGACTGACTGCAAGCACCTTACATGTGTGACAAAGCATATTTTGTCAACTTGCACATTTGTTAGCCATGGCATGTTGGCGTGGGGGTTGATCCACTACTGTTTACTGTGTCAAGACCACAACGAACTCGCTAAAATTGGTGCTTGTCATAAAAAACCTTCAGCATTGCATGACTTTCATCCCAGCCTGACAGCATGTCTGGCTGAAAACTTGAGTGATTCAATGCCTGCTGCCAAAGCTGATGATACCAAGTTTATGAAACCATAGCTGTAGTCATCCCCAGGCTGCCGTGCCCCCCCCCCTCCCAATGACCTCCCCCATGACCCCCCCATGACATCATGGCTTGCAGGCATTTGCTCGCCTGAGTGCTGTGTATGGTGGCACCTACATGCTGGCCAAGCCAGATGTGGAGGTGGTGTACGAGGAGGGGGTGGCCGTGGGGGTCTCCAGTGAGGGGGAAACTGCCAAAGCCAAATTGGTGAGATGCTTTTGTCTTTTCTTGTTCTGCTTTTGATGCTGATGCTTTGATGCTTCAAAGCACCTCCAAGGATGTCAAAGCTGCATTACATGCTGCTGTGTTTGTTGAGCGTTTGTATTCCCTGCTGCTCTAATGTGAATTGAGCAGCATCGCACAATGTGTCATATTTGGGTGTTGTTTTGTAGCTGTATTTGGTTGCAAAGATGGAACTTGCTGCAGTGCACATTGCAGCATTGAGGACCAGCCAAAACAAGCTCACATGGCGACTGGTATGCATGTAATCAACAGAGGCACAGAAAATATGTCTGTCTGTCAGGTGGTGGGAGATCCATCATATTTCCCAGACAAGGTGCGGCGGACCAGCAAAGTGGTGCGGGCCATGTGCCTGCTGAGTCACCCTATTCCTAGTACCAACAACGCCCCTAGTGCACAGATCATTTTGCCACAACGGCAGGTGGGTCAGAGGCACTCACACACTCACCCTGTTTTGATTTTGTCATTGTTCCATACCTTGTTTTTCACTGTTTTTCTTGATTAGTTTATGCTTACTGGTGCATGGCCTTCATACATATGGTGAATTAACACAATGGTGATGTTGCATTTTTGCACATGTGCAGACGAGGGTAGCAAATGTTCAAGCATGCCCAGACTGGCTTCATTCCCACATATTGCTTGTACAGGTGTTGTTTTATGCATGCGTGGGTATAAGACTGAAGGGACATCACGCTGCAGAGTCTAGCTGTGATACACCTGACAGCACATACAAATGATGTCATGATGAAACGCATGTTGTATGAGTACAGGTGAACAGACGGTCAGACATCTACGTCTTCTGCTGCTCGTACCAGCACAATGTTGCAGCCAAGGACATGTGGATTGCCTTTGTCAGCACAACAGTAGAGACAAGCCAGCCAGAGAATGAGCTGCTGCCAGGTCAGCTTCTTCATGCCTTAGCATATACAATGAGCCCGTTGCAATGCAGACATTGCTAATCTAGCCGTGATCATTGTGTATCAAGGCGTCTGACACACACCTTTGTCTTCTGGCAAAGTGGTGTTGGGAACTATGACTGTCCATGGCTTCTCTATGAATTAAGGCTGGTGTACTTGGCATCAGCCTGTGTCATGGGATCTGTACCCTGAGTCTTGGAGTGTCATGTCACACCCTGCAAATCTGCCCGCTGCATGACTGCAACATGCAACCTGCAAGCCAGCCTGAATACTGCATCCCTGTGAAAGCAGCACCAGTGGCGAATTCGTACAACATGCTGCGCATGTTACAGGCAAGGCTTTGTTGATGTGTCTTGTGAGTAGCCGCAATTGAGGCGAGCCCTCAGCTCAGCATTCAGTCAGACCATGTATTGGCCAATGAGCTATGCTGATTTGGTCGGTCTGTTTGTGCAGGCCTAGCACTTCTGGGCAGCATTGATGAGAAGTTTGTTGAGGTGACGGATGTTTTCGAGCCAAATGAGAGTGGTCAGAGGGACAAAGCCTTCATCTCCAAAGGATATGATGCTACGTCTCATTTCGAGACAACAGTTGAAGATGTCTTAGAAATGTACACTAGGATTACTGGCAAGGTGCTAGATTTGAGTAGTAAAGACCCTGCGCAAGCATAGGCCAAGATTAGACTGTTAGTCTGTGTGTTTTGTGCACCAGTCCTGTACCTTTGAAACTGCTGTCAACATCACCAGATACTGTGCGCTGGAGGCACGACATCAGTAAGGGCATTGATGGGAGGTATCTGCAACCGCAGTCATGTCAAAACTGTGGGCGTGATGGGTTGGGGAATTGTTTGAATGTACTGTTGCCCTACTTGTATGCATCAGCAAACCTGCTTTATGAGGCAAGTGTGCATAAGAGCTCAGCAGCATCTTGTGCTGCATTCATTCAATGAATTATATTGCTGTGTGCAGATGATGCTAATGATCCTTGTACTTGTTCACATTCTGTGATTGAACATTCACACTTTTGTTTGCACATGCATCATGCCGTTAGGCATCAGGTGATGCTCATGCAAGCAACCAAGCAGTCCGAATAACCAAAGACGAGATGGCGTTCTAGTGCCTTTTTCGGTGGCACATGACTGGCGAAGATTGCAATTCGAAAGACTCTCAGGGGACGCTCTCAAACATAAAGATACTCATGACGTGAGTGTCTGGTGTAAAGAGACTGGCCCAACCTGGTTCGCAGCTGCTGAAGAGCAGAACATGCGAAGACCAGGCACACTTCGCACCCCCAACAGCATGTGCACCCGTAGGCACAAGGTGACGGTGCACCACTTGACAGCAATCTGCCTGTCATGAGTGGTAAACGCACGTTGGGTAGGCACTGGAGGTCTTGCTGTTCATATGTCTTCCAATGACCGTTCTAAGAGCATTCACTGCGTGTGTATTCCTGAAATGTATTTGCGTCATTGCCACGTGTGAGTGGAGAACCAAACATAACAAGAACCTACTAAATTGGTAGGCTACTCCATATCCACACTACACACAAAAGTTGAGTGTCCAAAACAATGTTCATACAGCGCTCTACAGTCACCGTCATCAAACCCTCATCAGACCTAATGTATGCTGCCTGACACAGCTGCAGGCATATCTAAAACCCAGCTAGCGATTTGTTGCAAATGAGTCTTAACTGGTGAAGGCAATACTTGCCTCTACTGGTGATTCCACTGTGAACTGCACGTGGGGCTTGTACGCAGCTAAATTGTATGCCAGACGGGCTAAATAAACAGCTGTCTTGTCATCTCCTGGTTGAAACTCTGTGATTGACACAAGACTTAGGTCCTTGAGGAGTGAAATCTCTTGAACATTGTCCCAAAGGATCATGTGGCCAGACAAGACTATATGCTGCAAACTGCGCATAGCTTTCCAACTCACCTCAAAACGAGCGTGACTGCGAAGTCCTATGTCTGATTCGTACCAGGGCTCTACAGCTACTGTTAACCTTGTCAACTGCTGAAGCTGAGTGAGGTGATGTGAGAATGTCACCGCACCTTCTATGTTAATGTCCAGAACATATAAGGATGTCAACCCATAAGTCCAGCTGACGTCTGAAACATTGTGATTAGAGGAATCCATGGCCACACGCAAACGCCTGAGCTGAGTTAGATTTGAGATGTTGGGCGGAATACACAGCATGTAATCTTCTCCAACTGTGAAGTGTACGCCTGCATGCGAGCCTGAAATTGAGCAGTTTAGAACATCTAGACTCGTGAGCCCACTGCAGCTTGACAAACCATCACCATGCAATGCAGACAATGTGGCATTGAATACTGTCAAGTCCTTCAAGCCTGGTGTGCAGCAGACCAACTGAAGACATGATGCTGTACAGTCCGAAACATCAAGGCAAGTTAGATGGCTGCTGAGAGGCACGTTGCTGTACTGTCCATACTCCAAGAATATGTCCTGCAGGCTGTGCAAGCCTTGAAGGGGCTTCAGATCCATATCGGCTTCCTTTGGGTCTGATAGTGAGCACTTTGTGATGGTGGTGAAGACTGACAGTGCATGTATGTGAAGCATCCGACTTTTTCTTAGAAAGACCTCTGTCAGCTGAGAGGGAGGGCAAGCAAGAGCGCCAAGAAGAAGGGCCTGGCTGTCAGCGTCGCTGGACAGCATGACAATACGAACATGGCTCTTGTACCGCTGCAACCAGCGTAGAAGGCTGGGCCAGGCCTGGCAGGACACGTGACGTAGTAACAACTGGTCCAGGAGCTCAGGGTGCTGCTCAATGACTTTGTTGAACTTGGTGCAGACCAGTCTCAACTGATGGAGCTGTGCTTGCTGAGTTACCATCTTGTACACCCTACTTTCATCAAGTTGCTTGCAGTTGGGCTTCAAACAGGCAAACACCTTGTTCCACACCTCAATGGGAAGCTGTAGCGCAACGGTGTGGCGGTTGGCTTCCTCCATTACTGCTCTGCAAGCAGACCCGAGGCTGTAAAAATCAGACGCCGTGCGGGCGTTCTGAGTAAACACACTGCTGCATAGACGAGCCTAATGTGTTGAATGGGGCAGGTGGACCCGCCTCAGGTGCACAAACGGCAGGCCAAACGCTCCCAGGCTGTCCGAAGACGTCTATGGAAGTGATCAGTGGTGTGGTCGTTTTTGTTTCCTTGAGCACTGCCCGAGGGTTGACCGCCTTGCCTTTCAAATCAGTCCTGTGTTCATGCTTGCGTCATTACATACAGCAAGAAAGGCTTAAATGCGCCATTGCGCTGGCTGCGCTCATGAAACAGCCATGGTCGTCCATAGTGACCCTGTTGTGCGCAATCAGCTGTCAGCGCGACTGTGATCCGCTCGCCAGTCAAGGCAACAAAAAAACATCTGACATTCTGTGCTGCTCGCTTTTGGTCCCTTCCTACCCAGCGTAGCACTGCTTACATTGTGACTAAAGCTCACGCTCGTACCTGCGCGTTGCTTCACGCCTTTACGTACGCTACGCGCAGCGCTACGCGTGTTCCACTCATGCGAATTGCAAAGCATGCTGAAATGCTGCTAGCGATCCGCAGATTGCAACTACAAGTACTAGCGATTACTTTCAATATGGTACAGTGGCCACAGGTTCTCAAGTCTGTTCGGGCTGCTTAGCGGCATAGTTGTGATTCTGACTGATCTAGTAGAGTCTCAGGCACACGCTGTTGATTCTCAGTCACACGCAGGTGCTCAACTTTGCTGATGATGTTGCAACAGCTCTTTTGAGTCTTACATTGTTGCTTTTGGCGTCCGCGTTGGACAGTACCCGCCATTCCCGGCAGCAACAGGCATGGCACGCAAGACAGTTCAACAAGGACGGGCCAAGGAAGCAGAAACGGCGCCAAACGATGAATCTGACGCTAGCGAGCCTAAAACGCAGCAAAATCCCAAGAATACGACAGATGCGGCAACAGCAGATGCAAACGAGTGAGTTTCACTACCTTAGTGGTTTGCTGTTGGGGATCCTGTTGCTTTGTCCAGTGTTAAAATGAGACTCCATGACCGTCCATTGCAGGCATCTTATGTTGACGCCTGCAGAGCTTTCTTGCTATTGGACCAAGCCTCGTCCAGATGGCTTTTCGACACGAGCAAACAGCAAGAGAGTAAGTGCTTGAACAGCTTGGAGCTCTTTCCCAAGCAGCTTGCAGCAGCCATGCGCACATCATCTGTGCACTGGCTGAACAGCATTTGTGCGCTGGACTGATTCAATGCTCTGTGACACTGCTGCAGATGAAGTTTAGTGGCAAGACAGCTGCTTGTCATGACTGTCAGTTTTCTCATCCTCCTCACAGATGTCAGAACGACCAGAAAGTGTCCGTCAAAGGTGCCTGCGGTGCCTCCTGGTGCTCAGGGTGAGTCCTGCCAGCATGTATCACTCTGCAGACTTGCACAAGTTCCCATACCTTGGTGGGACCAACACCAAGCTCAGTCCATCCTGCAAGAGTCACCCTTCTGACCTGTGCCACGTGGACCATGCAAGACCACAGCTGTGTATCAATTGATGATTTTACAGTCATACCAAATTCAAAGCTGTCTCACGCCTTGATGGGCTGCAGGTGTGCCCTAAAGTGGAGACAACGGTTTGAGTCCTCATATGCTGTGACTCCTGCCCAGCTGGCCCAGTTTGATCAGGGCTGTTGTGCTAAGTGCTTGGGCATCTGTGCCTGCAAGAGGTGCTTGACTAAGCCTTCCCCAGCTGTGGGTGGAGCAGCCCCTGTCTTTGCCAAGTCTCAGGAGGAGCAGTTTGCCCTGCACACTCTGGCTGTGCTTAAGCCCCACATCGATGAGTTTTTGGCAGCCAGAGATGCTGAGGTGCAGCCCCTGATTTTGTATGGCAAATATTTGCTTTTGTGCACATATAAGTTTGTTCTCACTTGTGCATCTCCTCAGGTTTTGAGTCAGTCACACCAGTGCAATCATGGATGCATGCAAGCTTGCCTGCTTTTACCAAGTTTTTTGCTGATCAACTCCATGCACTTTCACCCCATCACCCTCACTTGCGCTAAGTTGCTATTTTGTTGTTGTCAACTCATGCACGCTGACATGTCCAGTTGCCCAGCTTCAAGCACACATGTTTACACATGTTTACCTATGCCATAACTTCAAAATTGTATTTTGCTGCTGAGGTCTTCTCTGACACATTGCTGTGTCTGCACTCGCTACATACTGATTATCTGAAGACTTGAGTCAGTATGCAGGTGGCAGTTGGCAATGATGGCCAGCCAGTTGAACTGGAGTCATTGCCCCGAGTGCCATTGACTGACAGGATGCAGTGCGACTGCTGCGCTGCATGCATCACAGATGTGCACCGCACTTGCACCAAGTGCGGTGACTACGACGCTTGCATCAGATGCTGCCGCGCTGTACGCACAGAAGACGAGGTGAGGCAACCGTGCAAGCCCATGTCTGTGATCCCATCTGCTTGTTGTCATGCTTTACAAGACCGCAGGATCAAACAGGCTTCCTCAGAGTTCTGCTGCAGCAGCTCTCAGTCTCTTTGCATCTGTTCGCTGGGCAGCCAGTTTCCATGGACGCTACCTGCTGAGGTCTAGCTGCAAACGGACTGCTCTTATGCAGCACTGCCTTTTTGTGAGGTGCATGTCAATCTGAAGTGATGCCTACAGCCAATTGATACATTTGTCCAGCTGACTGCCTGGACAAGTGTAGCCAGAGGACTGTTGAATGACATGCCTGAAATGCTTCTAGTTTTGGAACTGAATGTGCGTGTGCATATGTGCCTCTCTGCTGTCCAGGAGCCCGTGTGCGGCAAGTGTGAGGCAGCCATGCATCTGGTTCGCCGCTTTGACTGTTCTGATGATGAAGCACTGGCTTCCATTGACAAGGTGATGACCCCATGACTGGCATGCACTCAGGCATGAATGTGTCTGCATGAGCAGTGTTGTGTTCGACTGGCCAGTTGCCATCCTGGCCTTAATATCATCAGCGACATTGATGCTTGCCATTGTGCTGGTGCCATGCTACATTGCTTGACCTGCCTGCAATCCTCCATGACTGAAGACAGCCCATAAGCATGTGAACACACAATGCAAGACTGCTGACTAATGCAAATTCTAAAACAGGGCATCATCTGCACAACCCAATAGATTGCTCCAGTCAGTCTTGCAATGCTATGTTTTCAGCACATATAGTCACAAGCTTGACAGATGTCCTTCTTGCTGACTAGGTATTGAAGAAACGCGGGGAAGGGGCTGGTCGGGGTCACCTTTGGGACTTTGACCCCAACCCGGAGAACAAGCGGGCCACAGCAGATGCTGGTCCCCCTGCCCAGGTGAAGAGGAAGGGCATGCCATCATCAGCAGCAAGGGCCAGAGCAGATGGCGATGAAGAAGATGAGGGTGATGAGGATGTGAATGAGGGTGCAGCGGTGTACGACCTGATGTGGTGGGCATACGGCAAGGGCCCTGTTGAGCCTGATCAGCCAGCTCGGCGAAGTTCTGCCCGGCTGATCCAGGATGAGGAGATGCTGAGTCAGCTAGATGATGACAGCTCAGATGCCTCGAGCTCAGATGAGGACATGAGCTCTGACAGCGAGCCAGGTATGCAAGCAGTAAGCAATGTTACATGCAACTGTGTTACTGTTCAGTTGGAAACAGCCAGATGAGACTGATTCTTGATCTGTTAAGGCCAGGCTGCACCACATTGCCTGGGTGCACCAAAATGTTCTATGCAATCAGCGTGGTTCAAATGCAAATGCACAGGGTGCAGTTGCCAATGAACACTGTGGTACAGTTTGTGGCCTGCACATACCAACCTCATGCAATAGCACGCAAACATACTGCTGACGCCCTTTTCCCAAAACAAAACTCGTAGCACAAGATCACAGCTCAGATTATGAGCAGCATGCTGCGCTCATTGGATTTGATCCTGGAGACCCATCAATTGCGTTCTGCACTATACACAACATTTTCAATAAAATAAATATAACAATAATAATAATAATAATAATAATAATAATAACAACAATTATTTGTGGTGGATTGCTTGCAGATGAGGGGGGCCATGAGCAACTTGGTGCTGAGGAAGAGGAAGATGAGCACGAGGGTGAAGCTGTGCAGAAGGCGCAGGCGGGCACAGCTGCAGCCAAGACAGGCGGTACCTTCAGACAGGTGGGCCCCACCCTCCCATCATTTGGTGTCTATGTTTAGGGTTTTAGGGTTTATGTAGGATTTGTTGTAGGGTTTACCTACAATAGTGTTACAGCAGCTGCTTCACTGCACTGCAAGCATAGTTGAGACGTACAGACATCTGGACCCTTTCCGTGTAATTACTGGACTGCACTCAACTTTACAGGTCTGCAGCAACTCATATTGTTGGTTTTGCTGCAAGCCAAGAATAGTGTTACTTAGTTTGCATACGATGTATGTACTCAGATTCTTTGTGCTGCACCAGCCACACAGTCAACAGCTTGCCAGTCCATTGTTGCATTCACACTGCCTAGCGTGACAGAAAGCCTACGCCCTGTACTTTGCAACACTGCAACTTGCTCCCATGCACTTACCACACACTGGATATGCAGCAGTGTCCTTTGTTCGTGTGGAGATGCTCACTAGCCTTTTGACTGTCCAATGACAGGCTGGACAGCAAGCTGGCAGAGCAAATGGGAGCGCCAGGACCCGTGCACACAGAACCACTGCACACAGGGTTCAGCTAGCCGCCTTGGACCCAAACGCCATACTCTCATCACCTGTCTCTGGCAAAGCCTCGCCCCAGCCGCGGGCGGCCAAGGGGGTACCCCCTTCCTCACCGATGCCCGAGGCACCCAGACCTGTACACCCCACAGCAGACCAGAATGGGGAGCACAGCCCAGTAGGTCCTGCCAGAGACCCAACAGCAGGAGTTGGTGACAGTGGGGAGAAAGCAACAGAAGCTGCGCAGGATGTGGACATGGCTGATGCCAGGCCAGATGGCAAGTCCGGTGTAGAAGCCCCAGGTCACAGCGGCAACAGCGCAGGCAGCAACACGGTGGCATCTCGTGATGTGCACGCCAGCAAGCCACAGGATGACTCAGCAGCTGTCACCAACAGACGCTTCCTGAAGCAATGGGTGCAAGCTTGCTCCCCCATGATGGAGCTCACGCAGCTCTTCCTGCAGTATGTAAGTCAAGAGCCTGAACCAGACGGCTTTGTGCCTGACGCTGTCTTGCACAAAACCAGGCTGTGCACTCGCAAGATCAAGCCTGGCCGCTCAGACCTGCGCCTCATGTGCAAGCATGCCAGACATCAGAACCAGGCCAGGCAAGAAGGTGCAGCAAAGACTGACTTCAACGGCCCTAACTTCCCACAGCAGGCAGCAGCAGCAGCAGGGACGCTTCAGGCAGCCGATGCCGAGTTACCACCACCCACAGCTGCGCAACAGACAGGCACTCACCCACAGAAGAGCATCTCCAGTCCAAAGCCAGCGCAGGCACGTCAGACCAGGTCACTGGCTGCTGCAACACACACAGCAGCAGAGACAGCTGCGGCCTCTGCACAAGAAGCAGCACCAGCACCTGCTGCTGCTGCTGCTGCAGCTGCTCCTGTTGAGCCTGCTGCTGCTGCTGCTTCACAGCCTCCACAAGCTGCAGCTGCTGAGAATGCCGATGAGAAGAGTGCAAGTGCTGGGTCATCAGGTGTTGCTGAGGCACCCGAGAGCCTGGCAGTCCCTCAGAAACGGGGCAGAGCTAAGGGGCGCAAGGCTGGCACAGCAGCTGCTGCAGCTGGTGATGGGCAAGCTGTGAAGGCAGTGGTGTTGGAGGCCGGCCAGCCTGCTGTGCAGCCCTCCATTGGAGCCCCTGATGAGGCGGTAAGCCCTGCGCCACCTTGTACCTTTGCTTCAGTGGCTATCGTCAGGAGATCTAGGTAATGGAGCCAAGCCTGATCCAGACACGAAAGCACACAATAGACTGTCTGCTTGACACTGCGCTGGAGAGCCTGTTGCTGACCTGTGCTGGTGCCAGATTGGTGTTGTTGGTGACTCTGATGCTTTGAGTTGTGGCATGCATGCAAATGTGCTTTTGAGTGCTCATGTTGCACGTTGGAGTTGGAGGCCCAGAAGGTGCTTGTACAATTTAGGGTAGCCATCATGTGTGGTTATGCTGGCCGCCTTTACCAGCAAGCTCCTAAAACACCATAAGTGCCAAAACCTAGGCATCCGCAGTGACTTGGTGGCAGATATGACCTGTTGTGACGCTTTGGGCTGGCTGGTGCAGGGTCCAGACTGGGGAACCCTGGGTGACAGTGAGAAGCTGATCACAGCTGACAGGCAGGGCAGCGCTGCAGCCCAGGCCTCCAACTACCTGTGGACCCCCAATGCTGCTGACTGTGCCGTAGACTCTGATGCCCGGCCAAACACCACTAGGTGATATATCATGTGCAATGTTATGTTTTTGCAGCAGCACTGTTGTCATAGTTGGCAGACGATAGTGTTGTGGCCTTGAGTCTGCTCAAGTTCAGAAACACAATGATGGAATGGCTGCATTTTGTGCAAGTGTGAGACGACATGGTGAACAAACCTACATCTGTATGTCTGTCTGGCTTGGGGGGTCAACCCTGTTGTATCAGTTGCTGTAACTGCAAAGTTGTCTCAAAAAGAGCTTCAAACAGCAGTTGATGTCTGCCATACACTTCAGCATGTCCATTGACAGTTGCACTGCATGCGTCTGCTCACTCCCTAAAACATATCCACAATGTCAAATTTGCGTTTTAACTGTCCCCAGACGTTTCTGAGTTTAGATTTCCAGTATAGGGATGACATTTCCAATTTAAAATACACATTTCGGGATTAAGAAGAGCTTTGTGCTCCTGCAGGATCTTTCAGCAGCAGTTCTGCCAGGTTGGCAAGCCAGTCCTGGTGAGGGGGATCAGACCCGGGTTCCTGTGGGACCCGGACACCCTGCAGCGCGCCACCCTGGACTTGAAGGGCATGTATGGGACTCGCCCTGTCAAGTCTGCCCGCAGGAAGCAGGCGGCTCCTCCTAGACCCCTCACTGTAAGCCTCAGATCATGCTGCCTGTTGACCGTGCGTAACTTGTTTTGTCTCCAGCATGTATGGGGCTTTCCCTGTCAATTCTGCACGCAGGAAGCAGACAACTCCTCCTAGACCACTCATTGTAAGCTTCAGATCATGCTGTCTGTTGTCCGTGCACAACTTGTTTGTGTGCAGCATGTATGGTGCTCGCCCTGTCAAGTCTGCCCGCAGAAAGCAGACAGCTCCTCCTAGACCCCTCACTGTAAGCCTCATACCATGCTGTGTGTTGTGTGTGCCTTAGTAGACCCGTGTCTTTAAGCCTTAGATCATGCTGTCTGTTGTCTGTGCTTTATCAGAGCCCTCACTGTAAGCCTCAGATCATGCTGTCTGTTGTCTGTGCATACTTTTGTCTCCAGCATGAGGCTACGTCTGCTTGTATGAGAGAAGGCCCAACAAGCATGACTGAAGAAGGTCTGCCCTGTCTTAGGGAGGCGTGTGCCTGAGAGAAAGATCACATCTTTTGAAACCAAGATTTGGCCAATTCCCATAAAAGCAGTTGCAAGTCCCATGACAGATTCATTCCAGCTTTGTCATGTCCTGTGTTGAATTGCACACGCTCAAGAATTCAGTCCAACTTCATTTTTACAAAATTTAATCCCATGGTTGTGGATACCTAAGGCTCCAACCAACAACCATGTAAACCACCTGTACAGTTCCTGAAGCAGATGCACCACAAAAGTACGCAGTCGGCCCACAATCATGGCTGCGCTATCAAGCAAAGCAGCCCCTTCACCACAGATACATACCCCTCAGCTCGTGAACTTGATTGAACTTGATTTTTGTGGCTTACAAGACTAGGGTATAGGCATACCTAGTAGGTACCTGGCAAGAACAATTAGTGGAACGCCTGTATATTATAATAATTTTCGTTGTTATTATTGTTATTATCATCATTATTATCATCATCATTATTATTATTATTATTGTTGTTATTATTATTATTACCATTATGGCTTGCAGGTGGTTGACCAGAGGAACAGTGACGACTACGCCATGAAGCAGTCAGAGTTCTTCAAGGCGTTCAGGGCGGGGGGGGACCTGGTGAGGGGCAGCAGTCAGCCCCTCATGCTCAAGGTCAGGGACTACCCCCCTGACGCCGCCTTCGCAGAGCAGATGCCCCGCCACTGGCAGGTCAGCTTTGCATGTAGCTTTTTGTTTTGCTCTACACCTGCTGATGCACGATGCAAGCGCACTCTGTGAGGTGTTGTCACAACCTTGGTTCTTGCAAATTGGATGTGTAATCATCGCCCTAAGCAACAGTCAGTTGACAGCCAATTTCTGATGCTGCATGTGCCTTCAGAGCAGCATGCCAGGTTCCTGAATTCAGTATGGCTGCAGTACCTCTGCTCAAAGAACCATTCAGGCTTACTGCAGGCCTGTAGCATGTGACATTGCATTCCCTGTACAGCCATGAGACCCTGCTGTTGTGTCACCTTTGTGGTTTGGGACCATTTTGAAGGTGGCGTGTTGCATGCAGGACTTCATGCAGTGTTTGCCTTTCCCAGAGTATGCCCACCCAGGGGGTTCCCTCAACGTGGCCAACTATCTGTCTCAAGACCTGGTCAAGCCTGATCTGGGGCCCAAGTCATACATTGCCACTGGCAGGTCATTGCTCTTTGCCCTTCCTGACGCATGCCTCTGCTGCACACCTGACATGTGATGCTCACTAAGCTGTTTGTACAACCCAGGGCTGTTTGCTTTTGTGGACTTGACCCACCATGCTGCTGTATTGCAGATTCCTCTGTGACTCATCAATGTGCCGTTGCTCTTGGTAGTACTCCAGCATGACAGTTGCTGTAGACCTCAGATCTGGCTGCAAGTGCTGTGTGCATCAGCATGTGCTTTTGTCCAACAATGCCTCAATTGCACGTTCAGCTTATTACAGTCATGCTAAAAAAAGGTGCCAGCAGGCATGTCACTCACGATTCATGTCACCTGCACTCATCCTCACACTGCTCACAGTTCAATCTGGCTCAATGCTGGAGCCACGGCATATGGTGCAAGCCCCAACCGCACAACTACCTAACTCAGACCACCTAAATCTGTCATCAAGCTGGAACAATAATTTGCTGCATCAGGTTAAGCTGGACCAAAGCTGACAGCAGTGTGTATGTGTGATGTAGGCCCAAGGAGCATGATGAAGGTGACTCTGTGACCAAGCTGCATGTGGACCTGTCAGATGCCATCAATGTCCTGGTGCACATGGAGGGTAAGACCACAGCTGTGCGCACTGGCGACACCCCTGCTGACCCCCAAGCAGACCCCATGTAAGCCCCATTCATCAGTTGCGCACTGCTGCACAATATTTCATACGGTGCAAAGTAGCATGAGTGCAACTGTGTCAGGTTGTTCCAAGGCATGAATGCAGCTTGTGGAAAGTCTCCTTGTATTGGTATAGCAAGTGAAGTGAGGAGCTCAATATCAGCTGGCAACCTCGAGTGCAGGCAGCTTGCTGCATCAGAAAGCAGCCCACATAAGCAGCAGCATCATGCTGCTGTGCTCCCAGTCCAGGCAGGCATTTTGCCTTTCCAGTACCTGCATTGAAATCAATCCGTCTGCGTTGCTGCCCATTCTTTTTAAACCCTGCCACTTGCTGCTGTCCCTTCGCCCCCCTTCCAATTCCTGTTGTTCCTCATGCTCTCTTTGCGGGCTTTACATGGTTGCCTTGTCCTATAGCTGTACACCAGAAATCTCATATCTTCCTTTGGGTCATCTGGGGCCACTGAGGCATGTCCAACCACATGCACCAGCATGCAGTAGCCCTATATATATATCTCTATATATATATCTCTATGTATACATTTATGTTGATAAATATATTCACATATACATAGGTATTTGTGGTATTTGTTAGTAACTAAAAAACGTTTCTTATGCATTTCTTATTTGTTAGTAATTTTCTTATATATGTGTGTGTATCTCATGCATATCTCATGTGGTAGTTGTAAGAGTGTGTATGGTGCAGGTACGGAGGGGCAGGGGCTGTTTGGGACATCTTCCAGCGCCAGGATGTGCCCCAGCTGCAGGCCTACCTCATGGCCCACTGCTCGGAGTTCCGCCATGCCGGCAGACCACTGAAGCACAGCGACATCAAGCATGCCATCCACTCACAGGTCACAGCCCTGCAGCCCCTCACTCCTTTCTGCATCTACCCAGCAACAATCATCATCATTTAGTCGTGATAGGCCTATTGTACAAGGCATGACTCAATGGTTGCCAGCATATACTTACAAATCCTGCTGAGACTAAGGCCCTACCCCATGAGCGGGCATTGGCTCTTGAAAATCAACTCAGCAACAATGCTGCTGCCACGCTGCTCTGCATGGTGGAAAGTTCAGGATTTGCAGTAGCCTTGCTGGGAATGATTGCAGTGCTGTGTACCCATGCAGGCATTCTTCCTGAGCAGCAAGCACCTGCAGCAGCTGAAGAAGGAGTACGGGGTGCAGCCCTGGCACTTTGAGCAGCACTTTGGGGAGGGAGTCTTCATCCCCGCTGGCTGTCCCCACCAGGTCAGCCCAACTTCCTGCCCCTGTCTACAGCATATGTACTGATGTCTCCATTGGACTGTCAATCTGTTTGCCAGCACTGAAACTTTTCCAGCAAACAATTGTTGGGTGTACGCTGTGTGACATGATTTGTACTGACTGCAGTTGGCTGTTGCATGTCCTGTGACAGCAGTATGGCAACAACTCACATCCTGTCAGGACCAACTTATTTCTGTTGAAGGCAAAACATAATCTGGAACTGCATTGTTTTGCGCTTGATCCAGTGACACAGGCTGCTGTCGTGTACATTTTGCACAGAATCACTCGTGTGTGCAATGATCAGCTTCAAACCCTATGTACAACCCTATGTTCGGCTGCTTGATCATCACAGCATCCATAGCATCACAGCCCAAAACAGTCATGCCGCTTGCGTTCAGAGTATCCTTTCAGTGTCTGGTAATCTGCAGAATCCCCTTGGGTGACAAACGATCTATAGAGCCTGTCTGCATGCTGATGCAAAGTGAGTGACTCTGTTGCTGCACCTGCATCACCCTTGCTACTCCTGCAGCCATCTGGGCTTGTCAAGGGTTACATGGGTGATGCAGATACAGCAACAAAAGTCGTTCTCTTGCAGCAGCATGCTGACAGGCTGTCAATGAGCAGAGTAGCTTCCAACCTGATCGTCAACAGGGGGAAACACACAACTTTGTCTACTCAGCAAGACTACCGTCAGTCTTGCAGGGTGTGATGAGCAAGACAGACAGCTTTGGAGAGACAACACTTGTCCCGCATGTACCTAGCTCATGATGAGCTGGACAGCGTTACTATTATTGTCATAATAAATATAATAATAATAATAACAACAATAATAATAATACTCAAAACAATAACAACAAAGATAATAATAAATCGTAATCATAATCATAATCATATTAATAATGAGGTTTGGTGGTGCAGGTGCGCAACCTGGCGAGCTGTGTGAAGGTGGCTGTGGACTTTGTGCTGCCTGAGTCCCTGGACCAGGCCTTCAAGTTTGCCCAGGAGTTCTGCACCATGGGCAAGAAGGAGGCCTGGGAGGACACATCTGATGGGGAACGTGTCTACGTCCAGCCGGCTGACAGGCAGCACACAGATAAGCTGCAGGCAGAACTTTCCATGTGCCTGGCGGCAAAGCACGCTGTGCAGGTCCTGGCAGGCACTGCAGCAGGTCAGTGATTCTCACCTTGCTGTTGCCTGTGCTGCTGATTGTACAGCTTCTGTTGTTTGCATGGATGTAATGTGTGAGCTACAAAACCAATGTAGCGTGCTGTTGCTGTATTGCACTAGGAGATAGAGCGAGTCCTGAGCTAGACTGTGTGTTCCAGAAAATGAAAGATCTGACTATGCTCTGTAGCATGAGCAGATCAGAGCATAATCACATCTTTCATTTTCTGGAACACATGGCCCAGCTCCGGACTCGCTCTATCTCTGTAGTGCAATATAATAACAGCATGCTACAATGGGCCACTGCACAGAATGCATGTGCAGATCTTTGGGATAGAACTGCGGTTTGGGGGTAGAGTGGGCACAAATGAAGATCTCCGAGTAAACGCAGAAAGAACAGCAGCTTGCTGTCTGCAGTTGTTTCTGCTTGCATCAGTTGATTGCATGAATCTGCTTTGCAAACCTGTCTTGTTGAGGTCACGGTATCCTCAGACCCATCAGAGTGGTGGTAGACGCCAGCAACAATCATTTGTACATTGCTCACAGATATTTTGACAGATAAGAGAGCAACAATCTGATTGGTATCTGAGAGGGGGCGTCTGGTTGTCATGAGTAAATAGCTGTTTCATGGTCTTGAAGGGCTACCACAAACCAGCCATTTGAGACAGTGAAAGAGCTACTTCCCAATGATAACCAGATGGATCCTCCCAGAAACCATTTGGGAGTATCACTCAGGTATCCCTCAAAATATCGTGGAGCACCATGTCCACAACCAGTGTTGGTGTCTACCACCACTCTGGCCTCAGCCTCTGCCTTGATCTGAGTCTGCACCTGTACCTCCAGTGGCAGGGCAAGACTCAGTAATAGGGGCCTAGTGTCTGTAACCTACTGGGCTTGCACTACCTCCAAATTGTCACAATAGTTCTCCTGTGCTTCAGTGCTTCAGGACCTCTTTGTTTGCAACAGCTATAGCATCAAAACCAGTATAACATTCTACTGTCACACTTACCTCGCAGTTTTAACTCACAATATCGTACATATTGTTTTTGCCATGAAGTAGTCATGCGTCACGCTTCACATGTGCTCACTAGTTCAGCTGCAGAACTGCATAGCATAGCCGAGTTGCCGGGGTACTTGCCTTTGCTGGAGGGGAGGGGGCGAGGGTGTTAATCTCGTTGGGGTTGGCACACTGCATATCTCCAAGCCTGCATTCATTATTATTATTTATGCAAATGGTGATCCCGTGGAAACAATGTGGGGTCTTTGCAGGGGTTGGAAACCAGGCTGGGACAAAGGAGGCAAAGAAGAGGAGAGTCAGGAAGGCCAGCACCAAAAAGCGGCGAGGCGCAGCTGCAGACCACACAGAGGATGAGACAGAGCCTGAACCTGAGACAGAAGCTGAGCAAGCAAGTGAAGAAGAAGCAGAGGTAGCTGCCAAGGCAGCTGCAAAGGCTCCAAAGAGGAAACTCGGTCGACGCTCCAAAAAAGACATAGCTGCAGATGCTGCTGCAGCTGCTAGTGCTGAAGCAGCTGAGGCTGAAGCTGACCAGGAAACTGACAGGGCAGCTGACAAGGAGCCCAAGAAGAAGAAGAGGGGCCGTCCGCTTCCAAAACGCAAGGCTGAGAGTGATGATGATGAGATAGCAGCTGAGGAAGAGCAAGCTGATGATGAAGAGGAGCAGGTGGTTGCCAAAACAGGCAAAAGGAGGAAAAGGAGGAGTATAGATGTGCTTGAAGCACCACCAGCTGAAAGTCTGCAAGAGAGGCCCGTGAGGCAGAGGAAAAGCCAAAACGGCAGTTGACATAATACTTGTTGACAGTAGTCCCAGCGATAGACATGCTGCAAGTTTTTGTGATCAGATGGCCTTTACGTCTAGATGAAAGTGATTGTGGGGATCAAGGCTCACGAGTACCCAGTATTGTTTCTGAGTCTTGTAGCTGTTTTGGGATACAATGCAATGCATTGAATGCATGCACAGTTGTTTGGCCCGGTGATCAAGGCTGAGTAGTATTTGAACAGGATGCATTCTGCAGTGTACCTTACAGCTGAGTGTGCTAGCCACACAACACCAGCATGTTCTCTAAGTGAATGTGTGACTCACCCATTGAGATCATGTTCCTGTAGCAGCTACAAAAGGGCATCACTAGCAGTGACGAGTCTTGTAATGGTTGTTGCTATTCTGGTGGCTTCCTTGATATATTGGATCTCAAATACACATTCCCAAGGATGCACTGATCTGCAAAGCCTGACAGTACATATGCCTGAATCATGGAGATATCATGGCACGGTATGCAGTCATGCAGAGTTGTTCCGGTAGCTTGCAAGGTGATCTGATGGCATCTCAAGTATTTGCTACAGGATCTTGCCTGCACAGCACATGTGTGAAGTGCACGACACAATGCTTGATCGTAATGTATGGCATGCTGACTGTCACACTGCGGTAGCTTGCAATTGCAATCTGCATTTGTGCTGTTGCCCTCGGCCTGGTGAATATATACTGTGTGTTTTTTTACATTGTGGGCTTACAATTCGCCAATTCGTTAGGTACATGCACCGGTCCTCATGCCTATGCAATCACGATCCAGTATCAAGCTGCTGCAAGTGGTCTCAGCTCTTAGGTCCCAACCAGACTTGATCCCAGTCTGCCGCGCACTGCGCTGCAGCGGTATGCAGACAGATTCTTTTTACCAGCAACAGTGAGTATATCCAGTGGATGTTATACAAGACGCATTGACTTTACAGTAAGCACTGCAGTCACTGTGTCACCTATGTGGTGACTGGAATATGCTGTTGCCACAATAGCATAGCTTACAAAGAAACCTGATGTCAAATTGTCCTTTGAGCTTCTGCGTGTATACAACTAGTCTGTCATTTACAGGGCAGCACATGCTGCTTAACGTGCGGAGCACACTTTGCCCAACTGTCTTCAGCTCATCAAAACCTGGACTGTCTACTGTACATGACTGACTGCAGTGAAGACTACATCATACTAGACAACAAATTCACTGATCTCCTGTACAGTCCTTGTGCACCACACATTGCAGCACCTCTCTACTCAGCAGCAGCTGCTGCTGCTTCCTTCTTCTCCTTCTTGTGAGACTTGTCCTTCTTGTGTGACTTGTCCTTCTTGTGACTCTTGTGCTTCTTCTTCTCTGAGCCCTCAGGAGCCTCTGCAACAGGCTTGGGGGCAGCTGGGGCAGCAGCTGGGGCAGCAGCTGGTGACACAGCTGGCTTGGTCTGCATCAAAACAGACACACTCACATGAACACATCCCACTGCAAATGGATAGTGCAAAACGTATTGATCAGGCTAGGAGAGGCATGCACATGGCGACGACTGTCTGCTGCCCACTGGACAGATACTTGTCTTCTTTGTGCACAAGTCTATACTGCAACTGGGCATCAGAAATTAAAACAAAAGCTGTCATGGGTGATCTAGTTGGTTGTCTCATCATTGCCCTTCAGCTGGTGCAGGACGTTAAACCATGCAAGGCCAAGCAAGTGTTGAGTCATTAACAAATCATGCCTTGAAAATGACAGAAGAGCGCAAGAAGAAGATCATGCTGATTTGTGCGGCAAAACGTGCAGACACATGCACATGCAATGCAGAAGATGTTGCAAAGCTATCGAGAGAAGATGTTGCAAAGCTATTGAGAAGAAGTTGGAAAGCTATGCAAAGGGCAGTACCTCAGCCGGAGCTGCAGCATCTTTGCTGCCGCTTGCGCCTGCAGCCTCCTCAGGCTTCTTCCTCTTCTTCTTAATCTTCTCACCACCACCAGCTGCAACTGCGGGGACTTCTGGTGCCGGCACATCTGTGATGTTGACACCCACGTCAGCCTCCTCCAACTCACCCTCTGCTTCTTGAAGCTTTGCCTACACATGAAAAACAAATGAGTCAAAATTTGCATTGAGGATTTGGGTATCAAGTGAGTGAGACAAGTAGCAAGGTTACAGGGCAGCACACGGCTTCAAACACCAAAGTTAGTTTGTTTGATTTCAGCAAGACCCAAGCTGCAGTGCACCTGAAACAAGCTGCAATAAATTTGTGCCGTGACCCCTAAGCAAGTGCATCTGGTGCTGCTGCTTTTGACATTTCTGACAGGTGAGGCGCCTATGCTGAGACAGCAGTCGTGCAGATCTAGCTTGGAGCAGTGCAGAGAGCATACCTTGAACTTGGCAGTGTATGCTGCCTTACCCTCTTCGGTCATCTTCTTCCACTCAGCTACAGCAAGAGTGAACATGCCGTTGTTGTTCTTGTCGCCGTCCAAGGTGACCCCCGCCTGCTTCAGCTCCTCCATCTTCTGCTTGACGAACATATTGAAAGCCGTTGGCCGCCGCTTTGTCTTGGGCTTCTCGGCTTTGATGGCTGCTGCAACATGGTTAGTAGCCCTGAACACGCTGTGTGGCACTTTGCCTGTGGTCTTGAACGTATGGATGGAGTTGCCCAGGTGACCGAAAAATTGGTGAAACTCGCTTGCGCAGAAGCTCATCAAGTCTGCTGCCTGAGGTTCTCCCATATTGCCCGAGTTACGTGTACCCACGAACGACCCTGCAAAGCCACAGCAGGTTGCAGCGCTACAGCACACAATTTGAGAGCGATAGCACCTGTGTTTGAAAGGGTAACGGTAAAGTTTGAACGTTGGTACAAGTTCGCTCACCTGTAACGTCGGCTGCTCACTCTCTCAAAGCGCCCTTTCCCTTGTGGCCGTCCGGCAATTGCTAGCGCTCCTGTCGATGTTCCTATCCTCGGGGCAAAAAGCGGCTTGGATCGGAAGCGAAGCTGCAAACGCCGTCTTAAAGTACTGCAAAATGGCAAGGGAGGCTGATGCGCTGGCAATTTCAATTTGTCGGGCCCAATAATAATCTCCTATTGTTTTTCTGCGGTTGCCCTCTTGACTGGGGCGGCACACTGGATTTCAGCGACTGCAGCCCCGCGGTCGGAGATCTTAGCGGCGGCATCGGGGGAGAGGGGCAATGCTGATAATGAAAGGGGATGAGCCAGACAGCATAGCATAACATAACTTCAAGACAGAGAGAGAGAGATGACCAGTCTATGCAAATCACACAAGTCCCTCGAGCTTCCTACAACACACGCGTGCTGCCCGAGATCCTTTGTTCCAGCTTTTGCCATCATGTTGCGCCATCGTCAAGCTTCAAAATCTGTGTTGTCAGAGGCAGTGCCAGACGTATGCCTGTGAGACTTGTCCACTTTTGACCACCTCAAAGGTCGACCAGACCCCTCAGAATCTCCTCTTTCAGAAAGTGCTTTGAACGTTGCTGGAGCTCGAGCAGATCTGGAGCATCTGGTCTAAGAGCACTCTAAGAGCACCATCTTTGAAGTGCTTCATCCAGCCAAGCAAGGCAGAATCTTGTGAAGTGCTCTCATGCAGACTGCTAGTGTGACATATGTGCCCTGGCACCCAACGGCATGGCCACAAAATGCACCTGGTACACAGATCTATCCCACCCATTGAGCTGATGATCTCTAGAGGCTGTGGTCCTTTCGCCCTCCAGAGGGCGGCCTGACGGATCGCCCTGTAGATAGTCACGTTTCGATGATCTGAATCGTGCTGCAATGCGAAACAGCAGTGGAAAGGTCGGCAAGCCGATGCGTGATTGCATCTGGTTGGCAGTCAGAAATTATGGCGCCAGCGCTCTAGTTTGTGACCGTCAAAATTTGACGTGAGCAGCCTTCGCTTGACGACGCAGCAGCCCCCATCTTGCTTTGACTGACCGGAGTGTACACCGGGTAAGTTTTGTCCCTGCAGTCATAGCTTGTCACTTCAGTGGACCCGCAGAGTTTGTCTGCAGCCCGCCTACGACATTTTCCCGTCTTGCAATGACACTTGTGACAAAAAGCACTCTTACCAAGTGTTTCGACAATTCCTCCCTATGCAGGATGCTGATGCCTTGTGCACCTTGTAACCAGGCTTAAAAGCGGCAACGATAAGCAGCTGGTCAAAGTGAACAGGCTTTGCTTGGGTAGCACAAATAGGATGGCTCCAGCAGCAGCCTCTCAGGCAGCTCAGCATGCCAAGGTAAAAACACAGTCCCCCGAATCCAAAGCTGTCAGCTGCTGCATATGCCATAGAAATGCAAGTTGCAAGGCAAACCAATAGGATGGTGATTTCTGTGAAGCATCTGCATCACATCTGTGGAGACTGTGCAGTCACAACCCTGTCAGCTTGCCAAAGCCCATTTGTGACTGGCCAATGCTCACCACTCTTTTTGCACCTTGCACCATGACTAGCCAACATAGCTGGAAGACACATTATGCATTGCATAAATCACTGGGGTTTGTCTGCATATTGGCAAGCCTGCCACGCGTCAACACACATACACATGCCACCACTGCAGAGCGCCGACTCCGGACACAAACGCAAAAGGGCAGAGTCTGATGAGGCACTGGTGCAAGCAGAGCTGCAGCAGGAATGCGGCCAGGGAAGTGCACAGCACACAGATCCCCCCTGTTGCCTATCAGACGAGCAGTGGCTGTCAGTCACAGAAACAGTCCAGACCGTCAAGGTAGCAGCTCTGATTCCGTTTCCAGGCTTCTGACTGCAATTATTACCTCTAGCCCCAGCCCGTCAAAAGCAAGCATCAGCAGCAAGCTCTGCCGGCTATGGTGTGGCTGGCAACATTGTATGGGCACATGTACATTTCAAGCGTTTTGTATACCATGAGCCAGCATAGAGACTGTCCCCTCACACAGCCTTGCAAGCTGAGCAGTCGGTTTTATCATTTCAGAGCAGGCTATAACAAAGGTTTGCCATCCATGCTTTTAGTCTGCACATGTATATGAAGAGGAGTGCGTCCTCCGTACACGCCAGTCCTCAGTGATGGTCAAGTATCCAGCACACATTGCATCCTCCGTATGAATTTGTAATGTGTATGGTAAGTGACACGCTGTCAAACATGCTTGTCTGCTCTGCGTAAAGAATACAAGCATCTGTCAGTACTGCTGCTGCTACTGCACATCTGTTCACTCACTCACTCACTCACTCACTCACTCACTCACTCACTCACTCACTCACTCACTCACTCACTCACTCACTCACTCACTCACTCACTCACTCACTCACTCACTGCATGCCCACAAACTGTTTTCCTGCAGGTGTTGCTGGAGCAAATTGATGCAAGCCTGGAGCAAAGTCTGTCAACGCTGAAACGGGCTGAACACGAGCAGAAAGTTGTCTGGATTGCAGCGTATGAGCTGGGAAGACAATACTATTTTTTAGACACAGTCCAGCGCTGCAAGAGGAGGAGCATGGGCCTGCTGTGGATCCTTCAAAAGCTGGCTGCTGTTGACAGCCTAGACCAACAGTTCAGGCGTAAATGGCCTTTGCAACCCATATTCCTGGTCCGTCAATTCATCATGTATCATCTCGAAGACCCATAGTGGGCGCATTCTAGACGGCTGTGACAGCAGTGACAAGTTCCATCAGTGTGTGTCTAAGCCGCTGCACAATATTGCAAAGCAGATGCACAGTGCTGTACTCATTGCTTTTGCCCGGCAGGGTACACTGCATTGCCAGCATCTGAGCTGGCAACGACACGAATGCTTTCTCTTGTTATGTACAGAATGCTGTATGTCTGCAAAAGTCACCCTGGCCTAACTTGATCTGGCTTTGATCTGTCTTATACAATAGTTTGACTCTAAAAGGGCATTGGGCTGCAGGTGAAACCCAATGCACAGAGGGCGCTCAATCTTGACAAACACCTCATTCCCTCAGTCTTGCAAGAAGTCTTGCAAGCAGACGAAAGCACAGTAAGCACTGGCAACCATGCTACTGCCGCGGCAGTTACTGAAGAAGCTGTTCCAGAAGCTGCTGGCAAGCATGTTGCTTCTGCTGCAGCTCTTGCTGCCACTGCGGGAGATCCCTTGTCGCAAAGGGCAGCAGAAGGCGTCAATGGGCAGCAAGCAGGAAGTAATGGGCAGCATGCAGGCTCCAATAGGCAGCCATCAGAAAACAGTGGGCAACGTCACACACGTTGTAGGCAGCAAGCAGGAGGCAGTGGGCAGCAAGCAGGGAGCAGTGGGCAGCAGGCAGCAATCAATGGGCAGCAGATGCAAGACAGTGGGCAGCATGCAGACAGCAGTAGGCAGCAGGGTAGGAAGAAAGGGGAACAAACGGGGCGCAGCAGGCAGCAGCATAGTTGCAGTGGGCAGCAACCGAGAAACAGTGGGCAGCAAGCAGAAGCTGGTGGGCAGCAAACAGGAAATAGTGGGCAACAGTGTGAAAGCAATGGCCAGCAAGCAGGTCCCAGCGGCATGGCTGCAAGTATGCCAACCAGCGCTCATGTTGCTGCTGTACCCATGGCTGCCGCGTCTTGCTGTACTGCACAGCAAGACTCAGCAACCGCAGCTGTAGATGCCAAAAAGGCTGCCAAAAAAGCTGCTAAAAAAGCTGCCAAAAAGGCTGCCAAGTGTTTGCCACCTTACAAAGTAGCAGAGACGCCTGCAGCAGAAGCAGAGCTGGAAGGTGCCAATGCATCAGCTGTGCCAACAGCTATGCCTACCAGTGGCAATAATGCTCCAAACGGCAAATCCATAACAGCAATTGCACCACTTCAGGCATTAGTTGACACCACAGTTGATGGCAATGTTGGCAGCACAATTGGTAAGGTAGTTGAGGAGAGTACTCAGCTAGCAGACGATGAAGCAACTTTCAGGGCAGTTACTGGCACAGAATGCATGGCATATGGAGCAGTTCGCTATGAAGCTGCCATGGCTGAGGTGCTTGCCCAGGAAGCTGGTCATGCACAGCTGGTGGACAGATCAGTCAAACTTGCAGTTGGCCTAGCAGCTGCAAGGGCAGTTGTGGTGGCAGGCATAAAAGTAGTCTTCCAGGATACAGAGGCAATGTTGGACAAAGCTGAGGTACACTTACTTCTCTGTGTCATCTTGGCTAAAGAAGCATGATAGGTACTCTGAAATGCTGCATATCTCAATTTTCAATGATCTTGGAGATGCCTGTCAACAAGGCGTGTATCTGCAACCAGGGGCAAGTCAGGTATCCTGTGCGTAAGACAGCAGTAGCAGTAATATTAGCAGTTTGAAGCACGACATCCTGATTGAAGCGCACTGTGTGACTGACTGTTTTCAGATTGTGCAATGACATCGGCTGAGTGCAGTCCATCTGCAGCTGCTGACTTGCCCATCATGCCATGCTCAAAGTAAGGGTCCTGCGCCTGCACTTGCAGACTGGCTTGCTGACATGTCCTCATTGCAGCAATCTGTTTGCTCCCAGTCTGTCTGTCATTCAATTTTAGTTTCCTGTGTCTGGATGCCTATCCACACAGGCCCCTCATCACAATCTTGTCGATGCTCTCTTTTTGTAGCCTTCTTTATTTTTAACAAATGCAGATACAATTGTTTATATCATAAGATTGCATATAGTCTCTAAGGATCCTTTTCGCCTGACTTTGTTACGGTAGGCCTGCAGAATTGCACCTGTGCCCAAGTGCTGCCGGCTCAGCTGTGTGTTCTGATGCCTGCATGTCTGGCTGCAGACCCACACTTATGTCCATCCTTTCAGGTGCTGATCAACTTGTGTCAG
>JAABUP010001318.1_pt1 | contig 51973 bp, 46 predicted proteins | sample 5559201 | NCBI WGS metagenome assembly JAABUP01 (sample SAMN10711887, study PRJNA513373) | rock metagenome | isolation source: Antarctica rocks | place: Antarctica | reverse complement strand
GCGGTAGCGCTGTCTGCCGTTCTGGAAGCCGAAACGGATCAAGTCCGTGCTGCTGCAATGGTAACAAGTAATTGTTCGAGTGACCATGAAAACAATCTACCATAACAACTTATATTTAGACACTACCGCCCTTTTAAAGATGAGGAGTACTGCATTCGGGCGGTACTCCTGCGGCCCCGCAAAGCGAGCCTGCTGCTTATGGTGCCCAGCCTTGGGCAATATTAGAGTTCAGTATAGGCGATGAATCTGCCTTTGTCAAGTGACTTGAACATTTTTTGTAATGCTGATAATCCCAAAGGGTGTCATCAGGAAGTCTGTCAAGGTGGGGCCGCAAGGGTGACGGTTTTTGCCGCCCGGCCCTGCTGGTCGCGCGCCCGCACCGTAATCGGGCCACGGCCCGGTGGGAGGAAGAGGCTGAAGGGGTGGCCGGTGCGGTGCGTGACGCCGCTGCGGGCGACTTCCAGGGTGGGGTAGGGGCTGTAGGTGGAGATGGCGGCGCTGAGGCTCCCCGTGTAGCCGGGGGGCAGGCGGCCTGTGAGCACTTGGTAGCGGTAGGGCGGCACGTCCTCCAGGCGGCTCAGGAAGTAGGGGTCGGCGGCGGACGCGCGGAAGGCGGCCAGGGCCTGACTGCCTTCGGGCAGGGAGTAGTCGTTCAGGCGGCGGCCCTCGCGCGCCGTTTCCAGGTTGTTGCGGGTGAACCAGCAGAACATCTTCAGGCGGGGGAAGCGGATTTTGATCGCGTCCAGCAGGTCGGCGATGCGCGCGGCGGCGAAGGCGTCGGCATCACGGCCCTCCGCGCGCGAGCGGCGCGAGACGCCGCATTCGACCAGGCAGAGCGGCTTGCGGGCGGCGTACTTGGCGTAGAACGGCGCGATGAACGAGGCCGGACCATCCTGCCAGGCGGGACGGCTCAGGTTGTCGTCGGCGAAGCGGACCAGGTACAGGCTGATGCCGACCCAGTCCACGACGTCATCGCCAGGGTAATACAAGTCCAAGTTGTAAGTCGGGACGGCCCCCGGTGCCCAGACCAAAGCGACGTTATCGGCGTGGCGGTCAACGACGGTGTGAACCAGCCGGAAGGCGCGGCGGTAGGCCAGCGGGTCGCGGCCCCAGGGCGTCCAGTTGCCGTTCATCTCCCCGCCGAAGCGCAGAAATACAGCCGTGCCGCAGTGCGCGGCGTCCTCGGCCCACTGGTTCAGGTATTCGTCGTCGCGCACGGCGTGGATGTCGCGCGGCTCCCACGCAATCTGAATCGCCCGGCCCGCCCGCGCCTGCCGCCGCGCCCAGTCTGAGGGGAACGGGGCACCGTAGGGGCTGTAGTCGAAGCACAGGGCCAGCGGACGGCCCAGGCGGCGGCTGAAGGCATCGACGCCGTTGTCGTTTCGGCCTGCGTAGTCGTCCAGCGCGCCGACGTAACACCCGGCAGGTGGCTCGAACTTGGCGAGCGGGTAGGCGGGATGTCCGACCGGGACCGCTACCGCCAGCGCAACGTCACTGCGAAGACGCTGCGCCCGCCGGTGCTCCACGTCGGCTCCCTGCGGGTCCCCCGTCCGCCGCCGGATGACCGACTCGGCCTCATACGCCGCCCCCGCCGCCTCGTACTGCCCCGCCCGTTCCCGCGCCTCGCCCCACGCGCGGGCCTCGGCGGCGGTGCGGAAGTGGGGCGTTTGGGCGAAGGTGGGAGGGGCGAGTGAAAACAGGAAAAAGAAAAAGAGGGGCAGGCAGAGGGACATGGGGCTGAACCCCATGTCCCCTGACACCCCGTCGCTCACGCCCGCAGTTCTCCTACGCATCCCCCATCTGCCCCCGCATCGTCTGGGCATCCGTGACCGGGGCTTGACAGACCGTGCCGATGCAGACGGTCGCGTAGGGCAACCCGCCTGCGTCAGCAGGCAGGCCGCGCTTGGTCGCTTCTTCGCTGGTCAGCGGCTCGACGGCCTTATCCGGGGCGATGTGGAGCCAAGCGGCCTGTAACAACCCGCGCATCCGCGCGTCGTTTCTGTCGCCGACGACCGTGACGTGCAGGCCCGGCGCGAGGGCGGCTTGGACGGCGCGGGCGTAGCCGGCAGCGAAGTACCCCTGGCCCGCGTATTCGCCCGCAAACAGCTTCAGCGCCCGTTCCCCGGCGATCCGGTACTGCGGGGCATCCGTCAGGCGCGAGACGCGCATCAGCGCGAGCGCGGCCCCGGCGTTCTCGGCCAGGTCTTTTTTGGGCCGCGCCAGCTCGCCGATGGCTTCCTCATAGGGTCGGCTGTCCAGGAAACCGCCGTTTTCATCTTCCAGAACACTGATTATGCCGTTGGCAATCATCTTAGCCGCGTAGCGGTGGGAGTGGTCTCCGGTGGCTTCATACAGGTCAAGGGCGGCCTGAAGCGCCGGTGCCTGGTCCACGAGCAGGCCTGCGACCTGCTGGGCTTCCCCGCTGACATAGCAGTGGACCAGGCTTACCCCACAATCTTCGTGCAAAGTAGTCGGCGGCCCAAAGAAGTCGAACGCTTTCCGGGCCGCTTCCAATATTTCTTGCTCGCCGGTGATCTTGTACCGGGCGACTAAACTGGACACCATCAGCGCGTTCCAGCCGGTGTAGACGGTGGGGTCAATATAGGGCGTGGGCATGACGGCCCGGGCGGGCAGCGGCTCGCCGTAGTAGGCCTCTTCTGCGTCGGCGTCCTGGCTGCCGGAGAACGCGCCCGTCTCGGGATCGCGTATGTCGGACAGCAGCCAGCCGTGGGCCGACTTGACGACGTTTAAGTAATAGGGATCGTCCAAAACTTGAGAGGCCAGCGCATACACCGATGTCAGCCGCGCGTTGTCTTCCAGCATCTTCTCGTAGTGCGGTATGGACCAATCGCGCGTGGTGCTGTAGCGGAAAAAACCGCCTGCATACTGGTCATACATACCGCCGTCGGCCATGCCGTGCAGGGTCTTCTCGGCGATCTCGCGCAGGTCGGCATCACCCGTCCGCGCGTATTCTTCCAGCACCAGCAGCAGGGCGTCGGGGTGGGGGAACTTGGGGGCGAAGTGCCCCGTTTGGCCGAACCCGCCGTGGGCGGCGTCGAAGCCCAGGCGGATCGAGTCGAGGACGCGCGCGGCCGTGCCCGCGTCCAGGGCGGACGGTGTAGGCGCGTCTTTGGCGGCCCGCTGCTGCCGCATTTCTTCCACTTGGTGGGCGATGTCCTCTTTGTTGTTGCGCCAGAGGCCGGCGATGTGGTCCAGCAGGGCGACCATGCGCGGCGGCGGGACGTAGGTTTCGCCGTACAGCGCATCCCCGTCCGGGGTCAGAAACGCCGTGGTGGGCCAGCCGCCCATGTTGTAGCGGGCGTTGATGTCGGGCCGGCGGTCGTTGTCCACTTTGATCGGGATGAAACCCGCCTCGATGCGCGCCCGCACGTCCGGGTCGGAATAGGTACCCGTGTGAAGGGGGTCGCCCTCGATGCCTTCGTCCATGACGTGACACCAGTGGCACCAGACCGCGCCGATGTCCAGTAAAACCGGCTTATCCTGCGCCTTTGCCTCGGCGAACGCCTCCGCGCCCCACTCGCGCCACGCGACGCCCCCATCTTCCTGCATATTTTCTTGATCGCTCATGGCGAGATTGTACCCGGAATGAGAATTACCGCCCCAAACAAGCGGTTTCTGTGTTATCCTAGAGGTGTCATGCGCGTCTCCCCCGTATTTGCTCCGCTTCTCTTTTGGCTTGGCCTGACTCTGCTCGGCCCGCTTGCCGCCTGCGCCCAGGTGTCCCCTGCGACGGCGGGCAACCCTCCGGCCCTGCCGGGTCCTGCGGCTGCGCCGGGCGCGGCATCGTCTCCGGTCAACGGGGCACCGCCGCACGTCGGCGCGTCGGCCCCGCAGGTGGTCCCGACGCCGCCGACCGTGACGCAGCCCACCGTCTCCAACAACGCCGCCCCCGCGGGGAGTCCGGCGGGTCCAGGGGGGGGCGAGGTCATGTCCTCATCCGTCCCCAGCCCGGCCACGCCCGCAGCGTGGACGCGGCTGACGGTTCCCGTCCCGGCCTGCCTCGTTCCGCCGAAGATCGATGGGCGGCTCGACGACATTTGCTGGCGCACGGCCAAACGCGCGTCGGGCTTCTACCGGCTGGCCGGCAGCAGCGCGGTCTCGCCCGCCGACCAGACCGAGGTCTGGCTGTGCGCGGATGCGACGCACCTGTACGTCGCGTTCCACTGCCTGGACAGCCAGCCCCAGCACATCCAGGCCAGCGCCACCCAGCGCGACGGCAACGTCTACCGCGACGACTACGTGGGCATCGACCTGGACAGCCAGAACAGCCGCCACAACTACTCCAGCTTCTTTGCCAACGCGCGCGGGACGCAGGCCGAGCAGATCGAGGGCGGCACGGCGGACAACATCTCCTGGGCGGGGGACTGGAAGGCGGCGACGCGGCGGACGAGCGACGGCTGGACCTGCGAGATGTCCATCCCGTTCGCCCTGCTGCGCTATTCGCGCGGCGCGACCGCCTTCGGCATGGACTTCTACCGCTACCTCGCCCGCGAGGGCACATACCAGAACTGGCCTTATCTGCCCCCCGCGGGGGCCGGGCCGGGTGAGGGGCCGTACATCCACGAGTTCACCAACATCCATCCGCCCTTCTTCGCGCCGCGCCCGATCTTCCTGCCCTACACGCTGTTCACGGGCGGGGCAGGCAGCGCGGGCAAGGTCGGCGTGGACATCAAGTACCCGCTGTCCACGACCCTGACCGGCGTGGCGACCATCAAGCCGGACTTCCAGACCATCGAGCAGGACGTCACGGGCATCAACTTCTCCTACACCGAGAAGCTGCTGACCGACCGGCGCCCCTTCTTCGCCGAGGGGAATGGTTTTCTGCCGTACCAGGACCTGTTTTACTCGCGCCGGATCGGCCAGCTCGACGGCGGGCTGAAAGTCGCCGGCAAGCAGGGCGACACGTCGGTCGGCCTGCTCGCCACCGACACGCGCGGGACGGGCCAAGCTCAGAACGCCGCCGTGCTGGCCCTGAGCCGGGACTTCGGCCTGTACAGCCGGGCGACGCTCAACTACGTCAACGATATCCAGCCGGGCCAGCCCTCCAACCAGGTCGCCAAGCTCGAAGGTGCCTACGGCTTCCGCGTCGGCCCGGACCAGTGGACCCTGCTTGCGAACCACACCCCCTCCTGGCAGGGCGGGCGGCGCATGGACAGCAAGGACTACTTCAAGTTCAGCACCACCGCCACGCCCGGCCACCCGACGCTCACCGCCGACTACGGCGACATCGGCCCGAATTTCATCACGAACCTGGGCTTCGTGCCGGACCTGGACAACAAGGGCAGCTCGATCAACGTGGAGCAGAACAACAACTTCGACAAGGGCCGGCTGCGGCTCTACGACGTGGCGCTTTCCGCCAACACCTACCAGCACCACACCGGGGGCTTCTTCCAGAACGACGTCAACGGCAACCTGTATCTGGAATCGCGCGAGGGCCTCAGCCTGGACCTGAACATCGACCAGTCTCGGCGCGACCTGTTCCGCGACCACGCCAACCAGGCCTCCTTCGGCTGGGGGCGGCGGACGCTTTACCAGCGCGGCTTGGTCGCCGACACCGTCGGGCGGCAGGCCAGCCAGCCCTACAACTTCCTGACCTTCTCGCAGGGGGTGCTGGTCTCCCGCCCGTTCTCGCTCCAGCTTAACTACAGCCGCCTGCGCCTGGGCGAGACGCACTCCACGCAGACGATTCTCACGGGCAACTACCTGCTGAGCGCCGAGCGCTCTATCGGGGCGCGCGTGGTCAACCAGGCCGGGGCCGACCAGGGTGCGGGGCTTGGCACCGACATCTACTTCTCTTTCGGCCAGCACGTCCGCGCCGGCTCCGACCTGTTCCTGCTCTTCGGCGACCCGAACAGCCCCCGCACGCGCGGCGTCGTCACCCTCAAGATCATCCGCCCGTTCTGACGCTTGACCATGTTCCTGGGTCCATTCCTCTGCCTCCTGATGACCCTCGCCGCTTGCGCCTCGTCGCTGGCTGACATACCTGTCGCCGTCACCGTCCAGGTCACGCCCAAGCCTGTCAACACGTTCGTCGCCGCGCGGGCGCTGGGGGCGGGGGTGGATGGGCTGGACGCGGGCGAGGTGGCGCAGGTCTACACGCCGGGCAACCTGCGGGCCATGCGGTCGGCAGGGCTGGGCGCGCTGACATACCGGCTGCGGACGGAGCTTGCCGTCGAGGCGTGGCACTGGAACCCGCAGGGACAGTGGAGCGAGGGCAAGGGGCGTGTCCAAGGCTACTGGACTTCGGCGGACACGGCGGGGCAGTCCCTCGGGGTCTGCAACGGCTACCGATTGCCCCGGCGCGGCGGGACGGTGGACCAGGCCAACAACGATGGCTACTCGCGGCTGGACGACGGGGACAGCAAGACGTTCTGGAAGAGCAGCCCCTACCTCGACCGCCGCTTCACCGGGGAAGACAACGCCGCGCACCCGCAGTGGGTCGTGGTCAAGCTGGACCGACCCCGGCCCGTGGACGCCGTGCGGATCGCCTGGGCAACGCCGTATGCCGTGTGCTACGCCGTCCAATACTGGTCGGGAGACGAGGGCGGACCGGACCGGGACAGCCTGAGCGCGACGTTCGGCGAAGGGGCGTGGAAGACTTTTGTCGGCGGGCGAGTGACGGCGGGCAGGGGCGGGACCGTGACCCTGCGGCTCCAGGCTGGGCCGCGTCCGGTGCGGTTCCTGCGGCTGTGGATGACTCGGGCCTCGGGAACCGCGCCTCTGGGGGCGCATGACATTCGGGACGGGCTTGGCTACGCCATCCGCGAGCTGGGCGTGGGGATGCTGGACGCGCGTGGCCGCTTCCAGGACCAGGTGCGGCATACGGCGGACGGCAAGGCGCAGACGGTGATGTTCGTCTCTTCCACCGACCCGTGGCACCGGGCCGGTGACCGCGACCCGTCCGTCGAGCAGCCGGGCCTGGACCGCGTCTTCCAGTCGGGCCTGACGCGCGGGCTGCCGCTGCTGGCCGTGTGCGGGCTGCTGTATGACACGCCGGAGAATGCCGCCGCCCTGCTCCGGTTCCTGCGGGCGCGCGGTTATCGTGTCCGGGGCATAGAGCTGGGCGAGGAGCCGGACGGACAGGACGTCACGCCCGAGGACTACGGGGCATTGTATGTGCAGTGGGCGGACGCGCTGCACCGCGTAGACCCGACCCTGAGCCTGGGCGGACCGAGCTTCCAGACGGCGGTCGGCGGCTGGATCGCCTGGCCGGACGCGCACGGGGACCGCTCCTGGCTGCGCCGGTTCCTGTACTATCTCCAGCGCCGGGGCCGGATGGCCGATCTCGGCTTCTTCTCGTTCGAGTGGTATCCCTTCGACAACGTCCGCGCGGACAACGCGCGCCAGCTCGCCGAGGCCCCCACGCTGCTGGAAGGCGCGCTGGCCCGGCTCCGGCACGAAGGGCTGCCGCGCCGCATCCCCTGGCTGATCAGCGAGTATGGCTATTCGTCGTTCGCGGGCCGGGCCGAAATGGACTGGCCGGGGGCGCTTCTGAACGCTGAGATTCCCGCCCAGTTCCTGACCCTGGGCGGGCAGGCCGCGTTCCTCTACGGCTACGAGCCGGCCGCGCCCATGCGCGAGGCGGAGTCGGGGGACTCCTGGGGCAACCTGGCCCTGCTGCTGTCCGGCGATGACCGGCAGGCGCGCGCCCCGCTCGCCACCTACTACGCCGCGCGCCTGCTGACGCGGGCGTGGGCGCAGCCGGGCACCGAAGGGCCGCAGGCGGTCTACCGGGCCGACATCCGCGCGCCGCGCCGCGCGCCCGTCGTGACCGCCTACGCCCTGCACCGCCCCGACGGGCGGTGGTCCGTGCTGCTGCTGAACAAAGATCCGAAACGCACCGCCTGGGTCACGGTCGGCTTCCGCCGCTCTCGCGCGGCCCGCACCGCGTCTTTCTCCGGACCGACCGACCTGTACCAGTATTCGGCGGCGCAGTACGTGTGGCACTCCAAGGGCGCGCGCGGCTTCCCCGCGCCGGACGACCCGCCCGCGCATAGCCGCGTCTCGGGCCGGGCCGTGCTCCTGCCGCCCTATTCCCTCTCAGTATTGTGCGGGCGCGTCGCGGGCTTGGGGTTGACAACGGGCACCCTCAGCCGCTATAATGGCCGCAGATCGTCACCTTTAATCCCGTCCCGTGAGGCGGGGAAGGCAGCGTCTCCTCGGACCAGGCCCCGCCCCGGCGCGTCCCTGTCCCACATGCGCACCCTTCCCTTGCCCAAGCTCTGAGGCACCCACCATGGCTTCCGAAGCCGCATCCGCCGCCGACCCATACCTGCAAGCCGCCGTCATGGACGCCGACGAGATGCGGCGCGCGTGGATGCGCATCGCCCACGAGGTCCTGGAAAAGAACCGCGGTGTTGAGGGGCTGGCCGTCGTCGGCATCCTGCGTAAAGGCGCGCCGCTCGCCCGCCGGCTGGCCGACGCCATCGGGCGCATCGAGGGCACTGCCATCCCCGTGGGCGCGCTTGACATCTCCCTGTACCGCGACGACTTCCGCACCTACCAACCGCGCGTGGGCACGACGCAGATTCCCTTCGACATCGAGGGCAAGCGCCTCGTCCTTGTAGACGACGTGGCCTTCACGGGCCGGACCGTCCGCGCCGCCCTAGGTGCCCTCGTGGACCTGGGCCGGCCCGCTATCACGCAGCTCGCCGTGCTCATCGACCGGGGCCACCGCGAGCTGCCCATCCGGCCTGACTACGTGGGCAAGAACCTGCCCACGGGCCGCCGCGAGTTCGTCAAGGTCTTACTGAGCGAGCTGGACGGCGAAGACAAGGTCGTTATCTACAAGGAGGCGGGCGCGTGAGCGGCGTCCGCCTCCGACCCACGACCGTAGCCGATCTAGACTTCGTCCTGGCCGCCGAGCGTCACCCGGACAACACACCGTTCGTGGGGCAGTGGACGCCCGAACAGCACTCTTCGGCGGTCAGAGACGTGGACGCGGCCCACCTCGTCGTGGAGGATTCAGAGCAGAACCGCGTCGGCTTCGTCATCGTCCTCGGCTTGAAGAGCCAGGATCGGAGCCTGCTTATCCAGCCCCTTGTCGTCGTGGATAAGGGACGCGGGTACGGGCGGGCCACTCTGGAAGAGGTCATCCGCCTGGCCTTTGAGGTCTGGGGCGCGCACCGGCTGGAGCTGGACGTCATAGATCACAACGAACGCGCCCGGCATTTGTATCGGTCCGTCGGCTTTGTGGAGGAAGGGACGTTGCGTGAGTGCTACTACTATGGCGAAGAGGGCCGATTCCGCTCGTCGGTGATTATGTCCATGCTGGAACAGGAACGTCGTAAGCCATGAGGCGCAAAGACTTACTAGACCTGCAAAGCCTAGATGCGGACGAAATCACGTACCTGCTGGACACCGCCGAGTCGTTCGGGGAGGTCGTGGCCCGGCCCGTCAAGAAGGTGCCGACGCTGCGCGGTAAGTCGGTGGCGATGCTGTTCTTCGAGCCGAGCACACGGACGAGGACATCGTTCGAGGCCGCCGCCAAGATCATGTCGGCGGACACTTATAATCTCACCGGCACGACCAGCAGCGCGGTCAAGGGCGAGTCACTCAAGGACACCCTGCTGACGCTGGACGCGATGGGCATCGATGCGTTCGTCATCCGGCATGGGGCCAGCGGCGCGGCCCAACTGGCGGCGAAGTACGTGCCGCACAAGCCGGTCATCAACGCGGGGGACGGGACGCACGAGCATCCGACCCAGGGGCTATTGGACCTGCTGACGATCCGGCAGGCCAAGGGGCGCTTGGAGGGGCTGACCGTGGCAATCGTCGGCGACATCCTGCACTCGCGCGTCGCCCGTTCCAACATCTGGGGACTCCACAAAATGGGTGCCCATGTCCGCTTGGTCGGCCCGCCGACGCTGCTGCCCGCCGGGGCCGAGCGCCTGCCCGTTGAAGTCCATAATAATCTGGAAGAGGGCCTGCGGGGGGTGGACGTCGTCAACGTCCTGCGAATCCAGCTGGAGCGTCAGGACGCGGCCTTTTTTCCTTCGGTCCGCGAGTACGCCCGGCTATTCGGCGTGAGCCGTGCGAAGCTCAAAGGGGCCGCGCCGGACGTCACCGTGCTGCACCCCGGCCCGATGAACCGGGGCGTCGAGATCGAATCCGCGCTGGCCGATGACGCCCGGTATGCCGTCATCACCCATCAGGTGACAAACGGCGTGGCCGTGCGGATGGCGGCGCTGTTCTGGCTGATGGGGGCCAATCAAGGAGACTTATGAGCGTCAACCGCGTCTTGCGCTTCCTCGGGGGGCTGGTCATCGCGACGATCCTGCTGGTGCTGATCCTGCCGCTGGCGGGCATCGCCCCGGCCAAGTTTTTGCCGCCTGCGATTGTCTACAACGGTGCGCAGGGCAAGGCGCACGGGGTCGTCATCGGCAAAGACGTCTCGCCGACCGCGAACCCCTTCAAGGTGGGCGACCACACCTACCTCGTCAAGTACGCCTTCCGCGCCCCGCCGCCGCTGGCGCGCGGCGAGACCAAGCCCGGCCCCACCCAGCGCTATCTCGGCCAGGTGCGGGTTTTGGACGAGACTACCTACGACGCGATCAAGAACGACCAGCCGATCCCGAACATCAAGTACGAGCAGACCTACCCGGACATCAACGGCATCGACTTGGACGGGTTCGGTCGCAGCGCCGGCCCCGGCTCCAACCTCCTGAGCGGCTGGCTGCTGTTCGTGCTGCTGGACCTGGCATTGGGCTACTTCTTCATGGCGGTCGTCCTGGAGCGCTTCGGGCGGTCAGAGAACATTTAGGCACCGCACATTTATGACGCGCTATCTGCTGAAAAACGGCCGAGTCGTGGACCCGGCCAATGGCCGCGACGAGAGCGGGGATGTGCTGATCGCTGAGGGCCTGGTCGCCGGGGTCGGGACGGGCCTCGACGTTGGGGGGGATGCCCAGGTGATCGACTGCGCCGGGCTGGTCGTCGCGCCCGGCTTGATCGACATGCACGTGCATTTGCGTGTGCCCGGCCAGGAGTATAAGGAAGACGTCGCCTCGGGCACGGCGGCGGCGGCGAACGGCGGCTTCACCGCCATCGCCTGCCAGCCGAACACGGCTCCTCCTATTGACCGTGCCGAGACGGTGCGGGACATCCGCGCCCAGGCGGAATCGGCCTCGGCGCGGGTCCATGTCGTTGCCGCCGTCAGCAAGGGCCTGCTCAACAAAGAGCTGACCGAGATGGCCGACCTCAAAGACGCGGGCGCGGTCGGCATCGGCGACGACGCCTTTCCCGTCGCGGACAGCGGCTTTCTGCGCCGGGCGATGGAATACTGCTCCATGCTGGGCCTGCCCTACGTCGCCCACTGCGAGGACAAAGACCTGACGGGCGAGGGCGTGATGCACGAGGGCTACGTCTCGACCGTGCTGGGCCTGCGCGGCATCCCCCGGAGCGCCGAAAACGCCGGCACGGCCCGGAACGTCCTGCTGGCGATGGCGACCGGCTGCCGCCTGCACGTTTTGCACGTCAGTACGCGCGAGAGTGTGGAGATCATCCGCCACGCCAAGAAGTTCGGTGCCCCCGTGACGTGCGAGACCTGCCCGCAGTACGTCGCGCTGACCGACGAGGCGTGTTACGGGTACGACACGAACGCCAAGATGTCGCCGCCCCTGCGGACCCGCGAAGACCAAGACGCGATCATCGAGGGCCTGCGCGACGGCACCATCGACGCCCTCGCCACCGACCACGCGCCCCACGCGCCCCACGAGAAAGAGCAGGAATTCGCCCGCGCCCCGTTCGGGATGCTGGGCCTGGAAACGAGTCTGGGCCTGGTTATCACCCATCTCGTTGAGCCTGGCATCCTGACGCTCTCACAAATGGTCGAAAAGATGTCTCTGGCCCCGGCCCGCATTCTGGGTGTCCCTGCCGGGACGCTGACGGTCGGTGCTCCCGCCGATGTGACCGTCTTCGACCCGGACGCCGAGTGGACCGTGGACATCAGCCAGTTCAAGTCCAAGTCCCGCAACTCGGTCCTGAACGGCGCAGCGCTCACGGGCAGGGCCGTGACGACGTTCGTGGGCGGGCGGCAGATCGCCCCATGACAGCCCTTGTATCACGTTTGCGAGACACCATGACCCAAGCCCATCTCGTCCTCGCGGACGGCACGACTTACACGGGGACCGCCTTCGGCGCGCACGGCACCAACGCCGGTGAGGTCGTCTTCAACACGGGCATGACCGGCTACCAGGAGATACTGACCGACCCTTCCTACGCCGGGCAGCTCGTCGCGCTGACCTACCCGATCATCGGCAACTACGGGGTCAACCCGGACGATTTCGAGTCGCGCCGCGTCCAGGTCTCAGGGCTGGTCGTCAAGGAGCTGACCGATGCGCCCTCCAACTGGCGCTCGCAGGGGACGCTGGACGACTTTTTGAGGACACACGGCGTTGTCGGTATCGCGGGTCTGGACACGCGCGCCCTGACCCGGAAGCTGCGCTCGGTCGGCGTGATGATGGGCGCTTTGTCGTCCGAGAAGACGCCTTCGGAACTCCATGACGTGTTGACTGCGGCGGCGGATTACGAGGACGTCAACTACATGGCGCGCGTCACGACCGAGACGCCCTACGTCTGGCCCTCGGCCACGGGCGAGACGCTGTATAAGATCGCCCTGCTGGACTGCGGCGTCAAGTTCAACATCCTGCGCTCGCTGGCCGCATTGGGGGCCGAGGTGACGGTCTTCCCCGCCGACACAGCGGCCGAAACGATCCTGGCGACCGACCCCGACGGCGTCTTTCTTTCGCCCGGCCCCGGCGACCCCGCGCTTCTAGGTGACATCGTCCAGGCCGTGCGCGTGTTGTCCCACGCCAAGCCGACGATGGGAATCTGCCTGGGCAACCAGCTCCTCGGCTGCGCGTTCGGCGGGCACACGTTCAAGCTGCCGTTCGGGCATCGTGGGTCGAACCACCCGGTCAAAGACCTGGAAACGGGCCGCGTGGTCATCACGTCGCAGAATCACGGCTATGCGCTGGCCGCGGACGGCTTCGACGACCCCGACATCGAGGTCTGGCAGATCAACCTCAACGACGGGACCGTAGAGGGCCTGCGGCACAAGACCCTGCCCGTGTTCTCGATCCAGTACCACCCCGAGGCCTCGCCCGGACCCGCCGACAGCCGCGGCTACTTCGCCCGGTTCCTGCGGATGATCGACGAGCACCGCGAGTGAAAGCTGCTCCGGGGTGGGTGGCGATTGTCGCACTGATCGTCCTGCCGCGCCTATTGGCCCTGGACGCCGACCCGCCGCCCTCGCTCGACTGGACTTCGGGCATCTGGACCGACGAGGGGTTCTACACCTATCACGCCCGCAACGCCGTGCTGTTCGGCCAGACGCACGACGAGTTCCACCCGGAGGCGCTTTCGCCGGTCTTGGACGCCGTGCAGCGGGTCGTTTTCCAAATCTGGGGGGTGGGGCTGACCCAGGCGCGCTCGGTCTCCGTGCTTTGTTCGCTGGGCGCGCTGCTGTTCTTCTGGGACGGGCTGCGACGGGCGCTGGGCCGGCGTGTCGCGCTGGCCGGGCTGCTCCTGCTGGGCACGGACGCCGTGTTCCTCTTCTACAACCGCCTGGCGCTGCTCGAAACGCCCGCCGTGCTGGTGGTCTGCGCCGCGTTCTGGGCGCTGACCTGGGAGCGGCCCTGGGCCTGGATGCTGGCCGGGGCACTGGCGGCGGGGGCGCTGGCGTTCAAGACGACGTTTTTGCTGTTCCTGCCTCTGCCGCTCCTGATTTGGCTCGTGCGCCGGGCTGGGCGGCCTGCCTTCTGGTATATTTTGGGCGCGGTCGTGGGCGCGGCGCTCTACTGGGCTGGCTGGGGTGCTCAACACGGGGCCGAGGTCTGGCGGCTGAACCACTACTACTGGACGCACCAGTCCCAGCCGCGCACGGTGGGGGAGGCGCTGGGGGACATCCGCCGCGCCCTCTTTGGCCCGCACCGGAGCGTGCTGGGGTTCCTGCTGACCCGCTCGCCGGTCCTGACCGTGCTCGCCCTGGGCGGCCTGATGTTCGGCAGACGGCGGCCCGCCCGCCCGTCGCTGCGCCGAGACACGGAGCGGCTGCTGTGGCTGTGGGCCACGTCCGGCCTGGCGTTTCTAGCCGTAACGCGCTACGCGCCAACGCGCTATGACCTGGCGGTGCTGCCCGCCCTGGCCGGCCTGGCCGCCGTCAGCCTGCGCCGCCTGCCTCTGCTCTGGAGGCACAAGAAGAGTCAAAATCGGGGCGAGGGGGCCTTCTGCACATGCTTTCATGTCCGCCGCGCCCGTTCTGTGCTGCTGGCGCTGTCGGTCGTCATCGGCCTGGGGCAATGGGCTTGGTGGTACGAAACGCGCGGGTATGCGACGCGGGACACGGCGCGGGCGTTGGCGCGCATCGTCCGGCCCGGCGAGACGCTGGCGGGGGACTGGGCACCGAACCTGTGCCTGGACAACCGGGTGCGGGCCGTGCCCGTCCTGCCGGACCTGGCCAACGGGCGCGATCCGCTGGGGGAACTCCATCCCGCCTATGTGCTGGTCGCGCAGACGCCTTATCCGGTGCGGTATTGGGCGCGCGCCGCGCCCGCCGCCGTGCGCCCGAACCATGTTGCCGCCCGCTTCCGGGTCCACGACTACCGCCTGATTCTGTACCGCGTGTCGCCGCCCTCAGCGCCCAACAACGATGTCACACTTAAAACCTATCCTGCGCTGGCTGCTGGCCGCCACGGTGCTCGGGTCGGGGACGCTGCACTTCATCCGGCCCGAGGTGTTCATCAAAATCGTGCCGGGCTGGCTGCCCGCGCCGCGCGCCCTGGTTCTCGTCAGCGGCTTCTTTGAGATATTCGGAGGGTTGGGCTTGCTCGTCAGAGGGACGCGCCGGGCGGCGGGGTGGGGGCTGGCGGCGCTGTTCGTCGCCGTGTTCCCGGCTAACGTCTTCATGGCGACGCACAGGATCTACACCGATAACCCCTGGATACTTTGGGGGCGTCTGCCGTTCCAAGCCGTCTTGATTGCCTGGGCGGGATGGTCCGCCCAGCCCGATGATCGTGATGCCAAAGGAGGAGAAAACGACCATGTCCCAAGTGATTGAGCCTGCCGTTCCGACCGCTGCCGCCGTGAATCCGGCCCCGCTGGGGCTGTGCGCCTTTGCCCTGACGACCTTCGTACTGAGCGCGGCCAACGCGCACCTGCTTTCGGGCGGCCCGGAGGCCGTGAAGATCGTGATCGGGCTGGCGCTGTTTTATGGCGGGCTGGCCCAGCTTCTCGCGGGGATGTGGGAGTTCAAAGTCGGCAACACGTTCGGGGCGACGGCGTTCAGCTCTTACGGGGCTTTTTGGATCGCCTTCGGAGCGTCCGTCCAGATGCACTGGATACCCGCCGGCAGCAACGCCATCGGATTTTTCCTGCTGGGCTGGACGATCTTCACGCTGGTCATGTTTCTGTCGGCGCTGCGAACCAGCCTAGGGCTGATCGCCCTGTTCGGCTTCCTGTTGGTGACGTTCCTGTTTCTGACGCTTCATGCGTTCGGCGCGGGTGACAGTTTCGGGACGTTGGGCGGCTATTTAGGCCTGGCGACGGCGGGCATCGCCTGGTACAACGCGCTGGCGGGGCTGCTGGCCGCCACCCGTTCGCCTTTCGTCCTGCCCACCGGCCCGAGAAGCTAGCGCGGTGAGACTCGACGACCTGTATCCGCATTGGGATGATGTCCATCTGGAACTTGTGGACGCCGTCGGTCTGCTGAAAGAGTGGCAGCTCGACAGCGATCCGGGTCCGGGGGGCCGGACCCTGCGCGAGATCGTGCTGGACTTCGTCCGGGCCGAGCGCTACTGGGTCGGCCACCTCGCGGCGGGGTACGCCGAGTACCGTCCGCAGACGCACGATTTCCCGACGGGCACCGCCCTGGCCGAGGCCCTGACGGCGGCCCGCGCGGTGACCGCGCGCGCCCTGGAACCGCTCGGCCCCGATGGTCTGCGGGCGGTCCGCACCGTGCCCTCGGATCCGGCGACCAACCGGCACGAGACGAACATGCCCATCGGCTGGCTCCTCTGGCACGTCTTAGAGCTGGAGTTGATCTGCTCGGGCCGGGTGATGCAGCGCCTGGAAGACGAAAAGGCGCGGGGGTAGGCTGGATGGAACCCGTCGTCATTAGGGACTACGACCCGCAGTGGCCCAGGCAGTTCGAGGAAGTCGCCGCGCGGGTCCGGGCGGCGTTTGCCGGGGCGTCGCTGGCTGACGTCGAGCACGTCGGCAGCACGGCGGTCCCCGGACTGGCCGCCAAACCCATCATAGACCTAGATGTCGTCATACCGTCCGAAGCCGATCTGCCGGACGCCGTCTCGCGGCTGGCGACGTTGGGGTACGTTTACGAGGGTGACAACGGCATACCGGGACGCGCGGCGTTCTTGTGGCCGCCGGGTACGCCGCGCCACCACCTGTACGTCTGCGCGAGCGGCAACCCGGAGCTGCGCCGCCACCTCGCCTTCCGCGACTACCTGCGGGCAAACCCTGAGGAGGCGCATCATTACGGTGCGCTGAAACGGGAACTGGCGCAGCGATTTCGGGAAGATCGTCGGGCCTACAGCGACGGCAAAACAGAGTTTGTGGAGACGGTTCTGACAAAGGCAGAGGACGAGATCGCCCTCGTTGCCTATGATCCACACTGGCCGGAGCAGTTCGCCCACGAAGCCGCCCGGGTTCGTGCCGCGCTTGGGGATGATCTGGTTCTCGCCGTGGAGCACTTCGGCAGCACGGCGGTTCCGGGTCTGGTCGCCAAGCCGGTCATTGACCTGCTCGTGGGGGTGCGTTCGGTCGCCGGGGCCAGAGAGAGGGCGGTTGCGCCGCTGGAGGCTCTGGGCTATTCCTACTGGCGCGACAACCCAAACCCCGGCCACCTGTTTCTCGTCAAGGGCCTGCCGCCGAACGGGCCGCGCACCCACCACATCCACATGGTCGAGCCGGGGGCCTTCCCGGACCCGAAGAACGAGGCGCTTCTGTTTTGGGACCGCCTGCTGTTCCGCGACTACCTGCGGGCGCACCCGGACGAGGCGCGGCGCTATGAAAGTCTGAAGCGCGCCCTGGCCGCCCGGCATCCCGGCGACCGCGACGCTTACACCGAAGGCAAGACCGAGTACGTCTACGGCGTCATGCAGAGGGCGCGAGCGCGTCCCAGCGAGTAACCATGCCACGAAACCCTCAGATTCACAAAGTGCTGGTCATCGGCAGCGGGCCGATCATCATCGGGCAGGCCGCCGAGTTCGACTACGCCGGGACTCAGGCCTGCCGGGCGCTGCGGGAGGAGGGCGTCTCGGTCGTGCTGGTCAATTCCAACCCCGCGACCATTATGACCGATGCCGAGACCGCCGACGCCGTGTACATCGAGCCGCTGACGCCCGAGTTCGTCGAGCGCATCATCGCCAAAGAGCGTCCCGACGGCCTGGTGCCCACGCTGGGCGGGCAGACGGGTCTGAACCTGGCGACCGAGCTGGCCGAGCTGGGGATTTTAGAGAAATACAATGTCACGCTGCTGGGGACGCCGCTATCCGCCATCCGCAAGGCCGAGGACCGCGAGGAGTTCCGCGCCCTAATGCGCGAGATCGGCGAGCCGGTGCCCGAGTCGTGGATCATCGAGGATGAGGGTGCGCTCGAAGAGCTGTCGCGCAACGGCGACGCCCCGTGGCCGCTGATCGTCCGGCCCGCCTACACATTAGGCGGGACCGGCGGCGGCATCGCGCGGACGCCCGCCCAGCTTGTCGAGATCGGGACGCGCGGCTTGAAGCTGTCGCCCCGGAATCAGGTCATGGTCGAGCGGTATCTGTCGGGCTGGAAGGAGATCGAGTACGAGGTCATGCGCGATGGGGCCGACACGTGCATTACGGTCTGCAACATGGAGAACTTCGACCCGATGGGCATGCACACGGGCGACTCCATTGTCGTCGCCCCGTCACAGACATTGTCGGACAAAGAGTACCAGATGCTCCGCTCGGCCTCGCTGAAGATCATCCGCGCATTGGGCATCGAGGGCGGGTGCAACGTCCAGATGGCCCTCGACCCCAAATCGTTCGCCTATTATATCATCGAGGTCAACCCGCGCGTGTCGCGCTCATCGGCTCTGGCGAGCAAAGCCACGGGCTACCCCATCGCACGCGTCGCGGCCAAGATCGCCGTCGGCCTGCACCTCGACGAGATCCCGAACGCGGTCACGCAGAAGACGCTGGCCTGCTTCGAGCCGGCCTTAGACTATATCGTGGTCAAAATCCCACGCTGGCCCTTCGACAAGTTCACGCGGGCGGACCGGCGCATCACCACGCAGATGAAGGCCACGGGCGAGGTCATGGCGATAGACCGCTCGTTCGAGGGCGGCCTGCTGAAAGCCATTCGGAGTTTGGAGATCGGCCAGGCCGGGCTGCGCCCGCCGAACGCCGACCGCCTGAGCATCATGGAGATCGAGGCGGGGCTGACATCGGCAACCGACCAGCGCCTCTTTCTGATCGCCGAGGCGTTCCACCGGGGGATGCTGGTTTCGGAAGTAGCCGATTTGTCGGGCGTGGACCCGTGGTTCCTGACGAAGATTCAGCGCCTGATGCGGTTTGAAGATGCCCTGCGGGCAAAGTGGCCGCTGTTCCGGCCCTTCGAGGCGCTGGGCGAGGAGGCACAGGTGCTGCTGACCGAGGCCAAGCGCAAAGGCTTCGCCGACAAACACCTGGCCGACATCCTGGCCGTCCAGGAAGCGCGTGTGCGCGCGTGGGTGCGGGAGCTTGGCCTGAAGCCGTCTTACAAAATGGTGGACACCTGCGCGGCGGAGTTCGAGGCCGCCACGCCTTACTTCTACTCCTGCTGGGAGGACGAGGGGGAATGAAACGCCTTCAGACCGCGCGGGCGTAGACGGGGCGCTCGTCTTCCAGAGGGGCGGGGAGGCGCAGGGCGTGGCTGACCCGGTTGCGGCCCTCGCCTTTGGCGTGGCACAGGGCGCGGTCCGCCTGGGCGATCAGCTCGGCGACGCCGCACATGCCGGGCGTCAATGTGGCGATGCCGAGGCTGGCCGTCAGGGGCCGCTCCAGGCCGTCCGCGTCGGCGACGGCGTGGCGCAGGCGCTCCCCCAGGACGACCGCGCCCATTACATCGGTGTCCGGCAGGATCAGGGCGAACTCCTCGCCGCCGAAGCGGGCGGCGATGTCGCTGACGCGCGCGGTCTCACCGACCATGCGGGCGACCTGCCTCAGTACCTCGTCTCCGGCAGGGTGTCCGTAGGCATCGTTGTAGGGCTTGAAGCGGTCCACGTCCAGCAGCAGCAGGGACAGCGCACCGCCGTGGCGCAGGGCACGGCCCATCTCGCGGTCCAGATTTTCGTGGAACGAGCGGTGGTTGGGCAGGCCGGTCAGCGCGTCCACGGTGGCAAGATTGTCTACGACGTGGCGCATCTGCGCGAGCTGTTTGTCTGCCTCGCCCAATGCGGCCTCACGTTCTTCCTCGCCTTCTTCCAGCATCTGGAGCGCGGCCAGCGTTCGGGCCGCGCCCCCCTGGAAGGCCAGTGCGCCCGCCGCGGCGAGGGCCAGCAGCGTGGCGGCCAGCAGGCCGCCCGCGAGGCGGCGCAGCGCCGTCCGCCGTGCCTCTGACGCCCGTTCGGCGTCGGCGGCGATTCGTCCCAGGCCGTCCCCGAAGGCGCGCTGGCTTTGCAGCAGCGGCGTCAGATAGCGATACAGGTCGGGACGGTGCGGGTCGCCGCTCGGGGGCAGTGCGGCCAGGACGCCCTGTGCCGAGGTGTGCAGTGCCTTCCCCGACGATGCCATCGGAGCCGTCTGCGGGGCCAGAGCGGACTGCGCCGCCTGCCACTCGTCCAGCGTCCGCGTCATCTCCGCAGCCCGCTCGTCGCGCAGGGCGGGCGTTTCCGCCGACTGCACGGCGAGGGCGCTGAGGGCGAGGCTTTGGCCCCGCGCGCGCTGCCGCTCGGCCTGCGCCGCAAGAGCGGCGTCGGCGGCCCCGCGCCCGAGGGCCATCTGGAGAAGGACCTGCCCGACGAGCGGGAAGAGCGCCATGGCGCACAGGACGAGTATGTAGGAGCGTTTGAGCCGCCGCGTCATGGTTGTTTCCCTTGAGTCCGTCTCCGCTTCCGTCTTCTTGAAGCGGGTGCGATCTTGCCGTCCCTGATTGTCGGCAGAGGCTTGGGCGGGCGTCCCTGTCATCAATACGGGAAGGGATTACTACGGGGACAGACGTCAGGGGGAGGACTTACCGCGCTGCAGGAGGAACACTGGCCGCCATGACTGAAACCTCTTTCCCCGTTGATGCGGCACCGTCTTTGGTCGCCGTGATCATGGGCAGCCGCTCGGACTGGGAGACGATGCGCCACGCGGGCGAAATGCTGACCCGGTTCGGCGTCCCGCACGAGTGCCGCATCGTCTCGGCGCATCGGACACCCGAGTTAATGGCCGAGTTCGCGCGCGGGGCCGAACGGCGCGGCCTCGAAGTCATCATCGCCGGGGCGGGCGGTGCCGCCCACCTGCCCGGCATGGTCGCCGCCCAGACGCTGGTTCCCGTGCTGGGCGTCCCCGTGCAGAGCCAGGCCTTAAGCGGCCAGGACTCGCTGCTGTCCATCGTGCAGATGCCCGCCGGCATCCCCGTCGGCACACTCGCCATCGGCAAGGCCGGCGCGACCAACGCCGGCCTGCTGGCCGTCGCTATCCTCGCCAACACCCGCCCCGCCCTGCGCGAGAAGCTGCGCGCCTTCCGGTCGGAACAGACGCAGAAAGTTCTCGGGGACACGCTGCCATGAAGATAATCGTGCTGTTAACGCTGGCTGTGCTACTGCCGTGCGGCTCGGTGTCTGCCACCCCAACCCAGCTCAACCCTCATGTGCCGGGAGACTTAGCTCGGGACCGCTTGCAGGGGATGGAAAGCATTCTTTCGCCATCGGAGCAGGTTGTTCTGGCGCAGCCGGGCCAAAGCGGAACGTCTCTGCCCGCTGCCCAAGCCAAGGCTGTCTCTGCACGGCTGGTCGATCTGGTTTCGGATGATGCTCTGTACGTCGGGGACGCCCAGTACGATCGGGACAGTAACAGCGAAACACTGACCGTGGGAGAGGGGCTGCAAGCCGTTACCGTCTCAATCCGCCGCGATAAGCCCTACTTGACGATCATGCTGTTCGGTGGCAATAGGCAGGTCATCGCAAATTACCTGCCGGTATTGCCCAAAGTGGTCCGCCTGCTTCAAGCAGTTGACCCGGACGATCACGGCCTCAGCGCTTTCCACCCGCTGCCGCTCCCCGTGGCCGCGGCCAAAGCCATACTCGCCTCGGCCCTCGCCCGGATCGCGACTATCAAGCCGGGCATGACTCGCGCCGACGTGCTAAAGGTGTTTACGACGGAGGGCGGGGTTTCCACGACCTACTGGAACCACTACGTTCTTTGGGATGGCATACCCCCTAAAACTGGTCAGATGCGCGGTTACGCGGCTGTCGATGGGGAACTGATCAAGGCGAATGTTGACTTTGCCCCCCGCGATGCTGACATTCTTTGGCTCCACGGACGCGGCTTCTGGCTGCACCAGAACGACTACCAGGGCCACCCTCATCCGATCAATGTTGAGGGGCAGCCGGACGACATCATTCTGCGCGTGTCGCCCCCTTACTTACAGTATATAATCATAGATTGAGGGAAGACAAAACTTTGTTCCAGAAGCCGCCGCGCCTGCGGCCCGGCGATACGGTGGCCGTGCTGTCGCCCTCATGGAGCGGCCCAAGTGTCTGCCCAGTGGCGTTCCTGCTGAGGCTTGTCAACTTCCGCGCACGGCGGACGTTCCGACTGGTGGAGGTCTGCGTCCGATGACCAGTCCCATCCTCCCCGGCGCGACCGTGGGCGTCTTAGGCAGCGGACAGCTAGGGCGGATGTTCGCCCTGGCCGCGCGCCGCCTGGGCTACCGCGTCCACACCTTCTCGCCCGACACGGACACGCCGACGGGTCAGATCGCCGACCGGGAGGTGGTGGCCGAGTACGACGACCTGGACGCCGTGCGCGACTTCGCCCGGCACGTCGGCGTGGTGACGTTCGAGTTCGAAAACGTCCCCGCCGAGACCGCCGCAGTCGTCGCCCAAGTCGTCCCCGTCCGGCCCGGCGGCGAAGTGCTGCACGTCGCGCAAAACCGGCTCCGCGAGAAGACGTTTCTGGCCCGGCACGGAATCCCATGTGCCCCGTTTCGCCATGTGACGTCGCGTGAGGGTCTGTACACAGCCCTGAAAGAGATCGGGGCACCCGCAATCCTGAAGACAGCGGGCTTCGGGTACGACGGCAAGGGGCAGGCGCGCATCAGCCGTGCCGACGAGGCCGGGCCGGCGTGGGAAGCCCTGGGCGGGTCGGAGTGCGTCCTGGAGGGCCTGATAGATTTCGGGAGCGAAGTCTCGGTCGTCGCCGCGCGCGGGGCCGACGGCGAATTCGCCCACTACGGCCTGATCGAGAACCACCATGTTGGGGGCATCTTGGACGTATCCCAATGCCCGCCGGATTTCGGCGGCGGGGGGGCGGCGCTGGAGGCCGAGGCCGCCGCGATCACCCGCGCCGTCTTCGAGGCATTGGACGTGGTGGGCGTGTTGTGCGTCGAGTTCTTCGTGACGCGGGATGGGCGGCTGCTCGTCAACGAGATCGCCCCGCGCCCGCACAACTCGGGGCACCTGACGCTGAACGCCCACTCGACCAGCCAGTTCGAGCAGCAGCTCCGGGCCGTCTGCGGCCTGCCGCTCGGGTCGGCCGCGCGCCTGCGCCCCGCCGCGATGGCGAACCTCCTGGGCGATCTTTGGGCTAACGGGACGCCGGACTGGGCGGCGGCGCTGGCGTTCCCCGCCGTCAGCCTGCACCTCTATGGCAAAGAAGAGGCGCGTCCGGGCCGCAAGATGGGACATCTGACCGCCCTGGCCGACACACCCGCTGAGGCCGCGAGCCAGGTCCGCGCGGCGCGGGGGGCCTTGTGAAAACCGCACTCGTGACCGGCGCGTCGCGCGGCATCGGGCGAGCCATTGCCGTTCAATTAGCGGCAGATGGTCTGCGCGTGGCAATCCACTACAACGCGAACGTCGGCGCGGCGCGCGAGACGCTGGCGGCGCTCGCCGGGGAAGGTCATACGCTGCTGGCCGCCGATCTGGCCGAACCCGGCGAAGTCGCGCGGCTGGGCGGTGAGGCTTTGGAAGCTTTGGGCGGGCGCGTGGATGTTCTGGTTCACAACGCGGGCGTGTACGTGCCCTCGCCGCTGCTCGAAACGCCCACGCTGGCCGAGTGGCGGGCGGCCCTGCAAAGACAGATGCAGGTCAACTTCTGGGCGGGGGCGGACCTCGCGTACCTGCTGGTGCCGGCGATGGCGGCGGCGGGGTGGGGGCGGATCATCCAGGTGTCGAGCCGAGCCGGGCAGCGCGGCGAGGCCCGTCACGCGGGCTACGGGGCGTCCAAGGCGGCCCAGCTCAACCTGGTCAGGTCGCTGGCCGTGGAACTCGGTCCGGCCGGCATCGGCTGCTTTGGGGTTGCGCCGGGCTGGGCCGAGACCGACATGGCCGCCGATGCCCTGGCCGCGCGCGGCGCGCAGATCCGCGCCGAGATACCGCTGGGCCGCGTGGCGACGCCCCAGGACGTGGCCGGCCTGGTGGGCTTTTTAATCACCGGCGCGGCGGATTACCTGTCCGGCGGCACGTTCGACGTCAACGGGGCGTCGTACCTGCGGCCTTGAGACAGAATACTCTTTGGCTTGCCCTAACCCCAGGCGGGGCGGGGGGTTTCCAGCAAGGCCAGAACGCGGGCGCGCTCGCGCTCGGTGCCGAAACTCAGCACCGCCTGGGCGGGCTTGCCCGTGGCCGCCTCGACGTAGGAGAGCTTCAGGGCGGGGCGCACAGCCGTCCCGGCGTAGAGCAGACCGTGGTCGCCCACGCGGGCGCTGCCGTTCTTCAGGACGATGGTCCACGTCCCGGCCCGCTTGGCAGTCGTGATGCCCATGAAGCGGTTCGAGGCATCGATGTTGGAGGCGAAGATGGTCTCGCCCGACTCCAGCGTCCCGTAGCCTGAGGGCATGTCCAGGAACCGCTGGGACGTCTTGCCGTCCAGCACGAACGCCCCCGTCACGCGCACGTCCGCGCCCTGGGCGGGGTCCATGTCCGTCATCGTCCGCGGGGCCTGCCCGTTCGCGTGGGCGTCCTGCCAGCCCGCCAGCGAGATCGCCAGCAGGACGCCCAGCCCGCCCATCGCCGCCCAGTTCAGCGGGACCAGGTTGATCCGTGTGCGACTAAGCCGCTGGTTCAGCTTCGCCACCAAGCCCATCACACGATACATAAGCGCCATCACGGTTGCTCCTTGGCGGCGAGTTTCGACCCAGGCCCACGGAAATCCTGCCCGCCGTGCAGGAATCGCCGACCGATGCCGCCAATACGCTCCCGTCAATCCACGCAGAGGAGCAACACAAGACTTGGCACAAAGGAACACGCGCAGGGCGCTCATCGTGTGGGGCGGCTGGGACGGGCACGAGCCGGAACAGGTCGCGGCCATTTTCGCGCGGGAGCTGGAAGGCAGAGGCTTCGGGGTCGAGGTCGCGGGCACGCTTGAGGCGTTCGAGGACGCCGAGAAGCTCCAGAGGCTGGACCTGATCGTCCCGGTCGTCACCATGAGCAAGATCACCGACGATCAGTTTAGGGCCGTCGAGGGGGCCGTCCTCGGCGGCGTCGGCTTGGCCGGCTGTCACGGAGGCATGTGCGACTCGTTCCGCGAGTGTACCGGCTGGCAGCTCATGACCGGCGGGCAGTGGGTGGCCCATCCCGGCAACGACGGGGTCGAGTACACGGTGCGGATCACCAACCCCGACCACTTCATCACGCAGGGGGCGGGGCTGGAGTTCCCGGTCAAGAGCGAGCAGTATTATCTGCACACGGACCCCTCGAACCAAATTCTGGCCGTGACTCGCTTCCCGGTCGCCGACGGCCCGCACGTCCCCAATGGGCCGTTCGACATGCCGGTGATCTGGACCCGCCGGCACGGGCAGGGGCGTGTCGCCTACAACGCGCTGGGCCACCACGCCGACATCGTCGCCCAGCCCGAAGTCCTGCCGCTGATGGTGCGCGGCCTGCTCTGGGCCGCCCGCGCCGAGGACGCGGCTTAGAAAGAGTCTGTCATGCCCCTCATGGCCTTGCCCCGGAAGTCTTCCGTCCAAAAAAGTGGCTTCACGCTGATCGAGCTGCTCGTCGTGATCGCCATCATCGCGATTCTCACGGCCGTCCTGTTCCCCGTCTTCCAGAAGGTCCGTGAGAACGCGCGGCGCGCGGCGTGTCAGTCCAACCTGAAGCAGATCGGGCTGGCGATCACGCAGTACACGCAGGACGCCGACGAGACACTGCCGACCCGCTACGGGGCGTACCCGCCGGAGGTTTCCTGGCGGGCGATGATCCAGCCTTATGCCAAGAGCAAGGGCATCTTTCAGTGCCCGGACAATCCCAGCAAAGACTTGAATGACCTCGGCGCGGACGGATACAACCCTTCCTACAGTGTCACGCGCTATGACAACGGCAGCGGCGGCGCGTTCCGCGACGGCGCATCCGGCCCCATGTCGGTCACGCTTGCTGCGCTCCAGACGCCCTCGACGACCCTGATGGCCGGCGAGTCCACGGCCCGCTTCAGCGAGATCAGGATCGATGACCCGCTCCTCAGTCAGCGGACCCCGCCCGGCGCGACCGACAATGCGGGGCAGTCCTCCGGCTGCATCTTTGCTGGCCACACGGGGCTGACGAACTGGCTCCTCTGCGACGGGCACGTGAAGACGATGCACGCGCTGGCGACCGTCGGCACGAACCAGGGCGGGTCCGGCGCGTCGGGGGTGAACATGTGGACCATGGACAACTCAGACTTCGCCCCATCCGACGTAGGCGCGGCCCTGAATAATCTCAGGTACGCGGAGACGATGTGCCATTAATCTTGTGGAAGAAGATTAGGAAGAAGCGCGGGAGAAAAGAAACCCGCATTCCGCGCAGTGAGCCGAACGGCTTCTTCCCCTAAAGAGACAATATCTCGTCAACCGTCGCTCTCAGAAGGGACTGCAATCGTCAAACCCGACCCATGATAATAGCAGGTTGACAGCGCCGTGTTGTTCATGTATACTAGTGCTTGACTCCGGCCGCTTGGCAGGAGGGGGCGAGGCCGGGTATGACTGCGTTGTGGGTAGACACTGCCCGGTGATCGGCGGTACAGTATCGCGCTTTTGCTGCTAAGGGCGTCTGGTTGTAAAATTATGTTTACAACAAGCCGCCTGAACGCCGAAAAGAAAGGTTCCTTTATGCACTCTCTCTTCGTGTACTCTTCCCTGGCGCGATCAGCCATCTACGCCGGCTTGGGACTATGCGCTCTGCTGTCGTCGTCCGCCCCGTCCTCCGCACAGACACTCATGGTCGGCACATATTCCGCGTCCGGTTCGGGTGCCTCTGGGGCCGCGACCATTGACAGCACAGGAACCTCGACGAGTGGCACCGTCACGTTCCCCAGCGGCACCGGCCCGGCTACCACCACTTACAAGTCGGCTACCGTTTACAACACGAGTACGCTCACCATCGGTACTGGCGGCAGGATCACGAGCATTGTGTTTGACCACAACCAGAGCGCAGTCAACGTCAACGGGGGCAGCGTCAACGACCTTTATACCTACGACCAAAGCACGGCCACCCTCAACAGTGGCAGCGTCACCCTCTTGTACAGCCTGGGGAGCGGCGTCGACAACGTCTACGGCGGCAGCCTCAACACCCTCGAGGCCAACGCCACCGGCTCCACAGACATCTTCGGCACGGGCCTGACCGAGACGTATCAAGGGTCCAGCGGTGGCTTCAATGACTACCTCTTGACCGGCACCCTTCAAGACAACACGCCTCTGAACGCTCGGTACGCCACTCAGGGGGGTACCCTGCTTTTCAACGGCACCCCCGCGACCCCCTCCTCCGCGCCCGAACCATCCCAGAGTGCCGCCCTCGGCGTGGCGGCGCTGGGTATGGCAGGACTGGTGCTGAAGGCACGTCGGCGTAAGACCGCCGCGTGACCCCTACAAACTGACGCTGTTTGTGCGCAGACAGGCCCGGCGCTCAAGGTGAGCAGCCGGGCCTAGTCACGCCAACCTAGCTTGACGCCGAGAAAGGCCTTTTGCGCCTAACTGTCATAGCTAGGACTTCGCTCCCGCCGACGTGAGCGCGGCCCTCCGAAACCTGGCCTACGCGGAGGCGTCGTACCATCAGGGTTGCGGGCAAGGGGCGCGCGAAAAGAAACCCGCATTCCACGCAGTGAGCCGCGAGCGCCCAAAACGGCATAATCTCGGTGTAGCCGCAACGGGCTGCCAGGGCCGCTCCGCAGACACAACTTCCTAGAGCGTACCCTGTGCCGAGGCCGCCAGGCCCTCACCCAACCGGCTCCTCCGGCGGCTGTCCGAGCGCACTTAGAGCGCTCGCGGGCAGCCGCCCTCGAGCATCCAAATTAAGGAGTAAAACATGGTACTGCAAATGCCATTTTTCGATAAATCACACGCCTTCGCGGCTAGCAGTTCGGAAGACGAAAAAGAGGCATGCGGGGAAGTACAGACCTGGGCGCAGGAAAACGGCTACCAGGTAGAACACACCATGCGGACGTTTACCACCTACTCGGGCGGCATCCCGTCGCACCACTGGCTGCTGCTGGAGCGGCCCGATCTCATCGCACCGTCAGGTACTGAACACTGAAGCGCTGTGCCGGGTCGGTCCAGACTCGGCGGACGGTCAGCCCCGCCGAGGCCGCCATCACGGCGAACTCGTCCAGCCCGTATTTGTAGGAGCACTCGGTCAGGATCGTTTCCTCTTCCTCAAAGGCGATCTCCGCGCCCCCCAGATGCACCGTCTGGGGGCGCAGGCTCATCAGGTGCATCTCGATCCGCCCCTCGAACTCATTGTAGAAGGCCGTGTGCGCGAAGCCGCCGAGGGCGAAGTCCCCCCCCAATTCGCTGTTGATGCGCTCCAAGACATTCAGATTGAACGCCGCCGTGACTCCCTGGGCGTCGTTGTAGGCCGGTTCAAGTACGCTCGCCGCCTTCCGCAGGTCCACGCCGATCAGCAGGCCGCCGCCCGGCCCGCAGACCTGGGCGATGTGGGCCAAAAATTCCCCCGCCTGGTCGCGGTGGAAGTTGCCGATGGTCGAGCCGGGGAAGTAGACGGTGCGCGCGCGGACGGGCCGGCGGGCAGACGGGAGGGTGAACGGCTGCGTGTAGTCGGCACAGAGGGGCAGGATGTCCAGGTGTGGGTACGCGCGGGCCAGATCGGCGGCGGTGTGGTGCAGGTGTTCGCGCGAGATGTCCATTGGGACGTATCCGGCGAGGCGCGGCAGGTGGTCCAGCAACGTCCGCGTCTTGGTGCTGCTGCCACTGCCGTACTCGATCAGCAGCGAGTCGGGGCCGATCAGCGCGGCCATCTCGGCGACATGGTCCGTCATGACGGCCGCCTCGGTACGGGTGGGATAATACTCGGGCAGGTCACAGATCCGGTCGAAGAGCAGCGACCCGCGCCGGTCATAAAAGTATTTGCAGGGCAGGGTCTTCTCGAACGATTGAAGCCCGGCCAGGGCCTCGGCGAGAAATACTTCCGCGCCGGGCGCGCAGTCGAGCAGGGCGGGGAGCGGCAGCGGTGCCGTCTGGGTCTGCGTCATGGTGTCTACAGGTCCTTTGCGAGGCGGATGCCGGTGAACTGCCAGCGGGCGTCGGGCGGGAAGAAGTTGCGGTAGGTGGGGCGCATGTGCGAGTGCGACGTGGCGCACGAGCCGCCGCGCAGGACGAACTGGTTGCACATGAACTTGCCGTTGTACTCGCCCAGCGCGCCCGGCGGGGCGCTGTAGCCGGGATAGGGTGAATACTGGCTGCGGGTCCACTCCCAGACATCGCCGTACATCTGGTGCAGCCGCCCCGACTCGGCGTCGTGGGGCCGCAGCGCGGCGGGGTGCAGGCGACCCGAGGCGGCGAAATTGCCGCACAGGGGGACGCCCTGAGACGCAACCTCCCACTCGGCCTCGGTCGCAAGCCGCGCCCCCGCCCAGCGGGCGTAGGCGTCGGCCTCGAACAGCGAGACGTGGCAGACGGGCAGATCTAAATCGAGTGCGTCCATGCCGGCCAGTGTGAACTCCTGCCACGCGCCCTTGCGGTCCCACCAGCACAGCGGTGCCGTCCAGCCTTCTTTCTGTACCGTCCCCCATCCCTCGGACAGCCAATGTTCCGGCTTCTCGTACCCGCCCGCGTCGATAAACTTCAGGTACTCGCCGTTGGTGACGAGCCGCGAGCCGAGGGCGAAGGCGGGCACGTACTCGGGATGGCGCGGGCCTTCGTTGTCGAACGCGAAGCCCGCCCCTTCCCAGCCGATCTCGCGCAGGCCGGCATCAAACTTGATCCACTTCAGCGCCGGGACTGTGGCAGGGGGCGGATCACGGCGCGGGCGGTAGACGGGGCACAGGGGGTTCTCGAAGAAGACGTGCTTGAAGTCCGTGACCATCAGCTCCTGGTGTTGCTGCTCGTGGTGCAGGCCCAGTGTCAGCAGGGGGCCGAGCGTGTCGCGCAGGGCGTCATCGGCCTCGCCCAGCAGCCGCGCCATGTGGGCATCGACATAGGCGCGGTAGGCGTAGGTCTCGTCCACCGTCGGGCGGGAGATAACCCCCCGCTTGACGCGGCAGTGGCGCTCGCCGACAGCGTTGTAGTAGGAGTTGAACAGAAAGTCGTACTGCGGGTGCAGGGATTGGTAGCCCGGCAGGTGCGGCTTGAGCAGGAACGTCTCGAAGAACCAGCTCGTGTGCGCCAGGTGCCACTTGGTCGGGCTGACATCGGGCATGGACTGGATGACGCAGTCCTCGGCGGCCAGCGGCGCGCAGAGCGTACCGCTAAAGGAACGGACCGCGCGGTACTGATCCAGCAGGGACGGTGTAAGTATTTGCATAGTGCTTGGCATTTTCGTGATCGGGGTGAGAACGGGCGGTTGCGACGTTTTACCCCCGCGCTCGCCCCATTAACCCGCCGGGCGGCTCGGAAAGTTCCGCGAGCAGGAAAAGCCCTGTTACTTATCGTATCCTATCGTCTATGTTGCGAAGGCTTTTTGTCGATGAGCGCGTCGCTTATCCCGCGCTACGGCCTCAGCAGACCGGGGGGACTGTTGCCGAGTTCTTCGCCGGCATCGGCTTGATGCGCCTGGGGCTGGAGCGGGCCGGGTGGCGGACCACGTTTGCCAACGACATCGACCCCCGGAAGAAGGCAATCTACGACGGCCATTTTGGCGCGGAAGATCATTTCGTGCTCGGGGACATCCACCGCTTGACGCCTGCCGAGATACCGACGGTGACACTCGCGACCGCCTCGTTCCCCTGTACCGATCTTTCCCTCGCGGGCGCGCGTGAGGGATTGGCCGGCGCGCAGTCTGGGGCGCTGTGGGGCTTTACCGATCTGCTGGACGGCCTCGGAGATCGCCGCCCGCCAATCGTGCTGCTGGAAAACGTTGTCGGCTTCCTGACTTCGCACGGCGGCGAAGATTTCCGCCAAGCCATGCTCCGCCTGAATGGCTTGGGCTACGGCGTAGATGCCTTCATCGTAGATGCCGTTCGCTTCGTGCCGCAGAGTCGCCAGCGCCTGTTTGTCGTCGGCATCTTGGGTGTGCATACGATGACGCAGCCGCAAGAAAGTGAAGCCCGACCGCGCGGCTTGGTTCACTTCATCCAGCGCCATGATGACATCCGCTGGAACCTGCGCGCCCTGCCGGCCCTGCCAGCGCACGGGCGTCTCTTGCCCGACATTCTTGACGACCCACCCGAAGGCGACCCGCAATGGTGGAGCATGGAGCGCGCCCAATATCTGCTCCGCCAGATGAGTACGCGCCATGCCGAGACGGCCGCCGCCATGATGGTCGCTGAACGTTGGAGCTACGGCACTGTCTTTCGTCGGATGCGGAACGGCGCGTCGATGGCTGAACTGCGGACCGATGGCATCGCCGGCTGCCTCCGCACTCCCAAAGGCGGCAGCGGACGTCAAATACTTTTCAAAGCCGGCCACGGCCGCTTCTTCGCCCGTTTGGTTACGCCACGCGAGGCCGCGCGCCTCATGGGTGCCGACGATTATAACATCACGGTCTCACTGAACCAAGCCCTGTTCGGCTTCGGCGACGCTGTCTGTGTCCCTGTCGTGTCTTGGATAGCCGAGAACTATCTGAATCAGGTGCGGCGTGAGCTGTTGAGCGGCGCGACCGCGCCTGAAACCTGGGAACGAGATCAGGTTTATGCCTAGCCCAAAAACCCCGGCGGCTGTTGCGGCAATCAGCAGAAAGATCTCCGAGTTCCTGGCTCTGACGGATGACCAAGCCCGTGTAATCGGCAACGCAAAGTATGGCGTGTACGCTTTCTATGACTTTGACGGCGAGCCGATTTATGTTGGACAAACATCTGAGAGGCTCCGCGTTCGTATCCGTCGGCATCTGACAAATCAGCGTACGGGCGCTGTCGCCATGAACGTGCTTGACCCTGCCGAAGTCGCGGAAATCGAGGTCTGGCCCTTGTTCGACTTGGGCAATTCAAGCGCAGCGGACGCGGCGAACAAGCTTAGTCAAGGTGAATACACAGTATTTCAGCAGGTTTTGAAGAGTTCCGCGCTTGGTGCGGTTCTTAACGAGAAAGACATCCAGCCCACTGACCTGATCACTTTGCCGCCGTCGTTCCGGCGGCGCATTATCCCCGAAGACATTTATGAACAACTCAAACATCCCGATGTCCGTATCGCCCGCCGGGCGAGCACGATTGCGAATTTGGCTCGTGTGATCAGTGAGCGGGATGTCTCGAATGGGCTAAGAAAGACGCTCGTCACACAAGCACAACGCCTTGAAAGACTGGCCCGGAGCAGATTGAACGAGATCAGCGGGACTGTTCCTGTTGAAGAGCCTGGGGAAGAAACAGGAGACTGATGCCGCCGAGTAAGGAAGAAAAAGGGGAAGCGGTCGCGGGCATCGTGCGACGGGGGGCGAACGGCGTCTGGGGTCTGGGGCTGTCCGAGGCGCAGCTCGGGCGGTTCGCGCGCTATGCGGAACTACTGGTCGAGTGGAACGCCACCAAAATGAACCTGACGCGGCTGACGTCCCCGCGAGACATTGCCGTGAAACACTTTTTAGACTCGCTGGTGCTGCTGACGGTCGTGACGCCCCCGCACGGGGCGCGCATCTTGGATGTGGGCACGGGGGCGGGGCTGCCGGGCCTGGCCCTGAAGATCGCGCGGCCCGACCTGCGTGTGACGCTGCTGGACGGGACGGCGAAGAAGCTGCTCTTCTGCCGCGCGGTCGCTGATGATCTGGGAATGGAGGGCGTCGAAACGGTCCACGCGCGGGCCGAGGACGCGGCGCGGCGGACAGACATGGCGGAAGCGTTCGACCTGGTAACGGCGCGGGCGGTCGCGCCGCTCGCGCGTCTGCTGGGCTGGCTGGCCCCGTTCGTCGCGCCGGGCGGCATGGCCGTCGCTCTGAAGGGGGCCGGGGTCGGCGAGGAAATGGCGGACGCAAAGCCAGTTGCGCGTCGACTGGGCCTGGCGCTGCTCTCGCCGATGGGGGTGCCCCTGCCCGAAGCCGAAGATATGACAGTGCGGCAGATCGTCCGGGCGCGGCGTTGAAGCCCCTACGCCTCACCCGCGATCCGCTTGGCGACGTTGGTGCCCGAGAGCGCACACAAAGGCAATCCACCGCCGGGGTGGGTGCTGCCGCCGACAAAGTACAGGCCCCGCACGTCCGGGGATACCTGCGGGGGGCGCAGGAAGCCCTGCCGCCAGCCGTTCGACGACAGGCCGTAGATCGCGCCCCGGTGGGCGTGGTAGCGGCTTCGGAGGTTGAGCGGGGTCCACATCTGCTCGACGCGGATGCGGCGGCGCAGATCGGTCAGACCCATGCGCTCCAGCTTGGCGAGGACGATCTCGCGGTAGCGGGGGGCCTCGCGCGCCCAGTCGAACGGGCCGCCGAGGGCGGGCGGGTTGGTCATCACGAACAGGTTAGAGCAGCCGGGGGGTGCTTTGGTGGGGTCCGAAACGCTCTGGCAGGCGACGCCGACGGTGGGGTCGTCGGCGGGGCGTTGATCGTCAAAGATGGCAGAGAATTCGGCCTCGCCGTCCTGGGCTAAAAATGAGTTGTGGTGGGCAAGAGCGGGGAACTCGCCCTCGACGCCCAGCAGCAGCAGGAAGGCCGACGTGCTGGGTTCCAGGGCGGCCACGCGCGCGGCAGTCCAGCGCCTGCGGGCGGCGGGGGGAACCAGGGCCGTCAGCGCGCGGAGGCAGTCGGCGTTGCAGACCACGGCACCTGCCTGGAGCCTTGCGCCGCTGGCGGTGACGACGCCGCGGGCGCGGCCCGCACGGACAAGAATCTCCGTGACCTCGGCATCCGTGCGGACGGTGACGCCCAAGGCCTCGGCGGTCTCACGCAGGGCATCCGCCAGGGCGTACAGGCCGCCTCGAACGTAATAAGTCCCCTCGCGCCACTGGACATCAGCCACGGTGGCGAAGATGCCCGAGGCGCGGGCGGGGTGGGAGCCGCTGTAGAGCGCGTACAGCTCGAAGACCTGCCGTAGGCGCGGGTCGCCGAAGTGGGCGCGGACGACGTCGCGCAGCGTCCGCCACGGCTTCAGGGCAAGGAAGGCCCCGAGCTGGCCCCACTGGGCGGGCGAGGGGACGCCGCGCACGGACGCGCCGAAGTCCTGGCGCAAAAACGGATCGGTCGTGGCCTCGGAGACGCGGCGGGCGTAACTCAAAAAGTCCCGGAAGCCGACCTCGTCGCCGGGCGCAAAGCGGGCGACGGCCCGCGCGGCTTCAGCGGGGTCGGCAGAGGCGTCCAACGTGTCGCCGCCCTCGAAGTGGTAGCGGCAGACGGCGGGCAGCCTGACCAAATCGAGCGCGTCGCCGAGCCGCCGCCCTCCCGCCGCGAAGACTTCTTCCAGCGCCCAGAGCATGGTCAGGACGTGCGGGCCGGTATCAAAAAGAAAGCCGTCGCGCTCCCAGACGTTCAGCTTGCCGCCGATGCGGGCGTTCTTTTCGAGCAGCGTGACCCGCGCCCCGCGCGCGGCCAGCCCTATGGCCGCAGCCATTCCCCCCATTCCCCCGCCGATGACGATGACATCCATGACACGGTAAACAGGCTTGGGCGCGGAAGAGTGCCTTGGAAATCTAACCTCATCGGGGCGCGGGGCGGGGGGCGAAAGATTGCTTGAGGACGCGCATCTCGCGGCGCAGGCGGGCAAGCTCCAGCTGTGCCATCACCAGGCGGCTCAGCGAGAGGAGCGATTCTTTCTGGCCGGGCGACAACGTATGCGGGACGCGGTCCACCACGCAGAGGGTGCCCAGCGCGTAGCCGTCCGGGGTGAGTAGGGGGGCACCGGCGTAGAAGCGGACGAACGGATCGCCGGTGACCAGGGCGTTGCGGGCGAAGCGTGCGTCCAGGCGGGCGTCCTCGACGATCAGCATCGTGGTCCCGACGAGGGCGTGGGCGCAGAAGGAGGCGTCGCGGGATGTCTCACAGGCGGCGAACCCTTCTGAGGACAGGAACCACTGGCGGTTGCTGTCGATCAAACTGATCAGCGAGGTCGGCGTTTCGCAGATGAACGCGGCCATCCGCGCGATGTCGTCGAAGGCGGCGGAGTGCAGCAGGCCGAACGCGCCGTAGCGGCGGAGCGCGTCGAGGCGCTCCGGCTCGTCGGGCGGCAGCGGAGGTTTACCGGCGTCCATCATGGCTGAAGGGTCCTGGTGAGTCATGGGGAACATCCCTGGTAGTTTTCCTTGCATTTTTCCTTGCATAATGTGTGCCAAAAGGCCATCAGCGGCGTGAAGGCGCAAAAAAGAGACGCCCCCTGAGGCGTCCCGCTTGATTTCCGCCGGCTTCTGTCTGGAAGTCACCCAGGAGGGACTCGAACCCCCGACACTGAAGGTAGAAGCTTCATGCTCTGATCCACTGAGCTACTGGGCGGCGAGGGAGCAAAAGAGCGGGGTAGGAGAATCGAACTCCCGACAGATGAATGGAAGTCACCAGTTTTACCACTAAACTAACCCCGCGTCATTCACTCGCTTGCGGGTATTATACGCCGTGGACGGATCAAAGTCAAGGGAAGAAGGCGCGGATGAGTGATCTGACGGACGGCCTGACGCGGCTCGGCGGGGAGGGAGACGAGGAGGCCCGCGCGGATGCCGCCGAGGTGCTGGGGGAAATCGGCGGCGCGGAGGCGGTGACGGCCCTGGTGTCGGCGCTGTCCGACCCGGCCACCGTCGTGCGCGTCAGCGCGGTCCTGGCGCTGGGGGAAGCGCACGGGTACGCGGGCATCGAGGCGCTGACCGCCTTGCTGTCCGCGCCGGAGGTCGGCCTGCGCGGGGCTGCCGTGATTGCGCTGGGGCAGATCGGGAGCCGCCAGTCGGTCGTTGATCTGCTGCCGCTGGCCGGCGACGCCGAGTCGTCGGTGCGCGGCGCGGTCGCCTGGTCACTGGGGGCGCTGGGCGACGTGCGGGCGTGGGGGACGCTGGAGCGCCTGGCGGCAGACTCCGATGCCGACGTGGCCGATGCGGCGCGGGAGGCGCTGGCGCGGATGGAGGCGGAATAGGTGCTGCGCCCTGGACGGGGACGGGCGGACACGAATCGGGCCGCTCCGGGCGTAGGGGATGCGGCAGGCGGAAAATCACAATGATGCGATTGAGGACGACAGTTTTTCTGGCGGCGTTGATGGTGACGCTTGCCGGCGGCGCGCGGGCGTCGCATCACCACAGGCATCATCATCAACACGGGGCCGACGCGCCCGCGCCGGTCGTGCTGGACCTTTCGCCGGTCGTCGTGCAGCCGTATGTCGTGCCGGTTGCCGTGGCGGACCCGGCCAGGGCGTCGTTCCTGCGGCGGATGAACCTGGAGAACGGGGCCGAGGTCCGCAGCACGCGCTGGATCGCAAACGGCGACATCACGACGCGCAACCTCTTCGTCCTCAGTGTCACCCAGTCGCTGGAAGGCGGCTTCGACTCGGTCAACGTGTACGACCGGGGCGTGCTGTCCTGGGGCATCATGCAGTGGACGGCGGGCACGGGCAGCCTCCAGCCCGCCCTGGTGTACGTCAAGCGGCGGCTGCTGGCGACGGGCCAGGCGCGGGTCTGGAACAAGGTCTTCGTCGCACAGGGGCTGGACGTGGACCGGCGTGGGCTAATCGCCTACGGCAAGCCGCTCCTCACGGACACCGACGTCCGCCTGGCCTTCCGCGGCTCGGCCATCCGGGGCAATTATGACCCGAAGATCGTCCGTTACTGGGCGACCGTCTTCGCGCGGGCGGGGCGTCAGACGCCGATCCAGCGCTTCCAAGCCGAGTACGCCGCGCAGGTCGTAGACAAAGTGCTGTCTGCGCCATTGCCCAGTGTCCCCTTCCACGCGCCGGGCCGCGCGGCGACGGTGGCCTCGCTGTCCGGCCACGACCCCTACGCCGAGGCGCTGGCCTTCGCGCTCTGGACCAACAACCCGCGCCACGCCCGCGAGTACATGGCCGACGCCGCCCGCGCCGCCCGGCACGTCGGTGGCAGCGACGACCCCACGCTGTGGCCCTTTGGCATCTACCGCGCGGCCCTGAGCGCGCGCTGCCAGGCGGGTCAGTTCAGCAACTGGCGTCAGCGCGCCGACGCCCTCCAATCCCGCGCCGCGCTGCTGCGGACGTCCGCGCCGGGCGATCTGTCGCCGTTCGAGCGCGCCTGCCAGCGGGCATTAGCCGCGCGCAAGGCCCACCTGGTCCTGCTTGCGAGTCGGCACCGGGCGGCAGCAAGAACCCATCCCTCTCGCTGAGGCTCGTTTCCCCTCCCAAAACGGAGAGGGAACGGGTGACGCCCCGATCTGCTACAATAACGCCATGCCCGCCCTCAACCCCCGCGCCCTGCGACTGCTCAAGCCCGCTGCCATCGTCCTGGTCCTGCTGGGGCTGGCCGTCGCCGTGGGCCGGGGCGTCTCCAAGTCCCTGCACAAGCCGCCGGCCCCGCCGCGCACGGTCGTGACGCGCATCGGCGACATCGTCATCCAGGTCGGCGAGACAGGGACGATCCAGCCGGTCGATCAAGTAGACGTCAAGAGCAAAGCGGCCGGACGCCTGCTCTCCATCCCCATCCGTGAGGGCCAGTTTGTCACGCGCGGGCAGCTCATCGCCGTCGTGGACCGCTCGCAGATCGACCCTCAGCTCGCCCGCGACCAGGCCCAGCTCCGCCAGGCCCAGGCGCGGCTGACGCAGACTCAGGCTGAGTATGCCTTGCAGGTGCGGCAGACGCGGGCGGCCATCGCCCAGGCGCGGGCTGGGCTGGAAACCGCTCGGGCACACAAGGCCGCGGTCGCTGCCCTGGCCCGCCCGCAGGAGGTCTCGCAGGGGCGCGAGGCCGTAGACCGGGCGCAGATTTCCTACCAGGACGCCCTACGGACCCAGAAGCGGCGGCGGTCGCTGCTGGCCCGTGGGTTCATCTCCCAGGCCGACTCGGACACCTCCCAGGTCGCCGTCGACACGGCAGCGAGTACGCTGGCGACCGCGCGGCAGGCGTTGGCCCTGACGCAGGCCGGGCCGCGCGCCCAGGACGTCGCCGACGCCCAGGCGCAGGTGGACGCCGCGCGGGTGCAGCTCCAGTCCGCCCAGGCGAACGCGGGCCAGGACGCGGTAAAATACTCCGACATCGCCCAGGCGCGCGGCGCGGTGGCCCAGATCAGCGGCGACATCCAGCAGTTGCAAGTGAACGTCACCGACACCCGCATCGTCGCCCCCTCGGCAGGGCTGGTCCTCAAAAAGTACAAAGAACCGAACGAGATTGTCCAAAGCGCGACCACGGGCTTTTCGGACGCCCAGAGCATCGTGGCGACCCTGGGCAGCCGCCTGGAAGTTGTCGTGGGCATCAACGAGGTAGACATCGCCAAGGTCCACCCGAGCGCGCGGGCGACCATCACCGTCGATGCCCTGCCCGGCGTCGTTTTCTACGGGGCCGTCACCGAGATCGCGCCCGCCTCCACCAACGCCTTCGCGTCCGCCAGCGGCGCGTCGTCGGGCGGGGGCGGGGCGAACTCCATCTCCAAGTTCTCGGTCAAAGTCGCTTTCGACCGCTATGACCCGCGCCTGCGGTCGGGCATGAGTGCCGACGTCCGCATCCTCAGCCGGAAACACGCCCGCGTCGTCCTCGCCCCTTTAGAGGCCGTGCCGTTCACGGGGGCGCACGGCCAGTTGACCGTCTTGACCGCCCCCGGTCACCAGGAAAAGCGCACCGTCGCCACCGGCCTGCGCGACGACGCCGACGTTGAAATCGTTTCGGGCCTGAAGCCGGGCGAGAAGATCGTCGTCCCGCCGCTGAACGGCGCAGGCCGCCGCAAGTCCGACATCAACGGTAGCTAAGTAGTCGTGCAAAAGAAACCTGGGATTTTGCCTTTGGGGTAAAGTCCTGGCATGAAGTTCGTTTCTGCTCTGTCGGATGCACAACGCACGTCCCTGGAACAAGTCTATCGTCAGGGGTCTGCCCATCGCCTGCGCCAACGAGCGCAAGCCGTTCTTTTGTCTGCCAAAGGCTTCACGCTCGAACAGCTTGCCGCCATGTGGGAAGTGCATCCTGAAACCGTCAGCGGCTGGTTGGACCGCCGGCAAGAGCATGGCCTCGATGGCCTTGCCGATGCGCCCAAGCCAGGACGCCGCCGCAAGATTGACGCCGCGCTCGAAGCAGACCTGCTCGACTTGCTGCAACATCCAACGCCTGACCTGAAGGCGGTGGTACAGGCGCACCTGAAAAAAAAGACAGAGCGGTCGGCTGGGACGCCATAAAACGCTGCATGAGACGGTTAGGCTTCACCTTCCGCCGCGCACGGCGCGTGACAGCAAAACCACCGTGTCCCAAGAAGCAGGGCCGTGTTCAGCGGGCGCTGTCTCGCCTGCACCGCCTGGAAGACGCGGGCCGCTGCCAAGTGTTGTACGGCGACGAGAGCGGTTTCTGTCTCTCGCCTGTAGTGCCATATTTGTGGCAGCCGAAGGGAAAGACGCTGGGCTTGCCCGCCAAAGCCCATTCGCGCCGCCTGAACGCTTTGGGCTTTTTGTCTCGGCAGGGACGCCTGCACACGTTCGAGACGCAGGAAAAGATCACGGCCTCGTTTGTGATCGAAAGCATTGAAGCCCTGCTGCCCTCGGTTGCGCGTCCGACGGTTCTGGTTTTGGACAACGCGACCGTACATCGCTCCAAGTTGGTACAGGCCAAGCGCAAGGAGTGGAAGCACAGAGGCTTGCGTTGGTACAGGCCAAGCGCAAGGAGTGGAAGCACAGAGGCTTGCGCCTGTTGTTTCTGCCGCCGTATTGCCCGCACCTGAACTTGATCGAAACCCTGTGGCGGCAGGTGAAGTACCGTTGGCTGGAACCCGAAGCCTACACGGACTTTAGTACCTTGTGCCAGAGCGTGACCGATATTCTCGCACAGGTCGGAACGAAATACCGACTTTCTTTTGCATGACTACTTAGCTTGCGCGATGACCTATTGGGTTGCCTGCCGAAGAACCCGCTCCAAAGGGCTGCCATGAAACAAAGCAAATCAACTCTGCGCTGGCTGTTACCTTTCGCCCTCCTGTGGGAGTTCTCACAGTCGTAGATTACGCCGTCGGACACATCTTCAATTACTTCGGCCCCGGCAAAATGCCAGAAACGTGGCGAGCTAGTGCTTTCTCCCCTCTGGGCCTCGCCATCGGGCTGATGATAGGCGATCCGATCATCTCATACTGGCGGGAGCGAAGAGCAAGGAAGCAGCGGCAGCCTGATTAAGTAGCATCTCAGAGGGAACGCGGAAGCAAAATACGTCTCAGCCTTGGTATCTCGGAAGACGGAGTATAGAGGGAGATTAGCTGTGGACGTAAACCGGCGAAAAAGTGCAGTCAAAACCGTTGGGCTGTTCGTGGTGTATGGGGTTTGCATCACCGTAACAATGGCTCTGATGTACTTCCTCGGCACCATTTTGGTGTCAGTTCACGAAAGTAGGTTCATGTCCGTGTATCTCAGTCTGCCAGAAGTCAGATCGTCCTTGCTCTCCGTGACGCTCCGCTTGGTGTTGACCTTTACGATTCTGGGGGGGCTAGTCGGTGCCGTCGCGGGCAGTCTCATCGCGGTCCACAACAACAAGGCGAGCCATGATCTTCTTTGAATCCATCCGGGTCGCGCTGGCGGCGCTGTGGGCGAACAAGATGCGGGCGCTGTTGACCATGCTGGGCGTGATCATCGGCGTCATGTCCGTCATCGTGATGATCGCCATCGTGCAGGGCATCCGGCAGCAGATCTTGGACCAGTTCGCCGGCAACGGGGCCAATCTCATCTTCGCCTCCTACCAGCCGAAGATCGGGACCGTCTCGCGCGGCGGCTTCGGCGGCCTGACCATGGATGACGCCCGCGCGGTGGCGGCGCGGGCGAGCCTGGTCGGCTCGGTCAGCCCCGACGCGCAGACATCCGTTGTCGCGCAGGCGGGGGGCGGGCGGCGCTCGGTGACGCTGATGGGCGTCTTGGACACGTTCAACCAGACGCAGGTGCTGCCGCTGGCCGGGGGGCGGTTCCTGAGCCACGACGACGTGCAGACGTGGAGCAAGGCCTGCGTGATCGGCCATAAGGTCAAGCAGGACCTGTTCGGGGCCGGCGCGGCCCTGGGCCAGGAGATTCACTGCACGACCGACGACGGCTCGGCGGTGTCTTTAGTGGTGGTTGGCGTCTTGCAGGAAAAAGACGGCAACCCCGGCGGCGGGGACTTCAACAACACGCTCTACACCAGCCTGCCGACGGTGCAGAAGCGGTTCACCGGCAGCGACAAGATCGGCGGGTTCACGGCCCGCTCGGGTGAGGTCTCGCAGGTCGAGACCGCCGCCGACCAGGTGTGGGACGTGCTGCGGGCGCGTCACCCGCTGAACTACAAAGATTTCGTCGTGGACACCCAGGAGGGCATCTTGAAGCAGCTCGACACGCTGCTGGGCGGCATCCAACTGGTGCTCGGCGGGGTGGGGGGGCTGGCCCTGCTGACGGGCGGCATCGGGATCATGAACATCATGCTCGTGTCGGTCACGGAGCGGACGCGCGAGATCGGCATCCGCAAGGCGGTCGGGGCGACGCGCGGGGCAATTTTGCTGCAATTCGTGGTCGAGGCGATGGTGGTCTCCGGCCTGGGCGGGCTGATCGGCGTCTCGTGCGGCTACGGGCTGGCGAAAGTCATCGACAGCTTCGCGCACAAGACTCTGCCGACGTTCGTGCCGTTCTGGGCGACCGAGCTGGGCTTCGGCTTCGCCGTCGGCGTCGGCCTGTTCTTCGGCATCTACCCGGCCTGGCGGGCGTCTAAATTGGACCCGATCACGGCGCTGAGGTATGAGTAGGATGAGGTATGAGTAGGCAATGCTCCGGGGCTTTCCACAGCCCCGGCTCGCCGCCGGGAGGGGTTCCTACCCCACCACAATTCGGTCCCGCACCGGCTCGTCGCTGACGATCTCGCCGTCCTTGAAGCGCACGATCCGCTCGCAGTGGCGCGCGATGTCGTCCTCGTGGGTGACGACCACCAGAGTTTTGCCCTCGCGGTGCAGGTCCTGAAAGAGCGCCATGATCTCCTCGCCGGTTTTGGTGTCCAGCGCCCCGGTCGGCTCGTCGGCCATGAGCAGCGACGGCTCGTTGACCAGGGCGCGGGCGATGGCGACGCGCTGCTGCTGGCCGCCCGAGAGCTGGGAGGGCGTGTGATCGAGTCTGTCGGCCAAGCCCACCCGCGTCAAGGCCTTGCGCGCCCGACCCGCGCGCCCGGCCAGGCCCGAATAGACCATCGGCAGCTCGACGTTGCGCTGGGCCGTGGTCCGGGCCAGCAAGTTGAACTGCTGGAAGACGAACCCGATCTTGCGGTTGCGGATCTTTGCTAATGCGTTCTCGTCCAGCCGAGCGACCTCCTGGCCGTCCAGCGCGTAGGAGCCGGATGTGGGCCGATCCAGGCAGCCGATGATGTTCATCAGCGTGGACTTGCCCGACCCGGATGGTCCCATGATCGCCACCATCTCGCCGGCCCCGACGTGCAGCGAGATGCCTTTGAGCACGGTCAGGGCCATGCTGCCGGTCTTGTACGTCTTGACGATGTCCGTGACGGTGATCATGCCGCCCCCATTATCCCGCGACTCGGTTAGGCCTGTCAAGGGGCGTGTGTGCTACAATGGGCGTACATGAAACTGAAGCTGGATTTGCATCCGATCTATAACGACAGCCGGGCCATCGATGCCGCCCTGGTGGGCATCATTGAGGAGGCCACGGCCAAGCGCGCGACCGAGGTGGAGATCATCCCCGGACGCGGCTCGGGGCAGCTCAAAAAGGCCGTGCTGCGGTTCTTGGACCAGCCCGAGATCAAAGCGCGCTACCACCGCATCGAGAAAGACGGCGACAACTGGGGGCGGCTGTTCGTCCACTTCCGCTGGGAGCGGGTCCAGGCCGCCAAGTTCCAGCCCGGACCCCCCGAGACGGCCGATTACACGTGTTTCTGCTGCGAAACTCGGGTCCCGGTCCGCGTCAGCGCGGCGACGCTGGGGGAGGACGGCCCCGAGGAGCGCCTGGCCGAGTGCCCCGCCTGCGGCTCGCCGAACCTCTTGCGCCTGAGCCTGGACCGGTGCGGAGCCGTGCAAGTCGCGGCGGCTTCCGGGTACGACGGCGCGTGAGGGCTTATCGATTGTCTATTTCCGGCCTCCCAGGATTGGGCTTTGTTGGGGTGGGGCGGGGGGGCCTCTATCTCTTGCGGCATGGGCCGACGGGGCGGCTTGTCGCCAACGTGTCGCGGGCCGGGACCTGGTGGGCGCGGGGATGGGGCGTCCTGGGGCGTTCCGAGCTGCTGGCGGGGGAAGGCCTGTGGCTGCCCGGCGTTGCCTCGGTACACACGCTCGGGGTGCGGTTCGCGCTGGACCTGCTGTTCCTGGACGCCGGCTTGCGGGTGGTCCGAGTCGCGCCCCAAACTCCGCCGGGCCGGTGGCTGGTGCGGGCGGGCCGCGCGCGCCACGTGGTCGAGTTGGGGGCGGGGACGCTGGCGCGCGTCGTCCCGCAGGTGGGGGTCGGCGATCAGTGGATTTTGGAACGAAGGACAAGAGGCGCGTGTTGACTCGGTAACGTGAACGGGCGGGGAACGACCCTCATGCCGTTCGCGTAGATAAGGATGACACCGTTGCCGCTCGGGCGGTAATATGGTATACTGACCCATTCCTGGTGGCCCACGTCGCCCGGAAGCTAGAAGTCTTCCCATGCGCCGGAACACTCGGTGTCCGGGCGGGGAAGGAGGCGTTTGTTTGAACACACGGAATCTCGCGAAAATTCTCGTCTCGCTCCTCGTGCTGTCCGGCGTGCTGTATATGCTCACGTCCAACAATCAGCGCCTGCTGCACGTGGGGGAAACGCAGACGGACATCAACTACGGTCGGCTCATTGACAACGTCGACAACAACAATGTGTCGGATGGGAGCTTCGATAAAGACACGTTCCAGGGCCACTTCACCAAGGGCAACCAGGGCTTTAGCTGTTACCTGGGTACGGACAACCCGCAGCAGAAGCAGGAGCTGACCAACCTGCTGATCACGCACGGGGTCAAGAAGGTCGGGTTCACCCGGCCCCTGATCTCGGACGCCGTGGGCGGCCTGCTGTCGGTCGTCCTGCTGCCGCTGATGGTGCTGGGCTTTTTCTACATTTTCTTCGTGCGCCAGGCGCAGAGCGGCGGCAACCAGGCCATGTCGTTCGGCAGGTCGCGCGCCAAGCGGCTCAATGACAACGTCCCCAAAGTCACGTTCGACGACGTGGCGGGCGTGGACGAGGCCAAGCAGGAGCTTCAGGAAGTCGTCGAGTTCTTGAAGAACGCCAAGAAGTTCCAGGCGCTCGGTGCCAAGATTCCCAAGGGCGTACTGCTGCTCGGGCCTCCGGGGTGCGGTAAGACGATGCTGGCCCGCGCCATCGCCGGCGAGGCGGGTGTCCCGTTTTTCCACATCTCCGGCTCGGACTTCGTCGAGATGTTCGTCGGCGTGGGCGCGTCCCGCGTCCGCGATCTGTTTGACACGGCCAAAGCAAACCGGCCCGCGCTGATCTTCATTGACGAGATCGATGCCGTGGGTCGGCAGCGCGGCGCGGGCATGGGCGGCGGGCACGACGAGCGCGAGCAGACCTTGAACCAATTGCTCGTCGAGATGGACGGCTTCGACCAGAACTCGGGCGTCATCATGATCGCCGCCACGAACCGGCCCGACGTCCTGGACCCCGCCCTGCTGCGTCCGGGCCGCTTCGACCGGCAGGTGACGGTCGACACGCCCGATGTCCGGGGCCGTGAGGCTATTCTGAACGTGCATCTGCGCGGCAAGCCGCTGGCCGAGGAAGTCAGCGCCCCGCTGCTGGCCCGCCGGACACCGGGCTTCTCGGGCGCGGACCTGGCGAACCTGGTGAACGAGGCGGCTTTGCTGGCCGCCCGCTACGACAAGACCAAGATCGGCATGGACGACTTCAACGAGAGCGTGGACCGGGTCGTGGCCGGCCCGCAGCGCAAGTCGCGGATCATGAACGACACGACGCGCGAGCGGATCGCCTACCACGAGGTCGGCCACGCCATCGTCGGCGAGCTGCTGCCGAACGCCGACCCGGTGCATAAGGTCTCGATCCTGCCGCGTGGGCAGGCGCTGGGCTACACCATGCACTACCCGACCGAGGACAAGTATCTGACGACGCGGCAGGAGTTCTTGGACCGCGTTTCCTCGCTGCTGGCGGGGCGTGTCGCCGAGGAGATCGTTTTCAACGAGGTCACGACAGGTGCGTCCAATGACTTCGAGCGGGCCACGGCCATCGCGCGCTCGATGGTCTGCGAGTACGGCATGAGCGAGAAGCTCGGCCCGGTCGTGCTGGGGACGCGGCACGGCAATCCGTTCCTGGGCCGTGACTGGAACGAGGAGCGCAACTACTCGGAGACCGTCGCCGTCGAGATCGACAAAGAGCTTCGGGCGATCATCGACGGCTGCTACGAGCGCGCGCGCCAGATCCTGACCGACAACCGCGCGAAGATGGAAGAAATCGTGCGTGTTCTGCTGGAAAAGGAAATGCTGGAGCGGGAAGACTTCATGGCCCTGCTGGAAGGCGCAAAGGCCCCGGAAGCCGTTGCCCCGCCCCCCGCCCCTCTGGCCCCGCCGCCCGCCGAAGGGAACGCCCCGGAGTGGCCTGCGACCGAGAAGCCGCGCCGCCTCCCGACCCTGCGGCCCGAGCCTGCTTAGTCGCCCGCCATGGTCGCTCGTGTCACGTGGGGCGAACTTCGAGTTCGCCCCTTTTTCTTGTGTAAAACATGGATACAAACTACTCTTATCGTCTGTCGCGCCTGGTCCGCACCCAAAGCTCGGAGATCTATCTCGTTTGGGAGGAAGACCGGCGCATCGGCCAGCTCGATCTGCATTTCGCCGTCGAAAGCCGCACGATTCACGCGACGCTGGTCTTGGAGGCCGATCTGCCGGTCAGCGTCGAAGAAGAGCTGCTGGCGCAGATCGACGACGACATCGTTTCGTCCTACCTGCCCTCGTTCGAGCGCGAGGATTTTCTCGTCACGGTCTTCCGGGGCGAAGAGATCAGCAACTACACCGACTCGTCGGGTGCATTGGACGACATGGACGACGCGCCTTTCGAGGACGACGACGAGGACGATGAGGACGATGATCGCCCTCGGCGCGGACGATAAACGGCCAGAGGCCCCGGCAAATGCCGGGGCCTCTGGCTTTGTCTTGTGGTTAAGGCTTCGCCGCCGGTGCCGGCTTTTTCAGGAAGGCGCTGAGGTGGTCCAGCGTGTCGGGGAGGCTGTCCGGCGGGCCGCCCGTAATCAGGTCAAGGATCTCCCCGCCCGCGCGCTTGGCGTTGTCCCCAGCGGGGCCGCCTCCGTTCACTCCCCAAACGAACCGTCTCGGGTGGGCGCGCTCCACGGGGCCGTAGGGGATGGCAAGGATGCTTTGGGGCGTGATGGCGCGGAACGGATAGTCCAGCGAGTTGAGGCTGGCGTACTGGTTCAGCTTGTGAGGATCGGTCCAGGGGTCGAAGGTGACCCCGGCCTGCCGCTCGCGCATAAACAGGGGCAAAAGGGGCGCGGCCTGTCGGGCGGCGGCGAAACAGCCCGCCAGGAGGTTCCGGTCGCCGTCAAAGCGGTATTTGGTCCAGGCCGTCCCGTCGCCGGGGGGCGCGGCGAAGGTCGGCAAGGCTACCTCGAATCTGTTGGACCACCCCTCGAACGGCAGGAACAAATGGAGGCTGTCGGAGGCGGCCGACAGGTCTATAGGGTCGGTGTGGGTGGCACGCAGGTAGGACAGCCGGTTTGCAAGCACATAGCCCAGCGAGATGCCTTCGTCATCGTACTCGGAGTCGAGTCCCCGGTAGCCCAGAGTGGCCGTATCCTGAAAAGCCAGCCCGGCCAGCCCTTTCACCCCCGCCAGTGCGCCCACGAGCGCGGGCAGCAGGGCGCGCACTTTGGGGTCGAGCGGGCTGACCCAGCCTTTCGTGCCGGCGTCCGCCATTACGTACTCCCGGTCCAGGTCTGAGCGCAGGCTGTGGGCCTCAATCTGCCTTTGGACGGCCTGGTCGGGCACCTCGCCGGCAACGGTCAGATCCTCGGCGAACCCGGCGGGCCAGGGCATCGGGTGCGGGCTTGCCCCGTCCTTGCGCCAGCAGAGGGTGTCTAGGACGGCATACACAGGGATGTGAAGCGGCTTGGCGGCGTCCAGCGCGGCCTGCAAAACGCCTGCTTTCTCGGGAGCGGGCGGCAGGGCGGCGTTCGGGAAGTAGGTGCGCCCGCCCGTAAACACGTCCAGGAACAGCGCGTTCAGCCCCATCTTCGGCAGGCGGGCCACGACGGCGCGGGCTTCCTCGGCCGACCTGGGCGCGCACAGGACGCCGCGCAGGGGCTTGTCCAGCGCAATGCTGTTGGCCGGAGCCGACGTATCGCCCGCCGCACCCGAAGGCGCCTCGCGCGGCATCTGGACCCGGTATGGATCTCCCAGCGTCATCGCGCCCGTTCCAGGCAGCGAGACCGCCAGGCGGAGCTGGAGGCCGACGTCGACCTCTGAGTCCGGCTTCAGCGCGCGGGCGACGGTGTTCCCCGTCCGCTCAAAGCTTGCCATGTTGTCTTCGTCAAAGTGGCGGGTGAGCTGGCCGCGCAGGGCCGCCTGGAGCGGCGCGGGCAGGTCCTTCCAGGCCAGGTGGCCGTAGGTCTGCTTTTTTCGGGCGATCGCCTCCAACTGCTCTGGCGAGAGCGCGCCCACGTCGCCGTCCGAGAACCGGAGCACGTGCATCCAGTCCGCGTCGCGCAGGCGCGCGCCGACGCTCTCGCTGGCCGTCGTCAGCCGGTTGCTCCACGTCTGCACCATCTCCCGCAGGAACTGCTGCCGTGTCCCCAATCCCTGCACGTCGTCGGTCAGCACGAAAGCCGGGCCGACCTGACGCCACGCGCCGCAGACGCACAGGCCCAGCGCCTGCATGACGTCGCCGGCAGGCTGACGCGCCTTCAAGTCGCCCACGACGAGCAGCGGCTCCGGGCCGTAATGCGCGTCGGCGTACAACTCCAGGCGCGTCGCCTGCGCCAGCCGCGCGACCAGTTCGTCCACTGTCTTCACCCCTTGCAGGGATATCACCCGCTCCAGGTCGCGCCGGTTCCACCCCAAGTCCCCGTTCTTGGGCGCGTTCGGGGCCTCGCTCCGCAGGTACGACTGCACTTTGTTGGCCCCCGCCGTGAAAAGTTCGGTGCGCCCACCCCGCGCCAGGCGGTACGCGCCCGTCGTCTGAAAGCCGTCGTCGCTCGTGCGGACCCCGATGCCCGCGCCTTCCGGCGAGTCGAAGCTGAAGTCCGTTGCCAGGAAGCCGTGCAGCCGTATCTGGGAAGACAGCGTGTTCTCGGGAACGGTCTTCGTCTGCGCCACATATTCGCTGTTGGCGGCTTTGATCTTGGCGATGATCGCTTCCATGCTCATGCCCTGCTTTTGGAGGGATCCCATGTGGATCGCCTCCTCCTGAACGGCCTTCGGCACGATCTCGAAGGGGTGGGGGAGCATGTCCTTAAGCAGCCCCTGCTGGTCCGGCGTCAGATAGCCGAACGCCAGTCCGCCGGACGCCATCTGCCGCAGTTGGTCTTCGGTCAGCAACCCGATCAGGAACGGGACGGGGTGCTGGGACGCCAGCTCGGAGAGCGGCAGGTCGGCTAGGGCGGGGTCGGTGTTCAGCACGGTCATCGTCGGCGGGGCGAGGGCCAGGACGTGCCCGTGCCACGCGGCGATGCGGCCATAAGCGGCGGCGATGCTGTCGGGCGTAGCCACGGGACTGTCAGTGCTCCCGGCCCCGACCGCAGCGGGCGCGGGTAGGAGATTGACGCCTTCGGGCGCGCCGGTCAGCACGGCCGAGCCGTCCAGAACGGAGGCCGCCGGCATGGCCCGGAGCGCGTCCGCCAGAGTCGGTGCCGCCGGGGCGGGCGCGGCGGCGATGGGCAGGTTGGACAGCAGCAGCAGAAGCGTCCAGAGCGTGGGTCTCATGTCGTCATTTTACGCCGGAAACCGCGGCCTGTCAAGCGATCCCGCGGGACAGTTTCGGGGTCAGCCTCTAACGCCCCCCGCCACATCTGCCGATAACTGAGGCAAGCAATTGTAAGGGCGGTGGACTCCACTGCATGGGGGCAAACATGACGGTCGTTCTTCCCATGGGGAATCGGCGCAAGGAACTGGGGCATCTGCTGGTGGAGCAAGGGCTGCTCACCGAAGAGCGGCTCCAGGCGGCTCTGGCCCGGCAGCAGCAGACCGGGCGGGCGCTGGGGCTGGTGCTGGTCGAGATGGGGCTGGCGGGCGAGGAAGACGTCACCCGCGCCCGCGCACGGCAGGTGGACGCGGCGTATGTGGTCATGGACGACGTGGTCGTAGACCGGGGGGTGCTGGCGCTGGTCTCCGCCGCGGTCGCCCATAAATACGCGCTGCTGCCGGTCGGCAAGACGCCGGACGGGACACTCAAGGTGGTCGTCGCGTCTTGGAACGCGCGCGTCATGGACGTCGCGCAGAAACTGGCCTCGGCCCACCGCCTGCGCGTCGCGCCGGCGCTCGCCTCGGAAGCGCCCCTGCGGTCCGCGCTGGCCCACTATTACGGCCCGCCGCCGACCGAGGGGACAGCCCCCGGTGAGAGCGTGGGGCGCAGCGCCGTCCCCGCGCTCGTGCCTGTCGGCGTCGCGTCAGCGCCGCCCGCGCGCACGGAGGGGCGGCGGGCGTCGGACGTTTTCGCCGGGGCGCTGCTCTCGGGGTTTGCGCCCCCGTCGCACGCGGGCGGGACGCCCGATGCGCTCGAAACCATGGGGGTGGACCAGCCGGTCGTCATCCAGTTCATCTCCCGGCTGCTGGCCGATGCCATCAGTCAGGGGGCGAGCGACATCCACTTCGAGCCACGCCGCGACGCCTTGGACGTCCGGTTCCGGCGGGACGGGACGCTGCACCACGTGGACAGCGTCCGGCGCGAGTACCAGGCCGCCTGCGCCTCGCGCATCAAGATCATGGCGGAGATGAACATCGCCGAGAAGCGTCTGCCCCAGGACGGGCGGCTCTCGGTCACGGTGGAGGGCCGGAGCGTCGATATGCGCGTCTCGTCGCTGTCGACCCAGTACGGCGAGTCGGTCGTCTTGCGGATTCTGGACAAGACGGGCGTCCGACCTCAACTGGACCAGCTCGGGTTCTCGGAGCGCAACCTCTTGACGCTCAACAGCCTGATCCGCAAGCCGCACGGCATTGTCCTGGCGACCGGCCCGACCGGCTCGGGCAAGACGACCACGCTCTATAGCGCCATCCAGGAGATTCACACGCCCGACGTCAACATCATCACGGTCGAGGACCCCATCGAGTACGAGTTGGACGGCATCCGGCAGTCCAACGTCAACGAGAAGGCCGGGCTGACGTTCGCGCGCCAGCTCCGGGCCATTTTAAGACAAGACCCGGACATCATCTACGTGGGCGAGATTCGCGACTCGGAGACGGCGGAGATCGCCTTCCGGGCCGCCCTGACGGGGCACCTTGTCTTCTCCACCCTGCACTGCAACGACGCGGCGGGGGCAATCACGCGGCTCTTGAACATGGGCATGGACCCGTTCCTGGTCGCCTCCTCGGTCGTCGGCGTGCTGGCCCAGCGCCTGGTCCGCCGGGTGTGTCCGCGCTGCGCCCGGCCCGCGCAGCCGTCCGACATGGCGCTGCTGTCGTTCGGCATCGACACCGATTCGCCGCAGTTCCACCAGGCCCGGTTCGTGACCGGGGCGGGCTGCGGGGACTGCGGCGGGGCGGGCTACAAGGGCCGCTACAGCGTCCAGGAGTTGATGGTCATGGACGACCCGATCCGCGCGCTGACGCTGTCGCGCGCCCCGACCCACAAGATCCGCCAGGCGGCCATCGAGCGCGGCATGGTCTCGATGCGCCAGGACGCCGCCGCCAAGGTCATGGCGGGCATCACGACGTTCGAGGAGGCCCAGAAGCGCGTCTACGTTGAAGAAGGCGGAGAGGGGTAGATGCTTAACGCAAAAGAAGCCTGGCACTCGCAAGCGCTGGGCTTCCTTCTGGGCCGTCATTTCACCTTGACGACGAACAAGGGGTTCTGGCTGGCGAACAGGTTCCGGGTTTGGATGTTGGAGGAGTACCAGGGGGTCTGCAACCGCAGCGCCCCATCCGGCTGAACCAGGTAGCGGAATATCCGATGCGTCGTGGCTTCCAGTACATACAGCATTCGGCGGTCCGCATCCAGGGCAATGCCCTCGGGATCCGCGTTGTCATCTTTGGGCATGGCAGTTTCGTCCCCGTATAGAAACCCGCTCTGTGCGAGGAACACACCCGCCGGCTCTGTCAGCGTCCCGTCCGCGCGCTGATGCCACACTACGAGCTGATCGTGGCGGAAGCCGGATTCCTCCGTCGGCTCACCGATCCCAATCAGCAGGTGGTCGCTCGGGTCCATGACGAAAGCGGTCACTCGCAGGAACACCGACTCGTCATGCAGAAAGTCCAGAGTTCCATCCGGCTTGATGCGCCAGGATGAGATGCCGCTCTTGCTGGATAGGTAAAGAAACGGACCGGATGGGTCGGCGACCAGCATCTCAGGGGCGGCTCCCGAGCCTAAACGGTCCGGTTTCAGCGGTGTCAGTGTGCCGTTCTGATTGATCCGGTACTGCCGCAGGTAAGCAAGATTACCTGACAGATCGTAGTTGTAGACAACCACATAGAGAAATCGTCCAGTGCGATCCACTGCTAGAGCTGACGGCTGCGGTCCAGGGTTTGTTGCGGCCCCCCGGATCAGGTGCGGCGTCCCATCAGCGGCAATGCGGTAGGGGATGACTGCGTCAGGAAGGTTACCCAGCTCCTCACCCGAGTGCGCGTGGAGCAGATAGAGGAACCGCCCGTCTGGGGTAATGACCGGAGTAGCTGCCTGCGTCTCCGTGGATATGATAGGACCAAGCGGCGCGAGGCCGCCATCATTATCAACCCGGAAGCGGTGCAGATGATTGCCAGCAACGTAGAGGAAGCGTCCATAAGGGTCCGCAACGCAATCGAAAGCGTCGTTTATTCCCACATGGGAAGGCTTAAGGGGTACAAGGCTACCGCTGGAGGTCTGGCTGAACTGGTAGATGCCGTTGTCAGGACTAGGGGCACTAACATAGACGAATGTTTTCGGCGGCACCTGTGTCTTCGTTGGGTCTTCTAAAGAGTGAGTTAGCGTAAGAGATAGAAGGAGACACAACCATATAAGAGTGGTGGCACTTTTCCTTAGCGCTCTTCCACTGCTTTTTCCAACACTCCTCTTAAAAATCATACCAACTAAATCCTTATGCCTCACATCAAAGAAGCACACCTAAGCGGTAAACTTTAACCTAAGTTGCGTTTCTTGTTTTTGCGGTTTGGGCGCACAGTCGAGCCTCTGGTAGAATGGAAGTACCACCCACCAAACCACCGGAGGCCGACCATGCAGGATCATTTTACCGAACGCATCAT
>JAABUP010001317.1_pt1 | contig 51979 bp, 10 predicted proteins | sample 5559201 | NCBI WGS metagenome assembly JAABUP01 (sample SAMN10711887, study PRJNA513373) | rock metagenome | isolation source: Antarctica rocks | place: Antarctica | reverse complement strand
AACCTAGTAATTAACTAGAGAAGAAAAGTACTTAAGTTTAAGCGAACTAGCGATATTACTAGATTCTAACCTACACGTCGATAGTAGACGACGGTAGATAAGAAATCGAACCGAAGAACGGTTAAGGTATATATTACCTTAATTTCGAATAAGGATAACCTTAAGATATAAGGATCCGACTTAATAGATACTAGCAGCGGTCTGCTAGGTTAATAAGTTAGAGTTCTTAGAGTAACTAATAGTACTCCTAACATCCTATAAGAGTATTAAAGATGGAAACGCCTCTTTATAAAAGAGATAATAGTAAAAGCTCTGCCTAAATACTAACCTTAGGATTATAAGATCGAACTTAAACTAGAGAAGGAACTAACATTTAGACCTATTTATGCGTTATCTGAAAAGGAACTTATAGTACTACGCGGGTACCTTAATAAGAACCTAAAAAAGGGATTTATTCGAGAATCCAAATTACTAGCAGGATATCCGATACTCTTTATAAAGAAGAAAGACGGGTCACTACGATTATACGTAGACTATCGAAAGTTAAACGACGTAACGATTAAGAATCGTTACCCGCTACCTAATATTAGCGAGCTACAGGATCGGCTAGCCAAAGCAAAGATCTTTATAAAGTTAGATCTTCGAGGAGCGTATAACTTGATTCGAATAAAAGAAGGTGACGAATAGAAAATAGTATTCAGGACTCGATATAGATATTACGAGTACCTAGTCATGCCGTTTAGTCTTACTAACGTACTAGTAACCTGCTAGGCATTAATTAATAATATTATACGAGCTTATTTAGATCTTATAACGATCGTATATCTCGACGATATATTAATTTACTCTGAAACTCTTAAGGAATATATCCCTTATATATAAGATGTATTAACATGCTTATTATAAGCGGGACTCCTCCTGAAGCTAGAGAAATGCGAGTTTTATAAGACCTCAGTTAAGTTCTTAGGGTTTATAGTAATAACTAAAGGCGTTCGTATAAGCCCTAAGAAGATTCAGGCTATATAAGAATGGCTTATACCATACGATATTAAATTAGTATAAGGATTCTTAGGATTCGCCAACTTTAATAGACGTTTCATAGAAGGCTACTCTAAGAAAGCCTTACCACTAATAGAAATCACCAAGAAAGATACGGGATTTCAATAGGATACTAACTAGAAGAAAGTATTTAAAGAACTAAAGCAAGCTTATATAGATCCTCTAGTACTTTATATATTTCGAAATGGAGAACTAGTACGTATTAAGACAGATGCTTCAGATCTAGCGATTAGAGCATGCCTCTATTAATAGAAAGACGGCAAATAGCATCTAGTAGCATACTACTCACGCAAGATGTCTCTAGTAGAACAGAACTATAATATACACGACAAGGAGCTTTTAGTAGTCGTCTATTCTCTATAGTATTAGAGAGTATATGCTGAAAGTTATTCGGAACTTACTATCTTCACCGATTATAAAAACTTAGTGGGCTTTATAACTACGAAAGAGTTAAATTAATAATAAGTTTAATAGTCTAAACTCCTTAGGCAATATAAGTTTAAAATTCAGTATACCCTAGGAAAAGATAATAGATGAGTAGACGCTTTAAGTAGACGATCTAACTATATATAAGTAAAAGATATTACTACTTAACCTATCTTAAAATAAGAAAACGATAGATTATTAGTACTAGTACGGAATCTAGCTACGACTATGCGAGTCACGACATATATAGTTCCTGATTTAAAGGAAGTATACGAGAATAATAACCTAGCCGGACAACTTAGGAAGGAATAGCCTAGCCGGGACCTGTTACTATATAAATAGAAACTGTACTTACCACTAAAAGTAATAGAAGAAGTAATTAGGGATCACCATAATAATCCTTTACTAGGACATCTAGGAGTGTCTAAAACATTAGAACTCATTTAAAGAGTATACGCCGTACTAAACCTGCGAGCGTTAGTCGAGTAATATATCAAGGAATATATATGCTGCCAGCAGAATAAATCTGTAAGATATACTAAGTACAGATAAATTCAGTTTACAGAAGTTCTAGACACACTATAGAAAGACGTCACGATAGACTTTGTTATCAAGTTACCTCGGTTAGTTAACCTAGTAACTAATAATAAGTACGATTTAATAATAGTTATTATAAATAAACTTACTAAATATACTATTATAATCCCATATAAGGAATCCTATAATACTAGTCAGCTTGGATTCATTTTATTAGATAGACTAATTAGAGATCATGGTATACTAGAATTAATAACTTCGGATAGAGATAAACTCTTCACATCGAACTATTAGAAAACTTTGGTCGCGTTAATTAGAACCAAACTATAAATATTAATAGCCTATTACCCTTAAACGGATAGATAGACTAAACGAACTAATTAGATAATAGAAGTATACCTTAGATACTACGTTAATAAAAGGTAAAATAATTAGGTTATATTACTCCTAATAGCATAGTTAGCATATAACGATAAAAGGTTAGATACGATAAAGCTATTACCGTTTTTTATAAACTACGGTTAACACGTAAACTTATTCCTAGATCCTCGATAAAGACTAGATGCCGAAAAAGCCTTAGTATTAACTTCTAATATAAAAAGCCTGTATAAAGATATATAGTACACGATTAGCGAGGCTAATATTACTATAGAGAAGTTAGTTAATAAGAAAAGAAAATTAGGTCCTTAGCTAAAGAAGGGGGATAAAGTATACCTCCTTATAAAGAATTTAAAAGGTATAAGACTAAGTAGGAAACTGGACTATATTAAAGTCGGACCATTTTTAGTTATTAGAAATAAAGGGCCTATTAACTATAAATTACAGCTTCTACCCGACGCTAAAATCCACCTAGTATTCTATATCTTAATATTAGAACTAGTAGACCCTAACACACCTTTATAAGAAACCTTCTACTTCTAGATAGAAGAAGAGAATAAATTCGAAGCCGAAAGGATTCTATTATAACGAGGTTAGAGCTACCTAGTAAAATAGAAAGGATACGAGGACTTAGAAAAAACCTGGGAACTAGTTACGAATCTTACGAACTGTCAAGAGCTCCTCCGGTAGTATCACTAAACCTAGGCATACCCTGAGCGATCTACTCGAGAGCTCTAGGAGAGAGAGTTCCGGAACCCTCGAACTCTGAAAAGGTAGGATACTCTGCGAGTACCCGTTTAACTTCACCGGCCTTCTCGAGCTCTTCTAGACGTTCTAACTCCTTAATATTATTAAGACCCTTATTAAATATCCGCTATTCCTTCTCTTTAAAGAAACGCTTCTATTAATGAAGGCGTTTTAGCTTCGTCTATTTTTAATAAGCGATTTCGTTAGCGGCCTCCTACGCTACCTCTATCTCTATCTCTTCGCGTTCGAGCTTCTCTATGGCTTTATTAATACTAGAGAAGTGGACGATAGGTACGGCCGGTTCGTATTATTTTCCGAGCCGAATATATTCCGTATACCTTTGAGATAAAGAAGACACCTGATACTCCTTTTAAGACCTTGCGTATCGTAGACACGATACTATTATAATTACTCCCTTATAAGCCACTCGATCTAATAGCTTAGTACGGCGTTACTACGGACGAGATAATATAAATATTTATCTAACCTTTAAGACAAAGGTTTAGGGGATAAGAGGTAATATTATAACCTTGGTAAGTGGAGCCTTAGCGGATGCTATAGGCGCTTACTAAAGTCGAATATACCTTAGTATAGCGACTCGAGCGATCGCTCGACCTGATCGCTCTAGTTAACGCAGGTCGATTACTAGCGACCAGCGCGAGTATAGACTTTCCTATATCTATATAGAAAGCGTGATCTTTCCCTTAGATAGGAGCTTCGTGCTTAACTTATATTATTAACCTAGATATCTCCTAGATACTAAATATAATACTCCACCTGTATTAGACTAGTTTAGTACGAAGCCTGTTTACCTTAGTCCTTAACACTCCTCTCTACGAGATCCACCTAGACTCCGGAGCCTTCTAGTTAGAAGACGACGGGTCGTAATAATAAGTAGTAATATTAAATAATTTATTAACCTAGTAAAGCTCTATATATCTTACTATATAAGGATCCTTATATACTTAATATCTCTAGCCTAGCGTCTAGCCCTAATATATATAATTCTACTATTAATATAAGCCTTATTAGATAGGAGGTTAGTACTTAATATTATTATCTATATTAGCCTCCCGTCTAGTATACTAGTAATAGGTACGCTAATTATATTAGGAGGGAGGCTAGGGAGTAAATTCTTAAAGTAGTTTTTAAAGACTAGAGGAGTAAATTACTAGGAGTTCCTAGGCGGAATAACTACTTAAATAGTTATATTAATAAGGGCTATATACTAGTAGGGAGTAATACTATTTCTCTAGGATAAGGTTCTATTAATATAATATATCTAGGGTTTATTAATAGGCTCCTAGACCTAACCTTAAGTCTTAAATTAGTCTTCTTTAAGTGTCTAATACGCCTTATACTATTACTCTTATTAGATTTAACCCTCTTATTAATAATATTAGGGTATAGCTTAGAAAGAGCTACGCGCTTAAAAGGTATTAATAGAGAGCTAGAGGAGCTATATTTAGTATAAGAAGGATAATAATATATACTTTAAAGATAATTAGTATAGCTTATAAGGCGTAGATTATTAGAGGGAGGTATAATATCTATAATAAGGTATTAAATAATAAAAATAAGGTAGAGAGAAAAAATTAGTTAGGTAGTAGAGATATACTAAGATATTAGATAGTTAAATTAATATTAATAAGTAAATCTATTTATTCTAATATATTTTTCAGACTACTATATTAATTTTTATTATTTTTAAAGTATTAAATAGTTAAAAGTAAGTTATACAACTTTATTTAAATAAAAAATATTATAAAGTATTAATATATAAGTAGGTAGAATAGGAAGAAATATCTAACTCTTAATATTCGCGCTAGTCTAGGAAAGGAATCTAGGGGACTTATTAATTAACTAATAAGCCGCGATAAGCTTAAGGTTCTAATTACTAGATATTCTATTATAGTAAGAAGATAATCTTTTAGTTTAAAAAGACTAAAATTAAAAACTTATTAAAAGACTATTAAGTTTTTAAATTAAAGTTAACCTTATATATATATATATATTTACTATAAAATTAAGTAAAGTTAACTTTAAGTTATAATTTAATAATTTAAACTATTAAAGTTTATAAAATTATATATATATTAAAAATATATATATAGTTAAAATATATATTATATTAAATTATATAGATTATTTATTATTCTTTATATTATTCTTTAATCTATCTTTTTATATATACTTATATATTTTCTTAATATATATATTTTTAATATAATATAATCTTTACTTAACTTTTTATAAAGTTAAGTCTATAATATTTTAAATTAATAAGATTTAACTTACTTTTATAACCTTAGTAAAGGCCTTATACTTATAAGCTTAAAACTAACCTTAAAGACCTTAGACTTTAAGGGTAGTATTATATAACTACTAACTAAGTAATATTTCTAAAATCTATTAGTTTATAGATTTTAGAAAGTTATATAATTAATTACTAAGTAAAACTATATTATATAACTAATTACTAAGTAGAACTTTAAAAGTTTTAATATTCTATAATTAATAGGGGACTTAGATAGTATATCTTAGAGCTACCCTTAATACTACCTTAAAAGTAACCCTAGAATTAATTAATTTAGCTAATTTCTACGCGGAGCTAATATACTAGGGTAGGGCTAGGTAGGCGTTAATAGTATAGTAGTTATATTAATTTAAAGTAGTTAATAATATAATAGTATTACTATTAAGGGTACTTTAATACTATTACTTAGCGCCTAGAAGTCTAATTATAGGATGCTATAATACTATTACGTAGTACCTAGAAGCTTAATCTTAGTACGGCCATAGGCGCTTGATAGGTTGCCCCTGCGGCCCTTATAGCTCCAGGCGGAAGCGTGTCTACCCCTACCGCCCCAGGGCAAGCTTTCTGAAACCACGGCCCTAGGGGCCCGGGGCGGCCCCGGGCCGGCCCCGGGTACCGCTCCGGATTTTCAGAAATTGCCGACGAAATTTTTAGTCTTCGCTTAAAAACTATTAAGCTGTAATAGAGAGATATATATATTTACTTTAGAGACTAGTTTATATAAATCACGTACGCTATTGTAACTGGTTACTATAGTTACTTCCTGCGTATTAACTAGAAAGATCTCAGCCGGAGCTGTAGTCGGGCATCTTTGAGTTACTTAACCACACCCTCGGCCGGTGCTGTCTTCTTCCGCCCCACGACCGTCCAGCGCGTAAAGGCCCAGCAGGCGCCCTGGCGCGTCTCGGCCACGACCTGGGGCATCAGATCTCGCACGGCCTGCAACACGGTCTGGTCCCTGCTCTGGCGCGCGACCAGCTCGTGAATGGTCAGATTGCACTCGTGCATGGCGAGCGCCAGATGTGGCGGTGCGTTCCGCACATCTGCCTCGACCGCCTCGAGGCCTGCCGCGCTATACAGCGCGGGGAGCTGGGGCACCCACTTCGGGCGTAGGCGGGGGTCCTGAGGCTGCGATAGCACGAGCAGGCGCGCCAGCGCGTCCGTCTTGACTTTCCCCTCCTCCGCGGTCCGCGGGATCGTCTCGATGCGGAATGACGCCACGTCGGGCTCGCCCCACTGCAGATAGCCTCCCGGGCGAAGCAGTGAGACGAGACGCGCGAGCACGCCCGGCAAGTCGTCGTCGCGCAGCACGAAGGCAAAGTTGCGGATGTGCACCACGTCGTAGGCCCCGAGCAGATCGGCGGGCACCACGGCGTCCTTGACATCCCAGTGGCGCAGCGTCAGGTTGGCTGACAACCACTGTGGCGGCGGCGCAGCGGAGAATGAGACGTCGAGGCCCTCGAGTTGCACCGTCTTGGGCAGGCGGGATGCGAGGTCTGTGAGCCAGGTCCTACAGTATCCCATTAGCTGATGTCCTGACAGGTGAGGAGTGGTGCAATATTGGCTGCAGTGAGGCGGCACAGGGCACAAAGCGGGGTCCTTACGCCGTGCCCGTGCCAACGTCAGCGATGCGCAGGGATGCGTCATTGGTCGAGATGGTCGGATGCACGAGATAGCCAAACAGCTCGATCCAGTGGTAGTGCTGAAGGTTCAAGCTATTGACCCAGGTCAGCTACCTTCCTTTTTCGCTTTCCTTAGCCGGCCGAGTAGAGTAGCGACACACCGGTTGTTGTCGAGGTAATCCCGAGGAAAGACATATTTGGATCTATCCGATGAGGCCATGGTAGGGGTGAGGGGAATCGTCGGTTTAGACGACCAAAGCTCAGGAGGAAGATTAGGAAGATATTTTGCGCAGCGACAGGCCAGTCTCCAAAGCGACGGGGACGGCCCATAGATATATACAACTCAGCGACGGATCCGGCTTGATCCTGTGGACGCGCATAACTGTCTGCTGGAGCCTAGTTTCTTCTTGTCAGCAAGAGAATCTTCGGAAGTGAAAGCAGAAGGGAGGGCAACCCCCCTAATTTGAACTCCTCCCTGCTTTGGTCTCCTTCGTGAGCACTACCTCCCAACCCAACGGACTTCAAATACCAGTGTTGTGTAAGATTCTGATCTCCCTGAAGCGCTTTTCCCAGTGGACAAATGTTCGTCCCTTTCACGGCTCAGATTAGCGGTGCCACGGCGGCCGGCCTGCTCGCGCACTGGGGCTACTTTGTCCACGGAGAGCGCGACCTCGAAGCAGCCAACATTGCGCGTGTTCATATCCTGGCCGCCGTCGTCCTTCCCTATCTCAAATGCCAACTCGAAGACCTGTCGGCGAGTCAGGCCGTTTGGGAGAGCTTCGTCCTGGACGGTGCGTACGTGGTAGCTCTGTTTACCAGCATCGTCGTCTATCGCCTTTTCCTATCCCCGCTACGGAATGTCCCTGGCCCCCCTGCCATGCGCATCTCCAAACTGGTGCATGTGTGGGAAAACATGAATGTCACCCACCCGAATTGCAAGATGCTGCATGGATTGAGAGCTAAGTATGGCGATGTGGTTCGGACTGGTAAGTGTTGCCCCGACTTACGGGACTTCTTGGGTCCTCGGCTGGACATCAATCTCTTTATGTGGCTTCCCGGGTTGATTTGAGCTCGTCAGGGACATAGAACTGACACGGCATGGTATTAGGCCCAAACGAAGTTACTCTATTCGGGTGGGACGCCTACTACCAGATCCACGGACCCGAGTCGACATGCGAACGTTCAGCATACTACGACATCCTGCACCCCATGTTGTCTTTAGATACCACGCGAGATCCGGTCGACCATGCTGCCCGCCGTAAGCTATGGGAACCTGCATTCAGCATCAAAGGTACCTGATATTTAAGCATTTCACGGCATCAAGATCTTTCGCAGCTTAAATAAAAGGAAGCACCGCTAAAATCACCTCACCCAGCCCTCGACCAGAACCTGCCCCTCGTGTACCAATACGTCGACTCGCTAGTCGAGCAATTGCGCAAGCGCAAGGGCACCCCCATCGATCTCTCGGCGTGGTTCGAGTACTACAGCTTCGACTTGATGGGCATGCTGGGTCTCACGATCGACTTTAAGAACATGCCTGAAGGCGAACACCCAATTCTATGGCTCTGGCATATCGCGCACAAGAAGTTGGGTGCTCTCAACAACGCCCCGTGGATCAAGCACCTGCTGATGGGCATCCCCTTTGTCGAGCGTATGAAATACTACAACAACTTCATGACCTGGGCGAACGAGGAGCTCGAGAGGAATATACAGGTGAGTTCCATCAACTACCTAGCCAGACTGGAGCGAAAGAATCACGGGGGATGAATGTGAGCTGACACTAATCGGGATGGATGCTACAGGACAACAAAGGCGAGCGCTCAAACATCATCGGCCTCGTCCTTAGCGACGCGAGGAAGCACGGCGGCATCAAGAAGAACTGGGACTGGATCCTGGGCGACTTCGTCCTCGTAGTTGCGGCCGGCAGGTAAGTCCTTGGTGGAGTCGACCACCACTCGTCTTTCTCTAGGCTCGAACACGCATATTAATCCAACCCCCGAGCGATCCCGTCCGCCAAGTCCTTCCTTGCCTGATCTTCTACCTCTTCCAAAATCCCTCGCAGCTCGCCCGCGTGCGCGAAGAGCTCAAATCTATCGATATGCGCGACTACCACGCGCTGCAGCGCCTCAAGCATCTCAATGCCTGCATCAACGAGACGCTGCGCCTCAACCCGGCCGTCCCCTCGGCGGGCCTACGTAACCCGCCCAAGGGGGGTATGACTGTGAACGGCACATTTGTCCCGGAGGGAACTACGATCTGTACGCCGCAGTACAGTCTCTTTAGGGGTGAGTTTCTTGTTGCACAGTATCGATAAAATGGGGTTTTGGCGATGCGTCAGGAACTGATCAAGAGAAATAGACGAAGCCTACTTCCTCAGACCCGATGAGTGGATTCCCGAGCGCTTCACCACCCGGCCCGAGCTAATGCCAAATAAGAACGCTTTCGTGCCTTGGACTATAGGTGAGTTTCAATGTCACCACGCGGGGACCTTGATCCGCGATGGATTTGTAAGGGCTAACAGCTGTCGGCTGGTTCAATAGGAAGACGGGCCTGCCTGGGCAAGAACCTGAGTCTGATGGAGATCCGCGTAGCTGCCGTATTCACGCTATCCGAATTCGACATCGAGATGGTTCCCGGTGAGGATGGGACCAAGTTATTCACGCTGGCGACTGACTACTTCACAACGACTCCGGGCCCGTTCAATGTGGTGTTGAGGAGTCGGAAGATGGCGTGAAGGGGACGCTTCAGTCCAGGCATACCCTAATAGGGAAATCAAAGTCCCAGCCAGCTAATATTTAGACCCCAGGCTGGTTGGCTGGCTGGTTGGCTGGCTGGTTGGCTAGCTGGCTGGGACTTTGCATTGCTGGGACTTTGATCGCATACCCTATTCTCCTCTTCGTGTTTGGGGGTGCCGTAGTGAATGGCAACATTATGGAAAGGCACTGCATCATCGAGCTACGAAATGTGCACGTAAAAGTAACCAACTGGTGCTGATTGGCACCATTCTCATTAGCGTCTTTGAAACTTGTTGCCGTCGAGGTCTCATCAGTATGTGATGCTGAAGCTAAGCTTTCTAGAAAGCTGTTTCTCGAGGAAGCTCAGGTTTCGTAGCTAGCTATCTTTGGAGATTTCTACGACCCTACCACCTAGTTATAAGGATGTGATGGGTGTGCAACTTCTTAGCTGGCTAGGTTTCTCAGCATAAATTACTCTTCACGAAAGTTCCGTTCCCGCTCCTTTGCGCAGGGATTCGATGTCGTGCAAGTAAAAACAAAAACTATTACAAGGTGTCATATCGAAAGTGTCGTTGCACAGCAAGAATAGAATGCGTTTGTATAGCTCTGAAAAATTCTCTCTATTTACTATATATGATATATCTATATAGCTAGATGTCGCGACAGAGAATGAAGTGAATAAGTGAGAAAGAGAAGCAAATAATGAAATGATAATAAATGAAATCGCTTGCTTTAGTAAGATGCTTGAAGAAATTTTAAAAGTATCAAGCGAAAGAACGAAGAAAATCTCGTCTTTATAGTCTAAAACTCGAGTATTTCTTCTACATCGAATTCTTGAATTCTCGACTTCAACTCTTTCTCTAAGAATTTACCGTGTGTAAAATCAATGTCATTAGGGTACTACAAGACCCTGACCCCGACCCCACGAATTACAGTAAAAATTTAGGCTCGACGTACTTATAAATTTAGTTATATCTTCCACGTACGTAGATAGATTTCTATAATTTTTAAAGTATTAAATACCGTAGATAAATATATATCTTTTAGCCTACTTAGATATTTAGTATAAGTCGTTATTACTAGTAGGGTATATCAGGAAGGTATAGGTATAGGTATAGCGGGTAAAGCGGGACTAAGATATAGATTTAGAAGGTAAACCTCATAAATCCAGCTATATCTTCCACGTACGTAGACGGATTTCTATAATTTTTAAAGTATTAAATACCGTAGATAAATATATATCTTTTAGCCTACTTAGTTATATATTATAAACGTTAAATATTAGGTAGCATAGTTATATAGGCGTAATTAAATCAGTAACTTTACTGTAATTTATGGGGTAGCACACCAATGACATTGATTTTACACACGGTAAATCTGCAAAATCAGATGTTTCGCGCTAATCGAATTTTCTGCTATCTGCATGCCTTTGCGCTCGCATCTTTATTAAACTTCGATTGAACCGATCGATATATTGGCGACTTGTCAACAAGTCCCTCGGAAGATGCTACTATAAGTAGGTGGACGTTAGAATCGTGCAGCTTGCCTTTCGTCTTCGAGAACCTACTCTTGTTTCTTACGACCGAAGAGAACCATGCACCTGTTTAAGATGTTATCACTTGCCTGGTCAATCCCTCTTGCCACCGCCGCTACGGCCATTGCTTCACTTCCACTGTGTTTCCCCGTGTCGTTTCAGATCTCGGCCACAGCTCAGAACATCGTCTTTCTCTCGCCTCCCAATCCGAACAACGAGACAGCCGTTCTCGATTTTTTCTATGTCGGCCTCGCTAACGGCACCGGCCCAGCTGTGAAGGGGACCACCCCAGTGAGCGGAACCTTCACCATCGATGGCACCTACTGCTATCCGAGCTCCCGTAAGAACGCCAATGCCCTCGAGATCCTCGTGCATGGCATCAGCTACAATAAATCCATTTGGTCCGGCCTTGGCATGAGCAACACCTACAACTGGCAAACGTATGCATCCAGCCAGGGTTACGCTACTCTAGCCATCGACCGAATCGGACATGGCACCAATCCGCAACGTCTGAACCCTCTGAACGTGGTCCAGGGCTGGCTGCATGTCCAGGTCATACACCAGCTCATCAATACCATCCGCACAAAGGCGAAGAATCCACTCGGCCGTACCTTCGGCACGGTCGTCTTCGCCAGCCACTCCTACGCGGGGTGGCTCGGAATTGGCCTCGCAAACGCCTATCCGAAAGATGTCGACGCGCTGGTGCTGACGGGGTTCAGTGCCTCCGTGGACTTCAGTCCCTTTGCGTCCACCCAGCTCGAGTCTGCCTCACTCTTAAACCCCATACGCTTCCCAGGCTTGCAGCTCGGATACATCACCATCGCGCAGGAATCCCAGCACACGGCACTCTTCTACGCAGGCGCATTCAGCCAAGCGGTTGCCGCGCTGGACTACGCATTCGAAGACACGTGGACGATCGGGGAGACGGGCAACTTGGGGTTCGTGGTGCCGCCAACTAGCTACACGGGTTCACTGTACCTTGCGACGGGTGTAGAGGATGCCCTCTTCTGCAAAACACCGACAGTGACGTGTGAGGCGATATTGAATGGTACGCGTCAGTTGTTCCCTGCTGTGACAAGATTTGGGTACGTTGCGGTACCTAACACCGGTCATACTTTGATGCTGCATGATTCAGCACAGCAGACATTTGCAGACGTGCATACGTTTTTGAATGCGGCTTTGCCATTAGGGGGGATGACAGGAGATAAACTCTGAAGGAGAGATAATAAGATCTAAGCATCACTATGGTAGCCCACATAGACCATTTCTCAGGCAGACTATGTCTCCCTACTAGCAATAACGTAGAGGAGACAGTAGGTATAGACATGATCATTATGTACAAATAAGTCTGAGGGTATTGGAAGATAATTCAACATTGGAAATGCTTTTGCATGACAGATTTGATAACTACTTTAGCTTGGCTCAAATGTTCCTGCTTGTCTCTAAGATCACGTCAATGAGTGATCACGGCCGTATCATCGACGATGCGGTTCTCTAACCCCTCAGAACCGACCAGTAGGACCTTAAAAAAAATGGGCTAGTTAGTATGCCGTTAGCTAGGAATAGCCATTCTTTCATTCATGAAGTTTCTCTGAAAGTTTTACTCATTTAAATAGTTTTTATATTTAATTCGCATAAACTAATTTACATTAGTATTACATCGAAGTAATAATAATAATAATAATAATAATAATAATAAGTGAAGAATTTTCGCAGATATGTAAAAGTTCGAATTAATAATCGGCTCGAAGATGATGGCGCGACTCTTAAATGCAACACGCAGATATGTGGCCTACCTAGGTTACTTACTAAGACCGTCGGGTATTTACATTGAAGCTTTGATTATACTTGTCCTGCTGCCAGTGCCTATTTTAACTCTATCGTCTCCTCTCTCATTTTCACATCAGCTTCCCTGCAGCGTAGTGTGTCAGGGACATGGCATCCAACGAAGTTTCAGCGCCCACAAAGCGAGGGTTCAAGATCCTCTGTCTACACGGAATCGGGACTAACGGCGATGTACGCCTCACTGAATTCTTCCTCGCTCTTCGTTCCTATGCTGATAACAGCCGTCCATCTTGGTACCTTAGCGCAGATCTTCGAAGCACAAACCGGTAGGTGTCCCTCTCCACCTCGTATTATTCTTTTGGCATCATGCGATAAGCCTAACTAACCAACTGGGCTAGCTTCACTCCGATACCACCTTGGTGATGGCTACGAGTACGACTTCGTCGATGGCGCGCATCCCTGGCCGGCGGCGCCTGGAATCGCTGAAGTCTTTGGTCCCCAACAAGCATGCTACTCCTACTCCGAAGGGACCGCCCCCAGCGCGCTCACCGCCGTCGACGACCTGGCCGCTTATGTTATCGAGAACGGCCCTTTCGATGCCACCCTCAGCTTCTCCATGGGCACCGCCCTAGCGGCTACGCTCCTTCTGCGACCCGGCGACGACGACAAGGCAACACATGCCTCGGCACGCAGTATGATCCGCAGCGCCGTCTTTGTGTGCGGGACCTTGCCCGTCGACCGCGACGAGCTGCGGCGCGGAAAAATGGGCTGGCTGCAGGCAGACCAGGTTGGGGAGGGGGCCAGGCTGTTGTGGCGGCCGGTCGCGGTTCCCACTGTGCATGCTTGGAGCGCGGAAGATACGGATCATCCGGGCCAGAGCCAACAGTTGATACGCATGTGTGTTGAGGAGGGGCGAGTTGAGCTCCTGCACAGCGCGGGGCACGGGTTTCCGTCTAAGGAAAACGAGGTGGCTGCATTGGCTGGGGCGGTCCGGAAACTGCTGGAGGGGTTCAGGAGGCGCCACGTGTAGGACTCGCATTGGGCGATCAAGCTTTCATTTCTGGACGCCTGCATTCTGACAGCATGATTTCGTTTTCTAAAACATCTATCTTATGAAGGTCTTGTGGCGGCAGCAGATACGACCTAAAGATATTATTGAACAATCTGATTTGCCGGTTCTTGGACACGGTTCGGTTGTACCCCCATGTGGTGTCCTGAGTATCTCCCCTCAATTGGCTCGCTTGCAGGAAGCTCGCTTGTTCCCGATATCCGACTACGGAAGCCACAGCAGCTACGGGCCAAAGACAAGGCTTAGAGTGGTTCCATTTCGGATTCTGGTCTGAGAACGTCTGCGGACCGGGGCGACTTCCAATCGTGGGCATGCATACGGCTTTTTTCACACTAGGATTTTAGTCCTTGCGAATGCTGCTAAATTCGGAAAGACCGAAGACTATAACAAGCGGTGTGGATACTTCGTATGATGGAATGTAAGGGAGATGACTAAGGAATATACTGTGGTATTTGGGGTTTTAATTGTTGGCGCGATCTGCAAATACAGGGGATTTGATTGATCAGCACCGCAAAAAATAATCCCTGACTGTCAACAATTAAAACCCCAAACACCACAGTACATTTTAATTTCCAGCTCAGATGGCTAATAATACACAGCCACTGAGACTTATATCGCTGGCTAGAGTGTTACTACTAGTGCTAGTCTTGAATTCAATGCCTAAACGCAATCAGGCTGTTATCGCAGTAGAAGGAGGGCCTACGAGGTACTAGAAATAGTTACGAGACGAGGGATTAGTATTAGAAGGGCGTAGTATAGTTATAGTCTAATTATAGTTAATATATAAACTTAATACTATAAAGTATCTATATAAACTCTTTAAAATATCTATAATTAGTTTAATATTTAGTAGACTATATAATAAATTATTAACTCTATTTAAGATAGTCCTCCTAGATAGTCCCCCTAGCTATATTTACTATATTTATAAGGTAGTACTATTTACTATTTATTAATATATAACTATATAAATATTATTACTATTACTATTACTATTACTATTACTATTACTATTACTACTACTATTATTATATATTATATATAACTATATATTTACTAGAAAATACCTATAAAAATTCAAGATTTTTATATAGGAAAAGTATATTTAAAAGTATAACTCTTTTATTCCTTAATAAGTAATAGTAGTTATAAGGTATATTTAAGTCTAAATATAATAAATATATATATAAACTATTATAGAACCCTTAAACCTCCTTAGGTATTATAAGGGTTATAGGGTAAACGTTACTAAAAATATTAATTTTAGACCTAAGGAATTATTTATAATAGTTACCTAGTATTAGAGTATTAATAAATAGTTATTAGGCCTACTTATATTATAACTCTATAATAATATTACTGTTTAAGACTAATAGAGTATAACTAAGTATGCTATTATTAGACGACTTATTATATTAGTTATTATTAGGAAAAGATATTATTATTATTAAGATAGAGGCGTTAAAAGACTAATACTATCTACTAGTAACTTAACTAATTACGGGATATCTAGTATAGTAATATTCTATTCTACTAATATCTTCTACGCTACTAGACTATTTAGCGTAATTCTTAATTTATTATATCCCTTATATTATAACGTATCTTTTATACTCTTATAATAACTATTAATAGTTCTACTAGATTCATTACGTTAATATAGAGGAATCTATTAGATATAGGAGTTAGTATAGCCTAGTATTTATCTAGCCCTTTAAAGTTTAACTAGTAGTATTTAATAAACTAAATAGTAGAATAGCTTATTTTTCTTATTAGAAAGTCTAATAATACGGTCTAATATAAAGATATAACTATATAACTAAGTATAGTATTAGGCCGTTTTTATACTTCTAATATCTTAATTAGTATTCTAATAGACTACTAAGTAGCTATTAATAGGATCTAAGCGTTAATAATTAATTATAACTAATATATTAGGAGTTATATTCCTAGTCTACCTATTATTTAATAGTACCTACTTATATATAATATTTCTTATTATTCGGCTAGATATATATTTAGGAGTTTTAAGCCTAATAATATAGAGGTTACCCTATCTTATTACCTGTAATAGAGCTACGTATAGCTAACTATAGCTAAAAGTAGGCCTAGTCTATAAGTTAATACCTACGTACTTTATTAATTAGCCTTATAATTTATTAATAATTATAGCGAATACTAGCTAGATAGGGTGCTACTTATAGATAAAGGGGGTAGGAATCCGCCTATTATTTTCCTTAAATTATAACGGCGTCTTAAATAGTATTACCTTCTCGCTATTATAGGTACTACCTATAATCTCCCCCTTAAAGATATATTTACTATATCTTATTACTTATAATCAGGTCCTATTATATAGATATAGTAGATTAAGGTTCCTTAGTAGTATAACTAGTACGCCTAGCTTAATATATAGCTTATAAGATAGTAGGGAGGGTTTATAGAAACTATAAAAGTACTTAGGGGGGAAGAGTTTATTATCTTCTTCTAATATTATATAATTAATACTCTAGTATATTATTATATTACTAGGGATATGTAATATTTTCTTAGTATTAATACTAATAATATCTTTATTAGTAATAGTAAGAATAGCCCGTTCTAATAGATAATCCCTCTAAGAGATATTTATCCTAATATTAATATAAATATTCTTAACTAAATTATTAATAGCGTTTCTAGGGGTATAACTATATTTCTAATATAATACGTCTTTATTAGTAGTAGGGCTTTTCCGGATATTAATACTATTACTAATAGCGAGGAGATCGCCTATAAATAGTCCTATTTTATAACGTATAGTATCTATTGGGTCGGGATTATTAAGTTACTTATTAATAGTAAGATTTAAACGTATAACCTTATTCTAGAAATAGGCCTTCTAAAGATACGCCTTAATAACCTAGCTACTAGATCCTCCTAGAATAACTAGGAGTATTTATTAGAAGTTACTATAAAAGTAGACTACCTTACCCCTAAAATAAGCCTAGTCATTACTATAAATATCTTAAAGGCTACGACTAATAGCTTCTATATTATATTAACTCTATATAAAAGACTTATCTTAAAAGATAATATAAGCTTACTTAATTAGCTTAGTAAGACTTATACCCTTCTTAATCTTATATAAGGAGGTAGTATTAGAGTCTAGGGGTATCTTAAACTATAAGTAAATAGTTTAACCTCCCTATAATAGCGTTAATATAATATTAGAAGACGCTACTACTAGAGTAACCTTTTAATAAGAATATAGCCTTTCTATAATAGTATTTTATACTATTATCTTACTAGTCCCCCTAGTACTATTAAGGAAGAATAGTATACCTAGAGTACTAAATTTATTATCTATATTAGCGTTAATACTAGTAATAATCTAATTAGTAGTATAGTATTAGTTAGTATTTAACCTATTCTATAAGACCTTAGCCTTATTAGGGGTAATTTAGTAAGATATTTCTTCCCGTAAAAGTCTATTTAAAATATTATTAAAATTATTAAATAGAATAGTTAGAATAGGTAGGCTATATTAGGTTAGATCCTTAATATATTTAGGGGTTAATTAATATTCTAATTAGCTGTTAATTAGGTAAAGGGCGTACTATTTTATAAATAACTATTACTTATAGTAATTATCTAGTATTTAAAGTATTAAAAAATCTTATTATAAGAGGTATAAGTAGTTATTTAAGATATACTCCTTATACTTATTTTATAAGGTAAGGGCGTTAGTAGGTTAGAGTTTAACTAATATTAATATAAAAAGACTACGTAGCCTATAACCTCCCTAAAAATCCTTTCCCTTATTAAGGATCTTATTAGTATATCTATTATTTTTAGTTAACTTAAGCTCTACGTAGGCCTCCTTCTATCCTATTAGCTAGCCGTCTACTATCCGTAGGTTATTAAATAATATAGCCCCCTTAATATAATAGAGGAGTAGTTAGTAATAGTAAAGATCCTTAATTTTAGGACTAATAAAATTAATATACCTAAGAGTCTCCCCTTTTTTATATATTTTCTATTATTTATTTCTTTTATTCTACGTAAAGACCTTAGGAAAATCCGCGTATAAATAGTTAAGCGGATCCCTTATAATAGTAGGATATTTCCCGTTCTATTTTATAAAAGGTAATAGCTAACTATTATTATAAGCTTCTTTAGCGAGATAGTTTATATTAAAAAACTCTATTAATATAGTCTTATAGAGCTTATTACTATTTATTAGCTTTTATTTAGCGGCCTTATTAGTAGCCTAGTTATTAGCTAGCTTAAAAAGGGTACGCTATTAGTTTAAGAGGTAGATTTATAGACGCTTTATATAAGGCTTTATAATACTTATACTAAATAAGAGTATCTTCTAGATAGCCTTAGTAGACCTAATCTAGTAAGTAGACTAGAACTCTATAATCTTATCTATTAACTCCCCTTACTATTACGGCTAGCCGTTAGGAGCGGGATTATTATTAGTACGCGTATAATTCCTAGTAAGGGAGATATTAGCCTAATTAGGTCCCTTATAAACGTATTTATATAGATAGAAAATAGACTTAATAGAGTTATAGATCTTAATATTAATATAGGTACTATATTTCTTTAATAGATATAGGTTATAAGGGATAACCTATTTATTATTAATAGAGGAATTAGGTTTAAGGGGGCTAACTAGATATTTATAAAAAGGATAACTCCTATTAGGTATAAAAGACGTCTCTTAATAAAACTCCTTTTAAAAAGCCTTACTATAATAATTCTTCTCTTAACTAAAATATCTATTACTAGGGACGCTAGTATAGCGATTATAAACTATATATTATAGGACTAACTCACGTAGTATATTACCCTATTATAGAGGGGGGATAAATACTTAAATAATACTATTAATATTACTAACTATCTAGATCTAATCCTCTTCCTATATAATAAGGAGAATATAAGTATATAGGAGACCTCGCTTCTAAAACTTAATAATATAATAGTAGGCTATATAAATACTAAGGACGTATTACTTAAGAAGGTCTTTTATTAGCTCTTAGAGCTTCTAATTAAAGATATAGGTAATTAGATTATAATAGTACTCTAATATCTAACTAGGTTCTAGTAAGCTCTAAATATTAGGCTACTCAAGATTATATATAAAGGTAATAAAAAATTTAGGTTTACCCCTTTTTTAGACTATTATTATAGTATCTTATATTCTCGCTTTTATAGTACGTAGGCTTCCTAGTATTATTAATAAGAGGATAGTTACCTTACTACTAATATCTTTAAGCGAGATATCTAGATTAGTACTAAGCCTATCTATTAGGCTAGAGTAGTAGTCTACCTGAATAGTCTATTAATTCTAATAATACTAATTTAGATTATTAAGCTCTATTAATATCTAGATATTAGTAGCCTAGTAGCTAAATAGATATCCGCTATTAATAGTATAATTAAAGAAATAGGGCTAGATCTAGATATAAATTAGCTAATTATTTAAATAAGATTTAAATTAAATCTAAATTATTTAAAACTATTTATAACTAAGTGGATTTAGGTCTAGAAAATAATTAGGGAAATATATTAAATAGTCTTACTTATATCTATTTTATATAAAATTATTATCTTATTACTTACTAAGACCTATTATAACCCTAAGGTATATACTCGCTAGTAACGTACTAGTCTAGTTCCTACTTAGGGTTACTACCCTCTTCCTACTCTAGTTTATCATCGCTACTAATTAAGGTATACTAGGCAAGTATACTAGCGATACGGTTCCGTCGTAATATATATAGTAGATAGTCGCCTAGAAGCTAATAGCTAGCTAATAGGAGGTAGTTATACTATAACTATTTACTAAATAAAAATAGGAGCGGATATTAGAGGATTATATAAGAAGGATATTAATCTAGGATTAATATAAGGCCCCCCTTAATAGTTTTAATATAAATATCCCGCTTAATCTAGCCTCTTACTATGTTATTAGGAGTTATTATAATATAGGCGACTTTTATAGAGGTAGGGTAATTATAAGTACCTTTATCCTATTATTTAGAATTTATCTATTAGATATAGACGCTTATAATATTAATAGGATATTATAGCTTATCCTCCTTAAGGTAGTTATAATAGGATTTAAACTCCTAGACGTATAGGTTAATAGACTAGAGGGTATATTAAGTAGAAGTAAGGGTATCTTAATTTAAATTATTAAAATATTAATAGTAAATATCTAGTTACTCTTATATACTATCTAGTATATAGATCTAGGCGAATTTTAGCCTAAGGCTATTATTAATAATAAGAGGACCTATTAGATAATAAATAGACCCTTAGATCTAGAAGGTAATTTAATTAATATAGGTATTAATATTAGTTATACCCTCGCTAGTAAAGGAGAGATAATTATTATAACTAATAATATTATTTAAAAATTCTTTATTATATATAGTCCTCCTTCTTATAAACTATCTATTAATAATAATATTATCTACGTCGCTAAGTAATTTATTAATAAATTATACCCTAAGCTCCGCCTCCTTTTCTAGCCCTTTAGGTAATAAGTCTATATTAGCTAGCTTATATAACTAGTTAGGGGATAGCTAATTATTCTTCCTACTATTATAATATAGCTATTAATTACCCCTAGTAGTACTATATTTTTTTTTATAAGAGTACGTTATAGTATAGATATCTATTTATAGGGAGGTTAAATAATTTATTAACTAGGTAGGGTATTATATCTCCTACTATCTAGGGATCCTTATATACTTAATATCCCTAAATTAGTATCTACCCCTAATATATATTATTCTAATACTAGTATAGGCCCCGTTAAACTAGAGGTAGATACTTAGGATTATCTTCTTTAATAGCCTATTACTAGGTATACTAGCGACGCGTATATAAATAATATTTAGGAGGTAGTAGAGGAGTAATTTCTTAGGGGGCCTCTTTAAAGATTAGGGGAGTAGGTTATTATAAGTTCCTTAGTAGAATAACTACTTAAATAGTTATATTAATAAGGGCTATACGCTACTAGGGAGTAATATTATTATTAAGGTAATTATAAGGGCGAGTACCTAATAGTATTTCTTTATAGTAAGGTTCTATTAACGTAATATATCTAGGGTTTACTAATAAATTCCTAGATCTAACCTAGATACTTAAATTAGTCTTCTTTAGGCGTCTAGTACGCCTTATACTATTAGTCTTATAAGATCTAAGCCTCTTATTAATAGTATTAGGGTCTAGCTTAGAAAGAGCTACGCGCTTAGAAGGTATTAATAGGGAGCTAGAGGAGCTAAATTTAGTATAGGAAGGGTAATACTATATTATTTAAAGGCGGCTAGTATAATTTATATATCGCGGATTATAAGGAGAGGTATTAATATCTATATTATAGTACTAAAAATATAAAAGAGGTAGGAAGAAAAATTTATTAACGTAGTAGGGAGGCGCTAAGATATAAGATAGTTAAACTAGATTAGTAGGGAAATCTATTTATTTAAATATATATTTTAAACTAATAGACTAATTTTAATTATTTTTAAAGTATTAAGTACTATTAATTAAACCGAGTAATATAAACTATATAAAAAATATTATAAAGTACGGGTATAGATATAGGTAGAATATAAAGAAATATTAGAGTTCTAATATTCGCGCTAGTCCTAGAGGGGTAACTAGGGTACTTGTTAACTAACTAATAAGCTATAATAAGCTTAGGGTCTTAAATTACATATTTTCTATTATAGTAAAGAAGATAATAGTTTATTTTAATATAGTTATTTATAAAGTAGTTAATCTATTACTAGTAGGCTATAAATTATTAAAGCTCTTCTATTAAAATTAGGTAGTAAGGCCTTAATAATATATAATCTATATTATAACCTAGAAATATTATTAATAGATATCTAAATAAAGCTCTAAACTATCTTATATACCTAATATTTAGTATTAAGTATATCTTATTATTACCCTTACTATTACCCTTACTATTACTACTACTATTATCCTTATTATTACTACTACTATTACCCTTACTATTATTATACCTCTACTTATTATACTAGCTATTAGGAAGTATATTAGATATAAACTAGAGCTTAGCTATAACAATAATTAGATTACTACTATATATAAGGTTAGTATAAGTATAATTAAGTATATAAGGTAGATATAAAAGGAGTAGGATTTAATTTATATACCTTTTAATATACCTTAGCCTAGATAAGACTATATTATTAATAATCTATTATAAGAGGAGCTTTTTATCTACCTAGACTAGCGCCTAATAGTATACTTAAATAAAATAGCCTAGTTCTTATATAATAAGTTTAAGGTTACTATTAATAAGTTAATAATCTAGTAGTATTTATAGTAGCTAGGCTAGTATAAGAAGAATATAAGGAAGATAGCTTAGTAACTTAATAAGACCTTAGAAATTTATAGTTTATATATCTAGCTAGCTAGTAAGTTAACTAGCTTATCTTCCTTAATAAGAGTACTATATATAAATATACTAGTAAGAGACTTTATTAGTCTACTTTTAGTTATATCCTAATAGTAATATCTAGGCAATAGATATTATAAATAGGTATACTAGAATACTATATTAGATATAATACTTAAAATAGTTAAAGAGGTAGAGTATATTACTTATATTTATAATTAATAGCTACCTCTTATATCTTATATACTAGGACTTAATTAGGGCTATTATATTTAATAATTTTATCTACTACTAGTAGGTTCTCCCTTACTATAATTATATTATTAATAGTAATCTACTATTAGTAATTATAGTTAATAACGCGAGTATTTATTAGAGTTAAGAGCTTATTAATATATTAGATAAGACTAGGATTAAACTAGCTTATTTACCCCTATATTTACTAGATCTAAACCTAATTAAGATACTATTTACTATCCTTAAGGCGTAGATAAGGAAGTATTAGGATATAACTATTATATATAAAGAAGATAATAGATATAAGTAGTTTTTATAAGTAGTAATAGAGGTATAAAGGGGGTAGGTAGGTCCTAGTAGTTTATTTTAAAAGTTAGGTATTATATATAAGGGATAGTATATAGAAAGTAGAGATTATAAGCTAGTTTAGTACTAGTTACTTTATAGAACCTATATATAACCTCGCTATTACTATATTAGTTTACTACTTAAATATAATAGTCTATTAGACTCCCTTAAAGATAGTTAATTCTTATAAAGGTTATTATAGTTATTAAACCCCTTAACCTCTATACCTTCCTCCTACTTTATAGAAGCTAAGATTACACCTTCTTTAAGTACTATCCTAGGTTATAAGGGGCTAAAGTTAGGCGGAATATTAGAAGGTTTAATTAAATATCTAGAATAGTAAGGTAAAGGCCTTAAAGGAAGCCTTAGTATATATAAGGTATCTCTACCTCTTTTAAAACCTTATTAACTAATACTTCTAGCTAGATATATACTAATATTATACTTAATATTAAGAGAGGCTTATAACTCTTTATTAGTCTTCTACTCTTATATTAAGTTAGTAGTAAGACTATAATTTATAAGCTTCTTATATATATTATCTAGATTATCTATCTTATATATAGGCCTCCTCTTCTTTATCTACTTAATAAAATCTAAAAGATTACCTTGAATAGGGCTACTTTAAAGGTATACTAATAGTTCTAGGGTAGTAGAAAGTCTTAGTATTATAGAAGGTCTTAGTATAATAGAAGGTTTTAGTATATTAAAGGCTCTTATTAGAGTTATTAATAAGTAGATTTAAAGGTTTAATAGCTCTCTTACTTACTCCTTTAACTTCTTTTATAGCTTAGACGTTTATATATTATAAGATAGGGGGGATAATAGGTAGGAGCTAGATTAGTAGGGTAAAAGCTCTATTATAAAGAGGAAGATATAGGGAGGAAGTAAGTAGCTAGAAGACTCCTTTATAAGGGTTATATTAATTATATAAGGGAGTATATCTATAACAATCTATAGCCTACTTTAAGTACTATAAGTACTTAGGAGTAGGTTTAGTAGGAAAATCCTATATCGTCGCTCTTAAGTACTTATAGTATATAATAAGCAGGTTTTAGCAGATTTTTTACTAATTAGTAGACTACTTACTAGGTTAGCAGGTACTTACTAGGACTAACTAGGACTAACTAGGAATTCTTTATACTTTAATAAAATTACCTACTAGTAGTAGGGGGGGGGGGGGTATATAGATATATTTTACGAGTCTATTTTTAGCCTAGATTCTATTTTTTTAGTTAGTTTTTAAATTCGTTGATAATTAAGCGAGCTAGAGAGGTTTCCGGCTACTCCTATAGCGGGCGGTACGGCCTGAGCCTAAATATTAAAAACCTTAAATTAAAAATAACTAATATAGCGTTTCTAGGTAATTTTAGATTTACTATTTTTAGAATTTTTTACTACCTACTCTAGGTTACTAAACTTACTATTATTACTTAGAGATTTACCTAGAGTTATAAGTAGGTCTGAAATTTACTAATATAACTTAAGGGTAACTTCTAAATAAGAGGGGTATTCTAATTTACTACTCCTTTAATTACTATTTCTCTTTTAGTCTTAATTTTTTCTTTATAAATACCCTTATTTTAGTTATAAGAGTTATAAGAAGGGTATTCTTTATAATCCTCCCTATACTATCTTATAATATAGTACTAGCCTAGGTTAGAGCTCCTTAAGTTATAAAGAAGATATACTTAGTATTACTATTATAATTTTAATAGTATTTATTAGTATATTTTTATAGTACTAGGATCTCTTTATATAGCTTCTTTACTAGAGTCTAATTCCTAATATTACGCTCTTATAATAGAGCTTCTATTAAACTATTTATAGAGAAGGAGTAATAATCTAGCTATTAGAGTAAATAAGCTATTAATAAGTTATAATAGACCTATTTATAATCTAAGTAGTATATTTATATATAATATTAACTTTAAGGCTAGAAAAATTATCTTCTTAAAAGTTATAAATCTCTTATTTTATACTAGTCTACTTAGATTTATTAATAATATTAATAGTATACTTATATATCTTAGATAATTTATTATAAAATAGGGTAGCCTTAATTAGTACTAGATAAGCTCTTATTAAATAAGTAAAAGTAAGTATTTAAATAGAAGTTTCCTATTTATATTTCTATATTTTAAATAATAGCTAATTATAAGATAGATCTTATAAGAATAACTTTTTATTAATTATATTATCTAGTATCTTCTTTTTAAAGATAGCTTTTAAATATATCTTAAAGCTTATTAGCTTAGAGTCCCCCTTATCTATAATTTATAAGGGAGTAATAGATATAAGCTTTTTAGTAGTAGTAGGAGCCTTAGTAGTAGTAATATAATTCTTAATATTTATTAGATCTTAATTAATATTAGGTTTTTCTACTCTCTTATAAGAACTAGCTATATCTCTTACTCTTATAAAAAGATTATTAATCTAATTATTAAACTTATAATAATAATAATTTTATATTAGATATTAAGAGCTTAAGATATACTCTTATATTAACTTTATACTACTCTTATCCTTCTCTTCTAGTTAATAGTAAAGCTAGTAAGGTAGACTAGGAGCTATAGAAGAATATAGATAGTAAGGGTAATAAAAATTTAAGACTATCCCTTACTTATTACTCTAGACTTATTACTTATTTATAGGTTAGCTAGAGACCTAATTAGCTAGAAAGAGGAGGGAGAAGAGGTAGTAGTATATTTAGATAAAATATATTAAGAGGGGGAGGAAGTATAAAGTTATACTAAGAGTTATACTAAGAGCTTAATAGAGGGTTTAAGCTATTAAGTTATAATTATAATATTTATAAGTAACTTTAAGGCTTTATACTAAGTCTTAGTCTTAATATTTTAATTATAAATATTACTCTACTAGTAAATAGTATTTCTAGTCTATAAGTAGGTTTTAGAGTATTAGCTTTAAGCTAAGGTATAGTATCTTTTAACTTATTATTAGAAGTATACTTCTAGGTAATCCTCTCTATCTTAAGAGCTAATAATAAGATAGAAGTCTAACTAGGCTATACTTTAAGCTTAATAGGAGGTTTTTATTTAGACTTAAGGGGCGCCTTACTAGTATATTTAAGAGGAATTATAATCTTTATAACTATAAAGGAAGTAGGTATTTAAGCGAGGTATATATAATAAGTTTAAATATATAGATATACTAGATTATACTACTACTATAAGGCTACTATATAAGTAATATATACTATAGTATATTATAGAGCTATTACTATATAGCTAGTATAGTAATAGTAGTAATAATAATAGTAAGTAGATAGGCTAGAAGAAAAACTCTATAAATTAAGTATATAAGATAATTTAGAGCTTTATTTAAATATCTATTAATAATATTTCTAGGCTATAATATAAATCGTATATTATTAAGGCCTTACTACCTAATTTTAGTAGGAGAGCTTTAATAATTTACGGCCTACTAGTATTAAATTAACCGCTTTATAAATAACTATAAATATACGCCCTATCCTACTAATTCTACTTATAATAATAAACTTAATAACTTATTAGCTAACTAGCTAATATCATCCTTTCTAGGCTCTATTAACCTCGCCTCCTTCTTCTTATTCCTTCCCTTTTAATTAGTTATATACTTTTCCTACGCTTCTAACTTCTAATTAGCGTCGGCCTTATCCCTTTTTACCTAGGACTTTAATCTCTTTATCTTCCTTAGCTCTATACTCTTTCTAGCCCTTATTAACTATATTATAAGAGTAGGATCTAGTTATAAAGGATATTCTATAAGTTCTTATTACTAGCTACGTTAGTAGGCGGGCTATATTAGAGAAGGTAGAGGTATTTATTAAGGAGAAGTTAATAGTACTAGAAAATTATTAATATAAGAAGAATTATAAAGAGATAGCTTTAATATTAATAGGCTAGTAGGCTAGGGGGCCCTTTTAAGAGGTATTTAGTTATATTTATAATTAGGCTAAGTACTTATATACTAGATCTTATCCTTACTATTACTCTTAGAGATCTATACTTTATTATTAGACTTAAAGAGTTCTTAATAATTATAAGTAAGAGAATCCTTAAATAACTCTCTATTATTATTACTAAAGTTTTATTATAAGAAGTTAGAAATAGTCTTTATATCTCTACTATTATTAATATATATGTTAGCCCTTTTAACTTTAGTAATTTACTCTTATTACCTAGTTCTTTCCTCTTTTTACTATTATATTATAACCTTATAATACTCTTATATTACTTCTTTATTAGCTACTTTATAACCTATTAATATATACTCTTATATACCTTTATTCTTCTACTACTTAAGGTTATCCTTATTTATCTTAGTTATAATAAATAAGGTAGGTAATATATTAATATAATACTTCTTATAAAACTTTTTATTAGAGTTTTTAAGGTATTTTTTATATTTATAAGTATATTTTTTAGCTTAATATACCTCTAGAGTTTTCCTATAGAAAATTTATATCTTAAAGTAAGAAGCCTTTATAATATTAATATTCTATCTTAAAAAGCGTAGTACTAATAATATTATAAGGGCTATAATAAACTTTTATATATTATTATTACTTAAAATTACTATTACTCTTATTACTCCTATTATTAGTATTTCTATATATAACGTAGTAATATATTATTATAATACTAGTATTAAAGCTTATTCTCTAATTAATAATAATCTTTAAGGCGCTAAAAAGCTATCTTAGATAAATAAGAGATAAGGGGATTTACTCCCTACTTTAAATATAATAATATAGCTAGTATTTATAAGGTAGTTTATATTAATATAAGAGATTATAATTATTTTTAATTAATCCCCTACTAGTAGTACTAGAGAAGATATCTTATTTACTTTATATAGCTATTTCTTAGCTATAATAAACTTAGTAAATACTAATTATATAACCTTATATATTATATAAGGTAGGAGTCTTATAAAATATAATTAGCTAGTATTACTATATTAATATATATTCTATTTCTAATACTCTAGCTTATAATAGAATATCTTAATTAGAGTTATTACCTCTATAATAATTTCATTAGTACTTATTCTAATAGGAGTATATTAATAGGTAGCCTACTTAATAACTAGGTATATCTACTCTCGCTTACTAAGTACTAGAGTAACTAAGGTTTAATTATACTCTAATATATACTATTATAAACTATAGTTCCTATCTCTTATAAAAGCTAGTTAGGTAATCCCTTTTATTTTAGTATAGATTTTCTAGTAATATTAAATAATTATACTCTAATACCTCCCCTATTAATAACTAGATATATACCTATATTATATTAGTAAGTTTTTTCTTCTACTTAATAGGATAGTTTTTATAAGTTAGCCTCTTCTTAATAGCCTTAGTAGTATACTAGTTATATAACTAAAGAAAATACTTAGAGCTAATATTATCTAATTAGAAATCCTAGAGCTTTAAGATAATCTTTATAATAATATATATCCTCTACTCTATATTATTACTAATATATTCCCTTAATAGTATTAGAATATTAATATTTTTTCTTATTATTACTACTATTAGCCTAGTAGTAAAGTTACCTAGTAAGACCTTTAACTTATAATAATTACTATAGAAAAATAGCTCTTATATATAAATATTTATAAATAAAAAGGTATTAGCTAACTTAGACTAAATAAAGTAATAAGTAATATATATTAATCTTAGTATACTTATTATATAGATAAGTATTAATAATAGTAGGCTATTCTTATTTATATTAAATATAGTATTAGTAATTATTATAAAATAGCTAGTAAATTATCTTACTATCTTAATTTATTTAAAGCTAGTAAAGAAGAAGAATTCTACTTACTATAATTAATAGATATTTTATTTAATAATATACTTCTCTTTTTTATATATAGAAAAGTCTTAATTTTAAGGAAGTAAAGTATATACTAGAGCTCTTATTAAGGTATCTATATACTCCTTAAATAGACTAGATTATAGTACTTAAACTAAGATAGATTTAAGCCTTTTATTTATATTACCCTTCTAACCTTATTAAAGGGTAGATTTACTACTCTAAGATTAAGAGCTATTAATTTAGTAATAGTACGATCTAGATTATAATAATAATATTCCTTAAGTATAAATAAATTATCTAGTATAGTATAATTATACTTACTTTTTAAGATAGAAATTTACTAGTATATATCTCTTATATAATACTAGAGTTTAATTTTATATTTATAATTATTCTAGTTAATATAAGAATTTAGTTACTAGTAAGTATCTACTATTCCTTTTATAATAGCTTAGATTTTCTTATATATATTATAAGTCTTCTTATTATAATAAGTATACTTAAAGATATACTATATATATTCCTTATATTCCTTATAAGTAATAATAATAATAAAGCCTTATATATAAGCCTAGTTCTATAACTATAATTAAGTATCTTCTTTACTAGTAAAAACTTTATAATTAATAGAGGGATACTTATAAGAAGTAGGAAATATAATAAAAGTATAAGCCTTCTTATTAGTAATATCTTTAATATATAATTATATAGTAATTATAAGTCTTAATATAATAAGGGAGAATAGGGATAATAGTAGGATAAGGAATTATAAGATAATAGTACTAGTAAGTAACTTCTAAGGCCTAGTCTAATATTATATTAATACTAAATTATTATAACTAATAAGTTTCTTTTTATAGAAGATATAGTAAATAATTAATTAGAGTTATTTTATAACTACTATTAATATTATTTAGTTATAAGAGTAGTATATAAATATATAAATATATAATAGATCTAAAATTTTAACTTATAATCCTTAATATATAACTTAAGTACTACTTAAATACTTTATAATAGGCTTTATTTAAGATTATAAATCTACTAACTATACTTTATATATATACTCCTATAATACTACTATTATATAATCTTACTATTATACTTATTTAAAAATATACTACTTATTTCTTTATAGACTCTACTAAGCTATAAAGCTAATAGGATCTAACTATTAAAACTTAAAGTTATATAATAGCTACTCCTACTATATTATAATAAATAATTATATTAATAATAGAAGTATATATTATAAAGTAGTATATATATATAATATTAGTATTTAAATAATACTAATTAATTATAGTACGTAGTAGTTATATTAGTAAGCGTATATTATATTATATAAACCACCGCCCCGTAAATATAGCTAGGGGGACTGTCTAGGAGGACTATCCTGAATGGAGTTGACAAATTACATACAAGATTGCCGAGGAGAACACCTGATGTTGACATTTTACGCTAGACCGGGGGGCCACGGACTTCTTTCCTAATGCTGTCCCGAACTGTACTCCCTCTTTACTCTAGAAGTCTAGATGAGGAGCAGGAGCTTACGCCCCAAGGGTGCATATCCTGTTCAGCTTGTTATACGAACAAACCTAGATTTCAGCTGTCTCTGCCTAGTGCCTACCATGATAAGGTGAGGCTTAGTCAGGACCGCTTTAGAAGTGCGGCCCAAAGTGAAACGCTTTCTTTAGCACCTATCAATGCAATGATTGGATCTATGGTAAGGTAGCTAGAGGTCAGGCTGAAGCGGCATTTGGTGTTAGACAAAACCCCCGTGTCAAGCACTTTCTAAGGCACCAGCTGTATGGAGTGCCTTGTGCATCACTTTTACTTCTCGTTAGACTGCTGTGTATGCAACGGATCTTGCTTGCATAGAACCCACCAGAGACTCTCCCTACAACTGTCCTAACCTCCTTGTCCCGCTTTGCGGCTGACAGGTACGTTTGCCACATTCAGAGGAGCGTTCGGAAGGTTCGGAGCCAACGTGGGAGTTGGGAGTCCCCTTCCATGTCTGCTCACGTCTACTTAGTATCTGGGGTAAATAGGTGCACAGCCTACTCAGTGCCGTCGAAAAGTGATTGACTTCCCGTCTTGTGTTGTAACAATAGACGCTTGCCAGTGCGAACCACGAGCGACTAATCAGTTAATAGACTATACTTGACAGTGCATCGAATCCCTAGATCTGACGTGCACACTTCGTTTCCAGCACAGGTTAATCGACAATTACTTTTCGGCGGCACTATATACTCCTTGTTTCGAAGGAATATCTAATATTCTATTGGTGTAGACCCCTTGAAACAAGGAGCATGATGTGCATCTATTTATCCTAGATACCGAGAAGAAGTGGCGGGGCCGGCCATCTTGCATTAGTCTACCTAACTCATTTCCATCCCACTGGTAGCTGCCCTCGACGTGCCAATCACATCCAGACCCAGCTTCAAATCATTCTGGATTCTTCTCTTCCTGATCACGAAGCTCAATCACCAGCATCTACTAAGATCAACCCGACTGACAGATAATGGAAGCCGAAGGGTTCAAAAGTCATGGACACGACAGCGACGTACCCATCGCCATCATTGGATTGGCCTTTGAGTTCCCCCAAGGAGCGACTTCGGTGGAAAGCTTTTGGGAGATGATCGTAGAGGGGCGGTCAGCAAGCATAGATTTTCCTTCGGATCGACTGAACATCAACGCTTTCTACCACCCGGATGAGAATCGTCCAAGTTCGGTAAAATGTACAAGGACCGTCGAGAGAAATGACGATGCTGATATAAAATGCTATGTCTAGATACCGCTTCGAGGCGGACACTTTATTAAGGAAAACCTGGGCGCTTTTGACGCGCCGTTTTTCTCAATCACTCCAGATGAGGCAGGTTGCATGGATCCCCAGCATCGGCGGATCCTTGAGACAACATATCATGCTCTTGAAGATTGTGGGTTTCCGCGAGGTTCTTGTGTCTTATGCTTGTGGTCTAACACGGCACAGCGGGCATCCCCATCAGCAAGTGCTCTGGTTCGAATACCTCTGTCTACACTGGGTGCTTCACAAATGATTATCTCAGTATCCTGCAGCAAGACTATGACGCCGAGCAGAGGCATGCCGCCATGGGCATCGCACCTTCCATGTTGGCCAACCGCCTGAGCTGGTTCTTTAACTTCAAGGGAACTTCGATGAACCTGGATTCTGCTTGCTCCAGCAGCCTGATCGCGCTGCATCTTGCGTGCCAGGATCTCCATGCAGGGAGCTCTGAAATGGTACCATGGCTATCTTGGCAGATTCCCTGCCTTTCTTGGACTAACGGATTCCGCAGGCAATTGTTGGAGGGGCAAATCTTGTCTACCACCCCAACTTTATGAAGATCATGTCCGACTTCAACTTTCTTTCGCGAGACAGCCGCTGTTGGAGCTTTGGCCAGAAGGCCAACGGCTACGCGCGGGGCGAGGGGATTGCGGTAATTGTGCTCAAGCGCCTAGACAGTGCCCTGCGGGATGGCGACACAATCCGGGCCGTGATCCGCAATACAGGATCGAACCAAGACGGCCGGACACCGGGAATCACGCAACCAAGCCAGGAGGCGCAGATTGATCTCATCCGGCAGACGTACCGGCAAGCAAACATCGACATGGAGCCTACGAGATTCTTCGAAGCCCACGCGACAGGTACGCCCGTGGGTGATCCAGTGGAGGGAAATGCCATTGGCGCAGCTTTTCGAGAGTACCGCAGCGAACGTGATCCGCTGTACATCGGCGCCATCAAAGCCAACATAGGGCATCTGGAGGGCTGCAGCGGCCTAGCAGGCATTATCAAGGCCACGCTGGTCCTTGAATGGGGAATCATTCCGCCTATTGCAGGCTTTGAGTCGCTCAATGACCGGATAGACGCTAAAAGCTTGCACCTTCACGTGAGTTCATTAATATGGGTCTATATTCATCACTCGCTGACCTTGCCAGTTCCCAACTGAGGCTCTGCCCTGGCCACCAGCCATTGTCCGTCGAGCTTGTGTAAGTGACTAGCTCACCTAGATTTAAATCTGTGCTGTGATTCATTCCATCTTTATAGGTTAATTCCTTTGGCTTTGGTGGTACAAACGCTATTGCAATCCTGGATGACGCGTACCATTACCTAAAGCTCAACGGCATCAATGGCTTCCATCGAACACGGCCCTCAGCGCCTGGGAATGGGCATCGGGGTAGCCCAAACGGGCAGTCGAGCAACCAGGCCCACCTGAACAACGGCGTCCACGACGACACGGGTGTCATCAATGGAGTGGGCAGCTGGGTCACTAATGGTATCAATGGATCTGTCGATGCCAAGAAGATGAAGAGAGCAACGGGCGACATCATGCCGGACCATGCAAAGGAGATGAAGATCCCAGAAGGGCATGGATCGAAGGCTGAGGCTCATTCTCACACCGAGGCTGCCCACGCAGACTCTACCGGCGCGAACGGAAAGATGATGAACGATCCGACAAGTCCAACCTGCGAAACGACTCCTGCGAGACTGCTTATTTGGTCGGCATCAGACCAGCAAGGAGCTCAGAACCTGTTCGACGCCTATAAACACTATATTAGCAGCCAGACACCTAAAATGGACGATCTGGCGTATACCTTGGCCGTCAAAAGAAGCCATTTCAGATGGAGAAGCTTTGCGGTGGTTGATTCGAGGAACAGAGCACCCGTTGTGGGCGCTACGCCCTCTGCTCCAGTCAAGGCTACAACCAGCGATGGGGGAATTGCATTTGTCTTCACGGGACAAGGAGCTCAATATCTCGGCATGGGTCGCCAACTTCTCGCTTTTCCTGTTTACTGGGACAGCCTCGCGAAATCCGACGATTGCCTAAGGCGATTGGGCTGCCGGTGGTCACTCCTCGAGATCACGGCCGGAAGAAGCGACCTAGACATCGACAGACCCGAGTATAGCCAGCCACTGACCACGTGCCTTCAGCTTGCTCTTGTGGTTCTGCTTCGGAGCTTTGACATTGTGCCTTCGCTGGTCCTAGGTCACTCCTCAGGGGAGATTGCTGCGGCATACACTGCCGGTGCTTTATCGCAGTTCTCTGCCGTCAAGGTTGCCTTTTATAGGGGTCAACTATCATCTCAACTTGCTGGACAAGTAAAGGGCCTAACGATGATGGCGGTCGGTCTCTCGAAGGAGCATGTTATTCCATACCTAGACCGATTGCATAAAGCTGATATGGTGCTCAATGTTGCGGTTGGCTGCGTGAACAGTCCAAAGAGCATCACATTGACCGGCGACGCAAGCCAACTATCCACACTCGAAATGTGGCTCAAGGAGAACGGCATATTCGCGCGGAAGCTCCGTATTAGCATCGCATACCACTCTCGCTTTATGGACGCAATCGCAAACGACTACAGCAAAGCCATTGAAGGACTCGTAATGGGGCAGAGCTCGGGATTCGTGCCGATGATTTCGTCCGTTACCGGCGATATTGTAACGGCTGCAACGCTTGCTTCGGCCGACTATTGGGTCCGCAACCTGACCTCAACCGTCGAATTCGAGGCAGCTTTCGGTAGGCTCCTAGCTCAGGCAAACAGTAAACCACGCAAACAACTGGGCAAAAGTGTCGCCGTGAGCCGTTTCGCCTTGAGTCACGTGCTCGAGATTGGTCCCCATAGAGCGCTCCAAGGTCCTATTAGCGAGAGCTTGCAGGCCTTTGATGGCACCAAAAAGCCAGGTTACATCGCCTCTTTGAATCGCAACCAAGACGCCTGTCTTGCCTTGCTAAATGCGGTGGGTGCGCTATATTGTGGCGGATACCCCGTGAATCTCCTTCGCGCGAACGGCATCGACGACTCGCCTCGACCTGCTCCCGCGAACATGCCCAAATATCCGTTCAACCATTCGCAATCACATTGGAAGGAAGGCCAATTGAGCAGGAATTTTCGTTTTAGAGAGAAGGCTCGACATGACCTGCTTGGAACCCGCAGCTTGGACTGGAATCCTCTCATGGCGCAGTGGCGCAACGTGATGCGATTGGACGAGCTGCCCTGGCTAGAAGACCATACCATCGGCGGAGAGATTGTCGTCCCCGCCTCTGGCATGATCGTAATGGCTATCGAAGGCCTGAGAGAACTTTTTGGCAACTGCGCTTCCCTGCGTGGCATAAACATCCAGAACGCAGCCTTTTCCCATGCTATTAGCTTTCCGCGTGGAGTTGATAAGATCGAGACCCAGTTGACTCTAATACGACCATCTCAGTCTTCTGACCTCTCGACATGGTCCCAGTTCCGTCTCTTCGTTTTGGAGAATGAATCCTATATCGAATGCTGCAGCGGACTTATTCGAGCTGTTGTTGACGGCCAAGACCGGGACAGAGTCACCTCGTCTGGTCCGTGGATGGGGGATGGAACACCCGAGGATTGGATTGCTTGTGTCAATCAGGCTTGCGAAGGTCCTGAAAGGGATCCCTACGACGTACCTGAGGGGATAGCGGTACGCTACGGCCCGGCTTTCCAGAATCTTGAGCACATGCGCCTCAGCACTCAAGGCGAAGCCGTGGCCCAGCTCAACACCGAAACTTTCAGGTTGAAAACATCAGGACCGCTTGCACCGTCTTTTGCGGTCCACCCTGCCACACTGGATGGCCTAGCGCAGCCTTTGCTGCAAGCTCTCCTTGCCCAAGAGCGTGAAGTCCTGCCTACTATGGTGCCAGTGCGTGTTGCTAGCATCTGGATTGATTGCAGCAGTAATGCCTTGAACGAAGGAAAACTCAACGTTGCGGCGAGATGCTCATTCCGGAATTACCGCGGAGGGTCTGCTGATGTGGTGGCTACGGCGATGGATTCTAGCAACCCACTTATCTTTCTGGACGGGCTTGAAACGACGTACATCAGCAGCACCGAGCTTGCAAAGCCACGACAAACTGTCGGCCCTCGCTTTCTCTGCACTAAGCTGGTCTGGAAACCAGATCTTGACACAATGACGCATGAGCAGGTGCTTCTCCATTGTATTCGGGACAGACCGAAGCAAGCAATCGATGCGGTGCAGGACTACCAGTCGTTGATGGTTGCCGTCCTGTGTTTTGTGCTAGACACGATTGCCTTCATGGACGAGCATCCCGACTTAGAATTACCGCGGCACCTGGAGGCTTACATCGGCTGGATGAGGTACCAACGGGAACGACTTCAAAACGGTGAGTTACTGGTTACGCAACAGTCAGTGCAGCAGGTTCTGGACGATTGCGAGGTTCGAGAACGCTTGGTTAGCCAGATCGAGAACTCGGGAGTTGATGGCTTCTTCTTCATGCAAATCGGCCGTAATGGCACCAAGATGCTTCGTGGAGAAATTGACCCTCTTGCATTCATGTTCCACGACGGGTTGGCCGATAGATACTACGAGAAGATGCTCGCCAATGACCATCACGCATATCCCGCTTCGCAATACATTGATCTCCTGTCTTTCAAGAACCCATCCATGAACATCCTAGAAGTTGGGGCCGGTACAGGCGGCCAAACAATGCGCCTCCTGGACGCGATGAGCAGCGACGGCGTGAAGAAGTGGGCGCGATACGACTACACCGACATTTCGCCCGGCTTCTTCAGCCAGGCACGAAACAAGTTCCTCAAATACGTCGATCAGATGTACTTCAAGGTTTGCGATATCTCCAAAGACCTCATCTCACAATTATTTGAGGCGGGAACTTATGACCTGGTAGTTGCATCTCATGTTCTTCATGCAACCGACGATCTTGGCCAGTCGCTACGCAATATACGAAACCTGCTGAAGCCCGACGGTAAGCTGCTCTTATTTGAGACGACAAGGCCTGAAGCCATCCCAGTCGGCTTTGCCTTCGGTCTGCTGAAGGGATGGTGGAGCCCGGTGGATCACGAGCAGCGGTCTCCACACAGCCCGTTATTGACGGTTGCGCAATGGGATGAATGGCTGAGGCGGGCCGGTTTTTCTGGCGTCGACATTGAGATCCCAGGCCAGGAGGAACCGCTGTGCCGCGACAGCAGTATCATCATCTCCTGTGCAGCGAGTACGGTGGTTAACAGAACGGCCAAGGCTTCCCTGCAAATTAACCTCGTTGTGGATGACGAGGTAGAAGCCCAACGAGCCCTCGCGAAACTTCTTGAATCACAACTTCCTAAGTGCTTGGGTGCCTCGTGTGAGACATTTACGCTCGCAAAGCTGGCTGAAGCTGACATTTCTGTGTCTTCTGTGACCATCTTCCTCAAAGAGGTTGACGCTATGTTTCTCGATGGTATCTCGGAAGTTGATTATCGCGACTTACAGTCGATCTTAGTTCAGGCTAAAGACATCATTTGGACCACTAGAGCAGATTTACCTGATCGAATCGAGCCTCGACATCACCTTGCTGTTGGTCTGGGCCGCGCCTTGATGTCCGAGGACTCTTCGCGCAAAATCGTCACGCTTTCCCTGAATGGACACGATCGAGATGCGGAGGAGGTCGTAAATGTCATCTGCGAGCTCTCACAACGCGTAATCGAGTTGGAAGTTGAGAGCATGGAAAACAACTACGTCGCCGCTAAGGGCACGCTCCAGGTCTGCCGAGTCTCTGAGAACGTTGACATGGACACGAAGGTGGCCCGAGCAATCCTGCCCCGCCAGACACTCGAGTGCAAACTTACAACAGACGCCCTCGTCGCACTTCACCTAGGATCACCTGGGCATCTAGATACACTTGAGTGGATGGAAAGCGACAACAAAGGATACCGTGATGCAGAGTCTCAGAATCAAGATGAAGTCGTGGTGCAGGTCCGCGCAATCGGCCTGACATTCCGTGATCACCTGGTTGCTAGCGGGCAGCTGAACGAGTCCGAGCTGGGAACCGAATGTGCTGGGATTGTTCAAGCTGCCGGCGATAACTCAGGTCTCCAGGTCGGTGACCGTGTGTGTCTTATTGCCACTTCGACCTCTCGCTCCGTCGTCCGCATCACAGCGAGCGCCGTCGCTGCCATCCCTCCGCACATGAATTTTGCCGAGGCTGCTTCGATGCCTACAGCACTGTGGTTGTCCTACCGAGCCCTTGTTGACGTTGCGAGGGTCGTGGAGGGTGAGACTGTCTTAATTCACCGGGCATCCAGCTGCGTGGGCCAGATGGCACTACAACTAGCCAAACGACTTGGCGCCCGCGTCTTGGTCACAGCCCCGTCAGGTTCCAGCAGCACACTGCTCCACGAGCAGTTCATGGTTTTCGAGACAGATATTTTCGACGCTGATGATGGCTCCGCAGTAAGCAAGATATATTGTAGAACGGAAGGAGCAGGCGTCGATGTCGTTATCGGGCCGCTGGCGGAAGATGGACATGGTATTGCTTTTGACTTCTCAGCATGTCTGGCGCCGTTCGGTCGGCTGGTCGACATCAGCTTGTTGAAAGCCTCCGATTCCATGCCAAGCCAACCGCCATTCAGAACCAGAGCATCCGTGAATATCTCACGGGCATCTATAAACATGGTCGATCTCCTGCAGAGAAGACCTTCACTAGCTCATGCAACCTTTCAACGAGCAGCCAAGATGGCCTTTGAGCTACATCTCAGACCACCACAGCCCCTTCATACTTTCGAAGCCGGCGACGTTGAAGCTGCGTTCCGGCATTTTAATGCTCCTGATGTGATCGGAAAAAGAGTCGTCGAGATGAATCCGAACATGAGTATCATGGTATGTACCGATTTCTACCTGCTAGCGGAGTGCTGACCAGCTATAATCTAGGCCAATGTGAGGAGCAGACCGAGATACAACTTCCGGTCGGACGCCACCTATGTGATTGCTGGTGGGCTTGGCGGTCTTGGCAGAGGCTTTGCGCGGTGGATGGTCAGCCGTGGCGCACGTAACCTGATTCTTCTGTCGCGCTCGGGTGCAGGAGGAGCTGCAGCAAAAGACCTCGTTCCCAAGCTCATATCGCAAGGTGTCTTTGTCGCCACACCATCCGTTGATATCAGTAACCTGAGCAGACTGAAACAAGAGATGGAGAGGCTTGAAGAGCGGATGCCGCCGATCCGGGGCTGTATCCAGGCCACTGTTGCCTTGAGGGTTCGTCAGTCCCCTATTATCTCTAACGCATCCCAAGCAGTCGCGTGCTTCCTTCTAACGCACCCCATCTACAGGATAACGTTTTCCCCAATATGACATACGACGACTGGGTTGTCGGGACAGGTAGCAAAGCTACCGGCTCATGGAACCTGCACGCCGCCCTCCCCTCGGGCCTTGACTTCTTCGTGCTTCTCGCGTCTCTCAACGGCATCATGGGCGGTCGCGCACAGGCCAACTATGCCGCCGGCAACACTTTCAAGGACGCGCTCGCCCACCACCGCATCTCACTCGGCGAGAAGGCCATCTCAATCGATTTAGGGTTGATGGTTGCAGAAGGCGTGGTCGCCGAGAACGAGGTCCTGCTCGCTAGCATGCGCCGCCTCGGCCACCTGATGGACATCAGCCAGGACGAGCTGCTCGCCTTGCTGGACTACTACTGCGACCCGGCGCTGCCCCTGCTGTCGCACGACCAGGCACAGGTCCTCGTTGGCCTCGAGACGCCCGCGGCCGTGCTGGCCAAGGGCATCGACCTGCACCATTCGATCCACCGGCCGCTATTCCGCCAGCTCTTCCGAATGAGCTTGTCCTCAGAGTCCGCCGAGTCCGCCGACACAACCGCGGAACAAAGGCTGGAGAGAGATCGCGCGGGCGTCCTTCGGCGCGCAGCCTCAGACGAGCAGGCCAGCGAGCTGGTCACTGGTTGGTTCGTAGCCAAGATGGCGCAAGTGCTCGGCCTGGACGCGGGCGAGGTGGACCCGGACAAGCCGGTGCACGCGTACGGCATTGACTCCCTCGTGGCAATCGATCTGAAGAACTGGTTCGCGCGCGAGATTAACGCAGAGGTGCAGGTTTTTCTACTGCTAGGGAACACGCCTATGAGACAGATAGCTAAGGAGGCGGCAGCGAGGAGCGCATATCGTAGAAGTGTAGTATAGTAAATCCTGACTATAACGAATCGAATTACAACGAATACCTGATTTTAACGAAGTACTCGCATGAAATCGATTATTATATTAATAAATTAGCGAATATTTTACTATAATAAATTTATTAATAATACTAAATCTTTTTAATAATATTTATTATAAATAATATCTTAATTATTAATTAAAAAACGTTATTATATAATTATAAATATTAAGTATTAGAAACTTATATAACTAGGTTAAAACTTAAAGTATTTATACTTAGTACTATAAAAATACCTAATTATATAATATATATTAGAATTTATAATAGTAAGTAAAAAGATTTATATTTATATAATACTTTAAATTTTAATTAATAACTACTAAAATAATTATAGTTATAAGAAATAAAATTAATAATAAATTAAAGATTAATATTTTATAATATTTTATAATATAAGTTTAATTAGCTATCTTAATTACTTTATACTTTATATATTTAGAGTTTAAACTTTTATATAAAAAATAAGATATTTTATTATTATTTTATTTATAGAAAAAAAAATTATTTTTTTTTCCTATTATTTAAAAATAATAACTTATTAATTATATATTTAAAGAAATATAAAAAGATATTTATAGAAAAAACTTATTAAAGTTATAATAAACTTTAATTTAAAATTATTTATATAGAAATTAAAATAAGTTATTATATAATAAATACTTATTTATAATAGATATTTAATATTTAATATATAATTTATTATAATTAAAGTTTATATAAAACTATAAGAATCTTTAATAGAAAATTATATAATAAAGATAATAAATATTATTAATTATTAAAAAAGTTTTTAAAATATAATTTTTTTTTAATTTTATTAATTCTTTTATAAAAAGATATTATAAACTTAAAATTATATATTTTTTAATAAATTTAAGTTTTAAATTATATTAATAAGAAATATAATATTATTTTTAATAAATATAATTTTTATCTTCGTATTATAATATAAAATATAGGAATTAAGACTTTAAACTTATTATAACTTATTAATTAATTAATAAGTACTTTAATTACCCCTTTAAAACTAGTATAAATATTAAAACTCTAATATTTCTTCTCCTTCTACTTATATTTATATTAATATTCTATAATATTTTATATATTTTTTATATTATTTAACTTACTTAAAAGTACTTAATACTTTAATAATTATTAAAATTAATCTATTAATTTAAAATATATATTTAAATATATAGATTTTCCTATTAATTTGATTTAATTATCTTATATTTTAATACCTCTTTATTATATTAATAGATTTCTCTTTCTACCTTTTCTCTATTTTTAATATTATAATATAAATATTAATACCTCTTCTTATAATTTATTATATAAATTATATTAGCTACTTTTAATTAATATAATATTACCTTTTATATATTAAATTTAACTCCTTTAACTTCTTATTTATATCTTTTAAGTACTTAGCTCTTTTTAAACTATACTCTAATACTATTAATAAGAGGATTAGATCTTATAAGATTAATAATATAAAGTATTTTAAATATTTTAAAAAGATTAATTTAAATATTTAAATTAAATTTAAAAACTTATTAATAAATCTTAAAGATATTATATTAATAAAACCTTACTTTAAAGAAATATTATTAGGTACTTATCTTTATATTAACTTTAATAATAGTATTACTCTTTAATAGTATATAACCTTTATTAATATAACTATTTAGTAGTTATTCTATCTAGAAATACTTAGTAATCTACTTCCTTAGCTTTTAAAGAAGCTCTTTAAGTATTTACTCCTTAACTTCCCTTTAAATATAATTAAAGTACTTATTATTAATATATTTAATAAAAGGATAATATAATAGATAATATTAAATATTAACCTTCTATTTAATAAAGCTTATATTAATAGTAGAATAATATATATTAAGGGTAGATACTAAGCTAGAAATATTAAATATATAAAGATTTCTAGATAATAAAATATATAAAGCTTTATTAAATTAATAAATTATTTAATATTATTAGTAATATATAAACTAACTACGTTAAGTTAATACTTTAAACTTAAGTTAAGTATCTAACTTAAGTCTTAGTAATTTAATACTAATTTCTAGTACTAAGTATTTAAGTCGGTATTAATAGTTAGTACTAAGTATTTAAGTTAGTACCTAGATAAGTACTAAGTATTAGTATTAAAGTATTAACTTTAATTACTAAGATATTTTACCTAGTAATATTTTCTATTCTTAGTAGTATTTCTTACTATATTTTCTATATATTTTTCTAATTATTATTATTATTATTACCTAGGGAATTCTTAAAAGTAAATAAGGTAATATAAGAAGGTAATATATATACCTAGGAAAATAATAACTATAATATTAGTAACATTTTTTAAAAAGTAATACTTACTATTATATATAGGATATATTACTATATTACTAAGTATTATTATTACTACTACCTAGGGAATTCTTAAAAGTAAATAAGGTAATATAAGAAGATAATATATATCTCTAGGAAAATAGCGATTATAATATTAGGAAGATTTTTTATTTATAATAATATTTCGTACTATATATAGGACTTACTAGTAGATTACTAAGTATTATTATTATTACTAACTAGGTAATTCTTAATAGTAAAAAAGGTAATATAAAAAGATAATAGCTAATTAGCTATTCTTATAGAAATAATAACTATAATATTACTAAAATATTCTATTTATAGTAGTACTTACTATTATATCTATATTCTAATACTATATTACTAAGTATTATTATTATTACTATCTAGTCTAATCTAGGTAATTCTTTAAGGTAATATAAAAAGGTAATATATATCCCTAGGGAATAAAAAGGGGTATTAAAATTCTAGATAGAAAAAAATCTATTTTTAGTATAAGGGTAATTCTAGAAAAAATCTAGTATCTCTTACTATTTTATTAGGGGATTAGCGTCTTAGCGATACCTTAGTAATTTTAGACTAACCGCGTTAGTTCTATTTAGAACCGAATTTATAATTATTATATAACGCTAAACCTATATAGGGTATAAGCTAGTTATAAGTAGTTTAGCGAGTCGGGTTAATACTAAAATCTAGTACTAAGTACTTAAAAAACGGTTAGTCTAAGTAATTTAAGTTAGATTAACCTAATTCGCTAACGTATTAAGGCCTTAGCGAGTTAGTACTAGAAGTAGGTACTAAGTATTTTAGTTAGTACTAAGACCCTAATCTAAGTATTTAATAAGTACTAAATCTTAGTACTAAATTCTAACTTAATAGTTAGTCTAGTAATATATACCTCTATTATAATATACTATTATAAATAAATAAATATAATAATTTAAGGGATAATTAATAGTTATATTATAATAGTAGGAAGAATAACTAACTAGCTCTTAACTAGTTATATAAGCCGGCTAATATTAGCTTATTACTTAAAGGGCTAGTAAAGAAGGTTAAAGTTAAGGTATAATTTATTAATAAATTATTAAGTAATATAAATAATATTATTATTAATAAATAGTTTATAAAAAGAAGGATTATATATAATAAAGAATTTTTAAATAATATTATTAATTATAATAGTTATCTACCCTTTATTAATAAGGATATAACTAATATTAATATTTACCTTACAGTGTCTAGCAAGTACTATATTAGTACTATAGACTTATACTAGATACAGCTATAGTAAATAGTTTAAATCTATTAGAGGCTCGCCGCCGTCGCGTTATATTAAGCCTTCGGCGTTAGCTAGGGGTCTTTTCGCGACGTAGTAATAATAAGGGAATCATCTAATATATATTTACCTGACCCGTATTTAGGCCTAAAGCTAGCCTTAGGCTAGTAGATATAATATTATTCTAACTACGCGGTAGGATACCCTTAGGCTCGACTCTATTCTAAGACTATTAAACCGCCTGGCGCGGCGGAATAGCGAGGACGGGAAAAGATGTAATAGCGTACCTTATTCATATTAAGGCCTGAAGCCGCTACTAGGGATAGAGGTAGTAGTAGATATAGTACCGCCTATACTATTATAAAAGAGCTTAGTTAGTAAGAGTTAGGAATAGATATACGGCTAGGGCCCTAGGGTATATAGAAATATCTACTCTTATAAGACACGGTCGGCCTAAACTAGCTACGACTAATTATTAAGGGAGACCTTTATAAGTAATATAAAACAGGCTTTCTATAAAAGGCTTATAAGGCGTAGTATATAATAGTAGCGACCGTAGTTAAATATAGCCTAAAGTATATATATATAGCCCTAGGGACCTTAACCCTTTAATAGGCTCTAACCCCTAGCGGATAATCGCCTCTAGTAGCTAGATAGCCGTAAGTTTATAGGAAGCTTATAAAGGGATACTATCTATATAGCCTAAGAAGATAGATACACGTATTAGGGAGAGAGAGATACTAGGGCTATATTATTAAGACGGGTTAATAGGAGACGAATTATTAAGACGCGTCCTCTACCTCTTAGGGGTTTAAGTCCCCTCACGCAGTTATTAGCTAAGAGCGGCTAGGAGGACGGATACGGGTACCCTCCTATCTCCTTATATAAGTACCCCCTAGTAGGGAAAGGGCTAGGACTAGGTCTAAGGCCTGAGACGCGTTAGGTCGCGCCTAATATTTATAAGGGAAATCGCTTATAAAAACCACCCGACTAGTAGCTACTACGCGTCGTTAATATAGGCTGAAGCTAGTCTTAACTAGTAGATACGCTAGACTACTAGCTACTAGATAGGGCACCCTTAGGGTACGTGGACTACTAGATATAGGGAACTTATTAATACCGACTCTTATACCTCCTAGGGGTTTAAGTCCCCCCCGCGTAGTCACCGGCTAGGAGCGGAATAAAAAGTAGGTTTCGATATAAGTACGCTAGAAACCTAGTATAATATACCTTAGTTAGTAGGGTAGAAATACCGTATTATACTACCTGGTTAGGGGCTTAATACTAGTAGTCCCTACGAGATATAGACGGCCTAAATAAGGGAGACCTCTAATAGTAACGCGAAGTAGGGGTCCTAACCCTATAAGGCGTAGTATTTAATAGCGGCTACTACGGAGACTATCTATTTAGCCTAAGAGGATAGTATACGCGTGTTAGTACGTTAAGCTAAGGGAATAATCTACTTAAATAGGGCCTGCGGCGGAGTAGAGAGTAAGCTAAAGTAGTAATAATACCTAGATCCGCTTAGGAGATATACTTAAGGAGTAAATAAGGATTAACTTAGGTACTAATAGTCCGCCTCCGCCGGAAGTATAAAGCCCCCCTGCGGGCGAATAGTCCTAAGCTCTAAAGTAAAAGGTGACGCCTATAAGGAGGGGTGGAAACTAGGGTAAGGACCTGAATAAGTAGGATGCTAACCTTATATATCTATCCTTAGCGAACGCGGGGGGGGTAAAACGAGTAGCGAGATAGATAATCTAGACCGGGCTACTAGGCTAGTTCTCGCTCGCAGTGAAGCAGCTATACTAGAGCCGACCTTAGACGTAAATCTTTACTACCGGAGCGAATTTCGCTTTTATAGTATATAAGCCGGCCCTAGGGAGCTAGACTAATATAGTAGTAAACACGACCGCCTATTAATATAAAGGACCGAATGTAGTATAAAGAGAAAACGGAATAGAAGTTATAGAGAAGGTAGGAAAGGTAAGGGTTTTTACCCGCGCCTATACTTAGTATAGGTATACGGTTTCCCCTACGAGTCGGCTACTATTATAGCGACTATAAAATACTTATAAGCCCCCGTAATTATCTTTTATTAGTTTAGATAGACGCGTGTATAATTTATAAATAATATTAATATTTATATTAATTAAACTACCTTCTAGATCTAAGAATTTATCTATTATCTAATAAGTCCTCTTATTATTAATAATAACTTTAAGCTAAGATTTACCTAGATTTATATATTAGATAGTATATAAGAGTAACTAGATATTTACTATTAATATTTTAAGAATTTAAATTAAAATACCCTTACTTCTACTTAGTATACCCTCTAGTCTATTAACTTATACGTTTAAGGGTTTAAATCCTATTATAATTACCTTAAGGAAGATAAATTATAGTATCCTATTAATATAATAAGTCTTTATATTTAATAACTAAATCTTAAATAATAGGATAAAGATATTTATAATTACTCTACCTTTATAAAAGTTATTTATATTATAATAACTCTTAATAATATTATAAGAGGTTATATTAAGTAGGATATCTATATTAAAATTATTAAGGGGGGCCTTATATTAATCCCTAATTAATATCCTTCTTATATAACCCTCTAATATCTACTCCTATTTTTATTTAGTAAATAGTTATAATATAACTACCTCCTATTTACTAGCTATTAACTTCTAAGTAATTATCTATTATATATATTACAATAGAATTATATTACTAGTATACTTACCTAGTATACCTTAATTAGTAGTAATAATAAACTAGAGTAGGAAGAGGGTAGTAACCCTAAGTAGGAACTTAACTAGAATATTAATAGTAATAGATATATACCTTAGAGTTATAATAGGTCTTAGTAAGTAATAAGATATTAGTTTTATATAAAATAGATATAAGTAAGATTATTTAATATATTTTCCTAGTTATTTTCTAGACTTAAATCCGCTTAGTTATAAATAGTTTTAAATAATTTAAATCTAATTTAAATCTTATTTAAATAATTAATTAATTTATATCTAGATTTAGCTTAATTTCTTTAATTATACTATTAATAGTAGATATCTATTTAGCTATTAAGTTATTAATATCTAGATATTAATAGAGCTTAATAGCTTAAATTAATATTATTAGAATTAATAGACTATTTAAGCGGACTACTACTCTAGCCTTATAAATAGACTTTATACTAATCTAGATATCTTACTTAAAGATATTAGTAGTAAGGTAACTATCCTTCTATTAATAATATTAGGAAGCCTATATATTATAAAAGTAAGAGTATAAGATATTATAATAATAATTTAAAAAAGGGGTAACCCTAAATTTTTTATTACCTTTATATATAATTCTAAATAACTTAATATTTAGAGCTTACTAGTATTTAATTAGATATTAGAGTACTATTATAACCTAATTACTTATATCTTTAATTAGAAGCTCTAAGAGCTAATAAAGGACCTCTTTAAGTAATATATCCTTAATATTTATATAGCCTACTATTATATTATTAAGTTTTAAAAGTAAGGTCTCTTATATACTTATATTCTCCTTATTATATAAGAAGAGGATTAAATATAGATAATTAATAATATTAATAATCTTATTTAAGTATTTATCCCCCTTTAATAGAATAATAATATATTATATAAGTTAGTCTTATAATATATAATTTATAATTACTATATTAGTATCCCTAATAATAGATATTTTAATTAAGAGAAAAATTATTATAATAAGGCTTTTTTAAAGGATTTTTATTAAGAGATATCTTTTATATTTAGTAAGAGATATCCTTTTTATAAATATCTAGTTAGCCCCCTTAAACTTAATTCCTCTATTAATAATAGATAGGTTATCTCTTATAACTTATACCTATTAAAGAAATATAGTACTTATATTAATATTAAGATCTATAACTCTATTAAATCTATTTTCTATCTATATAAATATATTTATAAGGGACTTAATTAGGCTAATATCCCCTTTACTAGGAATTATATATATATTAATAATAATCCCGCTCCTAATAGCTAATTATAATAATAAGGGGAGTTAGTAGATAAGATTATAAAGTTTTAGTCTATTTATTAGATTAAGTCTATTAAAGCTATTTAGAAGATACTCTTATTTAGTATAAATATTATAAAGCCTTATATAAAGTATTTATAAATCTACCTCCTAGACTAATAATTTACCCTTTTTAAGTTAGCTAATAACTAGGCTATTAATAAAGCTATTAAATAAAAGCTAATAGATAGTAATAAGCTTTATAAAATTATATTAATAGAGTTTTTTAATATAAACTATCTTACTAAGAAAGCTTATAATAATAGTTAGCTATTACCTTTTATAAAATAGAATAGGAAATATCCTATTATTATAAGAGATCTACTTAATTATTTATACGCGGATTTTCTTAAGGTCTTTATATAGAATAAAATAAATAAATAAAAAAAAATAAAAAAAAAAGGAGACTCTTAGATATATTAATTTTATTAGTCTTAAAACTAAAGATATTTACTATTACTAACTACTCCTCTATTATATTAAGGGGGCTATATTATTTAATAACTTATAAATAGTAAATAGCTAGCTAATAGAATAAAAGGAGGCTTATATAAAGCTTAAATTAATTAAAAATAATAGATATACTAATAAGATCCTTAATAAGGGAAAGGATTTTTAGGGAGGTTATAAGTTATATAGTCTTTATATTAATATTAATTAAACTCTAACCTATTAATACCCTTACCTTATAAGATAAAGATAAGGAGTATATCTTAAATAACTACTTATACCTCTTATAATAAGACTTTTTAATACTTTAGATACTAGATAATTATTATAAGTAATAGTTATTTATAAAATAATATACCTTTTACCTAATTAATAGTTAATTAAAAATATTAATTAACCCTTAAATATATTAAGAATCTAATCTAATATAGCTTATCTATTTTAATTATTCTATTTAATAATTTTAATAATATTCTAAATAGACTTTTATATAAAGAAATATCTTACTAAATTACCCTTAATAAGGCTAAGGTCTTATAGAATAGGCTAAATACTAATTAATATTATACTATTAATTAAATTTTTACTACTATTAATACTAATATAGATAATAAATTTAGTACTCTAAGTATACTATTCTTCTTTAATAATATTAAGGGGACTAGTAAGATAATAGTATAAAATACTATTATAAAAAGGCTATATTCCTAGTAAAAGGTTACTCTAATAATAGTATCTTCTAGTATTATATTAATACTATTATAAGGAGGTTAGACTATTTACTTATAATTTAAGATACCCCTAGACTCTAATACTACCTCCTTATATAAGATTAAAAAGGGTATAAATTTTATTAAGCTAATTAAGTAAGCTTATATTATCTTTTAAGATAAGTCTCTTATATAGAGTTAATATAATATAGAGGCTATTAATTATAGCCTTTAAGATATATATAATAATAATTAAGCTTATTTTAGAAGTAAGGTAGTCTACTTTTATAAGGACTTCTAATAAATACTTCTAGTTATTCTAGGAGGATCTAATAGCTAGGTTATTAAGGCGTATCTTTAAAAAGCCTATTTTTAGAATAAGGTTATATATTTAAATCTTACTATTAATAAATAACTTAATAATCCTAACTTAATAAATACTATATATTATAAAATAGAACTATTTATAAGTAATCTCCTTATTATTAATAATAATATTAATATCTATAAAAGCCTTATTACTAATAAAGAGGTATTATATTAGAAATATAGTTATACCTCTAGAAATACTATTAATAATTTAGTTAAGAATATTTATACTAATATTAGGATAAATATCTTTTAAAGGGATTATCTATTAAAATAGGCTATTTTTACTATTATTAATAAAGATATTACTAGTATTAATACTAAAATAATATTATATATCCCTAGTAATATAATAATATACTAGAGTATTAATTATACTATATTAGAAGAAGATAATAAACTCTTCCCCCCTATTACAACCTTGGTAAGTGGAGCCTTAGCGGACGCTATAAGCGCTTACCAAAGTCGAATATGCCTTAGTATAGCGACTCGAGCGATCGCTCGACCTGATCGCTCTAGTCGACGCAGGTCGATTACTGGCGACTAGCGCGAGCATAGACTTTCCTATATCTATATAGAAAGCGTGATCTTTCCCTTAGATAGGAGCTTCGTGCTTAACTTATATTATTAACCTAGATATCTCCTAGATACTAAATATAATACTCCACCTATATTAGACTAGTTTAGTATGAAGCCTATTTACCTTAGTCCTTAACACTCCTCTCTACGAGATCTACCTAGACTCCGGAGCCTTCTAGTTAGAAGACGACGGGTCGTAACACTTTAAGTACCCTTAAGATAAGTACCTCAGGATAAAGGGACCTCACCCCAAGTGAACGCGGTCTACGATAGTTAGTAATAGCAGAAGTTAAAGAAGGTATTAAGGTTACTAAACTAGATTTATATTATAGCGATCGAGATAAACTTAAAGAGTAGTTAGTATAGATATAGCTATACTTCTCTTTTAATAAAGACGCTATTAGGCTAAAGAAATAACTACTATTTATAATAACTTATATAAGAGGACGGGCCTAGAGATGGTCCGCTCCATTTCTTAAACGATATATAGAGGATCCCGACGACGATAATAATATCTCTATTAAGTTATAGATAGAGAGCTTAATACTCTTCCGCTAGGAGATAAGACGGATGTTCGGACCTTCTAATAAAGCTAGCGTAGCGACGAGAGTCATCTAGTACCTGATATAAAAGAAATCGGTATCTAAGTATATAATATAGTTTTAATAGTACTCTATAAAAACTAACTGGGATAATAACGCGCTGATAGTAATATATCGGAGAGGATTAAAACCTTAGGTAAAGAAGGAACTTATACGAGACGGAGCCGTTTATAATAACTTAGACTTATTAATAAGAGCCTTAACACGAGTCGATAACTAGATCTACGAGTTAGTAATAGAACTACGTTATAATAGTGGAGTTTCTAGACTCAGTTATATAGGACTCTATTCTAGAGGAAGTTATAGGAAGAAGCGATTCTTACGCGATCCTTACGGTCCGATGCTAATAGAGTTAGACTTCACCGAGAAGAAGAAACCGTTTAGAGGTAAGAAATAGTAAGGGGGTAAGAAAGCAATGAATTACTATGGCTGTAGTAAACCGGGCCATATCGCCAGAGACTACAGGTTAAAAAACATGGTAAAACGACCTCAGTTGAATATATTAGAAAGAGTTCCAGTTAGGAAGACTGAACCTCTAAGGGATTAATAAGAAACGGAGTACGACGACACCGAGCTAGATATAATTATAGATGATTTGCTAGCCCTCGTCAATCCACCCATTAATAGAGAACTATAATCTAGAGAAGAAGAATTACGCGAAGAAATAGCTAAGAAATAGAGAAATATCGCAAAGATTAAATAAAGGCTAGTAGATATTTACAAATAACTTAAGGAATTAGACTCTAATAACGAATATAATAGTGGTTATATTCGGAAGGGAAAACCCGAATAAAGCTGAGAAAGCGAGGATGATTCCGACTGGAAAAACCTCAGCCAGACTTCTAAGAAAGAAGGTGATAGAGTAGTATCTCGAGCTTCTACATTAAAAGATCCACAGATAAAACTCAAGGAACGGGTAGAGTTCTATTAAGAAAAAGTAGTAGGAGGACTTCTATAGAAGGAGTTTAGGAACGACTTAGTATATCTATAGCACGGAGTAATATACTAGTTAGCCTACGCCGACGAAACATATATGGTTTACTACTAAGCGAAGATAAACTTAGGAAAATCTATTAGGATCCGAACGTATAGAAAAACTTGGTCAAGTTATAATAATATAAGTTATTATTAGTATTTAGTAACTAAAAGATCAAGGAAGTGGTTTCTAAGCTATAACTAAAGATAGTATAGTAGTCTTTATAAGTACCTTAAGTATGACGAGTACACGTCAGAGTGCCACTTAGATAATTAGTATGCCTGTTTCCACGATAATTACAGAAAGCATATATATATAAAAAGAACTACCGGATTCCTATCCTTTTCAGGAAAAGAGTAATCCCTTATACTAAGGGGAAGTATAAGGAGATTAATGTCCTTACCCTAAAAATATATTAGCTATATTTAACGAACTACGTAATGCATATAAACATACCGGTTAAAATAGATAGTTAGCGGACTATAGTAATAATAGAT